>Ga0068855_100001950_pt1 | contig 25625 bp, 22 predicted proteins | sample KBSCornC52_FD_66592 | JGI IMG/M metagenome (GOLD analysis project Ga0068855, IMG submission 66592) | Corn rhizosphere microbial communities from Kellogg Biological Station, Michigan, USA - KBS Corn C5-2 | ecosystem: Host-associated > Plants > Roots > Rhizosphere > Soil ... | reverse complement strand
AACTCTTCGCCGCCTCGAACCGGCCCGGCACCGATGCCGAGATCGAGGCCGCCGGCAAACGCGGGTTCAAAGCCGTCGAACTCCCCGTCCGTCTCAAAGCCCACATCGAATCCACCGTACGCCCCTATAAATCCCCCAACGTTGTCGGCATCCTGCCCGGTGCGGCAACTCACCCCGATCAGGCCGTGCTCTACACCGCCCATTACGATCACCTCGGCATTGATCCCACCCTGAAAGGCGACCAGATCTTCAACGGCGCAGTCGACAACGCTACCGGCTGCGGCATTCTGCTGGAGTTGGCCCGCGCCTGGTCGACCATCAAGAATCCACCCCACTCCGTCATCTTCGCCGCCGTCACCGCAGAGGAGCAGGGCCTGCTCGGGTCGGAGTATCTCGGCCAGCATCCACCCATTCCTGCCGGTCAGATCGCGCTCGACCTCAACTACGACGCCATCCAGCCCTTCGGCGACCCGCTCTCCGTCACCCTTACTGGGGCCGAGCGCACCACCTTCTTCCCCATTGTCCAGAGAACCGCAAAAGCCTTCGACCTCCAGATCAACCCCGACGCCCACCCCGAGGCGGGCCTCTACTACCGCTCCGACCACTTCTCCCTCGCGCGTGTCGGCATCCCATCCTTCTCCATCGACGAGGGCACCCTCTACCGAGGCCACGACGCCGCGTGGGGCGTTGCCAAGGATGACGATTACACCGCGCACCGTTATCACACGCCGCTGGACAACTACACTCCGGACATGGACTTCACCGGCAACGCCAAGCTCGCGCGCTTCGGGATGACCCTCGGGTGGCAGGCCCTCACAGCCCCCCGCTCCATCACCTGGCGCGCCAAAGACGAGTTCCTTTCCGCCCGCGAGAAGTCGCTTTCCACCAAATAGCCGCTCCGCGCCCGATCAGTTCGCGCGTTCCCCTCAGCCCACGAAATCCCCCCGGGCCAGTCGTTTTGTATGCTCCTGGTGGGCGCATAGCTTTGCGATCCCCATTCCTCAACACCCAAAGAGATGAGGTCACATGTTGGCACAGCGCGGAAACTCAAAGACGTACCTGCATTGGGCACTGATTCCCATCGTTCTGGTGACGCTTGCGAGTGGGTCCAAAGCGCAGGAACTCCCCGGACCGCGACTCTCCGACTACGTTGGCACCTACGCAGATGCGCCGGGTCATACGATTGAAATCGCAGACGGCGACGGACTTTTTGCGGTCGTGGATGAAAGCAAGTACCCACTTCATTTCGCTGGTATCGATCAGTTCTCCACTGTAACCGGGCAGCTTGTCACGTTTCCGCGCGATGCCGACGGGAAGGTGACGGGATACAGGCAGGACGGCAAGTTCCATCCTCGCGTGTCCGCCACCATCGCGCCCGAATCCGCCGCACTGGCCGAACCACGGCCCAAAAGGAACGGTTCGCCAGAGCCATACCGCTACCGTCCACCTGCTGACCTGCATGACGGAATTGCGGTTGGAGATATTGCACAATCGGACCTTGGTGTCGTGACAGCGAACAAAATCGTAGACGCGATCCTCGCAGGCACCTACAAAGATGTGCACAGTGTTCTGCTGTACCAGCGCGGAAAGCTGGTTATGGAAGAGTACTTCTACGGCTACAGTGCGCAGCGCCCACACCAGCTGCGCTCTGCTACCAAGTCCGTCGTCAGCGCGCTGGCGGGAATAGCGATCGATCGAGGCGCGATCTCAGGAGTGGACGAGGCCGTCTTACCGCAAATGCGCTACTCGAGTTGAGAATCCCGATCCCGGAAAGGCCGCGATAACCCTGCGCGACCTCCTCTCCATGAGTACAGGACTGGACTGCAATGACCACAGCTCGACCTCTCCGGGACGTGAAACCGTACTGGATGACAAGCCCGATTGGGTGAAGGCTACGCTCGATCTGCCGCTGGTCAACGCTCCAGGCACCAAAGCCTACTACTGCTCAGGCGGCGTCGCAGTGGTTGGCAGGCGTATTGAAAACGCTGTGCACATGCCGCTTCCGGAGTTTGCGCGGGCCAGTCTATTCGAGCCGTTAGGAATAACCCAGAACGATTGGAAGTGGAACTACAACCTCACCAATTCAAATAAGGAGTTTGCGCAGATCCACCTGCGGCCGCGCGACATGCTGAAGCTTGGACTTCTCTTCACAGATGGTGGCCGCTGGCACGGGAAACAGATTATCTCTGAACCGTGGGTACATGCTTCGGTGGCCGAACATAGCCATGTTGATAACGTCAGCTACGGCTATTTCTGGTGGCGGCCATGGTTGAACGTAGAGACTCCCGCGGGCTCGCAGCACGTTGACCTCATTGCCGCACAAGGGAATGGTGGCCAGAAAATTTATCTGGTGCCACAGTATGGCCTTGTCGCCGTTTTTACCGGCGGCGCCTATAACGCGGAGTCCACTCCGCCCAATACAATCATGGCGAAAATCATTCTCCCAGCGTTGATGGAAGCTGCGGCTCATGGCCACAGCTCATCACCGCGCTGAGCAGCTACCGCAGGTCGGCCAGCACATACGCGTCCGGCCGGTACAGGCCATCTCCTTGCGGCCGCATCATTGCCACGCCATAGGTGACGCTGCGGAACCCGCGATTCAACATGCGCTCTGCGGCATCACGCTGCGCCATGTTCACACCGGCCTCCAGAGGAACTCCACGGCTCAGCGCAAATGCCTCGCACGCACTGAGCAGCGCCTCAAACCGCTGCCCGGCGCCCTTGCCCGGCCGCGCCGCCGCGAACCCCACGTAGCAGACCTTGGTCCCGCCCCGGGGATCCTGCCCCGGTGTGGCATACGGCAAATCCGTCCAGCTTGCTGCCGCTCCACACCAGCACCACGTCGCCCAAGTGGCCTGCGAGCACGCTTGCAATCTCGTCGGTTAGATCCAGCCCCTTATCGATCTGAGAGGCCAGCTTCGCGCAGGCCTTTACCGCCTTCTTCTGTTCCGCCTTGCTCAACTCGGAGAGCAGCACCGGCTCCGTGACTTCCTCATCCGCCGCCGGAATCCGGGTCATCAGCGCCGTCAGGTATTGCGGCCAGTACCCATACTTGCCGTAGAGCCCAACATGCTTGGTGCTGTGCGGGAACGTAAACAGCCCAGTTCGCTTGGTTCCCCACTTGTCGAACTGCTTCACCGTAGCGTCCATCAGTTGCTGCGCGACGCCGCGATCCCAATATTCCGGCAGCACCGTCAGCGGCCCGAAGAACCCGAAGTTCCCCCAGCGCGTCACAGCATTGGACCCGATCAGTCTCTTCCCCTCTCGCGCCGCAATCCATTGAATATGCCTGCTTCCCCACCGCGCTTTCACGAACTGCCGGTCGCCCGCAAAGCTCCCTGGCTCCGGCAGTCCCAGAAAGGTGCCGAACGCGGTTCGCATAATGCGATCCGCCTCGTCCAGTTCCTGTTCCTTCAGTGGTCCAATCTCCACCTTCAGCTTGTCCGCCACCTGAGTCCTCCGTCTCGAAAATTTCCTCCGCAGTCTAGCGCAACCTGCAGTGACGCGCACGCGGCTCCGCTCTTCTCACATTGGACGCAAATCCGTCACCCGCCTCCGGTATTCTTTGAGCGAAACTCAAGAGTACCTCTATGAACCTGACCTCGGACCAGTGCCTCACCGTCCTGCATCGCGGAGCCAACGAGCTCCGCCGCGGCAATCTCGACGTCGCCGGCCAGCTCTTCTCCGCTGCCGTCGAATCCGCCAAGCAGCTTCCCAAGGAACAGTCCTACGCGATCCTTCCCATTGCCACCGCGAATCTCTCCCTGCTCGCCACCAAAAGGGGCAAGCTGGAAAACGCCGCGCAGCTTCGCGCCATCACCCTCACCACGCTCGACGCGATCGCCTCGCCCCCGCTCCACCCCGGTTTCCTGCAACTCATCGGCGACGCGTGCTTCGATCTCGGGGAATTTCGCCGCGCAACCACCTACTACGAGCTGTGTGCCCAGCTCATCTCGGACAACGGCGACGCCCTGAATACCGCGATCCTTCTCGCGAAGGCAGGCCAATGCTATTGCCGCGCCGGTTTGAACGACCAGGCCGTGATTCCTCTGCGGGCCGCCATGCGCATCTTCCGCCAGCACCCCGCCGATCCGCGTGTTCCCGACGCTCTCATCAACCTCGGGAATGCGCTGCGTAAGAAGCAACCCGCCGAGGGCGAACCCGCCTATAAAGAGGCGGCGGAGTGGTATGAGTCACGGCTACAGTTGGAGGCCGCGGCTCCCGCCTGGGTCAACCTCGGCGTGCTCTGCTCGGAGAACGGCCGCCATCAGGAAGGTCTTGAGTATTACCAGAAGGCGCTCGAGGTGCGTCAGCGCTCACCCGCGACTCCTCCAATCCGGACCGCCAGTGTGCTGAACAACATGGCCAACTGTTACCGCCGGCTGCAGAACTACCCCGAGGCCCACCGCCACGTCGAACGAGCCATTCAGCTCCTGGAGCCCATTTCACCCACGGATTCGGCAGCCGCGCGCCTGCTGGCATCGGCCTATCACTCCTGCGGGCTCATCTTCGCCGCGGAATCGCGCGACACCGAGGCGCTCCAATGGCTCACTAAGGCAGACACCACCCGCCAGCAGCAGCCGAACCCCAGTCTGGAGGACACCGCTGTCGATCTTACCGAGCTCGCCGCAGTTCTCGATCGTCTCGGTCGATCCGAAGAGGCCGATGCCGCACGCCAGCGCCTTGCCATCGTCCGCAACACGCAGCAGGCCGGCAAGGCAGCGGACCTTGACCTGACCGGACTCTCTGAGGCAAGCCCCGGAGCCGTCCAGATCGAGATTGACCACCCACGCACTCACAGCCCGGAACAGAACGGCGCCCTGACCGAGCTCGGCCGAAGGCTGGGCGGATTGGCCGCCAACTCCAATGCCGGACGGTACACCGGCTCTGTGAGCATCCCGGAGGCAACCACTCTGCTCTTCTACGGCCCGGACGCGGAAGCCCTCTTCCGCGAGCTCGAGCCCACTCTTCGAGCCGACCCTCTCTCCCGCAACGCCCGCGTCACCTTGCGTCAGGGGCAAACCACCCGCGAACTCACCCTCACAATTCACTGACGACGCAAAACCTGTCAAGCCCGTAGCAGCCCATCCTCCTGAAAAGGCTGGAGATAGCGATGTTACTTAACCCTGCTCTATTCGATACAATAGAAGTAGGGATTAAGTTCCGTGCCTCCGGGTGGCGCGCTGAGATCGCGAGTGGAACCGCAATTCTAAATTGCTGATTCCGGAGAACATACATTGCAAGTCCGGGTATAAGCCTCGCGTTTTGAAGACTTTGTGCATTTCAGGTACAGGGGGGAGGGGGCCGCTGCCGAAGACACCCCAGATCCGCATGGTCGCCGTCGACATGGACGGGACGCTGCTCGACGACCGTGGCCAGGTAAGCCCGCGCAACCTCGCTGCCCTTGCCGCCGCCCGCACCGCTGGCGCAGAAGTCGTGATCGCCACCGGCCGCCGCCACTCCTACGCCATGCGCGTACTCCGGCCGCTCGACCTGCCGCATGTAGGGAAGCTGGTCAGCTCCAACGGCACCGTAACCCGAACCATGGGTTGCGTCGGCCCGGGCGACAACGCGGTCCGCTCCGTGCCGATCGCTCGAAGCCAGCTCTCCCATGAAGCGGCGCTCTGGCTGTGCGGCCACCTCGGCGAGTTCCGAAACGCGCTCGTCCTCACCTTCGACCGCCTGAACGACGACGGAGACGACGCGCGCGGTGCCCTTGTCGTCGAGCACCTGGATGAGCTCAACGCCTCGATCGGCCGCTGGATGGCCGCCAACGAGCCCTACATCCTGCATATCGACCCGCTCGAGCTGGCCCTTGATCCAGCGACCTGCGATGCTCCCATCCAGGCGATGCTCTGCGGTTCCGTCGAGCGTATGCGCCGGGCTGAAGTCAGGCTGCTGGAGCATCCGGGCGTGGTCGCTGTCGGCCACACACCCGCGGTGGTCGAAGCGCACCACATCATCACGCTCCATCGCACCGAGTACCCGGAGCGCGATCTCTCGATCGTGGATATCCTCCCCGCCGGCTGCTCCAAAGGTGCGGCGCTGCTGTCACTCGCGGTGGCAGACGACATTGCTCCGGATCAGATTCTCGCCATCGGCGACAACTGGAACGACGTCTCGATGCTTGAGATCGCGGGCTCGGCGGTCGTCATGGGCAATGCTCCGGAAGACCTCAAGATCTTTGCCCGCGAGCGTGGCTGGCGCATCGGCCCTTCCAACCTGGAGGATGGCGTCGCCGAAGCGATCGAGTCCGCTCTGTCCATCGGTGCTGGCCGTTAGTTCTTAACCGCGCGCTTCGATCGCCCGCGGCAGCTTGTCATAGATTCCGCCGAAGCCACCGTTTGAAAGGATTGCCACCACGTCCCCGCTTCGCAGCTCCGGAACCATCGCGGCAAGAATCTCGTCGACGTCCGCGTAGAGCGCCGCTTCGCTCCCGCGCGCCTGCAGCATCGCCACCACATTCTCCGGATGCAGACGCTCGTTCTCCGGAATCGCCTCCAGCTTGAAGACACCGGCAAGAACGACGTGGTCTGCCAGCGCTAGGCTTTCGACCAGCGCGGCCTCGAATACGTTGCGGCGCAGCGTATTCGATCGGGGCTCCAGGACCGCCCAGAGCCTCCGGCCCGGATACGAGGTCCGCAGCGCACGCAGAGTTTCGCGGATCGCTGTCGGATGATGGGCGAAGTCGTCGATGATGGTGATGCCGTTGACCTCGGCTCGTATTTCGAGCCGCCGCTTGACGGAACGGAAGCTTGCCAGTGCCTCCGCGATCGTCTTCGCGGGAATGCCCTGTCCTGCTGCCAGAGCGGCGGCCGCAGTCGCATTCAGCGCATTGTGCTCGCCGGCCAGAGACAGTTCCAACTCGGCGAAGCGCTCGCCCCCGCGCAGCAACGTCCAATGCGATCTGCCGTCCTGATGCCGCATCTCAGCAACGCGCCAGTATGAGGCATCCTTGAAGCCATAACGCTCCACGGCACAGAAAGCTCTCGATACGCACGCATCCACGTTCTCGCTCCCGTCGTACGCCACCAGTCGCCCGCGTCGAGGAATCAGGTTTACGAAACGGCGGAAGGCGGTCTTCACCGCCTCCAGATCGGCATAGATGTCGGCATGGTCAAACTCAACGTGAGTCAGGATCGCGGCATCCGGGAAGTAGTGCAGAAACTTCGGGCCCTTATCGAAAAACGCGGTGTCGTACTCGTCGCCTTCCAGAATGAAAGGCGTCCTGACGCCATCGCCTGCCGGACGCACGAGAAAGCTGGTTCCGAAGTTCTCTGCGACCCCGCCGATCAGAAAAGAGGGCGCGAATCGGGGATCGTTGCGCCCGGCGCACTCGTAGATCCAGGCCAGCATGCTGGTGGTCGTCGTCTTCCCGTGAGTTCCCGCAATGACCAGCGACTCGCGGCCGGCGACAAACTCATCGTGCAGGATTGCCGCCATCGAAGTAAATGGGATTCGCTCATCGAGCACGTGCTCCAACTCCACGTTGCCGCGCGAGATCGCATTGCCAACGATCACCAGATCCGGCCTGGGCGTCAGGTTGCCCTCGGAGTAGGGCTGGTGCACTGCAATTCTCATGCTGGCCAGCTGGTCGCTCATCGGCGGATAGGCGGCTGCATCGGAGCCAGTCACACGATGCCCCTGCGCCTGCAGCATGCCGGCAAGTGAAGCCATCGCAGTCCCGCAGATTCCGATGAGGTGGATGTGTTTCGAACCGGTCGTCATACGTTGTCGAATACAGGCGTCCTCGCCAGTGTAGATGCTAGACCGCGACTGAGGGCTCGAGGAACTCGAGCAACGGAGCGGCCGCGTCTGCAAGATCGAGTTTGACCCTCACGCCCAGCGGAAGGGTGATGTTGGGAGCATCGACGTGCCCGGAACGCAGGCCGATCGCAATCGGTCCTTCAAATTCCTGCAGCGCATGAAGAATCGCCTGTTCCAGCAGTTCACGATCGCGCTCTGCAACGCACTGCCGCATGTCGCCGAAGACGATCCCCTGCACGTTACGCAACATGCCTGCATACCGCAGATGAAGCAGCATCCGATCCCACTGGTACGGTTTGGTGCCAATATCTTCCAGATACAGGATGCGCGGCTCCTCTGCCGGCAACGGCGCATACGGCGTGCCCAGCGCCTCGGCGTAGATGGAGAGACACCCGCCGGAGAACACACCCTCACTATGTCCGCTTCGCAACACCCGCAGACCTTCCGCGGGACCGAGCGTCCACTGCGACCGCTCCAGCAGAGCATGGCTCCAACTCGCGGCATCCACCCCGTTCGCCCGACCGAAATCGGCGGCGGCCATGGGGCCGTAGAAGCTGACCAGATTGCACTCACGCGCGAGCCAGATGTGCAGCGAGGTATGGTCGCTGTAGCCGATGAACGGCTTGGGATTCGCCCGAACCAGCTCAGCATTCAGATGCGGCAACAGCTCTGCGGAACCCCAGCCACCCCGGGTGCAGAGGATGCCATCGGTCGTCGGATCGTCAAAAGCCGCCATCAGGTCGCTGGCTCGTTGCTGCACTGTGCCCGCGTAATAAAGTGGTCCGCCACCCAGTGCGTTCGGAAAAAGCACCGGATGATAGCCAAGCTCGCTCAGCCGCTTCATCCCCGCCTCCACCAGCTCGGGTCGAGGCGTACTCGCTGGAGAAACTACGGCGATATGAGCGCCAGGCCGTAATGCACGCGGTCTGACGAATCCGGAACTCACAGCGACGCTTCCTCCGTAGAAATTCTCCCTGCCGCTTCGGACTGCAGCGCTTCGCCCTGACACACGATCTCCGCGGGACCGGTCAGCAGCATGGCTGCCTGGCTCGCCGGCCAGACGGTGCGTTGCGGGCCACCTTCTGCGATCGCAGTAAGCTCTCGGTCGATTTCGCGCAGAACCATCGCAGCAGCGGACGAAGCGCAGGTTCCGGTTCCTGAGGACGTGGTCGGGCCGCAGCCGCGCTCGAAGATGCGAAATGCAATTTCTCGCTTGGACCTCACCTGAACGAACTCGACGTTCGTCCCTTGCGGGAAATGCGGGCTGCTACTAATGATGGCGCCCAGTTCTTGCCAGGGAAGGCCGTGCGCGCTGAAGTCCTCCGTCTCCACGAACAGAACAAAATGCGGGTTGCCGACATTAACCATGGCGCCTTCCACCTCTCCGACGTGTGGCAGCACGATGGTCCGCGGCATCACACGCGGTACGCCCATCTCGCTTTCGATCAGGTATTCCGTCCCGCTGCGTTCCATCACCCGACAGGCACGGATGCCGCCGTGCGTGCCCAGTGCGACGCGTTCAATCCCTTCGCTGCGCGCAAGCCACGCAGCCACGCAGCGGGTGCCATTGCCGGAGAGTTCAGCCTCACTCCCATCGGCGTTGAAAAGCCGTAGAAAGTAATCGCCGGGCCGGCTGCCGGAGCGATCAAGGAACTCGATTCCGTCTGCGCCAATACTTGTGTTTCTGGAGCAGAGCAGGCGCGCAAGCTCGGCATGCTTCCGGCCGGCGACGCTCTCCTCAATTACTAGAAAGTCGTTGCCGCATGCATGTGCTTTGACGAATGGGATCAACTCGACTCAGTCCTCTTCTTCATCGTTGTACGCGATTACCTTGTCGGTGGCATCACTTGCATTCAGCTTAGCGAGAACTTCTTTGTGACGCACGCTGCTCAAAGAGATGGTGAACGAAACCCGCTCCTGAGCACCGAGTTTGTCCCGATCCACGATTTGAAATCTCAGGTGCTCCCGATCAAGTACGCTCAAAATTTCGGCGAACATGGCGTCCTCATCCGTTCCCCGAACCTCGTAGATCATAGGAAATCGCTTCCAATTGGCCTGCGATTCCATCAGCCCGACGAAGCGCAGTGCAGTGTAAACGATCACCGTTGCAAAGATCGCTTCGATATAGAGGCCGGTTCCGCACGCCATCCCGATGGCGGCTACAACCCAGACCGTAGCAGCACTGGTTAGGCCAAGTACGCGCGAGCGCGAGTGCAGGATGAGACCGGCGCCGAGAAAGCCGATTCCTTGAACGATATTGGAAGCGACCTGACCCTTGTTCGGAGATAAGTCTCCTGCAAGCACCGCCGAAAGAGTGGTGAACAAAGCAGCGCCCATGCAGATCAGCATGTTCGTACGGAGGCCGGAAGCTTTGTGGCGGCGTTCTCGTTCCCAGCCGATCACAGCCCCCATCGCACACGCGATGAGCATGCGCGCGACGGTGCCCTGGAGAATGCCAAAATGCTGTGTGACGCTGATTTGGGGTGCAGGAAGGTCGATCATCTATCGTTGGCTCCAGCCAAGAGTAGCACCGGGAACTATCGCGAAGAGCCGCCGAAACGCTGCGACTGGTAAATATGGGCGCTCCGTTGGCCGGTTCCCCCGATGATCGTTACCTCGAGCAATCCGTCTGGATGCTCGGCGACGGCCCTTGACACCGCATCGCCCTCAAACGCCACGATGTACGCTGCATGAGCAGCGGGGCTTTCCAGCGCGGCATGCCAGCTGTCGTAGTCAGTTTCGTTGATCGTCTGCCGCAGTGGAATGCCGGCATCCTGTAACGCACCGATGTGATCGGACTGTTGCATCAGGATGGTGGAACCCGCAGGCAACTCATCCAGCAGCAGCGCCAGATTGCGTTCAAATGGAACCCTGGTCGTCGCGTTGACGATCGCTTCCTTCAGCACCAGGGGCGGACTGTAATTGGCCAGGACCTTGGACGGGCGGTGCCGGACAAGACGCACGATCTGCTGGCAGGCAGCCGCGCCGAAGATCATAGCCAGCGGGTTGAGAACCGCTAGTCCAAGGGCTGCCGGATAGAGCAGCCGCCCACGACGGGAGCGCGTTGCATTCGATGCGTCGAACCATTTCTCTTCAAGCGCCCCAAGGGCGATCGCCGCAAACAGAGCGAGCGCCGGCAGCAGTGCAAGGCCGTAGCGCGCGTTGTAGTACGAGTGCGGATACAGTTGCGGAATGAAGATCGGCACTGATCCGTAGGCTACCGAGTAGACGTAAAAAGGAAGCGGCACCCATAAGAGGAGTGCCGCGCGGGGCATCCTCCTCCGGATTGCAAGCCACAGACCGGCGAGTGCGGCAGCCATGAGTAGCCAGCCGGTCTCCCAGGCAGCCGCAACAACCTGTGCCGTGCGCGTGTAAAAAAGCAGCGCCCAGCCGAGGTTGTGCCAGCCGCGATAGTGCTTCGATCCCGGAGGCGAGGTGCGCTTCTCAATCGCTGGGGCAGAGTACGGTCCACGCATGAAGTCCAGTGCGTCGTGGTAGAAGTGCTGGTTGTACCAGAACCAGAGCAGCGGGCCACTGACTGCCAGTAGTGTGAAGATGCTGAACGGCAGCACCAGCCTGCGGCGCATATCCGGCACCCGCCAGAGGCTCCAGGCGATCGCACTCCACGCAATAGCGCCTACCACCCAGCCGTCGTACCGCGTAAAGACAGCGGCGAAGATCAGAAGACCGAGCCCGATCAAGTTGCGTGCAGCACGTTGTCGCTGGGCTGCGCTGATCGCCTCGACCGCCTCAAGAGTCACAAGAGCGATCCAGATAAACTCCGCCAGAAACAGCGGCTCTGTCATGGCGGTCGTCGCGAGGTACAGCAGGTTGGCGTTGAGTGCGTAGAAAGCGGTCGCGGCCAGTGCCCAGCGCGGCTTGAGCATGCGCCGTGACAGCCGATAGAACCCGACGTTCCCGAGGATATAACACGCGAGCGAGGGCCACGCTCCCGCCAACCCGCTCTGCCAAAGCGACAGCTTCTGCACAAACGGCAGGATCAATAAGTGCAGCAGAGGCAGCCAGACGCCGCCTAGCTGAATCAGCCCGGGATTCCGCGTATCCAGAATCCGTCGTGCAATCCCGAGGTGCGCGACAGCATCGCCATACAGCAACAGATACCCACGCGAGAAACAGAGCATCAGCGATAGAAAGCCAAGCAGCACCGAAAACATCAGCACTGGCGAAAGCTCCTGACGAGTTGCCGGACGGATCTGCTCCCAGTCGATCTCCTCGATCGGCTGCCCCGTGCGGCGTGCAGCCGGAGGTGCGGCCGGGCGGCCCGGGTTAGATCTCCTCGTCGCCAAGGTGCGAGATCTCCCGGAACAAGTTGAAGCGTTCGTTGATCTCTTCGCGAGATACATCCTGGAGACGCTCGATGCCGAAGCGCTCGACAGCGAAGGAGCCCATCACCCCGCCATAGAACATGGCGCGGCGAAACACGGCCGGTGTGAGCTTCGGCTGCGAGGCGATGTAGCCGTAGAACCCGCCGGCGAACGAGTCGCCCGCGCCGGTGGGGTCCACCACCTCTGCAAGGGGCAATGCCGGCGCGCGGAACGGAGAGGGATCGTCCACGCCTGCGAACGATCGATTGCAGAAGAATGCGGTGGCGCCGTACTCTCCATGCTTCACCACCAGGGACTTCGGTCCCATGGAGAGCACCTTGGCGGCGGCGCGTACGGCATTGCTCTCGCCCGAGAGCATCCGCGCCTCTCCGTCGTTGATCAGCAGGACATCGAGCTCTCGCAGCACCTTCGCAAGGTTGGAGCTATGGTCCTTGATCCAGTAATTCATCGTATCGCCACACACCATGCGAACGTTCCGCATCTGACTCCGAACCTGTGCCTGCAGTACCGGGTCGATGTTGGCCAGAAACAGATACTCGCTGTCCTGATAGGCAACAGGAATCTTCGGCTCAAACTTCTCAAATACGTTGAGGTCGGTTCCCAGCGTCTCCGCCTCGTTCAGGGTGCCGGCATAAGCCCCGGTCCAGTGAAAGCTGAGCCCCGGGGCGCGTTCGATGCCACGCGTATCAATGCCGCGGCGCGTGAACACCGCTTCGTGTTCCGCCAGAAAGTCCTCGCCAACGACCGCGATCACGCGCACCGGAGTGAAGTAGCTGGCTGCAAGCGAAAAATGTGTCGCAGCGCCACCCAGAATTTTCTCCCGCTTCCCATGTGGCGTCTCAATTGTGTCGAACGCGACCGAACCTACAACCAGAATTGCCATATGCCTCGATTCTTTCGGGAAACAGATTGTTGTGGATGCTTTGTCGTGACGACCTGGGGCGCTCGGATGACGCTAAAGATACTTGTTCACCAGCAGGCCCAGTTTTTCGCGCGCAGCATCCGGGATCGCCTTGGGGTCGGTGAGGATCGCAAACTTGAGCGCGCTGGAACAGGCGCAGGTTCGTTCTGCCGGCATAGCCCGAACCGCTGCTTTGACCACCTTGCCTGCGTTCTCCGCATTCTGGTGCAGCACGGCGACGATCTGATCAACAGTCACGTCGTCATGTCCCTCGCGCCAGCAGTCGTAATCCGTCACCATGGCTAGCGTGGCGTAGCAGATCTCCGCTTCCCGCGCGAGCTTGGCCTCCTGGAGATTGGTCATGCCGATCACATCGGCTCCCCAGCTCCGGTACAGGTTGGACTCGGCGCGCGTTGAGAACTGCGGTCCTTCCATACACACGTATGTGCCTCCGGACTTGCCCACAACCCCAACTTCTGTACATGCTTCTGTGAAAGCAGCTGCAACCGTCGCGCAGACGGGATCGCCGAACGCCACATGCGCGACAATCCCCTCGCCAAAGAAAGTGCTGGTACGGGCGAAGGTGCGGTCGATGAACTGGTCGGGAATAACGAAGTCCGTCGGCTTGTGCTCTTCTTTCAGTGAACCCACCGCCGATACCGACAGGATGCGCTCCACACCCAGCGCCTTCATCGCATACAAGTTTGCCCGGAAGTTCAACTCGCTTGGCAGAATGCGGTGCGCCCGACCGTGCCGCGCCAGAAAGGCTACCTTACGGCCTTCCAGCTCGCCGAGGATGAACGCGTCGGAAGGGTCGCCGAATGGGGTTGCGACACGTTCCTCCCGCACATCGGTGAGTCCGGGCATGGCATACAGGCCGCTGCCTCCAATGATTCCAATCTCCGCCTTCTGCAACGATCTGGCTCCTGTAGCGCGCAAAATTCGGAAGGCGCCTTCACGAGTATATCTTCCCAGATCGGGCTGACCCGTATGTGCGATCCGACGCCGATCAGTTGCGAACTAACGTTCCCATACGGCCATTCCGGCACGCATCAGGCCAGCCGAAGAGATCGCATGCACCAGATCGACACCGGGATCGTGGCCGGGATCGTGTCCAGAATCACGTCGGGGCTTCCCGGTAGCGGATGCAATCTGCAGCGGTCCCTGACCCTGCGCGGCCACGATGCTGTCGCGCAGCTTACGAGCCAGTGGAAGCGGAAATCCCTCGCTGATGAACACGTTTACGCCGGACACGCAGAGCAGGACATCGCCTTCGCTGCTGCTGTAAACCCGCTCCGTATCGTCCGCCTCGTCTTTCTGGCGCCGCAGCAGCCCGGAGTACTTTCTCGGAAGCTGCTCCTCGTAGACATGACCAAAGGAACGCGCTGAATCCTCGTTGCGCCACTGCGATTCGTACAGCAAGCCAATGGATGCAGTGGAGTTCCGCTGCTCTGGTGTCACAGCAGACCTGCGCTGCGCAGCGTAGTAAATGCCGCCGTGCCACTCCGGCGTAAGCGCATCCGCGATTTGAGGACCACCAAACAGCTCCGTCAGAATCCGAACGTCGAACTCACCCATCACTCCCACGTCATAGGGCACGTAGTCCGATTCCAACAGAGGGTGTATGTCGGGTAATCGAAGCACAGGAACCGGAGTATGCGACAAGAACGCAGCCGGGTGGAGAATCTCAAAGGTGGAGGAGGGGGGTCTCGTCAATGCCTGTGTATACGCGGTTTCCTTGCCGCCGTTCACAAGCAATGCATCCTCGAAAACCACGCCTTCGCTGTACGGAAATAGCAGCGATTTCTGCAGCAGCAGCGGCGCGCGTGCCAGAATGGGCGAGTTGCTGGTGTCCGAAACCGTATTCTTCAGCCGGTTCAGAATCTCGGGCGAGGATGCAAGTGTGCGCCCGGCGGGACGAAGATTGTAATCCAGGTAGACGACCATCGCCTGGCCCTCGGCTACCGCATCGCGCGACGTGCTTGCCTCGTCGGTCTGGATGTGCAGATTGTCCTGCTGAACGTTCTTTGCCACATCCTCGGGTCCCACCACCGACCATTTTGTGAGCCCCACCTTCTGGTCCTGCAGCGCATGAGTCAGTTCGTGGGCGAGCACTGGCTTCTGGTCTTCGGGCTCAATCCAGTCCAGCAAATTCACTGTCTTCGTCTTATCGTCGTAGAACCCAGCCACCTGCTCGGTGAGCAGCGAAATCATAAAAGGCCGAAGCTGAAATTCCCGGTCAAGCAGGCCAAATTTCTTGAGGACAATCTCAGACCGGGCCAGGCGCTTCGCACCCTCGTCCTCGTTGAATTTCTCGCGAAGATACTTGTTCACCTCGTCACGGGTGACAAGCTTGCGCTTAACGCTGTGCTCGATGGGCAGCCCGGTATCGGAACTGGCGAACTTCAGTATCTCGTCCACCGAGCGGAAGAGCTCGTCGGCCTGCTGCTTGGTGAGCGGAGCATGAGGCTTGTCGGACTGATCGGCCGTCTCTGCCGGTGGCTGTCCCACCGAGGCAACCGACAGCGCGGCAAGCAGCACAGACGTAGCGAGGCCGCGAAGCGTCCGGGGAAACCATTGAGAATTAAGCAAACAATTGCGACGCTTTGAAAACGACAACCGGACCTCCGCGGCCTGGTGGGACGCGCCGCTATAATCGACAGTGTACGCAGTTTTTCGTTTGTTCCGAAATGGATACGGTGCTCCAAACCCACGCCTCCATCCCGCAACAGCTCACCGCGCTGCTGACCGGCGCGGCCTTTTGCGTGCTGGACAGCATCGGGTGGATACGGGTCACAGGCTCGGACCGTGTGCGCTGGCTAAATGGAATGGTGACCAACTCCGTTCAGGCCCTGACTCCCGGGCACGGTTGCTATAACTTCGCCCTGAATGCCCAGGGACGCATCCGTGGAATCGCAAACGTCTTCGCCCCAGCAGGCGATCCGGATGCCCTGCTGATTGAAACCTCTCGGAGCGAGCTCTCCGGGCTGATGGCTCATCTGGACCACTTCATCATCATGGATGACGTGGAGCTCAAGGACATCACATCCGATCGTTTCGGCGTGCTGATTGCCGGCCCAGGAGCGGCTTCCGCGATCGAAGCGCTGGCCCTGCCCACGCCAAGCGAGCTACTGTCCATAGAAAGCGCTCCCTGGAAGGGATCGGACATCGCTGTGATTCGCGCCTACAGCCCCCTGGTAGACCGATTTGAGCTCTGGACCGCTGCCGATGTGGCCGAGCCTCTGCAGGGCGCCCTTGAAGCGAGATGCACATGGCTGGAGGCTGAGGCGCTCGAATCTCTTCGAATCCTGGAGGGAACGCCCCAGTACGGTGTCGATATTCGCGATCAAGATAAGACACACGACCTGCCACAGGAAACTTCTTTGGCCGGCACTCAGTCGCGCGCACTGCACTTTTCCAAGGGATGCTATCTCGGCCAGGAGATCGTAGAACGGATTCGTTCCCGAGGCAGCCTGCATCGAACGCTCTCAGGGTTTGAGCTGAGCGGCTCGCTTCCCCTCGCAGGAACCGTGCTCCTCGCCGAAGGCAAAAGTGCTGGAGAGCTGACCAGCGTGGCGACTATTCCCCTGAGAACCGGAGCCGTTTCTCTCGCTCTTGGTTACGTCCGTCTGGATGCATTGGAGCGCAAGAAGCCGCTGACCTATGCCGGAGGAACTGCGGTACCTGTGCCATTGCCGTACACCCCCGCCTTTAAAGGCGAGAACTGAATTTAGATGAGAGAGTGAGAGAGATGGCCGAGCAGAATAAACCCTTCGTTGTAACCGATCGTCGCAAATTCGATATGGATGGCACGCCGCGTGAGGATGCCGATCCCTCCCCGGAGCACGAGAGCGACGCCGAATCCGCTCCTTCGCCGCATCCGCAGGCCGCGAAAGCACCCGCTCCAGAACGACCTGCTGAGGACGAGTTTGGAGGCGATATGCCCCCAGCGCCCACCGCGCAGGAGATGGAGCAGGTTAATACCGCCTACCAGCAGACCTCCGATCGCCTGGAAACAGCCGTACGCGCCGCTAACCCGGGCATGGAACGGCCGCCCCAGATGAGTTTCGATCAGATCGTGCAATCCATCTACATGACTGCCATCCTCCAGTTGGGCGGAGTCACCAAGGAGGGCGAGCAGCCGCGAGTCGATCTGATGGGAGCGCGGCAGAGCATCGATATGTTGTCCATCCTGGCGGAGAAGACAAAGAACAATCTGACGACCGACGAATCGAAGTTGCTGGACAGTGCCCTGTTCGAACTCCGCATGGGGTTCCTGGAGGTGACCCAAGCGCTCGCGCGTTCGGCCTCCAGCCGTCCTCAAAGTCCTGGCGGCCAGGCCGTTCCGGGTGGAGTTCCCGGCCCAAAGATTGTGCGCTAGGGCTGAATGTTAGCAACACTTACCTTCCTGGGCAGTGGCACCTCTATGGGCGTTCCAACGCTTGGGTGCGGTTGCTCGGTCTGCGTCTCAGCCGTGTCCCCGGAAGGAAACCCTCGCAACCGCCGGACACGGCCTTCGGTCTGGATCGCCTATAACGAGCGTAACGTCATCATCGACACCGGTCCGGATTTCCATGCGCAAGCAATCCGCGAACGACTGAGCAGTGTCGATGCCGTGCTTTATACCCACGGTCACGCAGACCACATCCTCGGCATGGATGACCTCAGACCATTGACGTTTCGTCATGCCGAGCCGGTGCCGCTCTACGCCGATGCTGCCACCGCCGATACCATCGAACGCGTCTTTGATTACACGTTCCGAAATCTAAACCGTTATCCGACCAGTGCCCGCGTTGCGCTAAACCGCATTCCGGACGTCTCCGGCCAAACTATTGACCTCTTCGGCGCGCAATTCCAACGCATCCCAGTGCAGCACGGCGCCGAAATCATCAGCGGATACAGGTTCGGTGCTGCGGCGTACCTCACCGATATCAGCGGCATCCCTGAGGAGAGTCTTCCACTTCTGGCAGACCTCGACCTGCTCATCGTCGATGCTCTGCGCCGGCAGCCTCACCCCACCCACTCGACTCTCGAGAACTCCATTGCGCTGGTGGAGAAGCTGAAGCCAAAGCGTGCGTTCTTCACCCACATGTCGCACGACCTGGACCACGATGAAACCAACTCCGCCCTGCCGCCGCACATTCGCCTAGCCCATGATGGGCTGCAGTTGACGTTTGAGATCGCCTGAGGAGAGAACCGAGGACCGATGCAGATCTATCGCCACCTCTCAGAGCTCCCGCCCGCCGGCGCTCCCGTTGTCGCAACCATAGGCAACTTCGACGGAGTGCACCTCGGCCATCGATTCGTGATCGCTGAAGTCATCGAGCGGGCGCGCTTCCTCGGTGGAACCTCGATTGCCATCACCTTCGACCCTCATCCCGCCCGCGTTCTCCGTCCCGAGACCCCTATCCGGCTGCTGACGCCCACAGAGCGCAAGCTGGAGCTGCTGGCGGAAACCGGGTTGGACGCGACGCTGGTCCTGCCGTTTACCCAGGAGCTGTGCCACACCTGTGCACGAGACTTCGCAACCAATACCCTCGTAGAGGGCGTTCACATTACGGAAATCCACGAGGGGGATAACTTCCGTTTTGGATATCACGCCGAAGCGGACATCCATAGTCTCGCCGAGCTGGGCCGTGAATTGGGCTTCCAAACTGTCGCCTACGCTCCGCGGACGGTGCGCGGAGGGCCTGTCTCTTCCAGCCGCATTCGGGCGCTTCTGGAGATAGGGAATGTAAGCGCGGCACGCGCCCTGCTGGGCCGCCCTTTCTCCATCGATTCCAGCCCAGCTCATGGCCGGGGCTACGGCACGCGATACACCGTTCCGACCATCAACCTGGCGCCCTATGCGGAGCTGCTCCCGCAGGACGGCGTCTACATCACCACGCTACGAGTCGACGACGGCCCGGACGCACAGACCTTCGAAGCAGTCACCAACGTGGGAAATCGACCGACCTTCGGCGCAGATTCGTTCGCCGTCGAGTCCCATCTGCTCAACTTCCACCCAATTCAACTGAGCGAGCAAACCCCACTCCGGCTCTCTTTTCTGCAGAGATTGCGCGGCGAGCAGCGTTTCTCCTCCCCGGAGACGCTGCTCGCGCAGATTCGTCAGGACGTCCTGCGCGCCCGCAGGTACTTCGACCTCTGCCGCGCGATGCAAGTAGAGTTCTAGACCACTATTGCCTCAGTACCGGGTTTGGTGCCGGTTCCTGGTCGGAATCCTCGACCGCCGGCGCGGCCGCCTCCGGCTGGCTTTGGGGTGTGTCGGGAAGCTCGAGCTGTTTCTTGGGCGCATTCCCCTCCGGAAATTTCTCGTCGGGCTTGTTCGCGATCGCCGCACGCATGAACTCCATCCATATCGGCAAGGCTGCCCTCGCGCCTGTTTCTTTTTCGCCAAGCGACTGGCGATTATCGAAGCCGACCCACGTCCCGCACGTCACTGAAGGCGAAAAGCCAAGGAACCAAGCATCGGTGTAGTCATTGGTCGTGCCGGTCTTGCCGCCAAGCGGGTGCTTCAACTGGGCCGCCGCGGCGCCCGTACCCATCCTCGTCACCGCCTCGAGCAGCTGCATCATGGTGCGTGCGGTCTCCACCGAGATCACATTGCTGACAGCCGCCGGCGGCTGTTCCAGAGGCATGCCGTTCGCCTGCACAACCCGCCGAATATAGTGCGGTTGAATCCGTATCCCGTCATTGGGAAAGACGCTGTACGACTGCACCTGCTCGTACAGCGTGATATCCGCAGCGCCAATCGCGACGGGCAGGAATGCCGGAATATTGCTGGTCACTCCAAAGCGGTGCGCCGTCTCAATCACCTTCCGGATTCCTACCTTGTCGGCAAGCTTCAGTGCCGGAATGTTGCGCGACTCGGCGAACGCCTGTATCAGCGTCATTGGACCCTTGTAGTCGCCTTCGTAGTTGTGCGGCGTGTAGGGGCCGTTCGGTGTGTAGAAACTCACCGGTCCGTCCACGATGATGTCGCTTGGCTGCGCACCGGCCTCGATCGCCGTGGTGTACACGTAGGGCTTAAACGAAGACCCAACCTCCCGCTGCGATTGTGTGGCGCGGTTGAACTGCGATAGCGCGAAGTCCCTGCCGCCCACCATGGCAAGAACCTCACCACTCGCATTGTCCATTGCCATCATGGAGGCCTGCGCACCCGAATCCTGTTCCAGTTCCGCGCGCATCGAGCCATCCGCGTTCGCTTCGCCAAGCTTCACATATACGACGTCGCCCACGGCAAGAAACCGCGTCGCGACCGTCTGCTGCGTCCACCTCCAGTTCGATGGGCCCATCACCGCGCGCATACGCCCAATCTTGAGCACCACGCGTGAGGGCGACACCTCCTCCACGAGTGCGTGATAGTAGCCGTTGGGCACAATCGCCTGGCCCCAATCCGGGTGCTCGTATCGCTCCAGATCGCCTCCCGAGGCAAGCACATTTTGCAGATGCCCCTTCCATCCGTGCCGCCGCTCGTATGCTGCCGTTCCGTTCAGAATGGCTCGATTGGCGACCGTCTGTAGATCGAGGTCGAGCGTCGTGTACACCTTCAATCCGCCGCCGTGGACCGCCTCCGACCCATACTGCTTCTCTAGCTGGCGCCGAACCTCTTCCACAAAGTAAGGAGCTACTGAATTCGGCGGCGGTTCTATATGGAGGCCCAACGGAGTCGCGGCGGCCTCGTGCTCCTGCTGCGCCGTAATCTTGCCGTCCTGAAGCATTTCGGAGAGCACCAGATTGCGCCGCCGCAGTGCGCGCTCAGGATGCGTCACCGGCGAGTAGTACTCCGCTCCCTTGGGAAGTGCGGCCAGCAGCGCGGCTTCCGGAAGTGTGAGGTCGCGAACATGCTTGCTGAAGTAGTACTCCGACGCGGCCTCGAACCCATATGTGCCGCGTCCCAGATAGATCTGGTTCGCGTACATCTGGAATATCTGCTCTTTTGTAAACACGCGCTCGATTTGAACCGAGAGCAGAATTTCCTGGAACTTGCGTCCGTAGGTCTTTTCGTTCGACAGGAATAAATTGCGCGCAAGCTGCATCGTAATCGTGGACGAGCCCTGCGCACGGCTGCGCGAGTGCAGGTCACGCCACGCCGCACCCACTGCGCGCACCAGGTTCACGCCCCAGTTACGTTCGAAGGTCTTGTCCTCAATCGAGATCAGCGCCTCGCGAAGCACCGGCGGAAACTCGCTGTACGGCAGCACCACACGCCGTTCTAGCGCAAAGGAGCCGAACGTCCGCCCGTGGACATCCAGAAGTTCCGTTGTGGTGCTCGGCCGATAGCTCTCCAGATCGTTGATCTGCGGCAGGTCCACTGAGTAAATCAGCGTGAGCCCGCACAACGAGCCGAACACTGCAGAGAGCGCCAGCAGGACAATATACGTCGCCCCCACCGCCATGCTGCGGGTTGGATACGCGGGGCGCGTGCGCCGTCGGAAGACGATCCGCCACCGCGGTCCGCCCGCCTTTTTCGGAGGCTCCGGCGCGGAGGTGAAAAGGGTGCTCACGGCCTCAGCCTAGCACGCGCTCAGCAGCACGAGAGCTGCCCAGGCATATCCCTTATCCGCGGCTACAGATGGGTCGCCAGAAAGCCGGCAGTGGCCGTCAGAATCTGCAGTTGCGCAGGCGGGTCGAACCAGTGTCCATGTCCTGGCAGGATCATCGCCTGGTGGGGGATGTGCTGCCTCGCAAACAACTCCTTCAGTTGGTAGGCCATGCTCACCGGCACTACTGTGTCCTGATTGCCGTGCACAATCAGCGTCGGCGGGAAATTTGGCCGCACCGCGGCGATGGAATCCTCCGGAGTCCCCGCCGAGATCTCAACCACCGCCCGAAATCTCGCTTCTGCATTTGCGGCATACGACAGTGCAAGAAAGCCGCCGAGCGAAATCCCCAGCAAGGCAATCCGGTCTGGATCGACAAAGGGTCGACTTCTCACATAGGCGATCGCATCTCCAATGGCACTCTGCCACGCGGGAAAGTGGTAGCCGTCCAGGATCGTCTTCAAGTCCGCCCGGGCGGTACTCGTGCGATCGAAATAATGCGCCGCATACAGGCCAAGGTTGAGCCGCGCCAATTGCGGCGCAATTCGGCTGAACCAGAAGCTCACGTTGCCCCCCGATCCATGCAGCAGCAGGATCGCCGGATGCCGTCCGGCCGCCGTGGGCTCCTGCTGATCGATGCGGATGGGCATGCCCCCGGAGCTATAGCTGGCCATGCGCCATTGGATGCAGCCGCGGTCCGCTCAAAACCTCCCCTGCACCGGTCGCGCACTTAGGCGCGGTATCATTCGAATGGAAGATTTCTGATCGAAAGGGATTCGGAATGCGAATTGGGATGTTGACAGGAGGCGGGGACTGCCCCGGCCTCAATGCGGTCATCCGCGCTGCGGTGCGTAAAGGAATACTCCACTACAACGATGAGTTCGTTGGCTTTCTCGAGGGCTGGAAGGGCGTGCTGGAGAATCGCACCATGCCGCTGGACCTCAAGACCACCAGTGGCATCCTGCAGTTGGGCGGCACCATCCTGCGCTCCTCACGTACCAACATCAAAAAAATCGAGGGCGGCTTTGAGAAGTGCCTTAAAAGCCTGCAGGAGCAGAAGCTCGACGCGCTCATCGCCCTGGGCGGCGACGACACCCAGTCCATCTCCGTCGAGTTGGCCAAACGCGGTATCCCGGTTGTCGGCGTCCCCAAGACCATCGACAACGATCTCAGCGGCACCGATGTTTGTTTCGGATTCGATACCGCTGTCTCGATTGCAACCGAGGCCGTCGATCGCCTGCACTCCACCACCGAATCCCATAGCCGCGTGCAGGTCGTCGAAGTCATGGGGCGTGATGCCGGCTGGATTGCGGTAACGGCCGGAATCGCCGGAGGCGCCGATGTCATACTCGCACCCGAAAAAGAAATCGATTTGGACGACGTGGTCCGTCTTGTGAAGGCCCGTTGGGAGATCGGCAAGCGGTTCGCGATCGTCGTCGTAGCAGAGGGAGCACGACTTCCGCACGTCGAAGGGCAGCTCACCGTCGGCGAAAAGAAGGACGCGTTCGGCCACGCTCGCCTCAGTGGCATCGGCCAGGCGCTCGCCGAGGAGGTCGAAAAGCGTACCGGCTATGAGACTCGCTCCGTGAACCTGGGCCATACCCAGCGCGGCGGCACGCCCACCGCTTACGACCGCATGCTTGCAACTCGCTACGGCGTAGCCGCAATTGACCTGGTGCACGCAGGCAAGTTTGGCCAGTTAGTGGTGCTCAAGGGGAACCAGATCACCGACATTCCCATCGCCGACGCAATCGCCAAAACTCGCACCGTCGGAGAGGATATCTTCGACGTGATCAAGAGCCTGCAACCCTCCAAGTAGGCCAATTTTCACTCCATCTCTAGCGGCGGCAGCTCAACCAGAGTTGTCGCCGTTGTTGTTTATCAGTGAGTTAGTAGCAAGCTCGCGCAATCGCCATCGCAATTCTCTTGTCCACCCGGCGCTCCGGGAGATACAAAGAGGACACCCGGCTCTTTTGCCGTTTTCTTCGACTTACCTTGGTTGTTCAGGAGTGTTCTTCATGGCGGCTGTAGTCCAGCAGATGGTGCGCGAGGTGATGGATATCCGGCAGGCGGCCGAGTATCTGGGCATAAGCGGGGACACCCTCTACCGCTATGCCTCAGAGGGATTCATCCCAGCATTTAAGCTTGGCAACCGATGGCGCTTCAAACGCAGCCTGCTCGATACCTGGATGGTGCAGATGAGCGGAGTCAAAGCCAAGGCGCCGATCGCGGTCGTACCCAAGCAGAAGAAGCCGGCAGGCAGGGCTCGCTAACCTTTACGCGCGTTCCAGCGTAAACACCGTAATCTCCGGCGGGCAATTCAGCCGCAAAGGCAATCCCACTGCGCCAATTCCACGGTTTACATACAACTGCATCCGCCCCAATTGGTACGCCCCCTCCACATACTTGCGTCCGCCCTCAGGCAGGTGCATCGGTGGCAGCAGCGGAATCCGCACCTGGCCTCCGTGCGTATGCCCGGAGAACATCGCATCCACTAGCCTTCCGCGCGGATGTGCCAGCAGGGTATCTGCATAATCGGGTCCATGGCACATCAACAGCACCGGACCATCCGGATTCTTCGGAATCGTCGCCTCAAGATCCGGCACATGGGTCACTGGATCATGCGTCGCACACAGCCACAGCCGCTGTCCGTTACGTTCCAGCGGAACGTGCTCATTCACCAGCAGTGGAATATCAACCGCCTGGAAGATCGGCCCCATCTCCGGAGCCCCGAGGAAGGAGTCGTGGTTGCCCATGGCGGCAAACCTGGTCGGGCAGGCGATCTCGTGCAGCAACTCGGTGCAGCGGTGAAAAGCGTACTGCGCAAACCGCCTCGGCAGCGGAGCAAAGCTGATAAAGTCTCCCGTCATAAGCACCAGATCGGGCACAAGCGAGTTGATCTCGCGGATCACCCGGCGCAGGAACCACGGCTCTGTGTACTCGTCGAAGTGGATGTCGCTGATCTGGACAATCCGAAATCCCTGAAACGCCGGGGGCAACTCGCGAATCGCCAGCCTACGAGTCACCACGCTCAGCTCATGCCGCGAGATCTCGGCCGAATAGAGCGCAAGCGCGCCTGCCGCAGCCATGGAAGCCCGTGCAACGAACTTCCGCCGGGAGAATCCTCTTTGCTGCTCCGTCGAAGGCTCTTCGGCGATACTTCCAGCCATAGTCCATCATACCGGGTACAGCAGCCGTATGTAGCTGCCGTCGCGCTTGGATAGAATGATCCGGTGAGCGAGACCGCACGACGACAGCAGGCCATTGCCGCCGCAGCAAAAGCAGGTGTCGATGCTCTGCTGATAACTCATTTGCCAGACGTTCGCTGGCTCTGCGGCTTCACCGGATCGAACGCCGCCCTGGTACTGCCCGTCTCCTCGCGCCTCCGACCTGTCCTCGTCACCGATGGGCGCTACACTGCCCAGGCCAAATCTGAGGCACGCGGCGTCAAGGTCGTCATTGCACCCAAAGCCGCAGCCATAGCCGCATCGGAGTGGGCGGCCAAATCCCGTCTCCGGCGTTGCGGCTTTGACGAAGGCAACACCACCGTCGCCGCACTCAAGCAGATGCAGGCAGCGCTGCCGGGTAAGCTGCGCCGCGGTTTCTTCGCCCCAATTGGCTCCTTGGTTTCCACGCTGCGGTGGGTCAAGGACAAGCAGGAGATATCCAGAATGCGTGCCGCGGCAGCCCTGGGTTGCCGGCTATTCGACACTATCTTCGATCACATTGTTCCGGGAGCCTCCGAAGCCGAGGTCGCTCTGGCATTGGAATACAACGCTCGCGTTGCCGGCGCGACCGAGATGTCCTTCCCCAGCATCGTCGCCAGCGGGCCACGATCCGCACTTCCGCACGGACGTGCCAGCTCCGCCCGGCTACCTCGCCGCGGGTTTGTGACGCTCGACTTCGGTGTTGTGCTGGACGGCTATTGCTCGGACATGACTCGCACCGTGCATCTCGGCCGCGCATCCGCGGAAGAGAGGCGCGTCTACGAGGCTGTCCTGGAAGCGCAGGAGGCTGGCGTTGCCGCAGTCCGCCCTGGCATCAGCGGCGGCGATGTCGATGAGGCTG
>Ga0068855_100001946_pt1 | contig 25650 bp, 20 predicted proteins | sample KBSCornC52_FD_66592 | JGI IMG/M metagenome (GOLD analysis project Ga0068855, IMG submission 66592) | Corn rhizosphere microbial communities from Kellogg Biological Station, Michigan, USA - KBS Corn C5-2 | ecosystem: Host-associated > Plants > Roots > Rhizosphere > Soil ... | reverse complement strand
CTTCTGGATCGGACACGAATTGATGGGATATCGGCGAAGCATCAAGCCGGGGCGTGGAATTGCCGCGTCCCATCCATCAATTGATCGGCTCCATCACCTCAAGGCGCTGATCCGCCTTTACCGTTCCCATCTTCTGCACGATCCCGGAAGGCCAGCGAATCTCGACCGTTGCCTGGGTCTCTTCCCCCAACCCGAAGTGAACGGTCAGGTCGCTCGACGAGGCATACCCAACGCTGCTGGAGACGGTCCGCGACTGTGTTCTCGCGCCCGCGCGGCATTGGACGACCGCGCCGATCGCGGAGCGGTTGCTGCGCCGCCCGGTCAATCGCAGTTGGACCCAGTGGCGTGCCGGACTCTCCCGCGGGCTGCGATTCCACCAGAGTTCGATCGGGCTGTTGATTGCCGTTACCGCAACATCGATCCGGCCGTCGCGATCGAAGTCCGCGAACACTGCCCCACGGTGGAGAGCGCGATGCGCAAACTCGCGCCCTACCTTGTCCGAAACATCCGCAAACCGCCCTCCCTGATTGCGAAAGATGCGGTTCGGCTGAATGTCCTCCTGCTCAAGACCGCCCGCCGCGACAAACAAATCGAGCCAGCCATCGTTGTCGAGATCCACCAGCCCGCATCCCCATCCACTCCACGGACGGCTCAGGCCAAGCAAGCCCGTGCGCGCGCTCCCATCATCAAACACGCCATGTCCCTGGTTCAGAAAGACGTCGTACGTCTCATTCTTCAGCCCTGTCATCACGATATCCGACCGGCCATCGCCATCGATATCGCCAAAGTCCGCGCCCATGCCGGAGATATTGCGCCCGTCACCATTGAACGCAACCCCGGCCTCCAGGCCGACCTCCTGAAATCTCTTGCCGCGATTTCGCAACAGCAGATTGCGCGCGTTATCGTTGGCCACAAAGATCCCCGGATAGCCGTCCCCTGCGAAGTCGGTAATGGCCAGCCCCATCCCCTTCCCCAGCAGATCGGGCAAGCCCTTCTGCCGCGTGATCTCGGTAAACGTGCCATCGCCGTTGTTGTGGTAAAGCTGCATGGCCTGAGCATGATACCGATCTGGATGGCAGTAGGCACGGGCCTGCTGGGCGATGCCACCACAGAGCGGATCCGTTCCAGCCGCCCAGTCGCAGTAGTTCGAAACGAAGAGATCGAGGTGGCCGTCGTTGTCGTAGTCGATCCAGCAGGCAGCGACGGACCACGCGGGCCTGCCCAGAGAACCAGGTCCCGCCAGCCCCGCCTGTCTGGTTACGTCCGTAAACGTGCCATCACCGTTGTTCCGGTAGAGGTGGTTGCCATGCACGCCCGCGACAAAAAGATCCTCATGGCCGTCGTTGTCAAAGTCGCCCACGGCGACGCCCATGCTGTAGCCTTCGCCCTGCAGGCCCGCCTTCGCGGTCACATCGCTGAAGGTGCCGTCGCGATTGTTGCGATAGAGCCGATTCCAGTACTCCGGGCCGCTCTTGCTCAACGTGGGCAACGAAGCGCCATTCGCGCAGAACAGATCAGGCCAGCCATCGCCATCGAAGTCGATGACTCCGAGTCCTCCCAGCACAGTCTCCACCTGGTACTTGTGTCCTGTAGCGTCGTTGCGCAGCACGAAGTCGAGTCCCGCTGCAGCCGCCCCGTTGGTCATCGCAATTTCCGTCGCAATCGCTGAGGGAGCCGGCACGTTCGCGGCCAGCGCCTTGAGCGTCGTGCCATGATCCAGAGCGGTCGCGAGCAGCGCCGGTGCGGTGCGCAGGAATTGGCGTCTATCGATTCGCATAAGGGCTGGCAGGGGCGATGTCTTTGCTATGCGTCTGATACGCGTCGGAGAGTCGCCGTGCCTCCTTCTCGGCGACCAACGCTTCGTTATCGCGTCCGAGTTTCCGTAACATGCGCGCCATCATGGCATGAAGCGCTCCCTTTTCATCCGGATACCCGGCGGCAAGCGCGGGAGCGAGACGTTGCAGCGACTCAGCCGATTCCCCGGTCTGAGCAAGCGCCTTCGCCAGTTCCACCGATGCGGTACGATCTCCGGGAGCCTCTGCTGCGAGCTGTTGCAGCCAAGGCAAAGCCTGATCGTAGTCGCGGTTGTTCATCGCCAGGGCCGCCAGTGTCCGCAACGCCGCTCGTCCGTGTGGATTGATCGCCAGCGATGCCCTCGCCGAGGCTTGAGCCGCATCGGTCTCCCCAGCCGACAGCTGCGCCTCCGCGAGACTTGCCAGCAGATTGGGGTCGTGCGGGAGAATGTCAACGGCGGCCCGATACTCTTGCTCAGCCGCCGCGGCGTTGCCCTTCAAACGCAGAAGAACATCGCCGCGCAGCCGATGCACCGCCGCCATATCCTGCGCGCCAGTCTGTAGCTGCTGCGCCGCTCTGCCTGCCTCAACGGCATAACAGAGAGACAGCCGATAGGCGACACTGACATTCATGCCAGTCTTTTCGACCGCCAGCTCGTGCTCGAGTGAAGAGAGCGATGCCGCGCAGCCAGAGGCCTGGCCGGGATGTGCCGCTGCCTCCTGCAACCTCTGAGCTACCGCAACACCCTCCTGGGTAGAACGTAGCTGCTCGCCGATCCGGTAAAAGCGCTCCAGCGCAAAGCCGGCCCACGCCTCCAGAGCCTGCTCGGAGTTCTTACTGCGCAGCACTGCCCGCTGATAGGACGTCACCGCCAGACTATAGCGGCCCAGCACGGCATTCGCTTCGCCAAGATACTCCTCCGGGAACTCCTCGTTGGGCTTGATGCGCGCCGCCATCTCCAGACGAGGAACGGACTCTGCCACCCTGCCCGACCGCAGCAGGTCGATTCCCAGCAACAAATTTGCGAAGTAGTCTTCGGGTTCCAGCCTGCGAGCCCGGTCGAGGATTGGAATCGCCTCTGCAAATCGTGCCTGTTGATGCAATGCGAACCCCTGTTTCATGAGGACTGGAAACGCATCGCGCCCCTGATTCTGGGCAGGCGCGAACAGGCTGATGCTCGACCACAGCACTATCCCTATGCAAGTTCGGGCTCCAGTCCGCCAGCACCACCGAATCATTTGACCTACGATAGCTCCACTCTGTGCTCAGCGGCAAACTGAGTCTCGATCACCACAAAAGGCGGCGGCATTGAACCGGAGGTGCTCATGATGAACCGCTGGCGTCTCTCAAGCCCGTCGGCAATCAGGGTTGGACTGAAACCAATTATGGGAGAGGGGCAGACGTGGAAGACAAGTCATCCGGCACCCAGCTCATTCAGGAGCTAAAGGCGGCGGGACAATACCGGGTCAAGCCGTATGCTCCACCACAGCAAACCGATAAGGTCATGCATTCGCAGACCGCAAAGTTCGAAGGCGGGTACGATGACCAGGTCGACTCAACGGCGCAGGCTCTCGACTATATGCACAACAACAATTCCCTCGACGTATGGAACAGGCTAGGTCGAGGCTACTAGATACACGCTTGCCTCCCATCGCACCCCCCGAACGAGTCGCAAATTATGCTGCATCCGAGTTTCCTGAAGGTGTATGAAATTCAGCCGCTATGCGGCAACGACTTTACTCTGTGTACTCATGGTTTGCGGCAGCCACCATATCAGGGCGGCCGCGACGATGGGTGTGATACCGAATAGTGCAAAGGCTGGCTTGAAGGAATAGTGATCGACAAGCCATCCGGTCAGCAAACTGAACATCATTCCACCGAAACCAGAACCCATGCTTGCCAATCCCCAGATTGAGGCGACGGCGTTCTTCGGGAATACATCCCGCGGAATTGCGAGAACGTTCGCCAGAGCACCACAGTATCCAAACGTGGCTGTCGAAATGAGCGCGATGCTCAAAGTGGCACTGTGGACCATTGCAGCCGGCACCGCTGCCACCATGAGCGCTGTGAAAAACAAGACCCCGATCCTGCGAGCCGTCTGGGGCAACAGTCCACGCCGTAGGAGCAAACTGCAAAGCAAGCCGCCTGCTAAATTCCCGACGCCCGCAGTAAAGAAGGGGATCCAGGCGGTCTTTCCAATCTGCCCTATGGTGAATCCATGCCCAACCTTCAAGTACTGTGGAAACCAGAAGGTGTAGAAATACCAGACCGGATCAGCAAAGACCTTGGACAGCGTGAACTGCCAGACAAAACGATCCTTCACAAGGCTCAATACGGCGGGAGGAGCAGACTCGACTTCATCGGGAGAGGTCTCCGGTGAGCGATAAAGTATCAACCAGGCGATTAGCCATATAAATCCCAAAAGGCCCACGATGACAAACGAGGCCTGCCAACCCATCCTGAGTACCGTCCAGGCTAGCAAGGGCGGGGCCATCATGGCACCAATTGCTGCACCACTGTTAAAGATTCCGGATGCCAGGGATCGCTCACCCGATGGGAACCATTCTCCGATGAGTTTGACTCCTGCCGGATAATTTCCTGCTTCTCCTACACCGAGGAGAAAACGGAATACCCCGAGGCTGATGGCCCCCCCTGTAAATGCGTGAAGGATCTCAGCGGCCGACCACCACGCAATCGTGAGAGCATACCCGATCTTGCTTCCAAGTCGGTCAAGAAGGGGGCCGGAGATTCCGTTCATCACCGTGTACGCCAGCATGAACGCAAAGATAATCTGTCCGTACATCGTGGCCGAAATCTTGAACCGTTCGAGTAGCACCGGCGCAAGCACCGATAGTGTCTGCCGATCAAGGTAATTGATGACCGTTGCCAGAAACGCAAGACCTAGCATGATCCATCGTGCGTTGGGTCCAATCGCTCGCTTCATCTCTTCACATTTCCCAATATAAGTCTCAGAACTTGTTGAACTACCGCCAAGCCACCAGGACAGCGGCCCTGATACCTGAGCACAAATAGACGCAATCAGGCAGGCATCGGATTGGAGGCAACTAGATGAGCTGATGATTACGCATTCGTTCTTTCACCGCCATCAGATCCGTGCGCATCGCTTCGATCAATTGTTGCTTCGGGATACTAAGCGTCGTTTTGCCGTTCTGGGCTCCACCCAACCCTGGGTATTCAAAGTGCAGTTGAACTGGGCCGGAGAATTGATTTGCCTTCACCACGTCGAAGAAGCCATCAAAATTGACCATGCCTTTCCCGATTGGGCACCAATGCGGAACATAGGCGCCTTGTGCGCTGAGAGATTTGTCGAACGGATCATTTTGCGTACTTCCCTTCTCGTTCTTCTCCCACGTAAAGTCTTTGAGGGCAATGCCGCGCATATAGTCCTTAACGAGCCTGGAACTCGCGAGCCATCCGCCATAGCCGCCTTCCACAGTGGCGTGTCCGATGTCGTAGTTGATACCCATCCAACGAGGATCAATGTCCCGAAATAGCAGCCAAAGATCCCAGATTGGTCCACCGACACGTCCGGGACCGGAATGAGTATGGTACATTCCACAGACTCGATACTTCCTATTCAGATCCGCCAGCGATTGCATCTTGGGTTTGAGTTCGACAAGTTGCTCCGCAATGCTCTTGTCGGCCCGATACCACATTTCCCCCCACCGGTAACGATAAATCCCAAGTTGGCTGGCTGTCTTCAACACAGCTTCCGCCTTCGCTCTTGTGGCTGGCGTAATATCCGTCGTAATCATGGCTACTTCCAGGCCTGCACGACGGATCGTTTCGACTGCAGCAGGTAAATCGGTTTCCACCCGCTCGGGCAGGACATGGCCACCCGCACGAACAGTGAGATCGATGCCATCGAATCCAATCTCCTTCGCAACTGTAGCAGCCTCGTTCACGTCTGCCCACTGAAGGTGCTTCGAGAAAATGGAGATCTTGAGTTTGCCCGGCTGACTGACGGCTGGTTCTGCTTCAGCGGAATTGAATGCCAGTGACTGAAACGCACTGGCCATGGCTGCAGCAAACAGAAGCGTACGACGCGACATCTTCGTTTCAGCAGAATTTCCATTCATTGAGAAGTCATCCTTTTGCTTTCGGTCTTTATTTAATGATTAATTTCCAGGTAAACGAACGTGGACGCTATGGAGCTGGTAGCGCGAACGACAGCAGAACTGATCCAGCGGTGACCGCTACGAATTGCTTCCCATCGACGGCATACGTCATGGGAGGGCCCTTCATTCCAACGTTTGTATCGTAGTGCCACAGCGTCTTGCCAGTGCCCTCATCGACTGCTACAAAGGCACCATTTGGATCGCTATAGAAGACAATGCCGCTTGCTGTCGCCACTACACCGGACCAGGTCTTCAGAATTACCGGACCAGGTTGAGCAATTTCCCAGGCTATCTTACCGCTATCGATATCGATGGCGCGCAGATACCTTTCGGAAGGCTCGGCAACGTGACCCGGCAGTTCGGGTGAGTGGCAAGCCTCTAGAGTCATTACATAATAGAAGCGTGTTGCCGGACTGTATGCAGTGGAACTCCAGTTAGCTGCGTTGTCAGGACACCCCCGTTCTCTGGTCAACGTAGCTTCAGAGTGTTTCGCAAGCTGAGGACGCCCATCGGAACCGATACCCGTCGCCCAGTTCAGCTGTTTCAGGAAGCTTTTCGCAAGGAGCAGTTCACCTGTCGTGCGATCCAGTACATAGAAGAACCCGTTCCGGTCGGCATGCAGAAGGAGCTTCCTCTGTTTGCCGCGATACTTGGTGTCAATCAGGACCGGGGGCTCCTGGGCGTCACGATCCGCCGTATCATGAGGAGTGAATTGGTAATACCATTTGAGCGCACCTGTTTGTGGATCCAACGCCAGGATGCAGTCGGTATAGAGGTTGTCACCTGGACGATCAACATCGTCACGATCCGGATAGGGATTTCCCGTCGGCCAGTAGAGCGTATCGGTCTCGCGATCATACGATCCAGTCAACCAGGTAGCCCCACCGCTCAGCAGTGGTGGATTCTTACCCCAGGTTTCAATACCCGGTTCGCCCTTTGCAGGAAGCGTCCAGTGTCTCCAGATCAGTTTGCCGGTGGCGGTGTCGTAACACGCGATGAAGCCGCGCATGCCCCAGTCGCCGCCGGAGACGCCGGCAATGACGGTGTTCTTGATTATCAATGGAGCCACGGTTGATCCGTAGTGCTCACGTTGCTCGGGCATCACAACTTCCCAGACCACCCTGCCCGTCACCCGATTCAACGCAAGAAGGTGAGCGTTATCTGTTACCACGAAGACCTTGTCTCCAAGCAAAGCCACGCCGCGGTTGGTTCCGACAGATGCATCGCCTACAAGTCCTGGTGTGGGTGGACGAAAGTATTTCCATATCTGCCGTCCAGTAAGGGCATCGAGTGCATAGGCCTGGTTCTGGCCAGAGAAGTACATGACGCCATCGACCACGAGCGGCGTTGCCTCCAGGCCAAGCTGGGGCATGGGAAAGATCCATTTGAGAGCGAGCGCCTTCACATTTGAAGGATCAATCTGCTTCAAAGGGCTGTAGCGGTTGCCGGTCAGATTGCCATTGTAGGTGGGCCAATCTCCCAGCTTGGGGTCGAGAATTTTTGAAAAATCGACGCTTTGAGCCTCCGCGGCGGCCTGTTTGTTCGGTTCCTTCAACGCACCCGGCTCGATGCCCGTCAGTTGCCTCAGATAGGCCCGTAGATTCTGAAACTCCTCCGCCGTGGCGGTCAAGGGCTTCATCAGCGATCGCTTTTCTTCGGTAAGCGAAGCTATCTCATCTGCCTGGAGGAAATGAAATGAACCGGAGAGGTCTTGTAACTGAACGTCATAATTGGACCTGTCCCGCATAAATCCACGAAGGGTCTGGCCGTTGCGTGTCTTGACAGTAGCAAGTTCGTATCCAGGTGTGATGTGTAAATCCGGGGCCAACAGCTTATCCTGTATCTGTTTCGCCGTTATCCTGCGCCCTACATCCGACAGGTCTGGACCGATGGGCGATCCCATACCGTGAACCATATGACAAGTGCCGCACTTACCTTGTCCCCAAAAGAACTGGCCTCCCACCGATACATCGCCGGGAATGGCGGCTTCCGCCGCCGGCGAATTGAGCGAGTACACGTATGTTGCGACAGCGTCGAGGTCCCGTGGTGGCAAGCTGGTGAATGGAGGCATACCAGACGCGGGGAATCCAGCAGCAATCGTATTACGCAGCCTACCGAGGGGACGTCCGATCAAGTCTTGGTTGCCTGCGAGCTTGGGAGCATGCCCCGTCCCCGATCCATCCGATCCATGGCAGCCGGAGCAGTTGTTTGTGTATATCACTTTCCCATCCCGAACGATGGATGCCTCCAAAGCACGCGGACCCTGGCAGATCAAAACTTGGGGGAGGAAGAGAACCCCAAGCGAGACTACTAGAAGCAATTTGTAGGGTGCGCAGACTTTTCCGGAAGCCATTCTCACTCCAATTTCATGTTCCTCACTTAGAGGGCTTTATGTAATAAGGATTTTCGAGCCGCAGGTCGGTGGTATTCGACGGCATTGCTCAAAATCCGACTGCTTGCCGAATTGTTGAAGCCTTCTTCATTACGTCCTGTCGTGAAATAGAAGACATCGCAATGATGACCGCCCGATCCACATACGCAACGATCGCAAGAACCTTTCTCATTGGAAGCTCTTCAACTAGCTCATGCAGATGAGCGTTTGCTGATCGAGAAGTTATGAGACGCCTGCTCCAAAGATAAAAACGCACGGTGAACCGGTCTCCAATAAGTTAGGGCATTCCGCATTTGCGGCACCGACCTCCAGAAATTTTAGGAATCGTTTCCGGACAATGATCCTCATACATGAACATCCTTTCTGTCAAGGTCGAAAATAGACCCTCTTGAATAGACCTACGGATAGTCCCACCTACTCGTAACCTACGATTTATTGCGGGTGCGTAGAGTCTTGACAGAAGAGCGCTCGATCAACTCGACGCCAAGTACGCGGTGCTCAGGGGTTCGATCTTTGCCCGATGAAAGACGCAGAAGAATGTCGATTGCAGCAGACCCTATCTCGTATTTCGGTTGTCGAATGGTTGTGAGAGATGGATGCACCAAGGCTGCGAGCTCAACGTCGTCGAAGCCGATAATGGAAACATCCTCTGGAATCCTGAGGCCTATCTCCATCGCAGCCTTAATAACGCCGAAGGCAACCGTGTCGCTCGCAGTTGATATACCCGTGATGCTTCCAAGATGACGGAAGAGTGTTTTCGCCATATCATATCCTCCGGCGAGGGTATGTGTGCCATGCACGACCGAAGCTTCGGCAGATTGGCCGAAGAGGCGCACCGCGCGGACAAAGCCACGGGCCCTCCTGGAGAAATTAGCGTGCTTTTCTGGCCCGGTCAGATGGATAACGCGGCGATGTCCATGCGCGAGGAGGCACTCCGCGGCCAACTCACCACCACGCTCATTGTCAGCACACACAGTGGAGAATAACGTTGATCTGTCAGGGTGGTTGATTAGCACGACGGGTACTCGGCTGTTGGCAATATACGTTTGGTCCTCGCGCGAAAGGTTTGCAACCGAGTTCATAATGATGCCTTCCACCCGCTTCCCCATTAATGAATTGATATAGCGCATCTGCCTGGTGGAATTGAGATCGCTATTGCAAAGTAGGACATCGAGTCCGGCGGAATATGCAGCGTCTTCTACGCCGCGCGCTACCTCGGCAAAGTAGGAATTGCGTATATCGCTGACAATCAGGCCAATAACGTCGGAGCGTCCCGTAACCAGTCCACGTGCAAATCGGTTCGCCTTGTAGTTGAGCTTGATGGCGGCCTCGGTAACCCGCTTGCGCGTGTCTGGATGGACCCCATACGCGCCCGTCAGAGAGCGCGATGCAGTAGCATTGGTGACTCCGGCAGTAACTGCAACGTCGTGAAGAGTGGGTAGCTTTGTCTTAGATAAAGTAGGTTTCATGATTGAGAAAGTTAAATCCTTCTGCAAATATTTAGCGACTCATTATGCTAGTCTGGGCGGCGCTAGTTGGCACTCTATCAAGCGGACATAAGTAACCATTCTAAAAAACGTGGCGCATTGACAATCCCAAGAATCCATTTGATACTTGGAAACGCTCCCGAAATTATTCCAATCTAAGAGTGAAGGTCAATTTCAGCAATGTCAAGCTAGCCCGGACAGAGCAAACCAAGTTACCACAAATCGCTTGTGGATCCGCGAAACTTCAGCAATCAAATGGGTATCAACATGACGGTCTCCATCCAGGATCAGGTAGTTTTGATAGTCGGGGCTTCGAGCGGGATAGGCCGATTAGCGACTGCGTTCTTTGCGCGCGACGGTGCAAGGGTCGTCGCAGCAGCCCGCCGTTATGACCGTCTACAAAGCCTTAAAGATGAGTTGGCCACAGAGCAATTGGATATCACCATCAGGCAAACTGATGCCTGTAGGCTCCAGGACGTACAACAACTCACGCACGAAACCCTTGCGCGATTCGGAAGGATCGACATTGTCATTTACGCATGCGGAACAAACACCCCGGAACGTACGATGGAGCGCCTGCAGCCGGATGTGTGGAACTCAATCCTCGACACAAATTTGAATGGAGCTTTCTACGTCTCGCACGCAGTTCTGCCATCCATGCGCTCCGCACATTCCGGGCATTTAATATACGTATCTTCGATCGCTGGGGTATTGGCAGACCTTTCCGGTGCGGCTTATCAGGCATCCAAGCGGGGAATGCTTGGCCTTGCACATGCAATCCGGCTAGAAGAGAGACAGAACGGAATTCGAACCTGCGTGATATGTCCCGGTCTCACGAACACAGAGTTAGTGGAAAAGAGGGCGAAAAAGCTCGCTCCTGAGGTCCTCGCCAAGGCGCTGCACCCTCAGGACGTCGCGGAAATGATCCTTTATATCGCGAAGTTGCCTAGCAGGGCGACCATACCAGAGATCCAGATGATGCCGGCAGAGGAATAACCTTCACGAGTGTTCGCCCACTCCTTGAGAATCGATCAGCCGAACAGCATTTCTCGGACATCCCGAGACCGGATGTGAACCGCAAGCGGCTTCACTCCTTCCGGCGTTCACTGACTTTGTGCTTCATCATCGATATAGTCCATAGAGAGAAATGCGCTCGCATCCGCGAAAGCATTTCTCATCCATCCCATCTAGGAGCTCGTTGAAAAACTACTGCAACACTCGCTTAGGGTACAGATTTGAGGATGCTGTGGGGTCGCCGGACTACTGCAAATCGTTCCTGGGGCATTCTGGCACTACGTGTTTTTCTGCAAGTGACTATCAGGTGCCTTTTTCAACAAGTTCCTAGACCTTCGTTTCGTAACAGCTCATATCAACGTAGGACTTTCTTGTATCTACCGGTCACCGCTTAAGCCATCAGGAACCCGCCGTTGATCTCTATCACTTGGCCGTGAATGAAGCTGGCCTGGTCGCTGCAGAGGAAGACGACCGCATCAGCAATCTCTTCGGGAGTACCGAGCCTCCCGACTGGCGTGGCGGCTCTTACGCTATCAAGCCCTTCAGCCGAAGAAAAAGCTCTATGATACCCAGTGTCGATTGTGCCTGGGGAGACGCAATTGACACGAATTCCCTGCGGCGCAAACTCTTTCGTCAGCCCCTTTGTCATAGTGGAGATAGCAGCTTTTGCGGAAGAGTACGCCAGCGAGCCGAGGCCACCACCGAACCGCGCAGCGACTGACGAGATATTCACGATGTATCCGCGCTTTCGTTCCGCCATGCCACGAAGAACTGCCTGCGCAAGAAAGAAGGCACTCGTGAGGTTGAGCGTCAGCACCCGGTCCCAGAGATCCTCCGTGAAATCGAGAACGCGCGTGCGCGCTACGAGAGAGCCAGCATTGTTTACTAGTATGTCAATCGGGCGATCTCTGGCGAATGCTGCGAGCGCACGCCAGCCGTCATCTGTCCCAAGATCGGCCTGTACAATTTCGCCGTCCCCGCCGCCCGCGCGAATCTCACTCAATATGGACTCCGCTTCAGTCTGCCGCGAGTTGAAATGCACGATAACGTAAGCGCCATGCTGCGCGAGAGCTAGGGCGGTAGCTGCGCCAATGCCGCTACTTGCACCGGTAATAAGTGCGGTCATGCAGTGAAAAGGTTTATCAGACTTGAGAGGAGTGGTTGTCAGCGGCATATAGCTCTTTCTGGGAGGGATTGAGTGACATCATATTGGAACCGTTTCCGAATCTATGTTTATATCACTCTTACTTCTTCTGTCAATTTACCCGTGCCGCCTTACAGCGGGTCTTCCAAGGACATTCGTGTAGATTCATTTTTGTTGATTGACCGTACGGTAGTCGCTTTAAGTCCAGAGCCGGAAGGAACGAGCGCAACCGATTCCCATCCTGCAACTGGTCCGCCACGAAGCCCATGCTCCACACCTGGTACTTGCCCACCTCACAGCCTTCGCGGTTCAATAGCATGCGAATCTTGCGATACGCATGGCGCACTCTTGCCTGAGCGATCTCGCTGATACGCATTCGCAAACTTAGTCCGTGCTCTTGTCAGTGTCAGGTCGGCCTTCAGACGCTTCAGCCGCAGCCTCTCTTCCTACAACTGCGCCATCTGATGGGCCTGATCTACCTCCAGGCCTGCGCACTTCGCCTTTCGAAAGATAAAACGCCTGCCGATCTCAACCTTCCAGATCAACTCCGCCACAGGATATTTGTTCACAGAAAATCGCTTATTTCTTCATCCAGATCCCTCCACTTTTCAGGTCACGTTCTGGTCGAAGACTGACAATCCAATTGGCGGAAGAAACACCGGGGACGATCAAAGAGTGTCAGGCATTCCAATTTGTTGACAGTTTTGCGATAGGTGGGATATGCTCGGAAACGCTTCCTAAAATTAGGCGTTTGAGTTTGACCTCGGTGCTTTATTGAGATGTGATAGTGGCAATTTTGATCGAGAAGCTGGCATTAAACATTGCTAGCTTCTGGTCGGACTTGCTGTTGCAAGCAGACGTTCTCCCCAGAAGAGGACCAAGAACTTGACCAAGAACGGAGCACATCAGATGCGTACTTTGCAAACGGGAACTTTCTTAGCATTTCTACTCCTGCTACTTGCCTTTGCGGAACCGCACACCGCATATGCACAGTCCACTGCCGGCGCCATTGTCGGAACAGTATCAGACGACTCGGGCGCTGTTGTTCCTGGCGCAACCGTAATAACGAGGAACCTGGGCACTGGGGAAGAACGCACGGTCAAAAGCGGTTCCAGCGGGATATTTACGATCTCTAACCTTCAGGTTGGCCACTACTCTATGGCCGTCACACGGCAGGGTTTCGCACCTCTCCAGATCGGCGATATCGAACTTCAGGTTGCGCAGCGGGCAATGGTCAATGCGGTACTCCATGCCGGCGCGGTAACGGACAAGATAACAGTTATCGCGAGCGATGTTCCGTTGCTGAATCTGGCGTCCTCGTCAGTTGGTCAGGTCATCAATACGCAGACCGTCCAGAACATGCCTTTGAACGGCCGCAACTTCTGGCAACTGACACAGCTCACGCCGGGAGTGAGCTACATCCCCGGTGGTCAAGGCACCCAACCAGGTGGCGCGTCCATTCGTGCCAGCGTCGTGAATGTGAACGTCAACGGTCTTCCTCCTTCGACCACAGGGTGGTATCTGGACGGCGCAAATATTACAGAGTTCCAACTTGGTGGGACGATCATTCAGCCGAATGTGGATGCACTTCAGGAGTTCAAGGTACAGTCCGGGAATATGGGCGCTAATTATGGCCACAGTCCTACAATCGTCAACGCTACATTGAAAAATGGGACAAATGAGTTTCACGGCACGTTATATGAATTCCTCCGCAACAATGCCTTCGATGCGAAGAACTATTTCTACACTCCTGCCCCTGGGTCGAACAGACGCGATGAGCCACTCCATCGGAATCAATTCGGATTCGCCATCGGCGGCCCGATTTGGAAAAACAAAACGTTTTTCTTCCTCGATATGCAGACGACGCTGTTCACTACCGCAGAGAACTTCGACCAAATAGTACCGAGCGATGCTATGCGCGCTGGCGACTTCACTGCTGCAGGTCTGCCGGTGATCAAAAATCCGTTGACGGGTGCACAAGTCAGCAGCAACGGCGTTCCAAACATCATCCCCGCAAATCTGATCTCGCCGCAGGCGCAATATCTGCTACAGTACATGCCACATGCCAACCAGGTGCGTGGCACCACCTCGCATGCCGTACTTACCAATACTCTCAAGCAGCAGCTTGGCCAAGGGGACATCCGTATCGATCACCAGCTGGCCTCCAACGACCGGCTCATGGGCCGCTATTCAATCGCGAACAATCGTGAGACGGACCCGAACGGTTATCCTGCGATGGGAAGCTTCCCGCTGCGGAGCCGTGGCCAAGATGCACTCATCCGCGAAACCCACATTTTCAATTCGCGGTTGCTCAACGAGGCCCAGGTTTCCTATTACCGGAGCAATTTTCTCTTCACCAGCTCTCTCCAGGGCCAAAATATCAATGCGGCAGCTGGCATCCAGGGATTTCAGGATCTCGCCCCGGATGCAGTCAAAGGCTTTCCTACCATAACTATCTCAAATTATTCAGCCTATAACGGTCAGGGAGGTAACCAATATCCGAAGCACAACAAGATTCGGTCGGTGCAGTATGTAGATCATATAAATTACTCGAGCGGTAAACACGATATCAGCGTCGGCTATGAAAACTTCCACAATACAGAGACCTATGTTGCGGGAACAACTTCGGTTGGCATCTTCACTTTCAACGGTGACTATTCGGGAGACAATTTTGCAGATTTCATGCTTGGCTATCCACTGAGTTCTTCGCGTAGCTACTTCCGAAATTTGTGGGGTAATGCAGGAAACTTCCAATCATTCTATGTGCAGGATGACTATCGCGCGAAGTCAAACCTCACTATTAATATGGGCATTCGTTGGGAGATCAACCCGTTTTACAATTCGATCAAGGGGCAGGGTACTGGTTTTGATCCGACCACAGGTAAGCTCGTAATTCCTTCAAACTTTTCGATCGACGCACAGCCGCAAACGCCAATACTGTATCCGCTGTTCTCTGACCGTATTGCGCTTACCGACGACCTACATCTGCCCACGACGATTCGTTCAACGAGTACGCATGACATTGCTCCCCGACTCGGCTTTGCATATAGCCCAGGAACGGGAAATACTGTGTTCCGTGGAGCATTTGGCATCTTCTTTGTCTTCCCCGATGACAATGCCATCAACAACACACAGGGCTCGATCCCGTTCATTGCTTCGCAGGCTGTGAACAACACCAAGCCAACTCCGATTCTTACCTTCGGCGACTTTTATCAGAGCCAGCCAATCGCTAGCGCCAATCCAAATCCGGGCGCGCCTTGCGCGTTCGGATTTGTAGCGAACTCTTGCTCGACCCCAAGCCTGAGCACGATGGATTTACACGTAAAGAGCACCTACGTCGAAGAGTACAACCTTGCGGTTCAGCATCAATTTGGATCAAAAGTTTCGCTCGATGTCTCCTACGTGGGGAACAAGACGACGCACATGGAGCAGTCGTGGTCAAACAACGATCCGGATCCTGCTCCCGGCCCTATCCAAGCTCGCCGCCCTCTAAAGCAATGGGGCCCTATTACTTACGCACGTTTCGCCAGTAGCGCAAACTACAACTCGTTACAGACCAAGCTCGAAACGCGTTCTCTCGCTGGAGCTACTGTGTTGGTCGCCTATACCTATAGTAAATGCCTGTCGAACAATGGTACTCGGAGACTAAATCCGGCGCTTCGAGACTATGGCCCTTGCAGTTACGATATTACGCATAACTTCGTAGCCAGCATGTTCGACGAGCTTCCGTTCGGACGAGGAAAGGCCTTTCTCGCGCACCTTCCTCGCTTGGCAAACGGAGCTGTCTCCAACTGGAGGCTGTCGGGAATTAGTACGCTACAGTCCGGGCTTCCGTTCAATCCAACCATCAGCGGTGATCAGGCGAATACTGGCGTCTCCGGCCAGCGGCCTAATGTAATTGGGACTCCGGTTCTGGTGCGCAAGCCCAACTGCTGGTTCTTTGATTCCAAGAACATCTCCTGCGGTGCGGGGACGAATGCCTTTGCAATTCCTGCCCTTTACACCTATGGAAATGGAGGCGTCAACACTCTCAGAGCAGACGGGTTGGTACAGTTCGACCTATCGCTTCTCAAGTCATTCCACTTCACTGACACGCGATCTCTCGAGTTCCGAGGGTCGTTTTTCAATATCTTCAACCACACGACGTTCGCAGCTCCTTCTACTAATATCAATTCAACTTCAACCGGGCAGATCACAGCGACTCGAAACGCCTCACGTCAAGTGGAACTCGCCGCGAAACTTTACTTCTGATTCCGGTTTACGGATAGAGTGGTGGAGCGTGGTGCCACCACTCTTCGTTCTCTTTGGAATCTATTTTATTGAACTAGCGTCACGACCGCTTGATTGCGTAGTTTAGTTTCAGTCTTGCTTTCTTGCGTGAATTTCCAGTCGATGGTGGCTTGGTCTTGGTTGATGCGTTGGCTCCAAGCGTGGGTTTCGGCGGCTAGAACCGGAGTTACCCTTTGGAGAAAAATATCAAGGTCGGAGAAGGGAGGAGAGTGGTCACGCTCTCACAAACCTAAGGCTTTTTCTCTAGTGGCATTTCCAAAATTGATTTCGCTAAACTGCCGCGGAACGCCACATTCATCGCCCTACCATCTCGCAAGCTATTGATAATAAATAATATGGCGGAAGAGGAGGGATTCGAACCCCCGATACCCTTTCAGGTACGCCAGTTTTCAAGACTGGAGCCATCAACCACTCGGCCACTCTTCCTTCCCTGAAGTTTAGTACGTGGTGCGCACGGAGCGCAAAGAGGTCCGTAACGGATTTCGGCGCTTTCGTTGAAGTCTCGCAGCCCATTTATATTCCGCGTGAGGACATCGCTGCCAGCAAGAGGAGGACGTTCTGCGTCTAAACTGATGGGATTGCACGATGAAGATGCCTGCCCTATCGACAAAACGTTGGATGTCAACCACTGCTGTTCTGCTCGCGTCCGGCCTCTGGCTCTGCGGCCCGATGGTCCGTGTAGCTGCAGCCCAGCAAACACCCTCTTCCGCAACCGACACAACGCCGCATCGTACGCGGCTCATCCTCAAGGACGGCAGCTATCAGATCGTGATGAGCTATCGCGTCGTCGGCAAGATGGTGCGCTACATCAGCGCCGAGCGCGGTGGAGCGGAAGAAGAGGTTCCGGTCGCGCTCGTGGACTTTGACGCGACCCATCGATGGGAGCAGGAGCACGCCGCGCCCATCACCGACGCCAATGGCGTTCAAAGACAGCCTCCACCGATCGACCCTGAACTGCTCAAGGAAGAGGCAGACCGCGCCGCACTGACCCCGGAGGTGGCCAAAGATCTGCGCCTTCCGGAAGAAGACAGCACGCTCATTCTCGATACCTTCCGCGGCACTCCGGAACTGGTTCTCCTGGCCCAGACGGATAGCGACCTGAACCGCAACACGGCTCACAACATCCTTCGCGCCGCGATCAACCCTCTGTCCAGCGCACATCAGATCGTCGAACTCAAAGGCGAAACCTCCCTCGTCCAGATCCATGTGGACACGCCTGTTCTCTACATCCGCATCGGCGACGAAACGACGACGCCGAGCGGCGGCACGCCTCTGACCGTGGACACGCACGGTGCTGCCAGCGCCATCAAATCTGATCCCGGCGGAGGCTCGCCCGACAGCCGCTATGTCATCGTCCGCGCAGATGTGCGCACGGGAGTGCGCGTGATCGCCAGCTTCCAGATCGGACTGCTCGGCAGCGGACACCTTCAGGAAGATGTCGTCGAGACCACAACAGAGATGTTGCCCGGCGGTCACTGGATGAAGATCACCCCTACGCGGCCGCTCGACTTCGGCGAGTACGCCCTGATGGAAGTCATCTCGGATAAGTCCGTGAACCTCGGCGTCTGGGACTTCGGCGTGCATCCGGTTGCTCCGGAGAATCGTGACGCGATCAAGCCGGAACCAAAGCGTCCCGTCACCCTGGAACGCCGCCGCCCCAACTAAGGCACATTTCGAAGTTGGAATCCGAGCTTTTGAAAGGCGAACGCTTCAGGCGCGAGGCATCGGATCTCGCTCGATGTACAACCCGGACACAGCCTGCCGCGATCCTCGTCCCACAGCCGTCAAACGTGCCCGCTCTACCAGCAACCCCTTACCCGCGACCGCCACATTATCCCGTGTCGTCTTGGCCTCGTACATCATGGTGTCCGCCGACCGCAGAATGGTCGGCACCGAATCACCATCCTCCGGATATGACGCCAACCCAAAGCTGCCCGACAGGCTCAGCGAAAGTCCCGCACCCTCCAGAAAGCGCGCGGAGCGCAGGTCTTCGCACAGCGCGAGGACGGCACCAGTCGCGGCCGCCTTCCCCATCCCCGGCAGCAGCGCTACAAATTCGTCGCCGCCATACCGAAAGGCTGCGTTATTCGGCCCCAGGCAACGCTTCATCAGGCCGCCCACCTCCGCCAGCAAGCGGCTCCCAATCAGGTGGCCGTGCGTGTCGTTCACCGACTTGAAGTGATCGAGATCGACAAACAACAGGCTGAACACCCTGCCCAGTTTCACCTCATCGTCCAGCATCGTGTACAGATGCCGGGCGTTGAAGAGGCCCGTCACGTCATCCGTAATCGTCAACTCCTGAATCAGCGTCATCGACCGCGCATTCTGAATTGCAATCGCAGCATAGTCGCACAGAATGCGAAGAAACGAGATCGAATACTCCGACAACAGATCGAGCTTGCTGTTCAGTAACTGAATAACGCCCAGCGTCTTCGTCCCGGACCGTACCGGAACGCAGGCAATGGAGTGGATATTGAGGTCGGGATGGCTGGCCGCAAACGCCGACCATTGCTGATCCAGCTTCACGTCCGGCACAATCAGTGGATTTCCCGTCGCAGCCACCCAGCCCGCCACTCCTTCGCCCAGCGGCACGCGCAGTCCCTTCAGGCTCTCCGCGTTTTCCCCCACCGCAATCGCGTAGTAAAGTTCGTTCGCAGCCTCGTCGACCATCAGCATCGACCACCGTTCAGGCCCGAAGAACTTCGCCATCTTGTCCATGATGGCGCCCAGAATCTCTTCCAGTTCCAAACTCGATGTCAGCGCACGCGCAACGTCATGGAACACCCGCAGGTGATCCATCTGACGACTTTCGATAACCTCAAACTGACGCCTGTCTTTCAAATCTGATCCTTATGAAAGCCAAAATACATCAGACGCAAGATCCACCGAAAAAAAATCCATGAAGTTCATCTCTGTCATTCCCATTATGCGATGTTTGGTTGCAGAACCCGATCCATCGGAGTGGGCCTGCCTTATCTGGCGCCGCCAACCGTCTATACGCATCGATCCCTCTATCGGTTCCGCAAATGGGACGCCGTCCTGAATGGTCCTCAAGGAGACGGCAGCAATGCCCGACTCTGGGACGCTCAGTTAATGAATGCCGATCTTGGCATCCATGGCGTCGTTTCTACGGATGAAGTTCTATGCGTCGGCTCGTCAAGAGAAACAGAGATACAGGTGTCCACAGTATAGTCGCGTCGAATTCGCAATCGATCAACCACCACGAAATTTACGCGTTAACAGAATGGATGCCGTGGAACCTGATTGGGTAAGCGAGAGCGAACGGCGAAGAGATTCCCCCTACCCCTTCGCTGCCAGCACCGCCTTAGTCAGCGCCGGAACGACCTCGAACAGATCTCCCACCACGCCATAGTCCGCCACCTCGAAGATCGGCGCATTCTCGTCCTTATTGATCGCGATCACCGCCTTCGAGCCCTTCATCCCGACCAGGTGCTGAATCGCGCCCGAGATGCCTACCGCCAGATACAGCTTCGGCGAGACCGTCTGTCCCGAACTCCCCACCTGCCGCTCCATCGGCAGCCAGCCGTTATCGCAGATCGGCCGTGAAGCCGCCAGTTCCGCACCCAGCGCCGTCGCCAGCTCCTGGACGATGCCGATATTCTCTTGCTCGCCAATTCCCCGCCCCACCGAAACAATCACCGGCGCTGCGCTCAAATCCACAGTCTGCGTCGACTCGCGGAACCGCTCTCCAGGCTTGTTGCGAATCTGCCCCGCCTCCAGCTTCGGCGCAATCGTCTCCACTGCGGCGGTCCCCGCTTCAACCGCATCTGCGCGAAACGTCCCTGCCTGCACCGAAACAAAGCAAGGCCCCGCCGACGCCTGCTTGTAATCCGCGTTCAACTTCCCCTGCAGCAGTTGCCGCACAAACACCGGTCCGTCATGCATGGCGATCACATCGCTCACCAGCACCGACCCAAACCGTGTCGCCAGCGCCGGCGCGAAGTCTCGCACCTGATACGTGTGCGGCAGCACCACATACGCCGGATCAGCCTGCTTCACCACCTGTTCGAGCACCACGACATACCCATCCGCCGTATACTCCTTCAGCAGCGCGTGCTCAACCGCAAAGACCTTCGCCAGCTTCTTCCCGCCCAGCTCCGCAGCCAGCGCAGCCACGCCCTCGCCCATCACCGCAGCCGCGCAGTCCACGCCCAGCTTCGCCGCCAACTGTTGCCCCGCGGCCAGCGCCTCAAAACTCATGCGACTCCAAACGCCCGCACGCTGCTCCAACACAACCAGAACACCGTTCATAGCACCCTCACTTCAAACTTCAGCTTCTCGACGATCTTCGCTGCAACCTCCGCAGCCGTCCCGGTTAGCATCTCCGTCTTCTTCTGCTTCTCCGGAAGATACACGCGGTCCAGCACCAGTGCCGGCCCAGTCGCCGCAGCCGTAGCCTGTACCGTCTTCGTCTCTTTCGTCTTCGCCTTCTTGATCCCCATCAGCGTCGCATAGCGCAGCTTATTGCCGCCCGACTGAATCGTCAGCAGCGCAGGCAGCGGCATCTCCACATGCTGGAACCAGCCATCCTCCAGCTCCTGCTTCACCTTCAACCCCGAGCCCACCACCTCTACCTGCATGATGATCGTCGCATGCGGAATCCCCAGCAACTCCGCCAGCACTACGCCCGTCTGCCCCAGCCCAAGATCGTCAGATTGTAACCCAGTCAGGATCAAATCCGGCGCCTCGGCCTTCATCGCGTCTGCAAGAATCTGCGCGACACCCAGCGTATCGCGGCTCCCCAGATCGTCAGCCTCGATATGAATCGCTCGATCGGCACCCTTTGCCAGAGCCTCGCGCAGCGTGCTCGTCACACGCTCCGGCCCGGCCGATACGACAACCACCTCGCCGCCATTCTTCTCCTTCAACTGCAACGCCTCTTCGAGAGCGTAGGCGTCCGGCTCATTAATCGTGTAGCTCAAATCGCTCTCGTCGATCCACTTGCCATCCGCGGCCACACGAATCTGCGCATCCCGCTCCGGCACCTGCTTGATCGCCACCAATATCTTCATGTACGCCACACTCCATGCTGCAAAGAATTGAAGAACCACCATAGGATGAGGTGGTTCAGAAATCACGCTTTTGGTCCCGGAGGAAACACGCCAAGCTGCATCATCATTCCAAGCGCATCCATAAGGATGCGCGTCTCCTTGATCCTTCCATCCACCAGCCGGTCGATCACCATGCCCCAGACCTTGACTGGCCGCCCCGTCGCCGGCACGCCGAGAAACGCCCCGCGATGTGTGCCCGTCCACTCGAACCGGGTCAGCACCTTATCGCCCTCGGCAATCTGCTCTGCGACGGACCAGTGCATATCAGGAAACGCAGCACGCATGCCCCGTAGTACATCCTTCAAGCCTTCAATGCCAGGCCCCTGGCCGGGAAAGGGCACCTGCTCCACGACATCGTCCCAGACAAAGCGTGAAGCGGAATCGATGTGCCCTTGGTTGATGGTTTCTTCGATAAAACTTCGAACAATCGCGCTGTTCTCTTGCACTAATTCTCCTTTTGGCATCGGTTCACTCGAATCTGGTCCCAAATCCTCTTCATGTCAACTCTTCGGCTGCGCCAACGCCGAACCGACGTCCGTCGGAGGCAAGGCTCGCGCCGTCAACTGCGCAATATCGAGCAACTGCGGCGGAGCATCACTGACCGCCGGCAGCGCATCCCGAAACATCGTATTGCAGAACGGACAGGCCGTGCCGATCACCTGCGCCCCGGTCCCCGCAAGCTCAGCCGCGCGCACGTGACTCACGCGCTCGCCCTTCTCTTCGCCAAGAAACGCCAACCCGCCGCCAGCACCGCAACAGAAGCTACGCTCATGCGAACGCGGAGCCTCGACCAACTCTCCAGCGAGCGAAACAATATCCCGCGGCTGCTCGTACACATCGCGATACCGCCCCAGATAGCAAGGATCGTGATAGACGATGCTCTCTCCAGAACCCTGCTTCGGCAGCCGGTCCTTATGTCGAGCCATGAACTCCGAGTGATGCTCGATCTCCGGGGCAATCCCATACTCGCGCCAATCGTTCGAGATCGTCCTCACGCAGTGCGGGCAGATCGACACAATCTTCTGCACCTTCGCCGCCTCCAGCGTCTTCAGCCCAAACTCCGCCAGCGTCTGAAACACCAGGTCATTCCCCAGCCGCCGCGCCGGATCGCCCGTACACTTCTCCTTCTTCAACACCCCGAAGGTCGTCCCCAGGTAGTCCATCACCCGCGCAAAATCTGCGATGATCTCGCGCCCCTTCGGATCGTAGCCCCCCATGCAGCCGAGCCACAGGCAGTACTCCTGCGTCCCATCGAAGATCGGGAACGCCTGCTTCTGAATAAACTTGTCGCGCTCCGTCGCACTCAACCCCAGCGCGTTGCCCTGCTTCTCCAGCGCCAGAAACAGCTTCGTCCCATAGGTGTCTTCCCAAACCCCGGTGTTCGTCGCGCCGCGCCGCAGCCCCACAATGATCGGCACATGCTGAATCCCCACCGGACACTGATACTCGCACGCCCCGCACGTCGTGCACTCAAACGCCGCCTCCATGCTCATGTACTTCGCCGGAAACGCATCCGGAGACTCGACCCGCGCATCCGTCAGCAGTGTCACGTCACTCGACGGCCCAAACTCATTCAGGTAGCTCCGCACACCGAGGATAATCTCCTTCGGATTAAGTACCTTGCCCGTATTCGCTGCCGGACAGTGCTCCGTGCATCGCCCACACTCCACGCAGCTATATACCTGCAGCGACACCAACTGCGTCACGTCCTTGCCCGCCACCAGTCCAAAGTCCTCGTCTCCACTCAGCGGAGGGATCTTCGAAAATCCATCCCGCTTCAAAAACACCGTCAGCGGGCTAATCACCAGATGCAGATGCTTCGTATGCGGAATCAGCGGCAGGAACACCAGCAGCGTCAGCGTATGCGTCCACCACAGCGCCTTCACTGCGACGCCGCCGTCCTCGACAAAGAACGCCGCCAGGTAAGTCACCATCAGCAGAAAGATCAGGAACGCAATCCACCCCGACTCATACGAGAGCTTCCCCAGCCAGATCGGCCGCACAAAAAAACGTCGCACAAACAGCCCGGCGATCCCCACCGCCACCAGCACCGCCCAGGTCGCGGCAAACCAGAAATAGAACTTCCCAATAGAACTCTCAGGCGACAGAAACCCCAACCGCATTCCATTCGCAATGTGGTTCAAGCTCACCAGCGCGAACGCCAGAAATCCCCAGAACACGAACGCATGGGCCAACCCCGGCAGAGGCCGCTGTCGAATCACCTTGCCCTGGCACAGCACCTCCCACACGAAGTCCCACACCCGGCGGCCAACCGGCCGCAGCGAAAAGTCCGCATCTTTTTTTGAACGGAAGATAATCCGCAGGATGGGCCCAAACCGCCAGAAGAACAGCGCCGCCGAAACCACGATCCCAGCCAGCAGCAATCCCACTTCGAGCCACGAAAAGCCTCGCGGCTCAGCCAGCGTAGCTGAGACCCACATCCCTGGAATCACCATCATCCCCAAATAACGGAGGCCCATCGCAGCGGCAAGTGTCACATCAACCATCCGAACCCATCCGCTCACGACGCTTCAAAGGCGCATCGCTCGCATCTCCGACAACTCTCGCAGATCGCTTCGGATCGATCAGGGACAGGCTCAGCAACCGCCTAGTAGCTGAGGAACTCCGTGCTCCCGCGCCGGTAGCGCACGCCCATCACGCCAAACACCAGTGCTCCCAGGAACATAATCGCATCCCAGTACACCATCGGCTTGATCCATCCCGGCGACAGGGTCCAGTCCTGTCCGGCCCACAACGTCACCAGGCAGGCCACAATCAGGCACTGCCACGCCAGCGTCAGGCAAGTCTGACCGCGACGACGGCGTCTATCCAGTTGTTCAACCTGGTCGGGCGTCAGGTTCCGTTCTTCCAGGGGCAGCAATGTGTTGGCCATGTGTGTACTCGTCTCCCGCGTATTGGTTCGGTTCAAAGGTTGTCGCCCCGCCGGGCAACAGCATAGCTCCATTAAATCACAGCCGCCCTCAACCGAAACCTGCGCGCGAAAAAACGCCTTCGTCTCCGCAGCCGAAAGCATACCTGAATGATGATTCATCCGTAAAGCCCACGCCGCCTCCGAACCAACGAGGAAGCGCGTTCCCAACTAAAAGCAGACTCCTGCGGCAGCTAAATAAACGCCACCGACTGAATTCCCGCGACATCGAACCGTTTCCGGCAGCGAACATTCTTGCATCCCACCATATCGTCCCTCCGCACCATGTAGCTCTGTGCCTTGGCAAAGCGAGCCCGATCGCGGTCATCGGCCCCGCGCGGCAACTGCGCCTTCTTCCGCCGCACCAGCCAGCTCAGCTGATACTCTCCCTGTTGGCCACAGTGCGGACACGTCATTACATGCATCCGTTGCTCTGCCTTCTCATCGAAAAAATCGCGCTCTTCCATCCTGCACCTCACCGGTCACGGACGAATCGTACACCGCTTCCCTCTGCAATCCTGCATCACATGAGCCGTGATGAGCAAGAGTAAGGCATAATCACATGAGCTTTTGAACCCCGGGATGCCGATGAGCAAGTCGAAGAAACGTACATTTTCGAAGATCAAGGCCGTCAAAGCTAACGCCCGCGCCCGCATCGGCACGCCGCCGCCGGAGCGCGTCCTGCCCGACCCCAAACAGAAGCTCGCCGCGAAGCCGAAGCACAAGGCGACGCTCGCCGACCTTCTCGACATCACAGAATCCTAAGGAGAACCTTCCATGAAAATCCTGCTATCCGGAGCGAACAGAGCGAACCGAAGCGGAATCGCGCTGTCGACCGTCGCACTCCTCGGCACCATGCTCGCAGTCGCCCTCCCCGCCCCGCTCAACGCCCAAACCATCCAGGTCAACAAGGAAAACCGAACCATCTCCGTCACCGCCACCGACAAGGTCACCGCCATGGCCGACACGGCCACCGTCCACATTGGCTTCATCGCCTACGGTCCCGACAGCAACGGAGCCTACGCCACCGGCTCCCGCCTGTCCAACGGCATCGTCAAGGCCCTCACCGCCGCCGGCATTCCCAACGACACCATCGAGAGCGAGAACCAGAACGTCTCCCCCGTCCAGCCCTACCAGATCGAAAAGCTCACCCCGGCCGAGAAGGCCCAGCGCCAGTTCCAGGTCACGCAAAGCTGGACCGTCCGTGTCCCCGCCAACGACACCGCCAAGACCCTCGACCTCGCCGTCAAAGCCGGAGCCAACCAGTCCGGCCAGATCGACTGGAGCTTCAAGGACGAGAACGCCCCCGAGGCCCAGGCCGCCGCCAAAGCCCTCCAGCGCGCCCGCGCCCAGGCCGAGCAGATGGCCACGAGCCTCAGCACCAAACTA
>Ga0068855_100001944_pt1 | contig 25660 bp, 24 predicted proteins | sample KBSCornC52_FD_66592 | JGI IMG/M metagenome (GOLD analysis project Ga0068855, IMG submission 66592) | Corn rhizosphere microbial communities from Kellogg Biological Station, Michigan, USA - KBS Corn C5-2 | ecosystem: Host-associated > Plants > Roots > Rhizosphere > Soil ... | reverse complement strand
ACGTGGTATTCGTCTTGGAATAAAGACAGCGTGGTATCCCAAGACGTGACTTTGATGTAGCCGGATTTGAGGAACTGCCAGCTCACATACCAGCGAGTCGCCAGAGCGAATGGAGCTTGCAAGTAGTTCAGCCAACGCGCGGTAGTCTCGATGAGCTGGCTATAACGATCACGTAACATCGGTCGCGCTCCTTTTTCTTATTTATCGATAGAGAAATCGACGATGAGCTCCCGCTGCGCAAGCTGCAATAGCGTGGCGCTGAAGTCGTCGTCTGGTAGATCACGGGCGAAGCGCGCAGCGGCTGCTTCTAGGTTCAAATTGTTTGCTAACGCTTGCAGCATCACGCATTCGGCGTCGCTGCACTCACGTAACTCAACGTGATCGTTGCGTCTCATAGCCACTATATTTGAGGGACCGGAGCCGAGATCGACCGATGTTGTTTCATCGGCGTCGGGCTGATTGGCTTGCCAAATGGCGAGCAGCGGGAAGCGGGAGCGTACCCAACGCGCAGCCGGCGCGATGCGGAAACGAAGCTTGGCGTGATCTGCGGCTGGAATCGATTGCAACGAAGAAAAGTCGAGTGGCGTGCTGTCGGCCGCAATCAAGACTTCCTGATGAATCCACTCCAGGCGAGCGACGTCGGCAAAGTATTCGTAGTCCGAGCCCGATAATTCACGTGCGAGATAGTCGGCGAATAACTCGCCGGCATGGTGCAGATCGCCGGAAAAGGAAGGATGCTGTTGTTGATAGCGCCAGACTGTTTGATTGAACCAATCCTTGCCGCCCAACCGCGCCACGACCGGGAATGTCGTTTCGAGTGCGGTGAGAAATCCGATACGTGCATTGTTGCGATAAATCTGTAAGCGCTGTACAGGTTCGATGCCGTCTGCCGTGATCTCATTTGTCAGCAGACCGGCGTTTTCCCAGAGCAAAGCGCTCACGAAACGACGCTGCAGTTCACGCAGCGAGTGCACGGGCATTCTCCAGATAGCGATCGGCTTGTGCCGCTTCTCCAAGCAGTATAGGCAAAGCCGGTATGTCAGTGTCCCATTCGATCAGCGTTGGGCGCGGGCCATAGGTTTCGAGTGCGAAGGAGTAGAGTTGCCACACCTCTGCGCAAACATGAGTGGAATGGGTGTCGATGAGAATTTCCTTCTCGCCGTAACGATTGATCGAATGGCCGGCGAGATGCAATTCGCCGACGTAATCGCGCGGGACACGTTCGATGTAAGTCTTGGGATCGAAACCGTGGTTGCGGGCGCTCACATAAATGTTGTTCACATCGATGAGAAGACCGCACTGCGTTCGTTGCGCAAGCTCAGCGAGGAAGTCCCACTCGGTGAGTTCGGCGTCGTTGAACTGCAGATAGCTCGAAACGTTTTCGATGAGAATGCGCCGGCTGAGAAAGTCTTGAACCTCGTTCACGCGGGCGGCCATGTGCTGTAGCGCCTCTTCCGTATACGGCAGAGGCAGTAAGTCGTTCAAATACACGCCGCCGGCAGAACCCCAGGAGAGATGTTCGGAGACGAGCGCGGGCTCGCTGCGTTCGATGAGGCGTTTCAGTTTGCGTAAGTGCTCGCGATTGAGCGGGTCGGTCGAACCTATCGAAAGACCTACGCCATGCAAACTCAATGGATATAGAGCGCGCAGCTTCAACAAATGATCGAGTTGCGCGCCGCCGTCGGCGAAATAGTTTTCACTGTGAGCCTCGAGCCAATTCACTTCGTGCCGTTGTTCGAGCAGCGCGTCGTGATGTTGAGCCCGCAGGCCGATGCCGGCGTGCGCCGGCATCGACCCGCTGCCCAAGACCCGAGGTCCAGCGTTCATCACTTCGCCGTGAGGCTGCCACCCACGATTCGCTCGCAAGTGCCCTTGGGAAGTTTGATCCATTCTTTTCCGTTCGCTTCGGCTTTCGACTGGCCTGCACACGAATGCGCCGCGCCCGCGCAGTCGTTCTTACCGGCTTTGGCAATGCCATAGCACTTTTCGGTGTTCGCATCTTCCGCAGCTTGTGCGCTCATGGCCGTCATGCCGAAAGCGAGCAAGCTGCCGATTGCGGTCGAGAGCAGTGCGGTCTTGGTTTTCATTGAATCGCTCCTAGTTGATGTTGACTGTTGGCGCTGTCCGCCTCGTGCGATAGCAGTGCCACCGATGAAAGCGCCCGATTGGCGGCTTCGAGTCGTTATTCGTGTGCGACTCGCGAGAGGTTACAGGTACTGCAAAGCGGGCGTTTGGTTAGCAAGCTAGCCGGCTAACTTGCTAATTCCCTAACTCGCTTGCTGCTGCGACCAATCTCTCCAGAGCGACGAGAGCGCCGCCATCAGTGTTGGGCCGACGAAGATACCGACGAGTCCGAACGACTCCACGCCGCCCAAGATGCCGAGCAGCACCCAAAGAAAAGGCAGTCGTGCGCCGCCACCGATGATCACGGGGCGCACGAAGTGATCGGCGATGAAAAGCAATATCGCGCCGAAAATGCCGACTCCGAGTGCGGCGCCCACAGCGCCTTCCGCAGCGAGCAAGAGTGCAGCCGTGACAAAGGCGACTGGCGCGGCGAAAGGAACCATGGCGAAGATGCCGGTGATGACGCCGAACAACACTGGATGCGTTAAACCTGCAACGGCATAGGCGCCGCTCATGATCGCGCCGAATGCAACAGCGACCAACACGATGCCGTCGACCGTCGCGCGAATGGCAAGCACCATGTGATCCAGCAACGGTTCGACAGTAGGTCCAAACATTCTGAAGCTCGCGCGCCGCACGCTTGGTGCAATGTCTGAGCCGCGCAGATACAAGAAGAAGAGCGTGAACAGCGTGAACGTGAGTGTGACGACACGTCTTGCCACCTGAGCACCGAAAAAGCGCCCGTACTCGATGACATGTGTTTTCGCTAGTCCCGCTGTCGCCGGCACGCCTTCGGTGGCTTGTTGCATGTATTCATTCCACAGATTGGCTAGCCAATTGCCGACCCCGGGAAGTTGCATCAACCACGCCGGCGCGCTGAGGGAACCTGGCCCGGCATTCAAATATGTGTGTAGTAACGCGATGGCTTCGCGCACGGCGACTACACCGCCATAGATCATCGGCACGACGAGTACCAAGCCGACGATGGTCGTGAATGTGATGGCGCTCCATAATTCGCGCCGCTTGGGTGCGAAGCGCTGCGACCAGCGCATATAGACCGGCCAAGTGGCGATGGCGAGTATCACAGCCCAGGTGAGCGCGGGCAGAAAGTGTCGCAGCATCCATGCGCCCACCAAGACGAGCGTCAATATCAAGCCGTAGCGTGCGGCTCGTTGCGGTCCTGAAGCCGCGGGATCGGCGATGGGTGCGTTCATCGAGCTTCCTTCAGCCCTCGAATGCTTTTCGGTCCGGGGGCGAATGCATTTTCTTTCATGGGAACACGACCTTTTCGCTGCGTAGCCGTTCGATGTCGTTCGCGGCGAGGCCGAGCAAACCGCCCAACACTTCGCCGTTGTGTGCTCCCAACGTCGGACCTGGCCAGTCGGTGCGGCCGGGGGTCGACTCGAGCTTGGGAAGGATCGCCGGAATCTTGAGCGGTTGATCGCTCACTCTCACGGTTTCGAATAGCTCGCGTGCTTGAAAGTGTGGATCGCTCAACATGTCCGCTACATTGTAAATGGGGCCACTCGGCACGGCCGCCGCGGCGAGCGTATCGAGCACGGTTTGAGAACCGTGTGCGCGTGTCCACGCTGTGATGGCTGCATCTATTTCGCGCTCATGTTGCACTCGCCCCGAGTTCTTGGCGAAACGTTCATCGCACGCCATCTCAGGTCTGCCGATCGCCTCCATGAGCCGCTTGAACAGAGAATCGCCGTTCGCACCAATGACCACGTACTTGTCATCGCCGCACAAATAAGTATTCGTGGGCACGATGCCGGTGACGGTCGAGCCCGAGGGTTCGCGGACTACACCCGCGCCGTCGTATTCCGGCACGACGGCTTCCAACATGTTGAATATGGATTCGTAGATTGCGACGTCGACCACTTGCCCGCGAGCGCTCGTGGAGCGCAGACGCGTGACGAGCGCCAACAAGATCCCGACGACGGCGTGCATGCCTGCCAACGTATCGCCCAGGGAAAGGTTGGGACGCACCGGCGGCTGATTGGGAAAGCCGGTCACGTAACGAAAGCCGCTGACGGCTTCGCAGACCGATGCGAAACCGGGTTTCGACGCGTAAGGACCGGTTTGGCCGTAGCCGGAGACGCGTGCATAGATCAAGTCCGGTTTCTTTGCTTTCAACGTGTCGGGTCCGAGATCCCATTTCTCCATCGTGCCCGGACGAAAATTCTCCACCACCACATCGCATTTGAGCGCAAGGTCGCTGACCAGCTTGCGGCCCTCGGATGATTGCAAGTCGATCCCTACGGATTTCTTATTGCGCGCGAGGCTGTACCACCACAGCGACGTGCCATCGCGCGTGATACGCCACGTGCGCAGCGGATCGCCTCCGGGCGGCTCCACTTTGATGACCTCCGCACCGAAATATGCAAGCACGCAGGTCGTGAACGGCCCGGCAAGCAATTGCCCGAGTTCGAGCACGCGGATTCCGTCGAGAGGTCGTACAGGATTGCTTGCTGAGTGCTGCATAAGTTCCTCGCGGCCGCAGAGACTAACGCACGCGACTACCAGCCGCCATACGGCCGTGACCGGTGCCGGTGTATCTCTCTTTCATTTGCGAAGCGTGGCGATAACTTGCGTGGTGTGCGATAAGGCACGCTTCGATGGCGACATCGCTCGGTGACATGACCATTCCAAATACGTCGACTCACTCTGCCGCGGGCGGCATCGAGCCGCGGCTTGCGATCAAGCGTCTTTGTTGGCTGTTCCTAGGGTGCTATTTCCTCATTTGGATCGTACTGCCTTGGTGTGTCGACCGGCAGCCGCCGAATGAGAACACCGCAGTGCTTGCAGCAGCCCGTACGCTTGCGTGGTTTTATCCCGAACGATCCACGCTTGCGGCGTGGACGGCGTATTTCGTCTTTCTCATCGTACCTGCAAGCGCTGCAGCCACCTACGTGTTGGGCGCGATCTACATTGCCATCATGCTTTACTGCGCATGGCTGCTCGCCCGCGAGATCATGGACGCACGCTGTGCGATGCTCGCTGTTCTCTTCATCACGTGCTGCACCTACTACACTAATCGGTTGCACTTCTTTAATGGCAATGCTGCGTTGACTGCAGTCTCGGCAGTTGCTGTGTTGAGTCTGTGGCGTGCGTTGAACGATCAAGAGATACGCTGGTGGTGGGTCACCGGCGTGCTCTGGGGAATCGGCTTGCTCGCCAAGCCGCTCATGGTGGTGACCATTGCCTGCGGCTTCGTTGCTGTAGCGACGATCGAGCCGAGGCGCGATCGGCCAAGTGCACGTAGAGTGTTACTCGCGATCGCCGCCTGCATCATTGTCATCGCTCCTACGGCCATTGCTTGGCTGCGAAGCGAGCCCACCGGAGCTGCGCTGCATATTTGGCACGAACTGTTGCCGTTTCTCGCGCGGCCGCGTCGCATGGCAGATTTTTCTGCAGACCAGTTGCTCCGTGTAGTGCCGTTACTTTTTCTGATCGTGATCTTATTGCGCACTCGAAGCATGCAAGCTGCTCGTGCAGTACCTCGGCCCATCGCAGTGCCTTCTTTGAAGGCGCGCAGATTTCTCGCGGTTCATGCCTGGGGCGCACTCATCGCGATACTGGCGCTCGGCTTGTTGGGATGGGATTTGCGCGCTCATTGGGGCACGGCTTTTCTATGGCTCTTGCCTGTCTGGTTCCTGTCGACGCGCTGCGGTGCTCGTTTTGCTTCCATGGACTTCGAACACGTCCTCGTCTGTGTCGCCCTGACACATGTCGTCATGGTGGTGGGTTATGTATTGGATTGGTAGGTGGGGGGCTTCCGACACTGTGACGTTAGGGTAATTGCCGCTGTTCGTGATCAGGTCGAGTCAGCGATGCGGGTCTCGTGGGGAACGAATCGGATCGATTGCGACTTTAGTTGGGATCTGTCGACCCTACATTCGGCCGCCGCGATGGACATAAGGAGAGCGAATGGTCACCCACGTCGATGACCAAAGCGCCTTTGCGACTTTATTGATCGAGACCACCTCCACGGCAGTGATTGCCGTCAGCGGTAGTGGAGCCATTCTTTTTTGTAATCCGGCGGCCGAGTCGATGTTGAACATCGAGCGTGTGCGTGCGGTCGGCGTGCGCTTTATCGATTGCATTGCCAAGGTGGCTACCGAAAGTGTCGCTGCGTTTGCAGAAGCGTTCGATCGCGCAACGAACACGGGCACTGCAACGCTCGAGTTTGCTTTGGATCGTCCGGCACCCGGAAGACTCAACACCGCGACGCTGCGGCATCTGAGCAATACAGGCAGCGGACAACTCGTTGTTATAGAGATCAGTCAACCGCCGCAGCTCATGGCATCGGAACTGAGCCATCAAGAGGTAGACAACGGCATATCTAAAGTCGTGCGCAATGTCACCGAGCTTAGACAAGCGGAAGCGGCTCTACGCAAGGCCAAGGAAGAAGCGGAGGCCGCGAATCGCGACCTCGAGGCATTCAGCTATTCGGTAGCACACGATTTGCGGGCGCCATTGCGCTCGATCGAAGGATTCAGTCGCGTGATACTGAAAGACTACGAAAACGAACTCCCCGCGAACGCGCGGCACTACTTGAATCGCGTGCATCGTTCCGCGCTTTCCATGGCGGAGTTGATCGACGATTTGCTCTTGCTTGCGCGCGTGACGCGCTCTGATTTGCGCGAGTGCATCGTTGATCTGGCAGAGCTTGCGCGTGGCGAAATCGCACGTCTGCGTGAAGCCCATCCCGACCGAAACGTGGAATTCGTGTGCGGGCCCGTGCAAGCCGCTGGCGACGAAGGTCTGTTGCGCGTGCTCATGGGTAACTTGATCAGCAATGCTTGGAAATTCTCCAGCAAAAATCCTCAGGCGCGTATCGAGTTCGGCGCGACGTATCAGAACGGTGAGCAAGTGTTCTACGTGCGGGATAACGGTGCCGGCTTCCAAATGATCTATGCAGACAAGCTATTCCTGCCTTTCCAGCGCCTACATCGACAAGACGAATTCGCAGGCACCGGCATCGGTCTTGCCACATCCGATCGCATCGTGCGCAGGCACGGAGGCCGTATTTGGGCCAACGCCAGGATGGGCGAAGGCGCGACGTTTTATTTCACGATTGGACGCTGAGGCCAGCCAACCAGGAAACCAGCCAACCAGGAAACCAGCCAACCAGAAGACCAGCTATCTCAGATTTGTTCTGGTTAGCGGGTTGTCTGGTTTCCTGGTTAGCTGGTTAACCATCGCGCCTATTTTCGCCCCAATTCCTCGCCACTTTGTCTCATCTCGTTCCTTCTTGAGTCCCGTTCCGGGCGCTTGATAGCGCCATAGGGTCGCTACAGACCCGCCTTGGAGAGGAGCGTCTCATGAGTGTCAGAGTGTCATTGAATACGGCGATCGCGGCAGTGTTGGCGTTGGGCTGTGCCTCGGCAAATGCCGATAACACTTTCAAGAAGGAAACGGGCGTAGGGATGGCGACCGGCGCCGCCATGGGCGCTGTCGTCGGCGGTCCGATCGGAGCCGCCGTGGGATTCATGGTGGGCACGATCGTTGGCGACAGCGTGGGCATTGCCAACATCGCCGATAAGCATGCTAAGTCTGTCGAGACCGAGTTGGCGGATGTGCGCGTTGCTCTATCACAAGCCCAGGCTCAGGCTGCGACAGAGCCTATGTTTTCCGATCTCGCGCAGCGCTTGCACGCCAACGTGATGTTCAGGACGAACAGCGCGGAATTGAGCGACGAAGCGAATACGGCGATCAAGCAATTGGGCCAGGTCATGTCGAGTTATCCGAGCATCGAGCTCGAACTCCATGGCTTTGCAGATCCGCGCGGTAAGAGCAATGCAAACCTGTTGTTGTCTCAAGCCCGAGCGGAGGCTGTGCGTGAAGCGCTCATCAACGGCGGTGCGAAGCCCGAGCAGATTCGCCTCACTGCGCATGGCGCCGACTTGGCTACCGCGCAAAGCGGAGACACCGAGGCCTATGCGTGGGAGCGGCGCGTGAGCATCGCTATCGCGTCTAAGAAAACGGGTGCGGTGGCCCAGGCGCGTTGAGTGCCGATAGGTGTTAGGAGTTGGTCGGAGAAGGGCAGGTGCGTTATGCGTGCACCTGCCCCAGTCCGGAAATTCGGCTGCACAGAAATCATTCGCGAGCGTGTCGCCTCCGCCCAAACTGACGTATTTGGGGGCGGTCGTGGCATTCATTCGCATCAAAATAGTGCGCGGTAGGGTGCGGCTGTTTCAATTTCGTCTTCGTGTCGACCGCGCTCGAATTCTTTTTCGCGTCACTCGCGCGCCTTTGCCCGGCTAAATTCCTGGTTTTCCGCGGTCCTCCCGCAGTTCTCGCCCGCTCTCGCCCTCAATCTGGCACAGCAGATGCATCCTGTTTGCTGTCTTAGTTCACTTGTTGCAAAATAGTCGCGCCTTGCTGCGATGCGCTTGGGCGCTAAGTACATCAGCAATAATCGCGGGTTTGAGTCGCTGTCGCGGCTCGGCCAGATGGGGTGTATACGCTGACGCGTCGCTGTATCACTAAGTAATAGAAGGGAAAGTTATCGACGACTGATCTTTGCATTGCTTCCGTTGTGCGGAAGCTAGACGGGTAGAAGCATGCCCGCGACATGCTTATCGAAGACTAGTTTTGCGTTGCCTTCGACCATACCACGCTAGGTATGTCGATTTTTTACAACAAACCGAGGAGATGAGAATGCATCGTTATGCAAAACCGGTGGCCGCGGCGGTCGCCATGGCGCTGGCCGGGGTTTCGGGTGCTGCACTGGCCGCTGATGCTCCCGCAGGTCCCAAGCTGTCGGACATCTTTGCCAACTCCGGCATCACTGCGACGGGCTATGTGGCCGCATCGTATTTCCATTCTTCGACCGACAACGGCGACCATGCACCGGGTTGGCATCAATTCGACGTCGGCCATGACACGTTTCAGTTGGACCAAGCAGGGTTGACCATTGCCTATCAACCGGCCGAAGGCTTCGGCGCGTTGGTGAATGTGATCGCCGGAGAAGACGCGAAGGTCGTCAATTTCGCTGAAGGCGGTTCTAGCGGTAGTTCGTTCAACATCACTCAGGCCTTCGTGCAGTACGCAACGGGCGGCCTCACGGTCATGGGCGGTAAGTTCGTCACCTTGGCGGGCGCAGAAGTGATCGCACCCACCGGCAACACGAACTTCTCTCGCTCTTTGTTGTTCTTCACCGAACCTCTAACTCACACCGGTTTGCGCGCGACTTACAAGTTCAGCGATGCATTCAGTCTCACCGCCGGCGTCAACAACGGATGGAATACCACGCACGATTCGACCGGCGGCAAGACAGCCGAAATCGGAATCTCGATCACTCCGATTCCCCTCCTGAGCTTGGGCATCAACGGTTACCGCGGCAACGAGTCGCAAGCCGGACTCCCCGATGGCAAGCATGAGCTTTTGGACTTCGTGCTGACTATCAAGCCGTCGGACGCGCTCAACTTCGTCGTGAACTACGACTACCACAAGCAGGATCTTCCGGGCGGTGGTGAGGCGAAGTACCAAGGCATCGCGGGCTACGTCAATTGGTCGATTACCGACCAGTTCCGCGTGTCTTTGCGCGGTGAGGTGCTCGACGACAAGGATGGTTTCCTCTCTGGCACGGACCAGAAGATCAAGGAAGCCACGTTGACGTTCGGCTACATGCCGGCGACCAATTTCGAGCTGCGTCTCGAAGGTCGTTACGACAAGTCGGGCGATCCGATCTTCTTGAAGACGGATCTCGCAACGGTCGAAGACAAGTCCACGGAATTGGCGGTGCAGGGCCTCTTCAAGTTCTAAACCGTTGCTGATGGTGCCCCCACCCTAACCCTCCCCCGCAAGCGGGGGAGGGAACTAGAATCAACCCTCTCCCGCTTTGCGGGGGAGGGCAGGGAGGGGGTCTTTCTGGCTCAACCTCAACCGCCTCGCAACACCTCCGCAAGCGTTGCGAACAACCGATCGATGTGCGGCTTTTCGACGATGAGCGGTGGCGAAAGCGCAATCACATCACCGCTGGCACGCGTGAGAATGCCTTTCTCGTAGCATTTGGTGAACACGGAATAGGCGCGTGCGCCGACTTTGCCCGGAATGGATTCGAGCTCGACGCCGGCAACCAATCCAAGATTGCGGATATCTTTGACGTGTGGCAGCCCGCGTAACGAATGCGCCGCATCTTCCCAATAACTTGCCAGGCTCGCTGCGCGCGTGAGTAGACCCTCGCGCTTGTAAATATCTTGTGTCGCCAGTCCGGCTGCACAGGCCACCGGATGACCCGAATAGGTATAGCCGTGAAATAGTTCGATGGCGTTTTCCGGCCCTTGCATGAATGCGTCGTAAATGTGCTTGCGCACGAACACCGCGCCCATGGGCACTACGCCGTTCGTTAGTCCCTTGGCCGTGGTGATCATGTCGGGTTGTACATCGAAATATTGCGCGGCGAACGGCGCTCCCAACCGGCCGAAGCCCGTGATCACCTCGTCGAAGATCAACAACAAACCGTACTTGTCGCAGAGCTCGCGCAGACGCTGTAGATAACCTTTCGGCGGCGGCAATACGCCCACCGAGCCGGCCATGGGTTCGACGATGACGGCGGCGATGTTCGACGCGTCGTGCAATTGCACGAGCTGCTCCAGCGCGTCGGCCAAATGCGAGCCCCACTCCGGCAGTCCGCGAGAGAACGCATTGCGTGCGAGATCGAGTGTGTGCGGAAGATGATCGACGCCGGGCAGCATGCTGCCGAAGAACTTACGGTTGTTGAGCATGCCGCCCACGGAAATGCCGCCGAAGCCGACACCGTGATATCCCTTTTCGCGTCCGATGAGCCGCTGACGCGTGCCTTCGCCGCGGGCGCGATGAAAGGCGATGGCGATTTTGAGCGCCGTATCGACGGCTTCGGAACCCGAGTTCGCGAAGAACACGTGATCCAAATCGCCAGGTGTAATTTCAGTCAGTTGCTTGGCGAATGCGAACGCCGCCGGATGACCCATCTGAAAGGTCGGCGCGAAATCGAGTTCCTGTAGCTGCTGGGTGACTGCCTGAGTGATCTCTTCGCGCCCGTGCCCGGCATTCACACACCACAGTCCGGCGACGCCATCCAAAATTTCGCGTCCATCCTGAGTCCAGTAGTGCATGCCTTTCGCTTTGGCCAAGATTCGCGGCTGAGCTTTGAATTGGCGGTTGGCCGTGAAGGGCATCCAGAAGGCGTCGAGGTCGGAAAGAGAAGAGTCTTTCATTGCTGGGAACTCGTCGAAAAAATGGCAGGATGGTGCAGATGATAAGCTGATAGCGAGTCGTCTGGGGTCCGCGGTCTGCCGCCGCGGCCAGAATCGCTAAGCCAACGCGTTTGCCTGCTGGCGGCGGACCGCGGACCGCAGACGGCGGTACCACTTCCATTTTTAAAGCCGAGCGTGTTCATTATGAACTCACCCATCGACTGGCATGCGCGCGCAAGAGCACTGAGCATTCGCTCTCAAGCATTCATTGACGGTGCATACGTATCGGCGGCGTCCGGAGCGACGTTCGATTGCATCAGTCCCATCGATGGTCGGGTGATCGCGAAGGTGGCCGAATGCGGCGAAGAAGACGTGGATCGCGCAGTGAAGAGCGCTCGCGCTGCTTTTGTAAAAGGCACCTGGTCGCGGATGGCGCCGGCGAAACGCAAAGCCGTGCTGCTCAAATTTGCAGAGCTGATCCGCGTGCACGCAGATGAACTTGCGTTGTTGGAAACCCTCGACATGGGCAAGCCGATCCGCGATAGCGTGCGAGTGGACTTGCCGGCGACGGAGCGTTGCATCGCGTGGTATGCCGAGGCCATCGACAAGCTTTACGATCAAGTTGCGCCCACAGCACCTACTGCGCTTGCATTGATCACACGCGAGCCTACGGGAGTGATCGGCGCCATCGTGCCCTGGAATTTCCCGCTCATCATGACCGCGTGGAAAATTGCACCGGCGCTTGCGGCAGGTAATTCCGTCCTGTTGAAGCCCTCAGAGAAATCGCCGCTCACGGCACTCAGAATTGCGGAGCTTGCGATTTCGGCAGGTATACCGGAAGGCGTGTTCAACGTCGTGCCGGGATTCGGCGGCACGGCAGGCAAAGCGCTGGCGCTGCACATGGATGTCGATTGCATTGCATTTACCGGCTCGACGGCGACCGGTAAGCAGATGCTGCAATATTCCGGTCAATCGAACATGAAGCGAGTGTGGCTCGAGTGCGGCGGCAAGTCGCCCAACATCGTTCTCGCGGACGCACCGAACATAGATCGTGCCGCACAGGCGGCGGCGTCAGCGATCTTCTTCAACCAGGGCGAAATGTGCACAGCGGGGTCCCGCTTGCTGGTGCAAGAGTCGATCAAAGACGAGCTGCTCGAAAAGGTCGCGCAACATGCACGTGCATTGCTGCCTGGCGATCCTTTGGATCCGAGTACCAAGCTCGGTGCGATCGTGGACGATGTGCAGCTCAAGCGCGTGTTGGGTTACATCGATATCGGGCGTGGCGAAGGCGCCGATGTGAGAGTCGGCGGAAAACGTGTGCGCGAAGAGAGTGGCGGGTTCTATGTCGAACCTACGGTGTTCGAGCGAGTCACGCCATCGATGCGCATTGCACGCGAGGAGATCTTCGGTCCGGTGTTGACTACTATCACGTTCAAGGATCTCGAAGACGCAGTTCGCATCGGCAACGACGTGATCTACGGATTGGCGGCGGCAGTGTGGACGAAAGATGTTAATGTCGCGCACCGAGTGGCGCGCGAGCTGAGAGCCGGTATGGTGTATGTGAACTGCTACGACGAAGACGATATCACGGTGCCATTCGGCGGTTACAAGCAATCCGGCACCGGCCGTGACAAGTCCTTGCATGCATTCGACAAGTACACCGAGCTGAAGACGACGTGGATCAAGTTGGGAGAGTAGATCACATGCCCATCACCGTCGCCGCCACTCAGTTCGCCTGCACTTGGGATCGCGCTGCCAATATCGCGGCTGCCGAGCGTGCGATCAGAAACGCGCATGCTGCCGGCGCGCAGATCGCGCTCGTTCAAGAATTGTTCGAGACGCCTTACTTTTGCAAGGAGCACGATCCGAAGTATTTCGATCTGGCGTTGCCGATGGCAGAGAATCCAGCGGTGAAACGCTTTCGCGAACTCGCACGAGAGCTCGACATGGTGTTGCCGGTGAGCGTTTTCGAGCGTGCCGGAAATGTGTTCTACAACAGCATCGCCATCGTTGATGCGGGTGGGGAGCTTTTGGGGACCTATCGAAAAGCGCACATTCCCGAGAGTCCCGGCTATCACGAAAAATTCTATTTCTCACCCGGCGATACCGGATTTCGCGTCTGGCAAACCAAATACGGCAAAATCGGCGTCGCGATTTGCTGGGATCAATGGTTCCCCGAATCGGCGCGCGCCATGGCGCTGTTGGGTGCGGAGATGTTGTTCTATCCAACGGCCATCGGTTCCGAGCCGCAGGATCTCAGTATCGATTCGCGCGATCATTGGCGCAGAACCATGCAAGGCCATGCGGCGGCGAATATCATGCCCCTCATCGCATCGAATCGCATCGGCACCGAAGTGGGCAAGCAATGGACTGTGACTTACTACGGTTCATCTTTCATTGCAGATCACACGGGTGCGTTAGTGCGCGAGGCGAATAGAGATCAGGAAGCCGTGATCACGGCCGAATTGGATTTGGATGCCATTCGAGAATATCGCCGCGCTTGGGGACTGTTTCGTGATCGCAGGCCGGATCTCTACGGTCCGTTATTAACGCTCGACGGCCAACGCACTCTCTAGATCTCAACGCTGCGATGCTTTTTTTTGCGACCTGTCCACTCGGCCTCGCCGACTTACTCTGCGCGGAATTGAAACAACTCGGCGCGGCCCGCACGCGCGAGCTGAAATCGGGCGTGGAATTCGAAGGTGATTTAGAACACGCCTATGCGCTTTGTCTCTGGTCGCGCACCGCCAATCGAGTTTTATTACGGCTCGGGGAAGCCGGTGCACGCACGGCCAACGAATTGTATGAAGGTGTGCGTGGCATCGATTGGTCCGAGCATTTGAGTCCTTCGGGCACGCTCGCCATCGACTTCGCCGGGCAATCGGCCGGCATCACGCACACGCAATTCGGCGCCTTGAAAACCAAGGACGCCATCGTCGATCAATTCCGAGCCAAGTACGGCGAACGGCCGTCGGTCGATGTCGACCGCCCGCATGTGCGTATCAATGTTCATGTGCATCGAGACATGGCGACACTCGCGCTCGATCTTTCCGGCGAGAGCTTGCATCGTCGCGGCTATCGAGCACGCGGAGTCGCGGCGCCGCTCAAAGAAAATCTCGCCGCCGGTATTCTGCTGCGTGCCGGATGGCCGGCGATTGCGGAGCAGGGTGGCGCGCTGCTCGATCCGCTCTGTGGGTCCGGCACGTTGGTTATTGAAGGTGCGCTGCTGGCATTAGATATCGCGCCCGGTCTACTGCGTAATGCACATGGTGGGGCGTGGGGATTCATCAATTGGCGCAAGCACAATGCATCGCTGTGGCGGCGTCTCGTTAACGAAGCAGAAGAGCGGCGCCAGGCGGCATCCGGGCGTGAACTGAAAATACGCGGCTACGATCAAGATGCATTCGCCGTGCGCGCGGCGCTGGAGAACGTCGAACGCGCCAAACTGCGCGGCAAAGTGCATATCGAACGTCGCTCGCTCAGCGAACTCGAAAACGATCTCGGGCCGTTCGGACTGCTCGTTACCAATCCGCCGTACGGCGAGCGTATCGGCGATCAAGATACGTTGCGTGAGCTCTATCGCACTCTGGGTGAACGTCTCCGGGCTGGTTTCGGCGGCTGGAAAGCCGCAGTGTTTACCGGCAATCCACCCCTCGCACGCGAGCTGCAAATCGTGGCGCGGCGCAGTCACACGTTGTTCAACGGCGCCATCGAATGTCGATTGCTGCGTCTGGACGTCGAGCCCGATCGCTTCGACCTTCCCGAAGCGCGTCCCAGCATGGACGAAAAACTTGCAACCGCTCGCGAACGGCCGGGCGCGCAGATGTTTGCCAATCGTCTGCGCAAGAACTTCAAGACACTCGCCGCGTGGGCCGACAAAGAAAACACTCGTTGCTATCGCGTGTACGACGCCGATATGCCGGAGTACGCGTTCGCGATCGATATGTACGGCAGCGCCAACGATCCTGATCTGGCGTGGATTTATGTGCAGGAATATCAGGCACCGGAGAGTATCGATCGAGATGCGGCGCGCATGAGAAGGCTCGAAGCGCTGTCAGTATTGCCAGAGGTATTTGCGGTTCCGCGCGAGCGCATTCACGTGCGCACGCGCAAACAACAGAAAGGCAGTGCGCAATACGAAAAGCTCGACGAGCGCGGCGAATTCTGCACGGTGTCTGAAAGCGGCTATCGTTTGCTCGTCAACTTTACGGATTATTTGGATACTGGATTGTTTTTGGATCACCGGCCGACGCGACGCAAGCTCGGCGAATGGGCGCGGGGTGCGCGATTCCTCAATTTATTTGCATATACGGGCACAGCGACCGTGTATGCGGCAGGCGGCGGTGCGTCGGCTTCGACGACAGTGGATATGTCCAAACCCTATTTGGACTGGGCGAAACGCAATCTGGCCATCAATCAACTCGCCAGTCCAGAACACGGCTTCGTCCATGCAGATTGTTTGCAATGGCTTGCCGAAGCGGCCGAAGCGCGAAAACGTGAGTACGATCTGATTTTTCTGGACCCGCCGACGTTCTCGCGTTCGAAACGCATGCAAGATGATTTCGACGTGCAGCGCGATCACGTGAAACTGATCCGCCTCGCGGCGACGCTTCTGGCACCTAACGGCAGATTGGTCTTTTCCAATAACTATTCGCGTTTCAAGCTGGATACAGCGGCGCTTCCAGAGTTCGCAATCGAAGATATCTCGCGTGCGACCATCGCCAGAGACTTCGAGCGCAATCCGCGTATCCATCAGTGTTTTGCCATCCGGCATCGCATCAACGCACCCACTTGATGCGCCGGCGGGTCGATTTCGCCGGATTTTTGCGCTTTCTTCGGCTTGAAATGGGGCTGACACATTGCCATTCGCGCACTGTTGCAGCAAAATGACGCCCCCTTCGCGACCACCCTTTGCGGCGTAGTGCTATGAGCGGCGATTCCTTCCAAGTGCGCTTTCATCCGAAGCTTGGCGTAGTCATCTACGATCCGGTTGCGCAAATGGGCCTCTCCAAGGAGCAGATCCGCCTGTTCAAGCTGGGCTCGATGGGTGCGAGTACGTTCATGCGCACCATCGTCAACAAGGATCTCGGTGTGTGCTCGCCCGATTCCATGCAGGAACATGCCGTCGAGGTGGATGCTTATCGCGCTGCTCGCGGTGCGCGCCGCAAGCCCTATTGTGAGCAGTGCCGTCGCCATTTCGGTTCCGTGGACTTCACTGTCTGCACGGATTGCAGCGCGATTCGCTGTACCTGTGGCACGTGCAGCTGCGTATCTCGCAGGCGCAAAGCAGCCTAACGCGCTCAGCAGCGCAACATCTTTGTTTTCCTGAATAGGGCGCGAGGTCGTTCGCCTCGTCATGGACATTTTCCGCGTATTCACCATCGAAGCGGCGCATCGCTTGCCGAACGTGCCGCCGGGCCATAAATGCGCCCGATTGCACGGTCATTCGTTCCGCATCGAATTGCATTTGCGTGGCGCGGTCGATACGCACACCGGCTGGGTCATGGATTTTGCCGACGTGAAAACGGCCTTTCAGCCTATTTACGACCGTCTCGATCATCACTACCTCAACGACATCGCCGGGCTGGAAAATCCCACCAGCGAAAACTTGGCGCGCTGGCTCTGGCGAGAAACCAAATCGGTTCTACCCTCACTCGCAAAGATCGTCGTGCATGAGACGTGCACGAGTGGATGTGTGTATGAGGGGAGGGATTAGGGCTAAGAAGTCTACGGTCTGCAGCCAGATCCACAGGATTCAAAATAATGGATATCAAGCCGATCAAGACACGAGCGGATTATCGCGCTGCGTTGAAAGAGATCGAAAAGCTGATGGGCGCCGAGGCGAATAGGCCAGAGGGCGAAAAACTGGATGTTCTGGTGACACTCGTAGAGGCGTATGAGTCCAAGCACTATGCGCTGGATCTGCCAGATCCCGTCGAGTGAGCGACCGTCGATAACTCAGCAGCATATAAGCTGCAATTTGCAGTTTATATGCCGTCTACTCATAGGTCTGTTGAGTGATGCGGGTGCTTAGTACACCATGTTCCTCAAATGAGGAATACAAGGAACAGCGCAGATGATAAAGACTAGTAGCGGAGTTTGCTGTCGGCATCCGCGTCCGAAAACACTTGAGCTACTGTCCGTCAATCTTCTCGTGCTCCGGGCACAGCGCCGTTATTCCCAAGAGCAACTGGCTAAGATGGCGGGAATAAATCGTACCTGCGTTGGTGCTTTGGAACGATGTGAGCAAAATCCTAGATTAAGCACTTTGGAGGCACTTGCAGACGCCTTTGGAGTGGAGATCGCTGATTTGCTCGAGAGAGACGAAAGCTGAACAAGGGCAGTCCTATGCAGTAGGACCTAAATCACAACTCCGCCGGCACAGAGAAGGGCTGACAGGAGTAAATCACAGTCGATCCCAGCACTACCTCCCCAACACATCCCTCAGCCGATACCACAGCATCGCGAGCACGAGCGTCGGCATGCGCAACGGGCCGCCTGGAAATTTTCGATGCGGGATGTTGCTGAACCAATCGAACCGTTCGGCATGACCGGCGACGGCGTCGGCGACGAGCTGGCCCGCCACTCCGGTGAGCGCAACGCCGTGTCCTGAAAAACCTTGTAAGTAATACACGTTGGGTGCGATGCGGCCGAAGTCCGGGGCGCGATTCATCGTGATATCTATGTAGCCGCCCCATGCAAAATCGATTTTTGCTCCGCGGAGTTGGGGAAAAACTTTCAACAGGGGGCGCCGCACGCCGTGAGCCGCCGATGCATGCAGACCCGAGTAGCTCACGAGTCCGCCGAATAGCAAGCGTGTATCCGGTGTGCGCCGAAAATAGTCCAAGATAAATTTTGCATCGGAAACGGCGACGTTTTGCGGTAGCACTGCCGCGATGTTTGTATCGCCCAGCGGTTCGGTGGCGATCATGTAAGTGCCGACGGGCATGATTCTGGATTGCGGCCGTTCGGCGAGAGAATCGATGTAGGCGTTACAACAAAGAACGACGAACTCCGCAACGACGCTGCCTTGTGATGTATGAACGCGAGTCTGCGCGCCCGTATCCAATTTCGTGACTGAAGTGTTTTCGTGGATTCGAACTCCAGCGTCGCGTGCAGCACGGGCCACGCCCAAGGTGTAGTTCAGTGGATGCAGGTGCAAGGCGCCGCGATCTAAGAGTCCAGCGCAATATAAACGTGAGGCGACGAAGGATTGCAACTCGTCGCGTTCCAGCATTCGCAAGTCGTGGTACTCATAGTCATCCTGAAGCGCACGCTGCGTCTTGAGTAATTCGCCGCGTTGATGAGTATTCAATGCGGCCTCGACGTGGCCGACGCCGAGATCACAATCGATGTTGTAACGCTCGATAAGCGTACGTACCAAGCGCACGCCTTCCAACGAGACACCCCACATGCGTTTAGCGAGTTCGGGTCCGACTGTCGCCTGCAACGTGTCTTGGCCGCAGGAGTAGCCGGGCAGTATTTGTCCGCCGTTACGCCCCGACGCACCCCAGCCGACGCTGTGCGCTTCTAAGAGCGCGACCTTGAATCCTCGTTGGGCCAAATGCAGCGCAGTGGAGCATCCGGCGATGCCGCCGCCGACCACGCATACATCTACTCTGATATCGTCGACCAGAGAGGGCGCTGCAAGCGGCGCCTGTGCGGTCTGGCGGTAATAACTGTCGATGAGCTCCACGATTTAGAAAAGATTGACAATTACGGCCAGGTTTCGGTGCTGCTGAGTGCTCGCCAGCCCTGCCCGAGGTCGCGGCGGCAATGGCCGCCGTTTCATGCGCAAGCCCTTGTACGGCTGGAAAAACCACCATTGCGGAACGTGTGTACGAGCCAGGATGCACCCGGCTGTGCTTAAATGCTTCCTGCCTGCGCGCGCTGCGCCTCCCTCAATCTGTAAGTTATTTGGATGAATCATGGCTCCTCGCAAGCCCGTCATAGGTATCCCTGCAGACCGCCGCGTCATGGGACTGCACTACTTCCATTGCGTGGGCGAGAAATATATCCGCGCCGTGACCGACGGCGCCGCAGGCATTCCGTTGCTTATACCTTCGCTGGGCGGATCGGTCGATGCAGAGGAATGGTTGAGTCGTATCGATGGATTGTTACTCACAGGCAGTCCTTCGAACGTCGAGCCGCATCGATATAACGGTCCGCCGAGTGCGCCGGGCACTTGGCACGATCCCCACCGCGACGACACGACATTGCCGTTGATTCCACAAGCCGTGAACGCAGGCGTGCCGTTGCTTGCGATCTGCCGTGGCTTTCAGGAAATGAATGTCGCTTATGGGGGAACGCTGTGGCAAAAGCTGCACGAAGTCGCCGGGTTGTCCGATCACCGGGAAAAAGACGGTACCCTCGATGAACAATACGGTCCGGCCCATACTGTCGAGTTGACGCCGGGCGGTGTGCTGCAACGGTTGGCTGGAACCGGCACGATTCAGGTGAATTCATTGCACTCTCAAGGTATCCAAACCTTGGCCTCCAAATTGGAGGTCGAGGCGCGAGCTCCCGATGGTGTCATCGAGGCGGTTCGTATTCGTGATGCAAAGTCCTTTGCGGTGGCCGTCCAGTGGCATCCGGAATGGCAGCTCACGAACAATCCATTCTCACGCGCGCTATTCGCTGCATTCGGCGCAGCGGCCTGCGAACGCGCGCAAAGGCGGTCTGTATGAGCGGTATCCAACAATTCTTCAGAGAACACGGTATTTCCGAAGTGGAGGCCATCATTCCGGACATGGCCGGCGTGGCGCGCGGCAAGATCATGCCCGCGGAAAAATTCGCGGAAGAAGAGGGCATGCGGTTGCCCGAAAGTATCTTCTTGCAAACCGTCACCGGCGAATATCCCGACGACGATCGCGCCATCAGTCCTTCCGAAATAGACATCGTGTTGAAAGCGGACCCCAATGCCGTACGGGTCGTCCCTTGGGCGGCGGAACCCACGGCGCAAGTCGTGCACGATAGTTTCTATTCCGACGGCCGGCCCGTGACGATGGCACCGCGTTACGTGTTGCAACACGTGCTCGAACTCTATGCGCAGCACGGTTGGCAGCCGGTGGTCGCACCGGAGCTGGAGTTCTTCCTGGTCGAGCCGAATACGGATGCCGACTACCCGTTGAAACCGCCCGTAGGCCGCTCGGGACGCCCCGAAATCGGGCGTCAGTCGTATTCCATCGCGGCAGTCAATGAATTCGATCCGCTATTCGACGACATCTATGCGTTCTGCGAGGCGCAAGACATCGAAATAGATACTCTGATCCACGAAGACGGCGCGGCGCAGATGGAAATCAATCTGCTTCACGGCAACGCGTTGTCGCTCGCCGATCAGGTGTTCATGTTCAAACGGACTGCTCGCGAAGCGGCTCTGCGCCACAAGATGTACGCCACCTTCATGGCCAAGCCCATGGCACGCGAGCCGGGCAGTGCGATGCACATTCACCAGAGCATCCTCGACAAGCGCACCGGCAAGAATATTTTCAGCGATGAAGACGGCAAGCCGTCGCAACTGTTCTTCGCGCACATTGCGGGCTTGCAAAAGTACTTGCCGGCGGCCATGCCGCTGTTCGCGCCCAATGTGAACTCGTATCGACGCATCACGCGTCACCTGTCTGCGCCCATCAATACGCAATGGGGCTACGACAATCGCACCGCGGGTTTGCGCGTTCCCGTCTCGACGCCGGATTCGCGCCGTGTCGAGAATCGCGTCGGCGGTGCCGATGCGAATTCCTATCTAGCCTTGGCGGGCTCGCTGGCGTGCGGTTACCTGGGAATGATCGAGTCGCTCAAACCCACCGAACCCGTCACCGGTAGCGCCTATGACTTGCCGTTCTCACTGCCGCGCAATCTCGAAGAGGCGCTGCGGCTGCTGCGCGAATGCAAACCCCTCATCGACCTTCTCGGCGAACGCTTCGTGATTGCTTACACCGCCGTCAAGGAGAACGAGTACGAAACGTTCCTGCAAGTCATCAGTTCGTGGGAGAGGGAGCATTTGTTGTTGAATGTATGAGGAGGAAGGTCTCCGGTCCTCGGTCTTCGGCCAGATCGAGAAGTGGGAGCACGCTCCGCTCTGGCCGAAGACCGAAGACCGGAACCTACAAGTCTTATCGCTCGCTCTGGCCGTCCCCCATCGACTCGCGTTAACCTTCGCTCCGTCTTCCCCGGAGATTCGATTACATGACTATGCGCTATCGCGCTTTCGTGCGTTATGGCGGCGCTGCCGCGGTCGTGATACTGGCGCTCGGCGGCTGCGGCAAGCAGGAATCCTCGCCGCAATCCTCGGCTCAGCCCCAGCCGGCATCGACGCAGTCGGTGGGCGACGAAGAGAAGGTGCTCAACGTCTACAACTGGTCGGACTACATCGCGCCCGACATCGTGCCGGGGTTCGAGGCGGAATACGGTATCAAGGTCAACTACGATGTCTTCGACTCGAACGAAGTCGTGGAGACCAAACTACTCTCCGGGCATACGGGCTATGACATCGTCGTGCCTTCCGCGTCATTCATGCAGCGGCAGATCCAGGCAGGCGTGTTTCAGAAGCTCGACAAAGCGCAACTGCCCAATCTCAAGAATCTGGACCGCGCCATCGCTGCGCAAGTGGCCCAGTACGATCCTGGCAATGAATACGCCGTGAACTATTTCTGGGGCACGTCGGGCATCGGTTACAACGAAACCAAGGTGAAAGAGGCGTATCCGGAGGCGCCCGTCGACAGCTTCAAGATGATTTACGACCCAGCGGTGATCTCGCACTTTCAAAAGTGCGGTGTCGCCATGCTCGATGCGCCCGATGAAGTCGTGGGCACCGTGCTCGTCTATTTGGGACGCGACCCGAACAGCGAAAAGCCCGAGGATCTGCAAGCGGCTGAAGACGTGCTGCTCAAGATTCGGCCCTTCATCCGCTATGTGAATTCGTCCAAATACATCGAAGACCTCGCCAACGGCGACATTTGTTTAGGGCTCGGGTGGGTGGGCGATGTGCTGCAAGCGCGCGACCGCGCCAAGGAAGCGGGCAAGGCGCAAGCCATCAAATTCAATATTCCAAAGGAAGGCACGATCATGTTCTTCGACATGCTCGCGATTCCGGCGGATGCGGCACACGTCAAGAATGCGCATCTCTTCATCAACTATCTGCTGCGTCCGGACATTGCCGCCAAGAACGCCAACGTCACTCATTTCACCACTGCCAACGCTGCGGCGTATCCGCTCATCGATCCGCTCGTGAAAGGCGATCCGAATGTGTATCCGCCGGCGCAGACGATCGCGCGATTGCATCCGAATCTAGCCAAGTCGCCGCAGTTCACCCGTTTGCTCACGCGCACATGGACCAAGTTCAAGACGGGAAAATGAGAAAGTAGTGCCCGCGTCGTCTCGTTACATCCAAATCGATCGCATCAGCAAACGCTTCGGCGAGTTCACCGCCGTGGACGACGTGTCGCTCGAGATCGATCGCGGCGAGGTCTTTTGTTTGCTGGGCGGTTCGGGCTGCGGCAAAACTACGTTGCTGCGCATGCTGGCAGGATTCGAGCTGCCGAGCGCGGGACGCATTCTGATCGATGGAGCCGACATGGCGGATGTGCCGCCCTATGAACGGCCGGTCAATATGATGTTTCAATCGTATGCACTCTTTCCCCACATGACTGTGGAGAAAAACATTGCCTTCGGTCTGGAACAGGAAAAGCGCCCGTCCGGAGAGATAACCACGCGCGTAACTGAAATTCTCGACATCGTGAAGATGCAAGAATTCGCTGGACGCAAACCTCATCAACTCTCGGGTGGACAGCGCCAACGCGTCGCATTGGCGCGCTCGCTGGTCAAGCGTCCGAAGCTGCTCTTGCTCGATGAACCCCTTGGCGCGCTCGATCGCAAATTGCGCGAGCACACACAGTTCGAACTGCTCAACATCCAACATCGTTTGGGTGTTACGTTCATCGTCGTGACTCACGACCAAGAAGAAGCAATGACGTTGGCGACACGCATCGGTGTCATGGATCGCGGACGCATCGTTCAAGTCGGCACGCCTCGAGAGATCTACGAAGCGCCCGCTTCGCGGTTCGTGGCGGACTTCATCGGCACAGTGAACTTGTTCGAAGGGCAGCTTGTCGCGAACGAACAGCACGGCGCGCGTATTCAGTGTGCGCACTTGGAAGCGCTCGTTGCTTTGGATCGCACCGTCGATGCGTCCCCCGGTGCCGCTGTTTGGGTTGCACTGCGTCCGGAAAAGATCTCGTTGTCGCGACACGAACCGGCAGCTGCTGAGAATACAGCTGTGGGAACAGTCAGCGAGATTGCGTACATGGGTGATGCGTCCATGTATCTGGTGAAGCTTGCATCGGGCGTCGAAGTAAAAGTCACACAGCCGAATACGACCCGAGTGTCCGAAGAGCGTTTCGCGCGCGGCGAGCGCGTGACGCTCAGTTGGAACGGCTCGAGCCCGATTGTCGGAGATCGTTGATGACGCGGGTCGAGCAACGCCCAATGAGCAGCGCCCGCTCTGCACAGAAGTTCCGTCGCCCGGTGTTGGCATTGCCGCTCGTGTGGCTGGCGTTGTTCTTCGTCGTGCCGTTCCTCATCGTTTTGAAGATTTCTTTCTCCGAAACGCGCATCGCCATGCCTCCGTACGCGCCGCTCGTCGAGTGGCGCGACGGCATGGCGCCTGCCATTCATGTCTATCTTTCGAGCTTCAAATATCTCATCAGCGATTCGCTCTACATCAGCTCTTTGCTGTACTCGGTGAAGGTCGCGGCAGTATCGACGCTGCTCTGCTTGTTGATTGCCTATCCGATGGCGTATGGCATTGCGCATGCGAGACCTGCGCGCCGCAATGTGTTGTTGATGCTGGTCATTCTGCCGTTCTGGACGTCCTTCCTATTGCGCGTATACGCATGGATCGGATTGCTCAAGAACAATGGTGTGATCAACAACGTGCTGATGGCGCTCGGCATCATTCATGAGCCGATCACGATGATGCAGACCGATTTCGCCGTCTACGTCGGCATCGTGTATTCGTATTTGCCTTTCATGATTCTGCCGCTCTACACCAATTTGGAGAAACACGATGCGTCATTGCTCGAAGCGGCAGCGGACTTGGGCGCGCGGCCATGGGTGTCGTTTCTGCGGATCACGCTACCGCTCTCCGTGCCGGGCATCGTCGCCGGATCGCTGTTGGTATTCATTCCGGCCGTCGGTGAATATGTGATTCCATCGCTCTTGGGCCGCACGGATCAGCTCATGATCGGCCGTGTGCTGTCCGATGAATTCTTTGCCAACCGCGATTGGCCCGTCGCCAGCGCCGTGGCTATCGTGTTGCTCGTGCTGCTGGTCGCGCCCATTCTCATTTTCCAACGCTTCCAAGACAAAGAAGTCGAGAAGCAGGCATGAACGCGCGCCGCTCCTTCTTGATTCCTACGGCGACGGCATTTGGGTTTGCGTTTTTGTATCTACCCATCTTGTCGATGATCGCGTTCTCCTTCAACAATTCGCGTTTGGTGACTGTGTGGGATGCTGCGAACTCACCCACGCTCAAGTGGTATGGAATCTTGCTGCACAATCGGCAGATTCTCGACGCTGCATGGATCTCTATACGCATCGCGGCGATGAATGCGACAGGCGCATGCATTCTCGGCACGCTGGCCGGATTTGCGCTCGCACGCTTTGGCCGGTTTCGGGGCCGTACCGCGCTTTCGGCACTGACAACTGCGCCGCTCGTCATGCCCGAGGTGATCACAGGGTTGTCGTTGCTACTGCTCTTCGTCGCGCTCGAACAAACGGTCGGCTGGCCTCAAGGTCGTGGTATCACGACAGTCACGATCGCGCACATTACGTTCTCACTCTCATTCGTCACGGTGATCGTGCATTCGCGTCTCGCGAACTTCGATATTTCGTTGGAAGAAGCTGCCATGGATCTGGGCGCGCCGCCAGCGACCGTATTTAGGCGCATCACCTTACCGCTCATCACGCCGGCTATTTTGTCCGGCTGGCTGTTGGCGTTCACGCTTTCTTGGGACGATGTGGTCATCTCACAGTTCGTAGCAGGTCCGGGTTCGAGCACGCTGCCCATGGTGATTTTCTCCAAGGTGCGGCTCGGCGTGAGTCCCGACGTCAACGCACTCGCCACGATCATGGTGTTGATCGTGGCAACCGGCGTCGTGACATCTGCTGCTTGGATGGCTCGACAAGAACGTAAGCGCAATAGCGCCAACCAGCCAACCAGCTAACCAGCCAGAATGGGCTCGTTAGCTCTGGCTTATCTGGCTGGTTTGCTGGTCTGCTGGTTGGTAGAGCACCTTACGGCGCTACAGTCTGCGATAGAAATCGTACGTGTGTTTGTAGGGCGTGCGTGT
>Ga0068855_100001943_pt1 | contig 25663 bp, 29 predicted proteins | sample KBSCornC52_FD_66592 | JGI IMG/M metagenome (GOLD analysis project Ga0068855, IMG submission 66592) | Corn rhizosphere microbial communities from Kellogg Biological Station, Michigan, USA - KBS Corn C5-2 | ecosystem: Host-associated > Plants > Roots > Rhizosphere > Soil ... | reverse complement strand
ATGTGCATGACGGGCATGGCTGCCGCGAACAACCCGACGAGCAGCATGATGACGTGCCCCGATCGCCGTTCGGCGAGCACCAGCGTCCCGTACAGCAACACCACGAGAACGGCCAACGCAGTGTTTGAGGACTCGGCCTTCGATATCCCACGGACGATGTCGTCCGTAATGTGAAGCGTCAGCAAGAGGATTGAGAGCAGAGACGCGATGGTTAACATCACGTTTTGTTTCATTCGATATCCTTCCTGTTAGATTTGTGAAATGTGGCTCTTCTCAATCAGGCAAACTACAGTTGACTCCTTGCCCCAGCCGCAGCGCAGCGAAGGCGCGCCCGATCCAGCCTCACCCTTCTGAGTGGGCCGCTCTCTCATAATGCATTGAGGAAGCAGTCGGACGAGACCTGGCAGCGCTATACCCCCAATAAACAATTTCAATTGGACGACCCGCATTCTTATACCTAGACTCGTAATTTGCCACAGGGGCGTGCAGCCAGGTCTCGTGTGTTGCGGCTGAAGCAGCCAGCTTCGCCACCGTCTGTTCCTGCGCCATTTCTAAACTACCAGTTTGAGGGCGCTTATGACGAAATGTTCGAATCGCCGTGTGTCCCGCGCTCGCACTACCAGGGCCTTTTTCGCACTTTGCTCGAATTGCCCGGAGAGCAGTTGCGCAAGAGCCAGCAGGCGGCCGACCTGTCCTTTCTCCACCAGGGAATTACTTTCACCGTGTACGGAAACGAACAGGGAACTGAGCGTGTTTTCCCTAACGACCTGCTACCGAGAATCGTTCCGGGGTATGAGTGGCAACAAGTCGAGCGAGGACTCACGCAGCGAATCACTGCTCTGAATCTTTTTCTCGATGATGTCTACCACGAGGGGCACATTCTGGCGGACGGAGTCGTTCCACGCGAGCTGATCTACAGCTGCAAACATTTTCGGCGCGAGATGTGCGGGCTTGCCGTCCCCCGTGGGATTTATGTAAGCATCTGCGGAACCGATCTCGTCCGAGTGCCAGATGGTAGTTTCGCTGTACTGGAAGACAATCTGCGAGTCCCCAGCGGCGTTTCCTACATGCTCGCCAATCGCAAGGTTCTGAAGCGCGTATTTCCCGGCCTTTTCAGGGACTACGGCGTTCGTTCCATTGATCACTATTCCCAGTCTCTTCTGGCAACGTTGCGTTCGCTCTTACCTCTGAACTGTTCCGGACGGCGCGAACCGACGATCGTCTTGTTAACACCCGGGACGTTTAACTCGGCGTACTTCGAGCACACGTTTCTTGCCCAACAAATGGGAATCGAACTGGTCGAAGGTCGCGACCTGCTCGTCCACGACAACATTGTCTATATGCGCACAACAGCGGGCCTGCGTCGCGTGGATGTCATTTATCGCCGCGTGGACGACGACTTTGTCGATCCGCTGTGCTTCCGCCCGGACTCGCGCCTCGGCGTTGCTGGACTATTTAATGCATACCGCGCGGGGAACGTTACTCTGGCGAACGCGCCCGGCACAGGCGTCGCCGACGACAAAGCCGTTTACGCGTACGTTCCTGCGATTATTCGTTATTACCTACAGCAGGATCCAATCATCTCGAACGTCGAGACCCATATTCTGACGGACAAGAGACAACGTGATCACGTGGTTGAGAATCTCGACAAGATGGTCGTGAAAGCGGTTGGTGAGTCTGGCGGCTACGGCATGTTGATAGGTCCGCACAGCACTGCCGAGCAACGCGAAAAATTTCGAAGCGTGATCGAAACCGAGCCGCGTAACTATATCGCCCAACCGGTGCTGGCTTTGTCACGTGCGCCGTGTTTTGTGGAAGGCGAGATCGCCGCACGGCACATTGACTTGCGTCCGTACATTCTGTTTGGCGAGCACGTTACCCTCGTCCCGGGCGGGTTGACACGTGTTGCATTGCGCAAAGGCTCGCTGGTGGTCAACTCATCGCAAGGCGGAGGAAGTAAAGACACTTGGGTGTTACGCGGCTAAGAGATCAAAGAGAGTCAACGATGCTTTCACGAGTAGCAGACAGCCTCTACTGGATGAGCCGTTACCTGGAGCGGGCGGAGCATACTGCGCGCCTGATTGACGTGGACCTGCAATTGCACCTGGACTACGGTGCTGCATCCGGAACCGCGCATTGGCTGCGGCTGCTGGAAGCGCTTCAGGTTCCGGTTCCGGATGACGAGAACCTCGATTCCACCCGCCTGGCTTACGCGGTTACGCTGGACCGGACAAATCCTTCTTCGATTGCTTCTTGCATTTCGGCCGCACGCGAAAACCTTCGACAAGTCCGTGAACAATGCAGTTCGGAGATGTGGGAACAACTCAATCGTCTGTATCTGCAGGTTGTCGGCACGCCCAAGGGGGAAGATTGGCTGCTGTACTCGCAGCTTTCGTTTCGGGGCGTACAGGAAGGCGCCCACCTTTTTCAAGGCATCACAGATTCCACAATGAGTCATGGCGAGGGTTGGCATTACATTCAATTGGGCCGTTACGTTGAGCGTACACATAATCTGGCACGCTTAGTTGGAATTCACTTCAGCCGCGTGATGGAGGTACTCGACCTGTCGGTTGAAGGGGACGAATACCTGGAATGGGTGGGATTGCTGAAATCTTGTACCGCGTTCGAGGCATACTGCAAGAAGTACACGGCGGAACTCCGTCCTTTGCGTGTGGCGGAATTTCTCCTACTGAATTCTGATTTTCCGCACTCCGTTCGATTCTCAGTCGATCAGGTACACACGGCACTACGCACAATCGGGGAGCGGACAGAGCGAAAGGCTGACTCGCCTATTCGCCTGGCCGGGCGCTTGCGCGCGAACCTGAGCTTCGGCCAGATCGACGAGATCATGGCTGACGGCTTACAAAACTATCTGGAAAGCATTCGCAATTTGTGTGCCCAAGCTCATAATTCAATCCACCAAATATACTTCGATTACCCGGTGGAGTCGGCACTGGTGCAGTGAAGGAATGTGAGCACGGGAAAACTGGCACTTTGCCACCAAGATGAACTACTCCGTTCACCACATCACGCGTTTCCGCTACAAGCCTCCGGTGCGCGAAAGTGTCATGGAACTGCGGATGCAACCGCGCAGCGAAGGCAACCAGCGCTGTCTCAGCTTCGAGCTCAAAGTCAAGCCGGACGCGCTGATCATGCAGTACCGCGATTTCTTGGGCAATATTGTCCACCATTTCGATATCCCGGGCAAACATGCGGAACTTAACATGAAGGCACAATCTGTTGTCGAAATTCTTCCTGTGTCCACGCTTGACCCAAAAATACCACCCAATTGGTTGGAACTCGATGCCGCAGTCGAAGCCGGAAATTTCTGGGAGACGATGCTTCCCAGCGACTTTGCCCGCCCGACAGCACTTCTACAACAATTGGCTCGCGAACTCAGGATAGAACGAAACACCGCTCCGTTAGAAACACTGCTTGAAATCAACCATGGAATTCACGACGCTTTCGAATATGTTCCCCAAAGTACCAGCGTAGACTCCCCAATCGATCAGGCGATTTCGGCGCGTCAGGGCGTGTGTCAGGACTTTGCGCACATCATGATTGCGCTTGTTCGAGGTCTGAAAGTGCCGTGTCGTTATGTGAGCGGTTATCTGTTTCATGCCAACGGAGAGCAGTCGACCACGGAAGGTGCTTCCCATGCCTGGGTCGAGGCGTTTCTGCCGGGATTGGGATGGACTGGCTTTGATCCGACCAATGACATGCTCTGCAGCGACCGCCACATCCGCGTTGCAGTGGGACGGGACTACGCTGATGTTCCGCCAGCTCGAGGAGTCTATAAAGGAGGCGGTGAAAGCCAGCTCAGTGTTTCAGTGAGCGTGAACCTCTCCGACGCACCCAACCCGGTGGACCTTACCCCATCTGTGGTCAAACGGCGTCTTCCCTCTCCCCTCGTAGATAACTACCTGGCACAACAGCAGCAAGAGCAGCAGTGAGGCCGGGGCTAGTGACGCTCCGCTCACCCGATGTTGATGATAAATCTTCATATCGCTTATCCTGGCGAAAAAAGGCGAATGAAAAGGTAGAGTCGAGAACAGGCGCAGTGGCGTCAGCCTTCCGGTGGCACATGGCGCTCGGTGAGTGCGTTGGCCGATGATCGCGTTCATTGAGAAGCATCACGGCCAGGACCGGCCACCCTATACTGAGCCCTATTGGCGAGCAGTTGTCCCCCGAGGAGTATCATCTGTTCGGAATCACCAAATTGCGAAAGACCTTCCAGGTACCGTCCGGTTGCTTCTGCCAAACAGTTAGATACTGGTCCATGATGCTCTTCCCATTCGGGAAGTGGGCCCTAGCTTCACCCCACTCATAAACATAACGCCCTTGCTGAACCGATCCCACACTAATCACAGAAGCCGAGTCGGCCTTGCCGAGCTTCGTCATCTCTTCCGTCATGTGCTCCTCAAGGGCAGAACGACCCCGGATGCAGGCGCCCTGCGGGCTGCAATCGACGACGTCTTCTGTGTTCCCCGGCCCAAGCAGCGCGACGTTGCCTTGCTTCATGGCATTGACCCATTGCTGGTTTCCTGCGTCAATTTGCCGGCGTGCATCGGAATCGATTGGTTTGCTCTGTGCCAGGCAAGTTGAGCAGAAAAGCGATACACTGACAATCAACATTCCAACCGCATCATTTCTCATCGGACTATCCTCCTTTTGTTTCATTGCGAACCACTAGGCCTGAATTGGCTACTCACGGCTCACTCTTGATTGCGACGGGCCTCGACCCCTTTTGGGGCTCCGGTCCGGCGCGCCGATCTCGACCATCACGATCCTTTATGTTTCTCGTAATATCGGCGCGCCTTTGCCCTGCTGCCGCAGTCGTTCATATCGCACCAGCGTCTTCGCTTGCCGCGACTCTCATCGAGAAAAAGCCAGCCGCAGTTGCCGCCATCGCATACCCCAATCCGCGAAGCCTTGGGCGAACAAAACAACGAGAGCGCTTCGGACCCGAGGACCCCGCATAGTTGCTCGGACGCGAGGGACGGGGCTGGACGGAATCGACCCGCATTGTCATGAAATTCAATTTCCGGGCGAAGAGCATTAGCTCGCTCCCGAATGAAGTCAACATTGCTCTTGGAAATGCGATGCTCTCCAGAGATCGCCAATCCGACGCGATAGATAGCCTCCCGAAGCCGGATGATTTCATCGAGTGGCTCCGGATGCCTGAGCAGTTCGAAGTAGGATTCAGGCCCAACCAAGCCGACCTGAGCTGCCCATCGCAGAAACGACTCCCAGTCGAGCAGAAGCTCGTCGAACTGGGGGGCTAGATGTTCTCCCGCGGTATTGCAGAAATCCAGTGCCAGATGCCCACCGACCTGATGGGCAATCAGCTCACGAGGGATGAGAGTTTCGGCAGTGCCCCGAGACTGAGCGCGTTTGACGGCCGTCACAGCGGTTTTGGAATCGGTTCTTGGCATCAGACGTTATATTACTATCTAACCGGTTAGATAGCAATAGCAAGAAGCGAGGATTTTCGCCCAGTAGGTCGGCAAGCGCGTCCAGACGACGATCTTCGTCATATAACGAAAAATCGTCATTACACTTATGGTGCGGGCTGGGCAACGCATGCCGAATATCGAGGTTGATTTCAACAACTGTGATCGCGAAGGAAGGGTACGCCTGAGCACAGTTGGTGCCATACAGTCCATCAATCAATCGCGGGTCGCACTGCGGAATGGGTTGGAGGTCGTCTTGACCTCCGGGGACACATTCCCGATCAAGGGCATCGTGGAATATTCGGAGTCAGAACGTATATGGGTCGCACATTTTGACCTTAACGATCTGCGCGATAAGGAGATGGAGTCGCCTTCAGAGCCGTAACTGTTGCAAAATCGTCATATCATCGGACAGAATCAAGGGGGATTAGCTGATTTGTGAAGCGTGTGCGTAGCCTCAAGGACGAAATCGCGCTGTTAGTCGTCGGTTCATTACGGCAGCCGCTGTTCTCTTTGCGCTCGGTCTGTGGCTCCACTTTGCCACTCAACCGCCCAACGAAGCTACCACGATTGAGAACTTCTACCGCCATCGTGCTGAGTACGACGAGCTGCGCGGAATGCTCCTCGCGGAAAGTGAGATCGTACATGTCACAGGGCGGGGTGTTGAAACGTCTGACTCTGCTCCAGAAGTTTTGCCTCAAGGGAAATTTCCTCCTGATCGCCTTGACGGCGACATTGTCGAGGAGATCGCAACGCAGCGACAGGTCGAGATTGATGCGATCGTTGCCTAAGGCTGCAGCACACAGAGGTTTTGCTGAACTTTAGTGGCACTTGGCGATGAATCCCTTACTCACGGGTGGCGTTGTTCCGTTGGGCATGCTGGCATTGCCGACAATCAATCCTAGTCCCTGGCTGATGCCAAGGACCGATGTCGCAAATGCATTCGGGACAGAAATGACCTTAAAGACGCCTTTCTGGTAAAGAAATGAGAAAACAGAGCCGTTTACGTTTGTATTTCCTACAATCTCACCTGCATCACTGATGCCGACGAGCGCGGTCCACAGGCTGCTTGGATAATCGAGCTTCGCAAAGCTACCTTTGTGGTAAATAAAGCCGTTGCCGTTTTGATCGCCAGGATAATAAAAGGTTCCAACCGCGGTTCCGTCGCCGTTGATTCTTGCTAGGGATGTTGCCACCGCTCCCGGATAATCTACAGTAATGACTCCGCCATTGCTCCAGCGTTTGAAGCCATGATAGGCCGTCGAATTGAGAACAAAATACGTCCCGACAATGCTTCCCCAATTGTTGATGCCACTGACCAAGAAATCATAATTTTTCACGTTCAGTACGATGGGAGTGACGGTTGTGCCGTTGACTAAGATCTGTTGCCCCGTCGCTTTCGCAAATGGCCCCATAAAGCCGATGCTGATGCCGTTATCATTGCGATCAACCAAAGAGCTGCCCACATTCGTGCTCAGGGGGACGGTGAACCCGCCGTTCGACCATCGAATGAAGCCGAAAAAAGTGGACCCGTTGCTTAAGAGGCTGGCGGTTCCAACAACAGTGCCGAAATCGTTAATTCCAGCAGGACTGAGTTGCACGGAACCGATGTTGCGAAGGTCAACCGTCAGTGGAAACAGCGTGAACGTACAGGATGCCTTAGTTTGCGCGTGTGTCGGCAATGAGCACAGCAGTGGAAGAAGGCCCCACGATATAGCGCGGAACATGTAAGTACCTCCTATACTACACTCACATTTCCTCAACTCAGATCCAGTTTTGACACTGTCAGTTGAGACAGGACACCATCAGACTATAGTTGACGATAAATCTAAAACCAGCTCACCGCGTGCGCAAGCTTACGAGATCGCCTGTTATCAAGCAGAGACATTGAGCGATACTAGTCCGGGGCCACCAAGGAAGTGCTGCGAGGGGCGCTCCGAAAAATTGAACTGCGGGACGAAGAGGAAAATGGCCCACTTCACGCGTGTTGCGCGTTCGGCAAACTAAATAATGGGCCCGAAGACCTTCCTACTTCTTGGGCCGCGAAGTGCTGTAAGCCCACTTCGGAACCATAAGCTGCGCTTGTGCCGGATCGACCGGCGCCAGTTCCACCTCTCCATTGGGTGCCCGCGATGTCGTGCTTTGTGCCAGCGACGTAGGAGTAGGTTGTGTCCGGAAGTAGTAAACTTTGCCCTGCTCCGCTGTAAATGTGATGGCCGACGCGTTATTATCTCTTCGCGATTTCAGGGAAGACTGCTGGCTGGTGCACAACCGATGCTCGCCAGGATCAACGGAAAAATACATGTAGGATTTGTATTCGTAGGCTCCCACCCACTCGCCGTCGAAGCCCACGCGTGTAATCAGGCCTCCGATGTGGATTGCAGCGTTGTCTAGTTCTGAATCCCCAACAACATACACCAATGCCTTGCCTGGTTCCGGCACGCCGATAGGATGCGAATGGGTCTGCCGCTTGACCTCAAATTTTGTCTGGTCGCGACCACACCCCGCTAGCCGTTGCGTTCCCGAGTTGTCCTGAGCCCCAACATTCGCAACCAGTATGACCATACAGAGTGCCAGCTTATTCATAGATCCTCCTGGGAAAGCGGGAAGCATGTCACTACAAATTGTGATGTAGCACTCTCCCAAATAGATGTCATTATGTGATGGAAAGTACCTACCCGAAAAAACGGGAGCGGCGGAGCGACGCCATCACATCGGGGGTGATGGACGCAATAAGGTCGGGGATCCGTGCCGTCATCCATGCGCGTGACCAGATCACTGGCTTGGGGAAGATCGCAATTGGGTGGCTCAATTGTTGCAAAATCCCCCGGCGAATGCTCGTGAGCACAATGGCCTGATGGTCACCAGTACCCTCTTTCTTTTCAATGATGAAACGCGAGCTGAATGCATGCTCGAGCTTCCTATTCTGCAGAAACGGGACAGCAGATTGGACAGCAGGTTATTCGCCATGGGCGGACGCGGGAGCAGCTCTCAACCACTTATGCCGTACCACGGCGAATTTAGGTGATCCCCGCATCCAGAGCCACTTTCTAGATGCGGGTTTTCCACTAGCTCTTCAATTTATCGATCAGCCGATTACCGTAATTACCGACGAAGCCGGAATAGTTACGGTGAACGTCCCTCCTGAAACCGGAATAGGGGTCAACTGAACTTGGTTCTCAGTTGAGGAGGTCCGGAACGGGGTCACACTGCTCGGCGGCGTCGAAAGATTGGAGAGCGTAACCGTTGCCGTTATCGAACTCGTGGATGTATTCGATAACACGAGCGCAACCGTTCCGCTGGTAGGGCGTACAGCGGTTGATTCAAGGCTGGAACTGCTCGATGTTGAAGTCAGCAGCACGGAACCTGGCCGGATGAAGCGGCTGAATTGCCCGATGGTGTACACCCGTTTCGGGATCTGATACGTCCATGCAGTATTGCTGTAAGCGATCAGCCCACCATTATCGTTGCTGAAGGTCATTGCCCACCAATAGAACCAGGCACTGAATCCCCCTTGATTAAGTGCTTGATAAATGGACGTGCTCCACTTCTGACCTTCCGTAACGGTTCCCGTGTAGCCACCCTTGTTGTTCATCACTTCCGTCTGCCAATAGGGCTTACCGTATTGCTGGCAGACGGTGCATGGTTGCGACAGGTTCTGCAACTGCCCGTATCCGTGAGTGCTCATAATGTCCACGATGGCGTCCATGGCGGTGTCGCTGAGGATCGGGGTGGCCCAGTTGCTCGCATAGTAGGACGTGCCGCCGTAGACGTCCGGCTCTGGAACGGTGTACTTGCTCGTTAGCCCGGCATTCCTCATCGCAGGAACCAGGTAGCCGCTGCTGACCGTGTTGATCTGGTCCGTCGTGTAGGTGCAACTGTCGTAACTGGTGCTGACGTTCGGTTCGTTCTGCAAGCTTTCCACCGCCACTTCGCTGCCGACTGCGGCCTTCCAATCTTGTAGCCATAGCACCATGGTGTTGGCAAAGTCGGGATAGTACTGAGGCAACAGCGAACCACCGTTGCAGCTGTTACCGGACTTCATCCATGCTGGCGGAGTCCACGTGGACGCGAATACATTGCCGACCCCGTATGTGGCACTGACCCGCTGTACCCACGACACTTCGCTTTGAATCAGCGGATCGTTGAAGTTGTAAGTACCGGAAGAAGGATTGAACTGACACAACATGGTGCCCACTCGGATCCAGCTCAGGCCCGCACTGGGTCCGTTGGTGTTATAGAGAGCATTCAAAATTGTGGTTTGATCTGCAGCCGAGAAATTGTGGAAGTCGTTGGCTATCCATGTAATTGAAGCGCCGAACCCCGAAATGGTTTGTTTCGGCTTGCTGAAGTCCACATTCACCGTGGCGCCGCCTCGGCCGGCGGCATGTATAGGTTCTACGGGTGAAAGACAAAGAATTGAGAGGGCAACTAGTAGCGTTCTGACTCGCATGGCGACTTACATCCTCCTTAGCCCCAAGGAAGCGTGAACCACGACGACGCGCACCAGAGTAGTCCGAATTCTTCGCGTGTCAAGCAGATTTGTTGATCTAAATCGATTTTTATGCCCCGGTAATACGGGGTTCCACCTGCGTAAAATCAGGAACAAACCTGACGAGTACGGAATCAGAACTGTCGCTAGCCGTGGATTTGGCGGTGGCCAATTCGTATTGAACGCTAGCCGTAGTTTTCGCAATCTACGAACTATTTAACAGCTGGCAGCCTCCTAGCCGGCGCCGACATTTCTGATCAGGGGCTGGTGGTACAACAAGTCTCGTGAAGCAGCTCGGGGTAAGACGCATGCAGGGGCCAGCGACGCAGCCTAGTTTATTACGACGTGCAAACTAGAAAGCCCACCCTTTACGAGGTGGGCTTGGTTCAGCTCACTGTGGGTTCGGCAACGCTCCTGTACTGCCGCACTGCCCTGACCCAGTTCCCTGAGTCAAAGCGAATGGCGGTTGTTCGTCAAAGCAGAGGAATGAATAAACCTTGGCAGGAAGGATTAATGCATTCCAGTTGCTGTTCAAAATGGCGAAGCTATCGTTGCCATTGATTGACCAGTACGTCCAATTCAAGGGCTGCAAAGTATAGCCAGGGTTGTTGGCGGACGTCAGGGCGTAGCTGCTATTGATGAAATTCACCATGTCGGTGAACCACTGTCCCTGGGAGCCAGGACCACTCGAATTGATGTCACTGCTGCTGGTTCCGGTACCAAATTCGCCGATCCAAACTGGTGTTGAAGAGTAGGGTGTCGCGCCTGTGTTGCTCCATGGGTAGGAACTATGCCCCGGCCACACGGGGTTGATTTGCCCGAGATCGATGAAGGCCCAATGCGACGTCCATATGTCGGCCAAACTATGTGGTGAGCAGCCGCTGACGTAACAAGTGTCTATAGTAAACCAAGGTTGCTTAAACAAACTCGGGCCGTAGTCGTGAGCGGAATAAGCCAGTTGGTTGCTGATCGCGGTGCCAAGAGAACTGGCATTGCCGCCCGTGTTCAGAACGACTGGAGCACCGGGATTGCTCGCGTTGCCATTGATTCCCTGCAACTGGCCGCCGTCCCAGTAAAAATCATACGGGCCATTCGCTTGTGTTCCTGTTGCTGTCGGATATTGCGAAATCCCCTCAACGAAAATGATGGGCAAGTCCCACCCGTGGACGTTCGCTTCGCCGAGGATGTCATCACCCGCCCGTTCCGCCGCAAGGCGCCAGTCGTGGCAACTTGAACCTGAGACGCAGGTGACCGAGAACGGATTGGGGTTGGGGTTGACCGCTGGATCGATCCCGTCTCCAGTCCCCCATGTAGAGCCGCCAAGGTAGTTGCACCCACTGTGGCTGCACACGGTATGAGGTTCGTTGCGCAGGTCGTAACCGATGACGATCGGAAAACCGTCGGATGCCAGGTAATTCACCGCGATGGTGTCGGGCGCACCCTGCGTTTGCGCAATGCCATGTACCCAGTCGATTACGTGGACCCAATCGTTCGTCCAATTCGATTCCGGGTAGTTGTTGTTCCCGCTGACGAAGTACCAGAGTCCGTTGGCCTCAGTCGAATTGCCGGCCTCCGAGCGATGGTTGTCGATTACGAAATGGAGACCGATCGAACCGCCGTAGTTCAGGATCATCGCCAGAATGTCCCGGGCATGTTTGCCCTTGCAAGTGGGGCAAAGGCCCAAATAGTGATTTGAAGGGACCGGATCGGTTTCCCACATCTGGTTCGAGTACGGCAGGCGGATAGTGTTGAAACCGTTCTGCTTGATTTCGTTCAGGATGAATTTGTAGTCCTGTGCCCAGAGGCCACTCGGAGTGAAGGCAGTGGTCTCGGCACCGTACCAGTTGACGCCGCTGAATGCGTATGTACCACCGGAAGGATTCACGATTTGGGTTGCATTCGTGTGCCATCCAGTTGCGCTGAGAGGGGTAACTGCCAGCAGAAAAACGAGGGTTGGGGAAAGACGCAGAAAGCGGGGGATCGCAAGCGACGAGGTTTGCCGCATTTTCTTACTCTCCTTTTCTAATTAACATCAGCCCACCGGAGGAGATGACACCCAAAAAACGCCAGCAGCATACACCAGGCAAGTAGAAGATGTGCAAGAAAATGTAAATCGTTGTGTTTTCCGGAATTTCGTTTTCTTTATCTCTCTTGTTGAGCCGAATAAGAGCGCAAAGCACCGATACCGGCTACACGGAGGTTACTTGTGTAAGGGGAATCGAACCACAAAGCCGGTACCGATTTGGCAGCGCTCGCACTGGCTGCCATATCTTGTGTACGCCCACTGGGCGGGGCAACCAGTGCTTCTCATCGAGCCTAAAGTGACGTTGTTTTCGAGTGCCGACAGATAGAAGATATCTTCCATATGAGCCGGCGAATGGACAGCGGTTGGACACCAGCCTTTTTGGCATGATCAGTTTCAGTTGCTTCTTTTGAGCAGCCATCTTGAGAACGGCGGCTCAGAAATTTCCCAGACCTCTCGCGCAGCTGTACTCGAAGCCAGCTTACTTCTTGATCGTCTTTACGATTCCAACGCCCAGGTCTGGGCGTGCTTTGTGGATTGTGTCTGGATCAACTACATGTTCTCGGTTGATCAAACCCTGCTCTCTCGCCAGCCACTCTCCGTAGCGCTTACGCATGTTGTCCCGGAATTTCTCCAGAGCTGGGTCTTCACGTTGTGCTCCAATGAACCAGCCAGCCCCTGCGCGGAACGCTTGGCGTGCGCTGCTGGAAATCGAGAGCTCAATCTGAGAGTAAGCGGAATGGTATGGTGGACGAGCCAAGCCTTTTTGCACAACCCTTCCAGGCACGAAGCATCTCAACCTAAACGCTCAAGCTGAGAGGCTTTATGAAAGCGGTGGTATTTCACGGACTTGGCGATATTCGATTGGACGACGTTAAAGAGCCCAAGATTAAGGAGGCTAATGACGCCATCGTTGCGTTGACCGCCAGTGCAATTTGCGGAACCGACTTGCATATGGTTCGAGGAACACTTTCAGGAATGCAGAAAGGCACGATACTGGGCCACGAAGGTGTTGGCGTTGTGGAAGAGATCGGTAAAGGTGTAAGAAATCTGTCTGCGGGTGACCGTGTCGTCATTCCGTCTACGATCGGTTGCGGCAATTGCTCTTACTGTCGAGCCGGGTATTACGCGCAGTGTGACAATGCTAATCCCAATGGCCCTGACGCCGGGACTGCATTTTTCGGAGGTCCGAAAAGCAGTGGCCCCTTTGACGGACTGCAGGCTGAGAAGGCGCGCATTCCATTCGCCAACGTCGGTTTGGTAAAGTTATCAGACGAAGTGGATGATGACCAGGCAATCCTACTTTCCGACATCGTTCCGACCGCCTACATGGCGGCCGAGAACGCGCAAATAAAATCTGGAAATACGGTGGCAGTCTTTGGCCTTGGGCCAGTTGGACAGTTTTGTGTCGCTTGCGCAAAATTGTTTGATGTCGGCAGAATTCTTGCGATTGACACAATTCCTTCCCGCCTCGAGATGGCACGTGCGCAAGGTGCCGAAGTCATCGACTTCAATGCCCAAGACCCAATTAAAGGCATTAAGGAATTGACATCAGGCATTGGCGTAGACCGGGTCATCGATGCTGTGGGTGTTGACGCGAATCGACCGCATTCGGGTCCCGCATCCAAACCCGCAGCGAAAAAGCACGCCAAGGAAAGAGGTAAAATCGCGCCGGAGGCCAATCCTCGGGGCGGGAACTGGGAACCCGGCGATGCGCCGTCAATCGTCCTTTCCTGGAGCGTGGAGGCCGTGGCAAAGGCGGGAACCGTATCGATCATTGGAGTGTACGGCGAGGTGGACTCGTTCCCCATCGGCAATGCGATGGAGAAGAATCTCACACTCACGATGGGCAATTGCAATCATAGGCGTTACATTCCGCGCCTGGTTGAGCTCGTCCGTAGTGGCAGTCTCAATCCTGCTGAAATCCTGACGCAGAGAGAACCCATGACCTCAGTGATCGAAGCATACAAGTCATTCGACAAGCGAAGGCCAGGATGGATAAAGGTCAAGCTGGAATCGGCAATTGAGTCGTCACGGGCAGCGTGAACCCGACCAGTTCAGGTTGATTGAAGTATGGCATTGGACGCGGAACGAGCAGCAAAGCCCCTACGCAAACTTCGCAAGCTTCTTAAAAAGATGCCTGCGGTGCGAAGTGCTGACGATATCCACGATTTTCGGACAAGTTCCCGCCGTATCGAGGCAACGATCCACTCCCTTTCACGCCTCGCCACTCTCGATGACCTCACAGATAATTTAATGTAACATTTCGACGGTCACGCTTGTGAGGACAGCATTGCGCAGAGAAGTAGGCGTGATGCTGCGACGTACCAGGACTAGCCGCTCTTTTTGACACGAGTCTCTCCCAAGTCCTTCCATAAACTGGCAGGGCGATTTTGTATGACCGGACGGATTCTATTTGTTTGCCTAAGAGGCGCTTGTTCGCGTCACTCTAGGGAGCAATGTGGCATCCAAAAATGGGTTATCGCGAATGCTTGAACGTGCTCGCAAAAGTTTCAGTTCCCGCTCGATCCGAACTGATGAGAGCCTCGTTGCAATGGAGAAAAAGATGCCACGCCAATCAAAATCCAGCAAGATTCGTTACGCGGTAGTCGGACTGGGACACATCGCGCAAGTCGCAGTCCTTCCGGCATTCAGGAACTCAAAGAACTCAGAACTGGTCGCTATAGTATCCGGAGAAGCCGAAAAGCGAGAAAAACTTGGTAAGAAGTACCGTCTCGACCATGTCTATTCCTACGAAGAGTACGACCGCGCACTCAGCGAGGTTGATGCCGTTTACATCGCCGTACCGAACCATCTTCATCGTGAGTACGCGGTGCGAGCCGCGAACGCAGGTGTTCATGTGCTCTGCGAAAAGCCGATGGCCGTAACCGAAGAGGAATGCAGAGCGATGATTGACGCTGCCGAGCAGAACCAGGCGAAGTTGATGATTGCTTATCGCCTTCACTTTGAAGCCGGAAATCTAGAAGCAATTCGATTAGCAGAAAGCGGAAAGCTGGGGGACTTGCGGATTTTTACTTCCGAATTTGCCCAACAGGTCAACGGAGACAATGTGCGCGTCACGGAAGCCACGGAACGCGGGGGCGGCCCTGTCTACGACATGGGCGTTTATTGCATCAACGCCGCTCGCTATCTATTCCGGGACGAACCGATTGAAGTCTTTGCCGCAACAGCTAACGACGGAGAGAAGAGGTTCAAAAACGTTGAAGAGATGACGTCCGTAGCAATGCGCTTTCCTGAAGAGCGGATTGCGACTTTCACCTGCAGTTTCGGCGCCGCGGATGTAAGCCGCTACACGCTGATTGGGACAGAAGGTTCTCTCACGTCCAATCCTGCCTATGAGTACGCGATGGAGATCAAGCACGAATTGATGATTGGCGATAAGAAAAAGACGAGAGTATTTCCTAAACGTGATCAGTTCGCCGCCGAGCTTGTCTACTTCTCGGACTGCGTTTTGCAGAATAAAGACCCAGAACCATCTGGGCTCGAAGGCTTGGCGGACGTGCGAATTGTGGAAGCAATTTACGAATCTGCGAAAAGGCGAAAAGTGGTCGAATTGCCCGACCTACCCGCCAAGAAACGCCCGACTGTGCGTCAGGAGATTCATCGTCCGGCTCACGGCAAGCCGAAGACGGTGCGGACGAAGTCTCCTTCGGGCGAGGCAGCATGATCCCGACGATTGGTAAGGAGGTCAGATGAGCAAAAAGAAAGGCTTACGTAAGGGAGTGGCAGATCCCACCCAGCTTAGCCCCCAAGACTCGAACAATAAACAAATGCTGCGCGTGGTTATCGAGACGCCGAAGGGCAGCCGCAATAAGTTTGCCTTCGATGCTGATCAGCATATCTTCGAGCTGAAAAAGGTTTTACCGGCGGGCATGACGTTCCCCTACGACTTCGGCTTCATCCCCTCGACCAAAGCCGACGACGGCGACCCGATTGACGTGTTGGTATTGATGGATGAACCCGCGTTTCCCGGCTGCGTGCTTACCTGCCGGCCTATAGGAGTCATCGAGGGTGAGCAGGGTGAGAAGAAACGAAAAGAGCGCAATGATCGGATTGTTGCCATCGAACAGGATGCCCACAGCTGGGCGGACGTACGAAGAATTGACGACCTGGGTAAACAATTTCAACAGGAACTTGAAGAATTTTTTGTCAACTATCACGAGCTCTCGGGCAAGCCATACAGAGTGCTGGGAGTAAAAGGGCCTAATCAAGTACGAAAGCTGGTGAAATCTGGAATGCGATCGAGCAAGGATTAACCGTTCGCATTACCGACTCATTGCAAATTATGAAAGAAATGCTATTGCGCTTTGCCATCGGCGGAGTGGTGGTGTCATCATTCGCCATTCTTGGCGACGTCTTCAAGCCAAAGAGCTTCGCCGGGCTTTTTGGAGCAGCTCCGTCAGTTGCGCTCGCAACAATCGTGCTTACGGTCGCCAAAGAGGGTCGAAGCTACGTGGCCATTGAAGCACGCTCCATGTTGATCGGGGCATTTGCTTTCCTGCTATACGCCTGGATTGTGTGTCGTGCGCTCTTGCCGGCCAGGTGGTCAGCCCTTTCCATCACCTTGTCCGCGCTGCCAATCTGGGGTGCCTCGGCACTCGGCTTGTGGTTTGTTTTGCTCAGATGAGAATCACCGCAGACTTGTCCGCTATTGTCCGCACCCGATGGTACGAATATCTGTTGCGCTTCATCTTTGGCGGCGCGATGACGATATTGGCGGGTCTCGTTGTCAAGAAATATGGTCCGGTCATCGGCGGTCTCTTTTTAGCTTTTCCTGCGATATTTCCGGCAAGCGCAACCCTAATCGAGAAACATGAAAAACAAAAGAAGCAACAAAGCGGAGGCAACGGAGTCTTGCGAGGACGGAAGGCGGCAGCACTCGACGCCGCTGGGGCCGCGATGGGTTCGCTCGGATTGATGACATTTGCCTTCCTGGAATGGCGCCTTATGGCGGAAATCCCGTCCTGGGCAGCGCTGTTCAGTGGGACCGTGGCTTGGCTCGCTGTGTCAATCCTGGCTTGGAAACTATGGTTTCTGAAACGGATGTTCCAGAGATGATTTTAGAATAGGCACGGGAAAAGGGGAACAGCTGCCCGCCGTGTGCTGTAATCACAGGTTGCTCACCCACAGATCAACCGCAAAAGCCGTGGTGGGTCGTCTGACTACGCGCTTGACCTCAGCTAGTGAATGACGCGCTAAGCAACAGCTTCGAGCGCGGTCTGAGTCACAAATGGGAATTCAACCTCTTCCCAGCGGCGCCTCGGCAGCGATACCGCTGTTCCATTGAACGCTTGTTGGCTGTGGTCGTGCCATGAACAACAAAATGATAGCTCAATGGAACCGACGATGCGGCACTGTTTAGTTCCCAAGTTTCCTCGTTACTCATCCAAGACTAGAAAAAGTGACTACGGGAAAGCGTGCTCAGTTTACGCAAGTTTGCACCAAAAATGGGCAGCCACCCATACGCAATCTCGATTTTGTGGAAACTGCAATACCTCGCCAAGGTTTACAAGAAATCACTTTCGTTTTTTCAAACTGTCCTTAATTCCCGCTCTAAGTACCATTCGGCGCAGGCCGCATTCAGGCGGCATTGCCGAAAGCCTCTCTTCGCAGCGATCATGTCGATGCTGGATTCAATGGGCGTGTCCTGGTAATTCCAAATGTTAGGCCCTCCATATACAGAATGAACCGTATAGGACGTTTCGAAGACGGCAAATATCTTAAACAAAAAAATTATCAACGAGGGGCTTGGGAATGAAAGGCGCAATCGTAAAAGTACTCTCGGTAGGAGCAAATCAGGAATTGGTGTGGCTCAGAAACTTCGTTTTGCAAAGCGCGGGATTCCACGTCATTTCGACCACAAATGACACTGACGCGCTGGCCAGTATTAAACAAGGTGAGTGTGGCGTATTGCTCATGTGCTACTCGCTGGTGAGGGCGATCAGGCAAGAATTAGCAAAAGCTGTTAGAGAGTTCTGTCCGGGTTCACGAATTATTCTCATCACGAATGAGCCGCTGGAGAAGCCCGAGTTTGCGGACTCCTTCGTGTACGGAATGGAAGGGCCGGAAGCGCTCATTGAGGCGGTCAGTAACGCTGCGAAAATGTCGCAGGTTGCCGAAGCTTGAGGCAGAGCGTTCGTAGATCGGGGATTTTCCTGAGTGGCCACTGCCCTGGCGGAGGCCCTACGCATTTTTTTCAGCCTTGTAGGCGGCTCTTGGCCAAGATGAAGTCGAGGGTCAGCTTGGCGCTTTTCCTCTTCCATGGCACGCAGGCGGCACGGACGCATGCGGCACGAATCTTCTCTAGATCGAGCTTGTGGCTGCGGGCCACGTTCTCAGACCTTGCCGCGAATTGAAATAAAGGCCTCGTCAAGGCTAAGGCCCGAGCTGATAAAGGCCAGGACTCAGCCGATTTTGTGGATTCGGCGTACATTTCGCTGGTTCCGGTGGCGGATTTTAACCACCCACTTTGGGTTATGAGCGTAACTGGAACTTGTAAGCTACTGAAACTGCGGGCACGAGTGGCGCTGTGAACCACGCAAAGGAACGCCTTGGAACACTTATTGGTGATGTCATAACGACGTCGGCCTCATGCTTTGTGTATGCGTCGGAGTTCTGCTCAGTTGGAAGCACTGATCCAGGGTCTCGCAGAACTGTCTGGCATTGGTCCATATTTGAATGAGCAGATCATCGATTGGCTCCGAAGTTTGAACAATGGGACGAGGTCACGCGCCTTTTTCCAGTAGCTCTCGTCTGAGTTGGACAAATGCACTCTCCGGCAAGATGCCCTTCTCGACTACGTCATGTGCTTTCTGGTACGGCCGGTTTTCGATAATTCTGTCGGCGAGCACCTGCCCAATGCCATGCACCGCCATCAGCGCGTCACGACTAGAGGTGTTTAATATTTCAGCGGCGTGTTCCCTGTCGCCCTTAGTCGTTGGAGCCGTTGCGAAACTTGGCGACTTCTTGCTGCCTGAAAGCGATTCACGCTCTCGCGTTCGTCTTCCAATCGCATCCGACAAAGACCTGAGGATCCGTCGCGTTCGATCGCGCACGTCGGCACGCGTCAATTTCCCGCGCTTTGGCGCAAGCAGCAGTCCGACAATGACCCCAAAACCGAGCCCAGTAACAAAACCTTTCATGACAGCCTCCCTTGTTTACGCAGCATGTGGTATTTTGCGCGCGGAGTGAACTTACCTACAAGCGTCGGCAAAATACGTGCCAAAGCCGGGTGCGCAACCGGAATCTGATCGCCTTTGAATTAATGGAAATCGCATATCGTCCACCTCCTTACACTGGGCCGGCGGCTGATATCTCATGCAGCCTTCAGTTCTCGTTCAATTGCACGCTTTTTCTCTTCAAATTGTTCTGCTTTGCGGTCCTCGTTCTCAATAACCCAGTTCACCTCGCCGCCCACAAGGATGGCTAGGCCTGTAATGTAAAGCCACAGCATTAGAATAACCACTGCACCCAGAGAACCGTAAGTCGCGCTGTAGCTATTGAAGAAGTGGAGGTAAAGACGGAAGCCCAATGAGGCGAGCAGCCAAAGCGTCACTCCCACTACACTGCCCGGTGTTACCCAGTACCACTTTCTCTCTTCAACGTTAGGCGCAAAATAGTAAACTAGGGAGAAAGAGAAGAACATGGCGGCAAATGATACTGGCCATTGCAGTACTTTCCAGGCAATTCGGAAAACGTCACCTACGCCAAAATGGGCAAACAGTGCCTGACCAATCCTTCCGCCGTACAGAGCGAGCACAAGTCCAACTATCATCAGCGCAGCTAACGCTATGGTCAGGCCCACAATCGTGACCTTCTGTTTCCACCATGGTCGCGTCTCGGAGACTCGATAGATCTTGTTCAGGGAAACCACGACGGCGCTCATGCCACCGGAAGCAGCCCAGAGAGCACCTAGTATTCCTGCTGCGAGCTTGATTCCGCTGCTCGATTTGAAGGTCTGATGCACTACACTTGCGACGACGTCCGAAGCTGAGCCCGGAGCCAAACGGCCAAACGCCGAAACGATACTTTCCTGTAGCTGAGAACCTGGACCAGCGAAAACGCCAATTAAGGACACCAGGAACAGAAAGAGTGGAAAGAGAGCCAGTAGGAAGTAGTATGAGAGAGACGCAGAGCGGGTTGATAGCTCATCTTCGCTCAGCTTGCCTTTCGCCATTGTGAACAGCCTGAGCGGTGTAAGCCCGCCAAATTTCCATAGGGAAGGCATTTGCGTCACGCGACGTATTTCTTCTCTGCCCGGACGGCTCTCTCAGGAACTTTTGTGAGCTGGCTAATGACGCTTATCATCGCGCCTTGAGCAAGGAAGAATTTCTTTTCATCTTCATCTTTGAAGGCCAGGAATTCCGGCATTGTGGCGGTCATCGCCCCCAACCCGAAATCGATGTCGCGGTGGGTACGGAAATTAATTACTTTCGTCACCCCGCCGGGATAGTTTGTGAACAAGCTAACCGCCAGCTCTGCTCCGCCAGAGATGATGGCAGCAATTGCAGCGCGTTTGTTGCGTTTCCAAAACCAAGCCGCGCTCATAAAGAATGCTCCGACTGTCATGTAATCGATAATCGCGTGCGCTTTGGGCGAGATCGCTTTCGGAAAAGGCTTGGCCGCAATCTGTGCAGCACTAGTCAGGATTGGCATGTTTCCTCCGGTACTTCGTTCCAGCAATCCCGTCAACGACCTGTTAAAAGTCCAGCAACACCGTAGCCCGACGCAATGCCGACTAATGCAGCGGCCAGAGAAACACTCACCAGGTGGTCGTGGGCCTGTTTTGAGAATCTCAATTTCTCGCGAGTGCCTGAAATCTTCGCGCGCAGATCTGAGGCAGTCCTATGAAGCTGACTCCGTTGTTCCAATGCTTTGAGCTGGAGTGTCTCGATGCCAATGGTGCTCATATTCGGTTCCTCACTTCATTTTGCAGCCACTGTTTGTCGCCTTTGAGCACTTCAATGGTTTTCTGCGGCAGCAATCGATTCATCTCGAATTCCCGCTTCGCAATGTAAAAAGACGTGGCGCCCAGTATCGCCCAAAGCCCGCCAACGCCTAGAAGTGCGAAGAACCAGCGGTACGGTGTGTCGCCGATGAAAACTGCGGCGAGTGCTACCAGCGCGAGCGTGATGAGCAGGTATGCGGTACTCAGGAAAACCACTCCAGCGCCCGCGAGTGGCACCGCAATTTTCCAGCGTGCGAGCTTCTCGCGAAGTTCGTTTTTGAGCATTGCAACGCGCGTTTCGACGAACTCCTTCAGCTCCTGCTTCATTTCCTCTACGATCGCACCGAAACTTCTTTCACGGTGGTTTACCTCGGCTTCGCTATTCATGTCGGGTGCTCCAGCCTCGAAGAACAATTCCTAAGGCGAAGGCCGTGCCCGCTGCTACACCGAGAATTCGCAGCGGGCGTTCTTCGCGAGTGGTTTGAATCTGCCGTTTGAAGCGACTTCCCAAAGTACTCGACTTGTCGAAAAACACCGAATCGATGCGAGCCGCACGGTCCTGTATCACGCGATAAGTTTCAATTGCGACTTTCTTGAGACGTTCCAGAGTAGCTTCAGGCGGCGGCTGACTACTGCCTGGGAAGTGAACAACTGGCGCCGCGCTCGGACGCGTCCATTCGACGGTCAGGGCTCTTTGTGCCATTGGGTCCCCCGTATTTTATTTTCTGTTGTCTGATGAATCTGGAGCGGCAGGGGTTTGTGGGCGAAAGCTGGAATCGTGAGTGCAAATCCGTCTCACGCTACCCTTCTCAACCGCTCCCTTCACCGCTTTACCTTCTTTGAGCACTTTGAGTTCTCTTTCTGGAACCGTAAACTCAGTGAATCCACAACGCAGGCACACCTGAAGCTTGGGGAAAACCCAAACGATTGGTTTCTTTAGGCCATCCAACCCAGGGAAGTGAAGTGCAACTTCACCGGTGAAAATGTCGATGTTTTCCGACTTGCACTGTTCGCAGGGTATTGAGGGCAGCTAAGAAGTTAAGTAAAAGCGGCTATTCCAAAATTCGAGTATTCGGGATTAGCGACAGACATTCTTCGCAATTACCGTCACGTTCCTCGACGTTGTAGTTTTCGTTCGGACGCTTGATGTGTTCGGCTTCGGCAACGGCATCATCCTTAGTCTGGAAAGCCTGCCAATCGATCTTCGAGCCTGCCCAGCGAATATGGTAGTGCTTCATAGATGGCACCCTTAAGTTCGTTTCAGAACCGGGGCAACATTTGCCCGGTAATGCCGATTCGCCCGGTAAATGCCGGGTCGCCATAAAACAGCCGCGCTGGCGCGGAGATCGAGCACAGGGGAACAAAGATTTTCAAAAGTCACCTGGGCGATAGCGCTCAAAACCCCGAGGAAGCAGCTTGATTTTCTCGCTTGCTCCCCAAAATGCTCCCTGGCGGTGGTGATGTGGGCAGGTAAGTTGCTGAAAAGACTGGAGCCGACGATCGGACTTGAACCGATGACCTGCCGATTACGAATCGGCTGCTCTACCAACTGAGCTACGTCGGCTTAACAACTTACGAGGAACTTATGTTCCGGAAGTCCCAACTTTCGGGAAAATCGGCATGTCAATGCGAAGGAAAAAGACGAGGTTCATCGCCGACAGCCGCACCTCCATATAGAATATCACTTGAACGGGCGCAGGCGGTCCCAGCCAGTTCCTCCATACTCGCAAAGTACAATTGCGTCAGGTATGTCAGGTCGAGAGTGCTACCACTGCAAACAATGGATCGAGAACGGAGAAGAGCACGACTGTTGGACGACCACGGAAACGGCTCTCACTCAAGACCTTTCGGATGATCTGCGCGAGGCATGGGAGAGGTTGCGAGAAACTGCTGGTTCCTTCGGCGATCAACGAATTTATGCCTCGCACAAATCGATCATGTTCTCGCGAAAGTCCTGCTACTTCTTCGTGCGTCCGAAGAGAAATTTTCTGGAGCTCTGCGTTTTTCTCTCTCGCACGCTGAAGGCTCCTCAAGTGCGACGCAGCGACCGAGCATCGAGGTCCAAGGTGTATCACATCATTCACATCAAGCACCGCGATGAAGTCGAGGCCCCAATTACTGACTGGCTTCGGGAAGCTTACGAACTGTCCGAAGTGCTGGCGTCCAAGGCGAGCACGGCTCGCGTCAAATCGAAACACAAGCTGAAGTCTAAACGGATTTCCCGTCGATGAGAGTCCACCACCCAATTGCCGCCGCGAGGGGGACTACGCGGTGCCAACGGGAACAAAAAATTCCAACTCCCCTTGCCTGAATCGAGGGTCACGCCCCCCAGGTTTTATTGTTCCCCGATCGTAAGTGGAGCTTCCAAGTTCAGGAATCAATGAAGAGATACCGATCGGGAACAAAATGAAGCAGATCACAGAGCAAAATCCCTCGGGATCCTTATTTAAGCGCAAATCCTAATGCTGGCACCGCCTCGCGCCTGACATTGCCGGGGCGAGAAACGCACTCAAAAAAACCTGGCCGAAATGGCCGCAACAACACTCGATCAGGCGACGAAACTCCAAGACGGGTTGAAGAAGGAGAACATAGCTTCGCCTATCTTCGATTCAATCGTCGCACTCATCAAAAGGAGAAACGCAAGACTGAAGCTAAAAGCTGGGATCCGCAGCGACATCATCAGCAGCACATGATGACGAACGGGGAACTCCTGCAGGCATCGCAAGCGCCCAACTGCAGTTCCGCGACGGGGAAAGTGGACTCAGATCTCGCCCAGAGGATGCTTCAGGTTGGCTCCCACTGCGCTCCCAACCAGGCAAACCAGCAGTGCATGGTTCGAATCGATTTGAGCGCGAATTCCCTGGTACACAGCATCGCGAGTGGCTCCGCTTCGAACCATCCACTGCGAATCCAGCAACCGGCGCGCCCCAATGAGGTGAAGATACTCGAGCAGTTGCGGGTAGTCCTGCTCCGACTTGCTCAGGTCATAACGGACCACGTACGCCATCTTTATTTAAACGCGAGAAAGGATGTAGAGCATCCCCGTCACTGCAGTCACCATCATCGCGACACACAGCGCGTCGAGAAGATACTGCCCCCAACTGCGATTTAACGGTGCTTCCATCTTCTGGGTTCTTCCCGCCGCGGCGCCGGAGTGGGGTCGCCACCCAAGCGCGCGGCGATGGGCCAGTGGTCGTGCGAGACACTCGCCCAAGAAGTGGGAGGATTATAGCACCTGGTTACAACTTTAGTTGTAAGAAATGTACAACTTTTGTTGCAAATGCTGATCCGACATGGCACCAAAGTGGGGGATATGAAGTCGCAGGAACCTAAATTGACAACCATGTTGGAGCGTCTCTTCTTTGCGGGAGAAGATCACAGAACATAAAGCCGTCTCGCAGAAGCACATCTCCGGTGTCAATCTCTATTCCCCGAGAAAACGCAGGCCCTCGATAGACAAAAGAATGGAATTCTCCGTTCTCTCCGCAGCGATCTACCGCGCACGGCAGATCCTTCAGGAATGTTTCATCGAATTCGCGACCCAGAAATTCCGGCGCCAATTGCCTGGTATCGACACATGTGATCTTCGCGCGGACGCCGGCGGCGATCATGTCTTGGGCGAGTACATCCGTTGGCAGATTCCATAAAGGAAAGATTGGCTGCAGTCCAGTTCCTCGGAGTTGCTTCTCGCGATACTCACGAATATCTCTCAGAAAAAGATCTCCGAAGGCAACGCACTCGATACCAGCCTGAAGAGCCCGGTCACAGGCGAGTCCCATGGCCGATTCGTATTGCTCGTTCGAGCACGGCCACGGTAGTTCCACTTCCCACAATGGCAACCCAACGGCGTTTGCCTGTTGATGGACCAGCGAACGTCTTACTGCGTGCATGGCGACCCGATCTGCTTCGCTGTTGAATGAGGTTAGTAATGCCACCACCTGGTACTCATTGGAAAGGCGCAACCTGTGAAGGCACCAGTAGCTGTCTTTGCCGCTGCTCCATGCAAGCAAGGTTCGTTTCATCAGATTTGAATCATATTCGATGTGCAGAAAAGAAAAACGAGTGAGCTGCGGCTCACCCGGGAATCTTACTGACAAGGTTAGGCAGCGTTAGCAGCGTGATACTTTTCGTACTCTGCTTCGGACTCGGCTGGTAGCAGCACCCAAAGCGTATAAATCCCGAGCGCAGTTCCAAGTGGCACATGGATGAGTGCGATGAATCCGAGCACCAGTGCAAGGACTCTTCCCCATGCTTCTCGATTCAATAATCCCCAGCCCGCCAGAAATCCGACGGCGCCCTTGCCCAGAACAAAAATGGAGACCACAGTCATGAGTGGGTGCAGAAATCCCAGGGGTGCCCCATCGGCGTTGGCAGCCGCCTGTTCTGCGATGTGCACGAAGAGAGTATTTGCCAGCACCAGCAACACCAGGCCGCCAACGATCTCAAAGGCGGAGAAGGCGAACCAAAGAATGGATAACAGCCGGACATGTTCCTGAAGGCGGCTTCGACGGGGGTACCCAACAATGGACCCGCTGATGATCTTTCCGCATCCGCTGCAATACTGCTGGTTCGTCTGCAACTGAGTACCGCATGCATCGCAAAACATGGCCGCCTCCCGGGGTAGCTGATGAAGAATACGCTAAGGACAACCGAACGGTTCCAAAATACGAAAAGGCCACCCGGCAATAGGCGGCCTCTTCTTTAAGGGAGAATAGTTCCAACGGAGG
>Ga0068855_100001942_pt1 | contig 25664 bp, 27 predicted proteins | sample KBSCornC52_FD_66592 | JGI IMG/M metagenome (GOLD analysis project Ga0068855, IMG submission 66592) | Corn rhizosphere microbial communities from Kellogg Biological Station, Michigan, USA - KBS Corn C5-2 | ecosystem: Host-associated > Plants > Roots > Rhizosphere > Soil ... | reverse complement strand
GATCATATGACAGTTCTCATCCCGCGCTTTGAGACTGGTCATACTATTGCATAGGATATTCCTATAATTTCAAATGGTAACAAATCTCTGATTATGATCATACTTGTAATGGGATTGCCGGGCAGCGGTAAAAGCTATTTAGCCCGGCAGCTTGCGGCATTAACGGGCGCCGGGTATATCAGCAGCGACAAAGTACGGCAGGTGATGCTCCAAGCCGCTACATACTCGGACAAGGAGAAGTGGATAGTCTATGACGAAATGCTGCGGATGGCTATCGAGGCCGCAGGAGAGGGCAGTGATGTGGTCCTGGATGCTACTTTCTATACACAGGCACTGAGGAGGTCATTTAGGCGGGCGCTGGAGGATAAAGGCAGGATAGTAATTATCGAGGTGCTGGCGGATGAGGCATTGATACGGGAAAGGCTGAGAAGGCCCAGGATGGACAGCGACGCCAACTTTGAAGTGTATGTCGAGCTGAAGGAACTATGGGAACCTGTCTCCGAGCCGCATCTGACGCTTCGATCCACCAACGACAATATTGAAAGCCTGCTGGACCAGGCGATGGAATATATTCACCAGGCGGCATATGAACAGGGAACAGATCGATAGATTGATGGCAGATGTTTCGGTGCAGCCCGCCGGCTGCCAGCCCCGGCTGATCGAGACGCATATATCGTGGGTCATTATGACCGGCGGCTTTGCATATAAGATAAAAAAGCCGATGCAATACAGCTTCCTGGATTTCTCGACCCTGGAAAAGAGAAAATTTTACTGTGAACGCGAGCTTGTGCTGAACAGAAGGCTGACGGAGGAGGTATACCTGGGGGTCTTGCCCATCTTTTCGACGGAAGAGCGTATCTCCATTGGGAGCATACATGGAGAGGTGATAGACTATGCGGTGAAAATGAAAGAAATGGAGCCCGGACGGAGAATGGACATCCTGTTGAAGGAAGATAAGGTAGGCTATTCGGACATCGGCAGGCTGGTTGAAAAGATAGCGGGCTTCCATCATCGGACGGAGATCATCCCCAACAAAGATATTATGGATATACCGCTGAAGTTTGCCGACCTGGCGAACGAGCGGGAATTTCTGAGCGGATACCTGCCGGTGGCGGCCTATATCCCGTGGGCAGTACATGCGTCGCTGTCTTTTATAGAAAGACATTGGAAACTTGTTGCTGCGCGACAGGAGGAAGGGCTGACAAGAGATTGCCACGGAGATCTGCATACGAGGAACATATTTCTGCTGAATGATCCGCAACCTTTCGATTGTATTGATTTCAACGACGATCTGCGTCAGATAGATGTATTGAATGAGGTTGCATTTTTATGCATGGATCTCGACGCATCCGGCAGACGGGACCTGTCGGCCATTTTTCTGATCCGTTATAACGAGCTGTTTCCTGTCGTGAGGACAAAAGAAGAGGAGAAGCTGTTCCTATATTTCGAAAGCTACCGGGCCAATGTGCGGGCAAAGGTCAACAGCTACCGGGCAAGAACCGCTGTTACCCTAGATGAAAGGGACGCCGCGCTGCGTCAGGCGGAGAAATATCTATGGCTGATGAAAGAATATTTGGAGCAGCTACAGGTGGCATAAAAAAATAAAAGTATAATAATACTTTTATTTAAAATTTGTTATTACCTTTATGCCATTAAAAGATATGTTATGACAACACTGGAACAAAATACGCTTGATGTTACGCTGCTTGACCCCAGGCAGAAGCACCCAACAATATTTGCACGCTTCGACGAGCTGGAAGGAGGCGAAAGCCTGACAATCCTGAACGATCATGACCCCAAACCGCTGTATTACCAGCTGCTGGGGGAGAGAGGTGATATCTTTGTATGGGAATACCTGGAGCAGGGGCCACAGTGGTGGAAGGTAAGGATCACGCGGCGAAAAAGCGGGGCAACGGGCGAAACGCTTGGACAGATAGCCGCCAAAGATCTCCGTAAAGCAGAGGTATTTAAGAAATATGGTCTTGATTTTTGCTGCGGAGGCAAAAAGACCGTACAGGAGGCCTGCGCCGAGAAAGGGCTCGATGTGACCAGGGTCGAGCAGGAGCTTGCCCAGGCCGGCAAACAGCGGGATGCAAGATCGCTGCCGTACAACGACTGGAGCCTGGGCTTTCTGGCAGATTATATCGTGAACACCCATCACAGCTATGTCCGGAAAACGCTTCCCGATATCAGAGCCTATGCATTGAAGGTAATGCGGGTACATGGGGGCCTCCATCCGGAGCTAAAACCCGTTCACGAACTGGTGGAGCAAATACACGCTGAACTGACCGCACACCTGGACATTGAGGATAGGATACTTTTTCCCTATATCAAGGCCCTGACGTTGGCTGGACAGAGCGGCCGGCTGAACGAAGAATTGCCTTTCTCCGCAGAAAATCCCATACGCAGAATGGAGATCGAGCATGAGACGGTGGGGCAGGCCCTGGCTTCCATCCGCGAGCTGACGAGCGATTACGCCCTGCCGGAGGACGCCTGCGCCAGCTACAGTCTATTATACAGAATGCTGGACGAGTTCGAAGAAGACCTGCACCTGCATGTGCACCTGGAGAACAATATATTATTCCCCAAAACGCTGGAGCTCGAAGAACAGCTTCAAATCAAATCATGATAAGTATAAATGCGAATACCCGGATCTCCGAAGTCCTCAAGGGACATCCGGCAGCGCTGGATACGATCATTGGGATCTCTCCCCTGTTTGCCCGGCTTCGTAATCCTTTCCAGAGGAAGCTGATGGCCGGAAGGACTTCCATTGCTACAGCCAGCAGGATGGCTGGCTGCACGGTGAAGGAATTTTTCACCCGGCTGGAAAAACTGGGATTTATCATAGAGGAGGGAAAAACAGAGAAGGTGAAAAAGAGCAGGCAGCCAGGAAAAAGCAGCGCCATCCCTCCATTTTTGCAGAACCTGGGACCGGACGGGGTAACGGAACTGGACGTTCGGCCCATCATCGGGAATGGCAACGACCCACTGAGCATCATACTGGCAAAGATCAAGGCGCTGCAGACAGGAATGGTGCTGAAGATCGTCAATACCTTCGAGCCGGCGCCGCTTATCATACTGCTCGAAAACAAGGGATTTCAATCCTGGTCGGAGACGATAGAGGAGAACCTGGTATATACTTATTTCGTTCCGCCCGATAGTTTCGTTCCTGACCGGCAGGCGACGCCTCCTCCCGCGGCAGACGACTGGGAGGAGGTTATGGAAAATTTTGCAGGAAAGCTTACAACCATCGATGTGCGCTCACTGGAAATGCCGATGCCCATGCTGACTATTGTCGGAGCGCTGGATAACCTGTGTGCCGGTGACGCCTTATTCGTCCATCATAAACGCATCCCCGTTTTCCTGCTGCCTGAACTGGCGGAACGAGGTTTCGAATATCGAATCCGCGACATCGATGAAGGAAATGTGAAGCTTTTGATCTTTCAAAAAGGAAGCAATTGACAGGTATTGTTCATAGCGCTCAACATACGACGCATAAGGTAGTATTGCCCTTCTATGTCTATGCCTCCATCGCTTTTTTGGCGGCAACCTGGCTTCTCTTTCTATCCTCATCGGCCCTGACGGGGCATTATTTCCATCCCAGGATATTGGCCGTCACGCATACGATGGCGCTAGGGTGGGGTACCATGATCATTTTCGGCGCCAGCCATCAACTGCTGCCCGTACTGACGGAAAGCAGGCTCTTCAGTATCGGATTGGGTTATGCTTCGTTTGTATTCGCAGCAGCGGGTATCCCCTTATTGGTGTATGGATTTTATTATTTTAACCTGGGATGGCCTGCCCAATGGGGAGGGAGCGCCATGGTACTGAGCATACTTTGCTACGTGATCAACGTAGCCGGGACTATTACAAAAGGAAAAAAAGATAATGTCCATGCCATTTATTCCCTTACGGCATCCTTATGGCTTTTGCTGACCGGCGCCATTGGGCTGACGCTGGTGTATAATTTCACTTCGCCGTTCCTGCCGGAAGGAGCGCTGGCGTATCTTCCGCTGCATGCGCATATCGGTATTACGGGATGGTTCCTTTTATTGGTCATCGGCATCGGCTCCAGGCTGCTGCCCATGTTCCTTATCTCGAAATACGACAATGAAAGACTACTGTGGTGGATCTATTTTTTGATCAACGGCGGACTGCTGTCTTTCTTATTGTTGTTCTTTCTTTCCGTCGGTGCCTACTTATATTGGCTTCCCATTGCCTCGGTGGGTGCTGCTCTGGTCATGTTTGCGTGGTATTGTTACGGCTGTCACCGGCAACGGATTCGCAGACAGGTGGACAACCAGATGAAGATATCCCTGGCATCTGCCGGGATCATGCTTGCGGCCCTGATCTTATTGATCCTGATGATCTTGCAGTTAAAAGACAGACCGGGCAGCCGCCTGGTAATATTATATGGCTTTGGGACTTTTTTCGGCTGGATCACCGCCATTGTCCTGGGAATGACCTTCAAAACATTGCCATTTATTGTTTGGAATAAGCTCTATCGCTCCAAGGTGGGCGCGGGAAAAACACCTAATCCCAAAGACCTGATGAGCAACAGCCTGTTTAGGGGAATGATCGTTGCCTGGATGACGGGGTCTTTGATCTGTATTGCCGGCATCGGTGTCCGCAGCACTCCCTTGCTGCGATCGGGTTCCGCACTGCTGGTGGTGGCCGCCCTTCTATATAACTGGAATGTAATGAAAGTCCTAACTTATAAACCAGCAATATGAGTGTAGTTACCAACAATGACCTGTATTGTACGATTGCGCTTGCCGCGCTGGAAAACGTCATCGATCCGGAGATCGGGCTGAACGTCGTCGATCTGGGATTGATCTATGAGCTCGATTTTGAACAGCCGGGCCCGGGAATCACCGTGACCATGACCCTTTCGACCCCTTTCTGCCCGATGGGTGAGTCCATCACCGGGGCGGTCGAGCGCGTACTACAGGATACCTTCCCCAACGCCGCTGTGTTGGTAAAGCTAACGTTTGAGCCGCCCTGGAGCCATGAGCGCATCTCGCCGGGTGGAAAAAAATTTTTAAGTTTGTAGATTATGCTGAGCCTCACTTGCAAAACAGCCATTAAAGCAGTCATCTATCTTTCTTCGAGAACGGACCCTGACGACAGGCCGGGTATTAGGGAAATAGCCGCGGCTATCAACGCCAATGAGCACACCGTTGGGAAGCTGTTGCAGACCCTCGTGAAACAAAATGTGATCAATAGTGTAAAAGGCCCTTCCGGCGGATTTTATATTTCCCAAAAACAGCAGAAGCTGCCGATCATGGCCATTATCGAGGCCATCGACGGGATTGCGTTATTCACCGAATGCGGCCTGGGACTAAGCAAGTGCTCCGCATCACATCCATGTCCGATCCATCATGACTACCAGGAAGGGAAAATGCTTTTGGAGAAGCTGTTCAGGACAAAACGCATCATCGATCTATGTGGTGAGGTCAGCAGTGGAGCTGCCTACCTCATCGGATAACGGGAATTGAACTGTAAAGAGCGGGCCCGTCCTTCCATGGCTGGTATAGTCGATGACACCCTTCATCATCGTAGTATAACTTTTTGCGATATGCAATCCCAGACCGGTGCCCTGGATATTCAGGGCATTGGCGGCACGCTGAAAGCGTTCGAAGGCATGGTCGCGGTATTCATGGGGAATGCCGATGCCATGGTCTTTTATGGTCAATATTAATTTCCCCTTCGATACTTCTGTAGTGACTTCGACGGGAGCTGTCTCTGGCGAGAATTTTATGGCATTGGACAATAGGTTGGCGAGGATCTGCTTCAACAGGGAGGGATCCAGGGATACCATTTCTTCTCCCCGGTGAACATAAAGGATTCGCGTAATTTTTTTACTGCCTGCATTCAACTCCAAAATGGCTGTTTCGATCTGCTCCCGGAGATTGAATTTTTTCCACGCCGGCAGGATCCTGCCTTCTTCCATTCGCTGTACAGATAAAAAGTCGTCCAGGATCTCGTTCAATGCGCCTACAGCGGAAGTGATGCAGCGGATGTGCCTGTCCACATTGGCATTCTCTTTCCCGGCATAGTTCCTTAGCAGCTGTGCCGAGGATAGGACCGCGGTCAGCGGGGTCCGGAACTCGTGGGAGGCCATGGTGATAAAATGTGATTTTAGCTCACTCAGCTCTTTTTCTTTTTGGAGCGACTGCCTGAGCTCCTGTTCGACTTTCTTCAATGCCGAAATGCTGCGGATGATCAGTCCGACATGGATAATGGATCCATCTTCTTGTCTCAAAGGGAAGGCGTCCATTACATAGTGTTGATCCAGGATGGGGACAGGAAGCTCGAGGTCGGTGATGGTGGCGCCGTTAAAGACATTTCTCAAGAGGGCTTTAATGATCTTTCTCAGTTTCCCCGGCAATCGTGGAAACATTTCTTTCCCGACAAGCTCGCGCGGATCGGCCTGGAGTAGGGAATGCAATTCACCACCTGCAAAGACAAATTGATATTTCTTATCAATAATACTGATGGACCCATCAGGGTAATTATGCAGTAATTGAAAAAATAATTCCTGACCTGCCATAAATGCAATATCCGGTCTTTATCCGGCCAGGAAATTGACCTGAGTCAGCCGATGGCATGATTTGAAAACCTGATAAAAATCATGTTTTGCCTTAATGGCGGTCATCTGCCTTCCTGCCCGCCCTATATACTTTTGGGTATTCGATACCTTAAAATTCAGGAAAATGAAAAAAAATATCGCCCCAAAAAGCACCGTTCTGCCCGGCACAGGGACAACTCTTTCAGGACTTTTTCTTCTGCTGATCTATATCGTCCTGGCGGGATGCAACCAGGCCAGCGGGGCAAGAACAAAGCCCAGCGACACGGCGGCCGTCATAGGGGAAATGAATGCCGAGCTGACGCATGCGCCTTTTGTTCCCAACTCCAGGGGTGCGTTTCAACCTGAAAAAGTGATCGTGAAAATAGAAGTGGTAGAGAAGGTCATGAAGTTGGCCGATGGTGTGGATTATACTTTCTGGACTTTCGGTGGCTCCGTACCCGGACCATTTATCCGCGTACAGGAGGGCGATGAGGTGGAATTGCATCTCAGCAACAGCCCGGGTAACAAAATGCCCCACAATATCGACCTCCATGCGGTCAACGGGCCCGGCGGGGGCGCGGAGGCAACGCTCACTGTGCCCGGACACTCCTCTATATTCACCTTTCGCGTTATGAACCCCGGACTCTATGTATACCATTGTGCCACAGCGCCTGTAGGAATGCATATTGCCAACGGCATGTATGGTCTCATCCTGGTGGAACCTAGAGGCGGCCTGCCGAGGGTGGACAAGGAATACTACCTGATGCAGGGAGAGTTTTATACGAAGGGTCGGAACGGCGAGCAAGGGCTCCAGCCATTCGATATGGACAAAGCAATAAAGGAACAGCCGGAATATGTCGTCTTCAATGGATCCGTGGGAGCTGCGACGGGCAGCAATGCCCTTCATGCCAAAGTGGGCGACAGGGTTCGGATCTATGTAGGTAATGGCGGTCCCAATCTCGTGTCTTCTTTGCATGTCATCGGTCAGATATTCGACAAGGTATATGTGGAGGGCGGCAACCAGGTGAATGAGAACATCGGTACTACCCTCATCCCTTCGGGAGGGGCGGCAATTGTGGAATTCACCTGCCGCGAGCCAGGTACTTATAATATCATAGATCACTCCATATTCCGTGCATTCAACCAGGGGGCGCTGGCCCAGCTGATCGTATCAGGCCCCGAAGACAAAGTGGTTTATTCCGGCAAGATCAAAGACGAGCTGTATCAGCCCGGCAATCCTGAGGCGGCTTCGGCCGATGAGCCAGCCGACGCTTCGGCGCCGGATCTGCCGCTGGCGGAACGGTTCAAACAGGGCCGGGTGCTTTTTGAAACAAATTGCTCGTCCTGTCACCAGCCCACGGGCCTGGGTCTGCCGGGCGCCATTCCTCCTCTGGCCAAATCAGATTTTCTGATGAACAGATCGGACAAAGGGATAGGTGTGCTCTTACACGGCCTCAACAACGAGGCCATCACGGTGAATGGCAACCATTATCAGGGGGTCATGCCCCAACTTCCCCTGTCGGACGGCCAGATCGCCAATATCCTGAGCTATGTCCGGAACAGCTGGGGAAATAAGAGCGCTGTAGTGCAGGAGAAAGACGTAAAAAAACAAAGAAACCCGTAAATAACTCCTTTATGAAAACCGTATTCACATTCATCCTGCTGGCCTTACTGCCGCACCAACATGATCATTCGGGGATGGTAAAAATACCAGGCGGAGAGTTCAGACCATTTCTTCTGTCTGAAAGAAAAAACCGCAAGGTAAAGGTACATTCCTTCTATCTCGATATTCATGCTGTGACCAACGGGGAGTTCCTTGCCTTTGTCAAAGCAAACCCCCAATGGCAAAGATCCAGGGTCCCGGACATTTTCGCAGACAGCCATTATTTGAAACAATGGGCGGCCGACCTGGAGATAGGCGATGGCAGGATCATAAACAGCCCGGTGACCAATATATCCTGGTTTGCCGCCACCGCCTACTGCAAATGGAAGGGCAAACGCCTTCCTACCATGGATGAGTGGGAATACGCAGCCGGCGCCGCTCCGGTGAATGCAAAGCCCGGACAACAGTTGTCCAGGATCATCCTGGAATGGTATGACCACCCCAACCCGGCTGTACTGCCTGCTGTAGGATCCACTTACAAGAATAGCTTCGGCGTTTACGATATGCACGGGCTGATCTGGGAATGGGTGGAAGACTTCAACAGCGTAATACCGGGGGGCGAAAACCGCGGCGCGGGAGCTAATCCTTTCGTTTGTGGCGCCGGCTCCCTAGGTACTGCCAATAAGGAAGATTATGCCGCCTATATGCGTTATGCCTTTCGCGAAAACCTTCAGGCAGCTTATACTGTCAGTGGTCTTGGCTTTCGGTGCGCACAGGATACTGAATAAAATTAATTACGTATTCTAAAAAACATTCGTTATGAAAAATAATATTATAGCATGGGGGGTGATCATAAGTATAATGGCCCTGTCCTGTCATAAGGCGCCCGCACCTACCCGGCTATCCTGCTGCGCGAAGGACGGCGCTGTGACCGCATCGTCTCTCACCGGCTCACTGGAGGCAAATGCTTCTGTTTATCAATTGCCCGGGGAATGGACGGATGCGCATAACCATTCACTGGAATTGAAGGAGCTGAAGGGAAGAGTACGGGTCGTAGCCATGATATTTACCCATTGCGGATATGCATGCCCGCGGCTGGTGCAGGACATGAAAGCCATCGAAGATGCCCTTCCCGTCGCCGTAAAGAATGATGTCGGATATGTCCTTGTTTCCTTCGATGCGGAAAGGGACGATGCCGCACAGCTTAGCCGGTTCGATGCAGAGCAGGGCTTGGATAGTCACTGGACCCTGTTGCATGGCAAGAGGGGGCAGATTAGGGAATTATCCATGCTGCTGAACGTTAAATACCAACAGCTGGAGGATGGCAATTTCAATCATTCCAATTCAATTTTTATCCTGGACAAAAAAGGAAAAATCATACAGTCCATTGACGGGCTGGAGCCACAGACGGGATTGGCGGTGAACACCATCAGCCGGCTGGTAAAAAATTAAAAGTAGTTTTCAAAACAGCATCCGATGATATGGCAGGAGACCTTTGACATCGATGGAAAAGTCCTTGACTTCAAAAAGGGGCAGGCTATCTTTACCGAAGGAGAGCCGGTCGCAGGTATCTATTTTGTACTGGAAGGAGCGGTTAAAGTTCACCAGGCCTGGGGCAGCGAAAACGAGTTCATCATACGCTTTGCCACCGGCGGCGACGTAGTCGGCCATCGTGGTCAGGGCGTGACAAGCTTTCCCGTTTCGGCGACTGCGCTCGAAAATACCAGGGTCTGTTTCAACAACAATGATCATTTGGAAGCTCTTTTCCTGAAGGACCGTACATTCCTTTATGCGATGATGCAACTTTATAGCGCCGAACTGCTAAAAGCAGAGACGCGGATGCGGAACCTTGCGCTTGTACCTGTTAAAGGCAGGGTAGCGGGCGCGTTGTTCGCGATCCGCGGGGTTTTCGGACAGAATGAACAGGGATATATCCGGGTGCCCGTCACGCGGGTGGATATCGCCAGCTATGCAGGTACGACCTACGAGGCTGTTTTCAGGTTATTGGGACGATGGAGCTCGGAAGGAATGGTCAGTACATCGGGAAAATATATAAAGATCGATGACGATAAAAAGCTTCATGACATTATTCATGGGAAAAAATAATTGCAAAAAATTCTATCATGATACGAGATACCAATATTGTCCCTTTATCCCGGGATCATCATTATGGCCTGTTATTCTGCTGGAAGATCCGCCGGGGAATTGCTAAAGGCATCGGGCGAGACCGGCTGCGGTCTTATGTCATCTATTTTTTCAAAAACCACCTGGACAGGCATTTTCAGGAAGAAGAGCGCATGTTGTTCCACGATATAAATTCTCCCCTTTGCCTGCGTGCGCTGGAAGAGCACCGGCTGATCAGGGAACTTGCGGATGCCATTGAAGGCGATGGCCCCGAGGAAAGCTTCAGCGTATTGGCAGACCTGGTGGACAGCCATATCCGGTTTGAAGAGCGGCAACTATTCCCCTTCCTGGAAAAGAGCCTTTGTAATGAGGAATTGTCCAGGGTGGGTGCAGCGCTTAACCGGCTGCACAGCCATCCGGAGCCGGATAGCTATGAAGATGAATTTTGGAGATAATTTGTTAACTTTCATTTCGTAAAACTGCTTACCAGGCGCAAATCAACCACCGGGGTAAAAGCCTATAAATGGCCAATTTACTGCTTTATTTCACTGACCCGGCTCAGCAATGTGTAATAAACAAAGGCGCTTTGAGCTGTCGCATCAGTTGATCGGCCAGACTGGGATAAAGCCAGTTGGAGACCCTGCTTCTTTCATAAGCGCCCGCCACCACCAGCACTTCCGGCCCCTGGTCACGGCAGCGATCGATCAGCTCCTGTTCACCTCCCTGTACGACCTTGTAGCCTGCACGCGAATAATGCCTTTTCATCCATTCATGGATCAGCTTATTATCCGGGACATGCATATTGAGGGTGCCTGATTTTACGGAAAGCACCATAGCCTCTCTTGCGGACATGTCCGGGAAGAGATAAGTGAACATCTTTATGGCGTACATGGCGGAAGGCGATCCATCATATAGAAAGATCAGCTTTTCCACGACCTGCAGCTTTTTAGACACCAGCCATACCGGGCAATGGGCTTCATGAAGGATATTCCTGAGGAACCACCCTGGAATGTCCTGCTCGATGTAGGAAAATGTTTCATTAGGATCGATCACCAGCAGGTCCGCGAATACGCTCTCGTGCAGGAGCTCTCTCCGTGCAGATCGTCTGTCCTTATGGATGCTATAGGGCACGCTGGCTTCCTGGCAGGCTGCCTCGAATGTGTCTATCGATGCGCGGCAAGTGGCGGCATCGTCTTTTTCCAATTCTTCGAAGAGGTCCTTCCCGCTGCCTGCCTGTCCAACCAATGCTTCATAAACGACGAATCCCCGCGCGGTAAATTCCTGCAGAAATACGCCAACGAGATGTGCGTCATGCTGTTTGGCCATTTTTATGGCCTCTTCCAGGGTGCTTTCGGAAAAGCGAAGACCGTCAAAGGCCGCGATGATCTTTTTCATAATCTTTTCCATCAAATCAAGGACATTTCCGGTGGTAATGCAATGACATTGCTCAGAGGCCGGTCTGAATATGGTCATCCTGACAATGATCAGGGATCCCGTTGACACCCGTCAGCCCGAAGACCCTTGTTTTCAGCTACTATTGTTGCATATACTGATGTTTATGGCCATTCCGGCGAAAATGCGGCAGTTTTTTGAAATGACGGGGGACCTCAGCAGGTTCGCAGGCCGGCTGTTCGTGGAAGGAGTAAAGCCGCGATGGGAATTTGCGGAGCTGCTGCGCCAGTGTTATATCATCGGCAACAAAAGCCTGGGACTGATCGGTCTCACCGGATTCATTATGGGCCTGGTGCTCACCATGCAGCTACGGCCGTCGCTGGTAGAGTATGGAGTGGAATCACAGCTGCCCGCGATGGTGGGCATTGCGATCGTCAGAGAGATAGGGCCGGTGATCACGGCCCTGATATTCGCCGGAAAGATTGGCAGCAGCATCGGTGCGGAGCTGGGCTCCATGAAGGTGACGGAGCAGATCGATGCGATGGAGGTCAGCGGCACCAATCCGTTCAAATACCTGGTCGTCTCGAGGGTATTGGCCGCGACGCTGATGCTGCCCGTATTGGTGGTCCTTAGCGATGGCATTTCGTTGATAGGAGCATATATCGGGGTCAATATCCGGAGCGTCACCAGCTTACATCTTTTTTTCAGGCAGGTGCTCGATAACCTGGCTTTTGGGGACGTGCTGCCCGCCTGTATCAAGACATTTCTCTTTGGGTTTGCGGTTGGCATTATCGGGTGCTATAAGGGTTACTATTCCAGCAAAGGCACCGAGGGGGTAGGGAGGGCCGCCAATTCGGCGGTGGTTATCTCTTCCATCATGATCTTTATAATAGACCTGATCGTCGTCCAGGTGACGGACCTCCTGGGGATAAATTAGCGGATATGGAGCCCGTGATCACGATAGAGCATTTATACAAGCGATTTGGGGACCATGTCGTGCTGGACGACTTTTCCATGACCGTGGACAAGGATGAGAATGTAGTGGTGCTGGGCCGGTCGGGAGTCGGGAAATCCGTACTGATAAAATGTATCATCGGGCTTCTGCGCGCGGATAAGGGAAAGATCACTGTTTTGGGAGAGGCTATCGAAAGTCTGGATCATGACCAGTTGGATAAGATGAGGGCGCGTGTGGCCTTCCTTTTTCAAAGCAATGCGTTGTATGATTCCATGACAGTGCGGAAGAACCTCGAGTTCCCGTTGAGACGGCATTGGATCGACCGTAGCCGTGAGGAGATCGACGCGCTGGTAAAGGAGGCGCTGAGCAATGTGGGACTGGCGGAGACCATCGACATGATGCCCGAGGAGCTGTCGGGGGGAATGAAGAAGCGGATCGCGCTGGCCAGGACCCTTATACTCCGGCCGGAGATAATTTTGTATGATGAGCCTACCACCGGCCTGGATCCCGTAACGGGCAAGGAGATCAGCAATCTGATCATGGATATACAAAAGAAATACCATACCTCTTCCATTATCATTTCGCACGACATGCATTGTGTCCGGCGGACGGCCGGCAGGATCGTGCTGCTGATGGATGGGAAAAACTATTGCACTGGCGCCTATGAAGAGCTGTCCGGATCCGATGATCCGGCCGTCAAACAATTCTTTGAATAAAAACAAGTTTATGGAAGCGCCGATCAAGAACAATATGAAATTAGGACTGCTGGTGCTGGCCGGCCTGGTGCTGCTGATACTGACCCTTTACGGCATCGGGAAGAACGAGCATCTCTTCGGGTCGAACTTTCAGCTAAAGGTCCGGTTTACGAATGTCAGCGGTCTTATGACGGGAAACAATGTACGATTTGCAGGTATCCAGGTGGGAACGGTAAAGGATATCGAGATCGTGAATGACACCACCATCGAAGTGACCATGCTGATCGACCAGCGGGTGAAGCCGTTTGTACACAGCAATGCCGTGGCGTCCATCGGCACCGAGGGGTTGATGGGTAATAAAGTGATCAATATCTCCCCGTCCACCAGGGCGGCGCCGGAGGCGGCAACGGGCAGCATGCTGCCGGCGCAGCGGAATATCAATACGGATGAGATGCTGCAGACCTTGTATAGGACCAACAATAATATCGCCGACATTTCCGAAGAGCTGAAAAGCACGATCCATCGTATACAGGGCAGCGTTGCCTTATGGTCTATCCTGAACGACAGCAGCCTGGCCATCCGTATCCGTTCATCCCTTGCCCATATCGATCGGGCGGCGTCCAACGCAGAGTCCATTACAAAAGATATAGGATCGCTGGTGGCGCATACGAAGGATGGACAGGGGACTGTTGGAAAGCTTCTCACTGACACGGCATTTTACCGGGACCTGGATAAGGCGGTCCAAACCATCGACAGGGCCGGGAAGGAAGCGGGAGACCTCGTAAAACATTTCGACGAGATGACCACCAGGGTACAAGTGTATGTCGACAGCGGCAAAGGCGCCGTGAATGCGCTGTTAAGAGATTCCGTCATCGTTATGAAGCTGAACGCCAGCCTGGACAATATTCAAAAGGGAACGGATGGCTTTTCCCAGAACATGGAGGCGTTGAAGCACAATTTCCTCTTTCGTGGTTATTTCCGGCGGCTGGAGAAAGAAAAAAAGAAACAAAACACCAATACAGTTGTACGATGAAATATTTACTAAGCATCCTGACTATCTGGATATCCATGGGCCTGCAGGCGCAGGTCGAATGGCCCCGGACGATCATCGGGTCCGACGGGGGGATATTCTATGTCTATCAGCCGCAGCCTGATAGCTTTTCAGAAAATTTATTGCGGTTTAAAGCCGCCTTTACCTATCTGGAGAAGGGAAAGGGCGAGCCACGATACGGTTCATTTCAGGCATTGGCCATGGTAGACATCGATAAGGACCAGCGGAAAGTTGGCGTCGTACTAGCTAACATTTTATTCCTTGCCGTATCCGGCCCTCCGAACGCTGTTCTGACAGATTACCTGAAAGAGACGCTGGAATGTGGCATGCCCGCGGCCGCGCTGGATATACCGTTGGATGATCTTGTCTGTTCGCTGGAGCTGTCCGGCAATGAGCGATCCGGGCAGGCGGGGAGTCTTGGGAACGATGCACCGCGGATCTTGGTGGCAACGAAGCCGACCATACTTGTCTTTATCGACGGGGCGCCAAAGCTGCGCCGCCATCCCACCTGGGGAGTCAATATGGTGGTGAACACTCCCGACATTATCATGGAATCATTCGATGGGTGGTTTTATTTATATGGTGGCCATCACTGGTACATCGGGCCGGAGGCGAAGGGACCCTATAATTACACCGGCTACATTGCGCCCGACATACAGCGGGTCCAGCAGGCGCTAAACAGGACGATTGTATCCGAGCATACCGATACCTTACGCGAGGGCGCCGGCATTGTGGAGGATATTATCGTCTGCTCTTCTCCAGCGGAGCTGATCCAGACGCGGGGAAAGCCCGTTTACGAGGGCATAGCCGGAACGGGTCTCCAGTATGTGACCAACAGCGACAACGATATATTCAGGGACAGTGTGCAGCAGCGATATTATATACTGCTGTCGGGCCGGTGGTTTACCAGCAGCGGGCTGGAAGGCCCATGGAATTATATTACGGCCGGAGAACTGCCAGCCGGCCTGGGGAAAATACCCGAAGGATCTCCAAAAGACAACGTGCTGGCCAGCATTGTCGGGACTACGGCGGCACGCGAGGCGCTGACAGACGCGCTGCTTCCCCAGACCGCGATTATTTCACGTCAGAGTATCCCGCCCGTCGTCACGTATGATGGCGGGCCCAGGTTTATGGACATTGCCGGAACAAGGTTGCAGTATGCGTTAAACACTGCCTCCGTCGTGTTAAAGGACGGGGACCGGTATTACTGCCTGGAGAAGGGGGTATGGTTTTTGGGGTCGCGGCTTGCGGGGCCCTGGGATATTTGTACAGAGGCGCCGGCCGGACTGGATCTGATCCCCGCGGAATGTCCCATCTATTTCTGCAAGTATGTGTATATATATGGATCATCGCCCGACTTTATATATACCGGGTATACAACGGGCTATTTGAATGCCTATGTCAGCGGGCCTACGGTCGTATATGGCACGGGCCGGAATTATTCCTCCTGGATGGGGAATGCTTATTATCCAAGGGCATGGACCTGGGGTTTCAATATGGGATATAATCCTTGGTTCGGATGGTGTCTGGGATCGAACCCGGACCCCGGATGGTTCAATACCTACCTGGACGATGATCACCGGAAGGCCGGCTGGTGGGGGACGGGATATTACCGGCCGCCTTATATATGGCACCATTTCAGCGGGCACGGGTTATATGAGAAAGACATACGACAGGTGGAAAATATCTCCTATGCCAATAACCTTTACAGCCTGCGGGCCGATCATGTTATGCGACAGGCTGCCGTTCCATTGTACACCGATACGATCGGGGATGTGTTCATGCATAAAGAAGGAGCAGGATGGTTGCGGAGGTATGATGGACAATGGCGGCCCGTAGATGACCCGGGGCAGCAGGCCCGGCTGAATAATATCGAGGCACAGCGTCAGCGGTCGCTTATGCGGCAGCGAAATTTTTTAAGACAGCGGGGAGGATAAATTTATATGTTATGAAAAAATTTCATTGGGCGTGGCTTTATCTGCCGGTGATTCTGGTCCATCGAGGTCATCAATGGGGAAGAGGCACAGGTATACATCAAAAAAGAGTTCGCCGATACGCCTTATTTCAAGCCTGTGATGAAGCCCTGGGGAGGGCAGAAGCTCAATTATGGGCCCCAGTATGAGTTCAGCATCGGCTCGGTGGAGACATTGGACAGGAGGCTGGACGAGGAACAGCGGGGAATGAAGCCCGAAGAAAGGATAAAAGTATCGTATTCGAAGAAGTCGGGTTATTTTATCAATCTTATCAGCTGGTTGTTGCCGTTGGCGTTGTTATGGATGCTTTGGCGCAAAGTAGGCAGATCTTACGGAGCCGGAAGTGGCGGGAGCTCAGGTCTCTTCCAGTTTGGCGATCTTTCGTCCGGTGCGCTGGACGACCTGGAAAAAGTTACGAAGGAAGCCTACCGGATGGTGACATTTTACGGATTCGATGCTGCAGTGGGCCCCGTCAGCTTTTATGACTCTACGGGCAATCCCGATGCCACATTCCAGAAGCCCTATAGCGAAGCCACCGGTCACCTCATCGATATGGAAGTACGGAAGATCATAAGCGATGCCTATCAGCGATCGAGATCCATCCTGGAGCAGCATCGTTCTCATCTGGACCAGTTGGCAGGACTGTTGCTGACGAAGGAGATGGTATATAAGGAAGATATTGAAAAGATAGTGGGACCGCGCCCGCAATGAGGACCCGTCAGTCCATTGCTCTTTTTCTGTAAAAGAATCTTTTGGCCGCCTCGGCCGTTGCCATATAGCATAATATGATGACAGCCAAGGCCGGATAAAAGGAGAGCGGCAGGCGCATAAAGCCCAGTATTCCCGCCAGTGGTGTGAAGGGCAACAGGAGCGTGCCCGTAATAACACAGAAGGTGGAGAGAAGGAGCCATTTCCCCGGACGGTGGCGGAAGAACAGTCCCGAGGTCCGGACCACCAGCACGATGAGTGCGGCCGACACCACCGACTCGATGAACCAGCCCGTTCGGAATGCTGCTGTATCTGCATGTAATCCATACAGCAATACGGCAAAAGTAATATAGTCGAACAGGGAGCTGACGATCCCAAAAAGGATCATAAACCGGCGTATGAAATGGATATCCATCCGGTGGGGAGTCTTTACCATGGCAATGTCGACCGTATCGGTGGCAATGGTCATTTCCGGGATGTCCGTGAGGAGGTTGGTAAACAATACCTGTTTGGGCAGCAGGGGCAGGAAGGGAAGGAACAGGGAGGCGCCCGCCATGCTGAACATATTACCGAAATTAGCGCTGGTGGCCATGAAGATATATTTCAAGGTATTGGCGAATGTCTTCCGGCCTTCCTGTACCCCTTCCACCAGCACTTCCAGGTCGTTGCCCAGCAGAACGATGTCGGCGGCTTCGCGGGCCACGTCGGCGGCTCCCTGGACGGATATGCCTACATCGGCGCTATGAAGGGCCGGGGCGTCGTTGATACCGTCTCCCATGAATCCTACTACATTACCCGCCTTTTTGAGCGCCAGCAATATCCTTTCTTTCTGATTAGGTTCGACGGCAGCAAATATAGTAGTCTGTGCAGCCTGGCGTATCAATGCCTCCGTGCTCATTTCCCTTATCCCGGCGCCTGTGAGCATAACGGAATTGTCCAGTCCCACGGCCCTGCTTACCTGCCGGGCTACGAGCTCATTATCCCCCGTGATGATCTTTACGGCAATGCCCATCCTGCGCAGCTTGCTCAGGGTGGCGGCGATGTCTTCTTTCGGCGGGTCAGTGAGGAGCAGAAGGCCGGCAAACACCATATCCGTCTCATCCTCTTTTTTCAGCGCGCCGGCATCCGGACCGGGTTGTTTGAATGCGACGCCCAGCACCCGGAACCCGTCCTGGCTGCCGCGGGTGTACAGCTCCGTGATGGCATCGCGGCGACTGTCTATCTCAACGACATGCCCCTGTCCGTCCTGTGCATAACGGCAGGCAGCCAGCACCTGTTCGAAGGCCCCTTTGGTGATCAGCATCCGCCGGCCATTTTCGGATACGAGAATACTTAGACGGCGTCGTATAAAATCATAGGGCAGCTCGTCCAGCTTGACCGTGTTTTTTACATCGGGTGTAGCATATTTACGGATGGCCAGGTCGATAGGGTTGTTAAACCCTGTCTCGAAAAAGGCGTTGAGCCAGGCAAGCCTGAAGACATTTTCATCTTCTTTCCCGTCTATATTCATGGCCTGGTGAACGATGACCTCACCTTTGGTGATGGTCCCCGTCTTGTCCGTACAGAGGACGTTCATGCTGCCGAAATTCTCGATGGCGGACAGCTTTTTCACGATGACGGAATGGTCCGCCATCCGGGTGGCGCCCTTGGCCAGATTGATGCTAATGATGGCCGGGAGCAGCTGGGGCGTCAGTCCTACGGCTATGGCCAGGGAGAAAAGGAAGGAATCCAAGACAGGCTTGTGGAGAAAGATATTGAGAGAAAATATGATCACCACCAGCAAAAAAGTTACTTCCATCAAGAGATAGCCAAATCTCCGGATGCCTCTTTCGAACTCCGTCTCGGGCTGGAGCCTGCGCAGGTGGCGGGAAATACTGCCGAATTCCGTATCGACGCCCGTATGGACCACCACTGCCCTGGCGGTACCGCTGATGACATGGGTGCCCATGAAGAGGACGTTGTGCTTTTCGGAAAGCGAGGCCTGGGGCGATGCGAGACCGCATTTCTTTTCAGCAGGGAATGTTTCTCCTGTCAGGGAGGCTTCGTTGGCATAGAGATCCCGGGAAGAGAGGAGGCGGCAATCACCTGGTACTGTCTGGCCGGCATTGAGGCTGACGATGTCGCCCGGCACTACTTCTTCCAGCGGAACGCTGTTCTCCTGACCGCCTCGTATTACGGTGACTTTCACCTGCACCAGTTGCAGCAACCTGCGCAATGCGGAGGCGGCGCCCTTCTCCTGGTAATATCCCAGGACAGCGCTGGCAAAAATGATGGCCAGAATGATAAAGGCGTCCGATCTTTCCCCCAGGAAGAAGGAGAGGATCGACGCTGCTATCAGGATCAGGGTGACGGGACTCTTTAGCTGCCGCAGAAAAAGCAGCAGGCCGCTGTCATACCGTGATGCATTTAACCGGCGTGGGGCGCTGATTTTTTGCCGCATGGCGGCTTCTTCCAGCGGAAGGCCATCTTCGCGGCAGGACAGCTCCTGCAGCAGCTGTTGTTCCGGGCAGCTCCAGTAGTCCAGGAGGCTGCGCTGTGCCGTTGCCGCCATGGGATCAGGTATGTGCTATGAATACGGGCATACCGTGATCTGCAATGATCTGCTCGGCGAAGCTTCTCTTCGTCATATAGGAAAAAGCGTTCCTCCCAAAGGAGCCGGTGATCAGCATAACGGAGGCCTTTTCCCCGATCCAGGTAGCGAAATAATTGGCTGCCCTGAAATGAAGCTTGGAGAACCCCATGCTGCTGAAATGCAGGCGGGTGAATTGTTTGAGGTTTTCCAGGTCGGGTATGTCTTCCGTAGGCTCGTCCCTGACAAAGACCACCTCGGTGGGCAGGTCGGTGTACTGGGGGAAAAGGTAACAGAATTGCCTGATGGAATAAAGGCTGTCCTTGCTGCCGTCATAGGCAATGATCAGGTGCTGGACGGGTTTATATTCTTCCGGCACGACCATTACCGGGCATTCCGATGTATGGAGCGCCTCCTGAAGGAACATATTGGGTTGTTTGCTTCCCCCGTCCTCGCAAAAGAGCTCGCCGCTGAGCACAACCAGGTCCGAGAACCGGCTTTCTTTGGCAAAGAGGATCTTATCCCAGCGCTCGTCATTTTCATGCGTATGCTGCTTAATATGGAGCGCTTCGCATTCCCTGGCGAACAATGCTTTATTCCTGTCGACGATGTCCCTTTCGTGTTCCCGGACCTTCAGGTAAGGGTCGGCAATGGGAACATAGCTTGCGCTGGCCACGAGCTCATAATCCAGGGGACAAAAGAACAGCCCTGTGAGGCAGACGGGTTCTTTTTCTACCAGCCGGCGGAGGAAGTCAAAGGCCCCCCGCGGAAACTTTTCACCGGTGCATACAAATAATATTCTTTTCATAAAAATCAATTAAATGGTGTACGATAAAGGTAATCTCCGCCGGAGGCCCTTCGCCTGACCATTATCATGCCTCATGATGTTTATCGTCATGGGCGCCGGCGGGAATGGATGGTAACTTTATAAAAAATAGATTTCATGCGTACTATAGTAGCTCCCGTTAATTTCACCCTGAACTCCGGCAATGCCGCCCGTTATGCCGCGGATATGGCGATGGCAGTGGAGGCGGACCTCTATCTGTTGTATGTATTGCAGCTGCCCGTCAGCGTGGCGGAATTCCCGCTGAATGACTATGTGTTCAATGAGATGCAGGAATCGGGCGCCGAGGCGTTGAAGCAGCTCCAGGATGAATTGGAGAAGAGGCTAGAGGGAAAAGTGAAAGTTTACGCGCATATGGAGATAGGCGCTGTAGAAGCAAAGATCGAGGAATATTGCAGGGAGAAGCATCCATTTATGGTTATAATGGGCGCTACCGGGCATTCGCTGGAAACGGCGCTTTCCGGAAGCAATGTAGCGGCGGCCGTACGTCGTCTGCCCTATCCGCTGATCGTCGTTCCGGAGGATGTGCATTTTTCAAAGATCGGGAAGGTGGTGCTGGCTTGTGATCTCGAGGATATTTCCGGAGGGATGCCCGTAAAACCAACTTTCCTGAAGGAGCTGAGGGATATATTCCAAACACGATTCGAGGTGGTGAATGTGAATACGAGCAGACAGGCGAAGACAACGGCGGCTGTCATGGACAGCGAAGCCTGGAAATCCTGTCTGGGGGGGGCTTACCCGGAAGTACATATCGTGGAGACGGACAATGTGGAGCTGGGCATCGGCCAATACCTCTTCGAGCATGGGGCGGATATGCTGATCGTATTTCCCAAGAAACATAATTTTTTTGCGTTTCATAAAAGCCATGCAAAACGGCTGGCCCTCAATGGGAGCATCCCCATCATGAGCATTCATGCCTGAGGGCGTGCGCGGAGGAGATGCAGGTCAAAGGCCTTGCAGACATGGCGGAGAAAAGGCTGCCCTTCTTTTGTAAGAGAAGCTTCATCGCCCTCCACACGCACCAGTCCATCCTGTTCGAGGTCGCGCAGCACCGGCAAGGTCCACTCTTTAAGCTGCGTGTCCCAGGTGCGATCCAGGGTTGTATGGCCCTTGCAGGCAATCTCCAGTATATGTTGTTTGAAGGCTTTATCTTCCTCCCGGAGGAAATAACCTTTGCGAATAGCGGGTCTTCCGGATGCAATGGTCCGGTAATATTCCTGCAGGGATTTTGTATTCTGAGCATAAGCATGTCCGGTATCGGAGATGGCGGAGAGACCCAATCCCAGCAGACAGCTGCTTTTTTGAACAGTATAGCCCATAAAGTTGCGATGGAGAGAGCCATCCTGCCATACTTTGTACAGTTCGTCGGCAGGCTGCGCGAAATGATCCATACCGATGTCGGTATAGCCCGCGTTCATGAACAGATCCCTGCCGAGATGGTATAGCTCCAGCTTTTGAGCAGGCGAGGGGAGAAGGTTCTCATCGATGAGCCGCTGGCTGCTGCTGATCTCGGGCACATGCGCGTAGCTGTAAAAAGCGACCCTATCCGGGCCAAGCTGAAGGGACTGCTCTATAGTGTATCGGAGCCTGTCCAGGTCCTGGGCGGGCAGGCCATAGACCAGGTCGAAATTCACGGAGGAAAATCCTATTTGCCGGGCCTCATCCGTGGCTCTTTGTACGTTTTCGAAGGGCTGTATCCGGTGGATCAGCCGTTGGACCTCGGGGTTCAGGTCCTGCACTCCATAGCTGATGCGCCGGAATCCCAGGTTATACAGCGTATCCAGATGAGCACGGGTGGTATTGTTGGGATGTCCTTCCAGGCCGAAGCTGTAAGAAGGATGGAGAGTCGCCTTATCGAGTATGCCTTCAATGAGCCGGGAAAGATTACCAGGCGAGAAAAAGGTCGGCGTACCGCCGCCCAGATGCAATTCTCTTATCACAGGCGGATGAGGCATGAGGTCGAGATAGAGCTGCCATTCGGCGAGGACGGCCCCGATATATTCTTCCTCCACCGAGTGGTTGGTAGTGATCCGTTTCGTGCATCCGCAAAAGATGCAGAGGGATTCACAAAAGGGAAGATGGATATACAGGCTGATGCCTTTTTGCAACAAGTCTTCCGTCATTCCGGTGGCAATGCTTGTCTTCCAGGGTTCCGGGTCAGGGATATCTTTCCAGAACGGCACCGTAGGATAGCTGGTATAACGGGGTACGGCAGTATTGTATTTTATAGAAAGATCGGTCTGCATAAAGATGATAGTGTGGTTAGATGACTTCGGCCGCGACATGTTGCAGAATAGGTCCAAGATGCTCTTTTTTGACATAGTCCACGTCTGAGAGCATCGCTGCTTTTTTAGCCGGATCTTTTTGCATTCTGGCTCCCATTCGCAACATGAGCTTGTCTCTCCAGGAGAGTTTGCCGATGGTCAGCCTGCCGGGCAGGAAGAAGACATTTTCGGGACCGATGAGGTCGTGCGGAATATTGGTGCGGGCAATGGTTTCCTGCTGTTCCCGTTCGGATGCCGGCGTGGCGCAAACGATGAAAAAAGACAGGTCTTTGTCGCCGAGCACGGGATTATGCCTTTTCAGCCAGCCTTTTATCAGCAGCCTGCCGATGTATACGGAGCTGCCAATGATCAGCGTTTCGTATGCAGTTAGGTCTGTATTGGTGATGTTGCCGGTCTCCAGCAGTGGCCATTGCAGCTCGTTGGCGAGCCATTCTGCATACTGCCGGGTGGCGCCGTAGCGGCTGCTGTACAGGATGGCGCCTTTGGTCGATGGGTTCATATCTATGAATTATGGTGCAATTTTACTATACAGACGCTCCTTCAGCCATGACGAAGATCAATGGACCGCAGGATGTTGGTCATACCCGCGCGCCGGAAGGGTAAGTACATTGGGCGATGATCCTTCAAACTTATCTTGCCATATTGTTGCTGATGGTTCAGCGCCCCACCGTCTATCTCACTGTGGATGATGGTCCTTCGAAGGGCAGCCGGCAGCTGTATGAGCTGGTGGATAGCGAGCAGGTAAAGATCAATCTGTTTATCGTCGGAAGGCATGCCGTGAGGGCGGACAGTGCAGGCGACCTATTCAGAAAGTGGCGGAAAGACAGCTTTATCCTGGTATGCAATCACAGCTACAGCCATGCCGGAGGGCACTACAGGCAATATTACGAGGACCCATTCTCGGTGATGAAGGATTTCGATCTCAATAAGGATACATTACAGCTGGAGAATGATATTGCCCGCATGCCCGGCAGGAATTACTGGCGTCTGGGGAAGGTACGGTGCGGAGATATCCCCAGCGGGGCGGAGGCCGCCGATAGCTTGGCAGCACACGGCTACAGGGTATTTGGCTGGGATCTGGAATGGAAATGTGACAGCCTGCCCGGAACTGGTATCGCGACTGGCAAAGAGATGCTGACGCGGGCGGAAAAGATGCTGCGGGATGGAAAGACGCTTTTTTCGAACAATATGGTGATCCTGTTACATGATCCGGAATTTGCGGAAGAAGGATTTTGCAATGAGGTGCGGGCATTCATCCGGCTGGCCCGGCAGCGGGGTTACCGGATCGCGCATCTGACCGAATACCCCGGAGGTTGAGCTGTCATAAATGCCATCCTATTTTGAGCGATATTTCCGGTGTGAGGAGGGGAGGCGTATAGTTCAGGATACCAACATTCGCCGAGCGATCACCACCAATCTTAAGGTGCGCACCTGCCCAGGGGTTTAGATAAAAGCCCCGGTAAATATTCCATACATAACCTCCGCCAATGGTATACAGGTAGGTGGTATAACGCCCCGTGGCGGACGCGTCGTGCGCATCGATCTGCCCCTTCCACCATTCCAGGCCCATGCCGATCCAGCACCCGCGAAAGTCCCGGTGGAAAAAATAGTCGGCGATGAGGGCGTATGCTTCTATCTCATTGTTCGAGAATTTTTCCGGCAAAAGAAATCGGGGAGTGTTGACTTCTGTCAATACGATCCTGTACCTGACATGCTTGTAGCCGCCCCATACCGACATATAATAGCCGCCTGTAACGAATGGCAGGACATCGGCCTCTATGCCGCCGGTGAATCCGGCCGGCGCCGGCATCTTCTGACCGAAAGAAGCCAGTGACAACACCAGAAGCAGCAGCGGGAATGACCATTTCATGATCGAAGTCTTTCTGTGAAGTTGCCTAATTTCCCTTTCATGGATGCTGACTAAACTGGCGTGGCGGGGAAGCTTTTATCATATACCGGGATGACAGACATCATAAAATTTGTCCTTTCCAATTACCATCTTTAGTACAAATTTCATCATTATGCAAAAGAATATGAGTGATGGCGACAGGACCATACGGATACTGGCTGCCGGACTGATCATTATCCTCTACCTGGCGGATATGTTTAAGGGGACACTCGCGATCGTGCTATTGATCGTCGCGGGTATATTCCTTCTGACCAGCTTTATTGGGTCATGTCCCTTATACAGTCTCTTCGGCATTAGTTCCTCCAAATCGAAAAAAACATCCTGATAGCATGACATCGCAGAAAATACATCTGGCTATCCAGGGGCATCACCGGAAGGTAAAGGCTCTTGGCAAGACCCTGGCAAAGACATGGGGAGAGGAAGATATTCATCAATTCAGAGTGGAAGTAAAAAAGCTAAGAGCTTATTTACGCCTGGCAGGTGCTACGCATACAGGTATAAAAGCCAGGCTGCCCGGAAAGCTTCATGCTTTCTATTCTATGGTGGGTATCATCCGTTGTTTGCAGCTTCAGCGTAAAGGGCTGGAAGCCGCTGCCGCCCGGCTGAAAAAAGAACTGCCCGACACATGCAGCGCCTTTCTGGAAGGCCGTATCGAGATCGCTATTGCCGGGGTGAAGGAATATCTGAAGCTGGATTCCCCACTGGGGAAGACACGTGCCGAGTGGCATGTGCCGGTGCGCAGGCATGAGACGGCGCGGGGTATCGAGACATTCATCCGGCAAAGAAAGGATAGTATGGTTCCGGGAGCTTTCCTCCCGGATGAAGCAGGCTTGCATATCATGCGTAAGGCCATGAAGGACATTTTGTATGCCTGGCCTTGTTTTTCCGGGGACGATATCCTTTTACTGCCGGAGAAATGGCGCTCACCGGATGACTTACATTCCTGTACCGACCTGCTGGGGGAATTTCACGATATTTGCATACA
>Ga0068855_100001940_pt1 | contig 25690 bp, 32 predicted proteins | sample KBSCornC52_FD_66592 | JGI IMG/M metagenome (GOLD analysis project Ga0068855, IMG submission 66592) | Corn rhizosphere microbial communities from Kellogg Biological Station, Michigan, USA - KBS Corn C5-2 | ecosystem: Host-associated > Plants > Roots > Rhizosphere > Soil ... | reverse complement strand
GCGGCGATCAGCGATCCAACGCCACAAATCGAAGTCCACAAGGAAATCACTGGAAGAAAAATGAGCAGCATGATCGAACGGCTCAAAGCCAAGGCTTTGGCGGCTCGCAATATTGCGCCAGATGCCATGAAGGCGTTTGAAGCTGATCTTGATGGCCTTAGTGCCGAGAAGGCTGAGCTAGACGCCAAGCGTGCTGCCGCTCTTGCACCGCATCAGGAAGCTATTGCGGCCGTTAAGGGCGAACTCGATGGCCTCAAATCCGCAATTGACATCCTCAGTAACGATCCGCCCGCATGACCAAGCTCACAGCTAAAGCCCGCTCCAAGATCCCCAGCAAGGATTTCGCTGCCTAAATGGTCAGTAAAACTACTGAATGGAGGCGCAGGAATCCGGGTCGAAACGCTGTTTTGCGAGCCCGCGAAGTAAAGAACCCTGAAGTTCTTAAAAGGGCTACGCTTAAGTTTAGAGAGCTTCATTTAGAGCGCGTTCGCAAAAAAGATGCTGAAGCACATAAGCGCAGACGTGAAGACCAACCCGAGATGTATACTAAGTCAAAAAAGAGACAACAAATTAGCTACGCCCAAAAAAGAGAAATGGAGGCTGGCCGCCCTCGTTCGCCTTTTTGCGAGATATGCTGCACCGAAGGTAAAGTTGTTTTCGATCATTGTCATGCGAGCGGCATGTTTCGAGGATGGATTTGCGATAGGTGCAACAAAGTCTTGGGCCACGTAAAAGATTCGCCATCACTGCTTCGGGTCTTGGCGAGCTATCTGGAGCCAGGAAGAAATGAGCAAACTGACAGCCAAGGCGCGAGCCAAATTGCCAAGCAAGGACTTCGCTGGCCCGGGACGGAGCTTTCCTCTGCCTGATAAGAACCACGCGAGAGCAGCGCTATCTGATCTTCCACGCGCCAAGGGATTATCTCCTGCTGCAAAGCAGGAGATCGCCCGCAAGGCTCGCGCTAAGCTGATGACGGGCAAGTAATTTTATTTCAAAAACTTAGGAGCTAAACATGGCGGCGCGAAACACGCCGTCCAAAGGCGGCAAGCCCGACAAGTTAATGCGGGACGCGCTGATCTTGGAACTTCATCAGGAAGCACAGGACGCGGACGGAACGATGACCAAGAAGCTGCGCCAGATCGCTCGCAAGTTGGTCGATAAAGCCATTGAGGGCGATGTTCCGGCCATCAAGGAAATCAACGATCGAGTTGATGGAAAGCCGCATCAAACGACTGAAGTCAGCGGCGGTCTGGCGATCTCGCACGAGGACGCTCTTGACGAGCTTGAATGACCGGGAGCGGTCAATAAGGCAACGCCTTCGGGACGACTTCGCTCACTATGCCAGTAAATGCCTGAGGATCAGAACCAAGGCGGGCCAGATCGAGCCGCTGGTTCTCAATCAGGCTCAAATCTATTTGCATGGCCGCTTAGAAGCTCAACGAGAGCGAGTGGGAAAGGTTCGGGCGCTTGTCCTCAAGGGAAGACAGCAGGGTATATCGACTTATATCGGCGGCCGCTATTATTGGCGGGCCACTCATAGTCGTGGTGTTAGGGTGTTCATTCTCACCCATGAGCAAGATGCCACCAACAATCTTTTTGGCATGGTTGACCGCTACCATTCTCATTGCCCTGACCTCGTTCGTCCTACGACCGGCGCCGCCAACGCCAAAGAGCTAAGCTTTGCAGCCCTTGAGAGTGGGTATGCTGTCGGAACGGCGGGAGCCAAGGCGGTTGGTCGCTCGCAGACGGTACAGCTCTTCCATGGCTCAGAGGTTGCTTTCTGGCCCAATGCTAAAACTCATTTCGCGGGTGTTGTTCAAGCAATCCCTGACCTGCCCGGAACCGAGGTGGTTCTAGAGAGCACGGCCAACGGCGTCGGCGGCGAGTTTCATGAGCGTTGGCAGCAGGCGGAAGCCGGAATCGGCGACTACGAGGCGATATTCATCCCGTGGTTTTGGGACAGCGGATATCAGCGCGAAGTACCAGCGGGATTTCGGCTAGACGATGAAGAGCAGGAATATGCAGACGCCCACAAGCTCACTGACGGACAAATGGCTTGGCGACGAGCCAAGATTGCCGAACTCAAAGATACTTTGCTCTTCAAACAGGAATATCCGGCGACTGCTGACGAAGCCTTTCAGCTTACGGGCCACGATAGCTTCATTAGGTCAGACAAGGTTCTTGGAGCTCGTAAGCGAGATTGCGAAGGAATCGGACCCCTCGTTCTTGGCGTCGATCCGGCACGCTTTGGAGACGATCGCTTTTCCATCGCTTGGCGCAAGGGGCGCAAGGTCTCCAAGATCGAGAGCAAAACCAAGATCGATACAGTCGCCGGCGCCAACTGGGTCAAGCAGATCATAGACCATGACAGGCCTGCACGGGTTTTTGTGGATGTCGGCGGGGTCGGTGGAGGAGTGGTTGATATCCTTCATAGCTGGGGCGGCGTTTACCTTGAGCTAGTCACGCCGATCAATTTCGGTTCAGAGCCACAAGAGCCAGTCATTCTGCTTCCTGACGGGACAAAAGCGGCCGGACCTCGCAACAGGCGGGCTGAAATGTGGTTGCGGTCGCGGGATTGGCTTGACGAGCCAGGCGGCGCGGACATTCCCGATCTGGACAGTTTGCAAGCCGATGCCTGCGGTCCCGCCTATTCGTATGACGTAAACCAGCGGCTTCTATTGGAAAGCAAAGAGCATATGAGAGCGCGGGGTGTGCGATCTCCGGATGACTGGGATGCGATTGCCTTGACGTTCGCAGAGCCCGTGGCCGAGGTGATCGACCATTCGCCGAAGTTCTCCTTTGCGCGTGGTGCGGGCTGGCAAGGGGCATGAACTTTGACGACTACCACTCCGGTATTTTCCTCATCATGATTGGAACGCTTCTCTTGATCTACGGCTGCTTGAAGCTCGCGCATGGCTGAGGATTACGCTGCGGAAAAGGGACAGGACGAAGCGTCCCAGAACATTCCCAGCAACGACCAGCTCGGCGAACCTCTCAAGCTATCCAAAGACGAAAAGGACGCCATTCTAAAGCTTGCCCGTGAGCGCTGGACTCGCGCCATGGAGCACGAGCGGAACAACATCCGGCTTGCATATGAAGATCTCGACTTCATGGCGGGCAATCAATGGCCGGCCGATGTGAAGGCAACGCGAGAGGCGGAATCCCGGCCTGTCCTGACGAACAACCAGATGCCGCAGTTCGTGCATCAGGTCACAGGCGACATCAGGAAGATGCGGCCCGCGATCAGGGTTGTCGGGGTTGATGATCAGGCCGATCCGAAGCTTGCCGACCTCCGCGAGGGCATGATCCGATACATCGAGAACCGCTCGGACGCCACGGGCATCTACTTCAAGGCCGCAGACAGCCAGGTCGCGTGTGGTATCGGCCACGCCCGGATAACGACCGAATACGCTGACGACACGACCTTTGAGCAGGAAATCCGGATCGACGGGGTAGACGACCAGGTTTCCGTTCTGTGGGACCCGGACGCCAAGCGCATCACGCGGGAGGACGCGCAATGGTGCTTTGTTCCGGTTGATCACAGCCACGACTACTTCAAGGCGCATTGGCCGGATGCGTCCATGGCCGAATTCGAGGATGTCAAGAACTGGCAGTATTATTCGGACTGGCGCACCGATCAAATCATCCGGGTAGCCGAGTACTGGGTAAAGAAGCCCAAGACGCTCATTCTCGCGCTGACCAAGACCGGCGAGACGATTGACTGCACGGAAGACGATGAGTTCGATGGCGGGCTGACGGCTCAAAAGAAGCTGGCGCTGTGCAAGGCCAATGGGGCCAGGATTGAAAAGCGCGAGTCGTATTCGATCTGCCGCTATCTTCTGACGGTCAATGACGTGCTGGAATCCTCGGAATGGATGGGCCGTTTTATCCCGATTGTTCCGTTCGTCGGGGAAGAGGTCCGGGTTGGCCGCATTGTGGTCCGTCGCGGGATCATTCGGGAGGCCAAGGACGCCCAGCGGCAGTTCAACTACTTCTGTTCAGCGCATACCGAGGTGGTCGCGTTGCAGCCCAAGGCTCCTTGGCTTTTGACTGAAACCAACATCGGCAAATACCAGCAGATGTGGGAGCAGGCGAATACCAAGAACTTCCCGTATATGCTTTGGACGCCGGATCCAAAGAACGGGAATGCCGAGCCCAAGCGGCTTCCGCCTCCGGTCAACTCTCAGGGCATTGATACTGGTCTGGAGCTCGCCAACGAGAACATGCGGCGCATCATCGGCATCTATGATGCCTCGCTGGGGGCGAAGTCGAATGAAACCTCGGGCGTTGCGATCAGGCAAAGGGAAGAGCAGGGCGATACCGGGACCATTCTTTACCGGGACAACTTCGCCCGATCTGTCCGGCAGATCGGGCGCATCCTGATCGATCTCATTCCGCACGTTTACGATACCCAGCGCACCATCAGGATCATGGGCGAGGATGGCAAGATTGACCTGATGCAGATCAATCAGGAGCGCGATAAGGCTGGAATGCCGATCGTGGACCCGCAGACCGGCCAGCCGGCCATGCTCAACGACATGACCTCCGGCGCCTATGACGTGATTGCGGAGGCCGGCAACAGCTACACCACGAAGCGTGAAGAGGCTTCCGACAACATGATGCAGTTCATGCAGGCGTTGCCGAACACGGCACCGCTTGTCATGGATCTGATTGCGCAGGCCCAGGAATGGCCGATGAAGGACAAGTTTGCTGAGCGCCTTCACGCCGCGTTGCCACCCCAGATTATAGCCGCTGAGAAGGCTCAGGAGCAGCAGGAAAGCGGTCAGCCTCCGCAGCCTGATCCACAGCAGCAAATGGCTCAGCAAGCCCAGCAAGCCCAGCTACAGGCTGGTTTGCAGGAAATGCAGGCCAAGTCTCAGGGCGAGGTTGAGAAGGCCCGCAAGGCCAAGGCGGATGCTGACAAGGCGGAGGCTGATGCCGAGACGGCGCGGGTTAATCTCATGCTCGCCAAGCAGAAGCTGGGACAGGGCGAGATCGAGTCGGCCAAGGGCATTGACAAGCATCGGCAGGACATGGTGCACGCCCATGACAAGCATCAGGTTCATATAGCGACGACTGCTGACAAGCATTTCCAGCAGTTGGAGCAGGGCGAGCAGGCACTTGAACAAGGCGCTGAGAAGCACGACCAAACGATTAAGCAGATGAAACAGCCTGAGAAGGCAGAGGCAGACTAATGGCGAGTTTATACCTTACTCAGTTCGGCGGTGTGGGCGTCAGCGGCTCCGACATTGCGCAAGAACCCTCTCTGGGGACTCAGGTGCTCACGATCGGCAGCGAAACCAAGTCAACTGCCTTTGACCCCAATTGCAGCGTTGTTCGGGTTCACGTGGACGCGATTTGCTCCATTCATTTCACGCTGCCTGACAATAGCGGCACCTATACGGCGGCGACGACCAGTTCGCGGCGCATGGCGGCTGACCAGACGGAATATTTTGGTGTGCCGCGCGGCGCGCTGATGAAGCTCTCGGTTATCTCGAATAGCTGATGAAGCTCCGCACGCTTGAACAACACGACGCGATAAAGGCCGAAGCCTATCGCGTTTCAGGCTTGCCCAAGAAAAACGGCATTGCGTGCCCGTCCTGCGGGAAAGAGCTGTTTGATTCCAGCCCCGCTGCGGTTCTGCCCAGCGCGCCGCCAAGGAAGTACATTCATTGCGAAACGTGCGATTTCAAGGGCGCGGCTCTAGCGTAATCGCCGTTTTAGGCGATGGGCACGGATCGGCCCGTATTTTCGATCCAGCTAATTTGAGCAGTCCATAGCTCACAGAGCTTCGGCAGGCCCGCGATAACGCGGGTAACCCGATGACAGCCCCTTTTCGGGGGTTTTTTTATTGGACAAATGATGAGCGAAGGTAACGACCCGGAAATTATCCCGGAAACCACGCTGGCAGAAGCGCCTGCGGAAACCGAGACCCCGGAAACAACGGAAGAGACCGCAGAGGGCGAACAGCCGGAAGCGGAAGAGACTGAGGAGTCAGAAAAGCCCAAACGCGAATCCGGTTACTCCCGGATGAAGCGGAGGGCCTTGATTGCCGAAGCGCAACTCGCCAACGCCCGACTCAAAGAAGTTGGGACGAAAACCGAGGCTGACGACAAGGCACCCAAGGAAGAGGACTTCAACGGCGATTGGGGCAAGTACATTGCCGCGATGGCCGCTCATGAGGCTGCAAAGGCCGTCAAGGGTTCGCTTGCTGAAGACCGCAAGGCTTCGCAGCAATCCCACGCGGAGCGCCTTAACCAGGAAGTCCTGTCTGACTTCAATGAACGCGCGGACGCTTTCAAAACCAAGGCCAAGGACTTTGACGATGTTGTCGAAGACTTTGTGTCCAAGGGCGGGAAGTTCTCCGACGCGGTTCGTGAGCTGGTGATGGATAGCGATGTGGGTCCTCAATTGACCTATCACCTCGCCAAAAATCCGATTCTCGCGAACAAGATCAGTTCTCTTGCTCCGCTTCAGGCCGCGAAGGAAATCGCTCGCATCGAAGATACGTTGTCGAAACCTCCGACCAAAGCAACCAAGGCGCCCGCCCCGGTGAAAACGCCAAGCGGCGGCGCTTCCGGCAACTTCGATCCGAGTACCGCTTCCATGGCTGAGTACGTGGCAAAGCGCAACGCGGGTTGGGGCGGCTAATTTTTCCCGTCGCGATGACGGCACAGCCCAGCGCGGAACGCAGTGATGCGCCCCGCCAGAAGGAATTTCTATGACTCAAAATACGTTGACCGCAAGCATCATCGCCAAAGAAGCGCTGATGATCTTGAACAACAACCTCGTGATGTCCAAGCAGGTCTTCCGAGGTTACGAGAACGAGTTCGATAAGAACATCAATGGCTATACCGTTGGTGATACGATATCGATCCGCAAGCCGACCGATTTCACTGTCCGTAGCGGCGCCACGATTGCCGCGCAGGATATCAAGGAAGGCAAGACCACCATCCAGATCAACCAGCTCAAGGGCGTTGATTTCAAGTTCACGTCGCAAGACCTGACCTTGAACATCAAGGACCTTAGTAATCGTGTGATCAAGCCTGCGATGGTGCAGCTTGCCAACCAGGTCGATGTTGACCTGATGTCGCTTTATTCGAGCGTCCCGCAGTGGGTTGGTACGGCCGGCCAGATCGTCAACAGCTTCGCGGACTATGCTCTCGGCCCGCAGCAGCTCGACGAGTTCGGCGTCCCGCAGGATCAGCGCTCCTCGGTTCTGAGCCCTGCAGATTACTGGGGCATGTTGGGTTCTCAGACTGCATTGTTCATGCAGGGTGAAGCTCGGCAGGCTTATCGCAACCGCAATCTCGGTGAGATCGGCGGCGTCGATACATACATGGCGCAGAACGTCCCGACCCACACCACGGGCACTCGGGCGACCACTGGCCACACGGTTGGCGCTTCTATCACGACTTCGACCACGACTTACGAGTCGGTGAAGGATACCAACACCCAGCCCATCACGGTCTCAACCGCTGGTTCGACCGATACCTTCAAGAAGGGCGACATCATCACGATTGCCACGGCGTTCGCGGTCAATCCGGTGACGAAGGCTAAGCTCTCGTTCCTGAAGCAGTTCACTGTGACCGCGGATGCGACGGCGGTGGCTTCTTCGGTGTCTCTGACCATCTCGCCGGCTCTGATCTGGTCGGGCGCGTTCCAGAACATCTCGACCACCTCGACCGACCTCAACGGTCAGGCGATCGTGGTGGTGGGTTCTGCCTCGACCTCGTATCGCCAGAACATGGTGTTCCATAAGAATGCCTTTGCACTGGTGAGCGTGCCGCTGGTGAAGCCTCCGGGCGCCGTTGACGTGGGTCGTGAGAGCTTCGAGGGCACGAGCGTCCGTGTCATTCCCGTCTATGACGGCGTGAACGACGTGAGTACGTGGCGTTTGGATATGCTCTACGGGTTTACTGCCCTTGACCCTCGCCTCGCAACGCGCCTGAGCGGCACCTAACCCATAACCTGAAAGGAGCCTAACTCATGGCAAGTTCAATCAAGCAACTCTCGGATGGCGGTCCCCTCGGGACCTCCCTCGGTCAGTCCGCGACTGACCTCATCGCATTCCACGGTGGTACTGTTACGTCCCGCCGTGCGTCTGCGGCTTTGTCCGTCTCTCTCTCGATCTTCATCAATACCGGACTTTCGATCGTGACCGGCAACTCGTTTGGTGTGGTTTCCACCCAGATGGGCAACCTGATTGATGCGGTCGCGGAGATCCGCGCTGTGCTGCGTGACTACAACCTACACAAGGTAGGCGCGTAAGCATGTACACTATTCTCGGTGGAACGCTGGTCGGTTCATCCATTGAACTGGATATCACGGGCGAACTTCCGGTTTCCATCGAGAAAGTGCAGGACAATGCCGAGCAGAACAAAAAGCTCGGTCTCAAAACCTACCGATCATGGCAAACGGACAAAACACGGCTTGCCGTGATCGGCGGCGGTCCATCGATTGATGGAAATTTCGAAGAAATCAGGAACTTCGACGGAGATATATGGGCAATAAATGGGGCATTTGATTGGTGCCGGCAACGCGGTATCAAAGCGACGTTCTTCGCTTGTGATCCGCATCCGATCGTCAAGCAATGGGCCGCGATGGCGGACAAGGCTATCGTGGAGATCAGTTGCGATCCGGATGTCTTCGAGGTTCTAAAGGGCACCGAAGTCTACACGTTCGATACCGATCAGGAGAATGGCGGGATTGCTGGGGCGGCCTCGACTGCCTCATGTGCCCCGCATCTTGCGATCCGGATGGGATACCGCAGCGTCAAGTTCTTCGGCTGCGAGTCGTCCTATCTGCCGAACAAGTCTCATGCCTACATGGACGAGGACCGGAAAGAACAAATGATTGTCCGCTGCGGCAATCATGACTTTCTGACGGCTCCAGATCTGTTCTTGCAGGCGATTGGCCTTTCCCAATACATCCGCGACTTGCCTGAGTTCCTGTCGAACGAGGACGGAGGCTTGCTAACCGCCATGGTGCAAAATCCCGAATATCAGGTTTTGTGGATGTCGCAGGGCTTGGTTGACCTCTTCGGCGGCAAGGAAAAATCGCTCGTGGTCTCTCCGGCCTACAAGGACAACAAGGTTTCGGGCGCGATGGCGATGGCGGATAATCTCGAAGCGTTCGGGCTTGATGCCGCATGACGACCTACACCGAAACCGATCTCGCCACGGAAACCCTCAAATCCGCCGGCGTGGTTGAAATCGATGGAACACTCTCGGCTTCCGAATTTGCCGACGCAACCCGCTCCAATAGCTCTGTTATCCAGATGCTTTCAACCATCGGCATTCCCATCTGGAACGGCTCCGAGGTTGAGATACCGGATCAGTACTTTGTTGAGCTGGCTTTGCGTTGCTCGCTCCCGATCCAGTTCAAGAACGGGCTTATCACCCACGCCGAAATGCTTCAGCTTATCGACGCCTCGGAATCGCGATTGATCGTGATGGCAGCGCCTCGGGGCTCGATGCCGCTTCTGGCGTCCTCGAATGAATCCACGGGCCGCGGCTGGATGCCCTACACGGCGTCCTCGACACTCTGATGGCGACCAAGGGCGGTCCACCACCACACCAGGTTCAATTAGCGTTCCGGTCCGATCCTGCCCGATATACCTTTGCCGGTTCAGCTCGGCTTCTCAATGCCTATGCGGAGCAACAGGGAAACGATGCAAAGGCACCTCTGGCTGTTCTGCCCTGTCCCGGTATGGTGCCGTGCTGCACGGTCACAACGACGGCCAACCGTGGCAATATCTTTCTGGATGACCTTCAGGCCGGTTATGTGGTTCATGCCTCGGGTGTCTATAAGTATGTCAAGACGAGTGACAGCCCCTTCACTCTTTCGGCGTCGCGGATAGGAACGCTGCCCGGCATCGATCAGGTGCAGATGAGCCGCAACCAAGCGGACCCGCCCCAGATCAATATTCACTGCGATGCAGGCGATTTTTACATTCAGGGCGATGTCGTCAAGCAGGTCGATACCACCACGTTTCTTAATGGAACAGATGATCCGATCGCTTCCGAAAATGTCTCGGGCTACACGCTTTACGGAATGGCGACGGGGCAGTTCTTCTTTTCCTCGATCAACCAAACCCAGACCGTTGACCCGCTCGATTTTGCGACCGCAGAGCAGTATGCGGACAAGCTGACGCGGATCAAGGCGAACGGGTCGGATGTTATCTTCTTCAGCCATCAATCAATTGAGCCGTGGCGCGTGACGGGCGATCTTGATTTGCCGTTTTCCCTGATCGGTGGCTCTGTTTCAAAGAAGGGTTTGGTTGCGCCGCTCGCGGTTGTCGAATGCGACAATACGCTGATGTTTCCAAGTGAAGATAATCTCTTCTGCCGGATGAATGGGTATCAGCCGACGCGCATTTCCACTCATGGCATTGAACGATTCCTGGAGGGCGATGCCAACCGGGAGAACATCCAGAGCTTGCCCTATTCGTTTGAAGGCCATTCCTTCGCGAACTGGACCAGCACGGGCTACACGGTGGCCTACGATGCCGCTAATCAGTTCTGGCATGAACGATCGAGCTACGGGCTGAACTACTGGCGGGCCTGTAATGCTGTCCGGGCATTCGGCAAGACGATCGTTGGAGACAGTCAGTCCGGCAAGCTTTTCTATCTCGACAAGGACACCTATACCGAAGACAGTGGGACCATGATCTGGGGCATGGATACGCCGTTTATTCATGGTGTGGCCGGGATGGGCGGCATTATAGACGCCCTTCATATCGATGTAGCGACTGGCGTAGGGACGACGCTGACGACCGATCAGGGCTATGACCCAATCCTGATGCTGTCCTGGTCCAAGGATGGTGGCCAGACCTTTGTTGGAAACCGCCAGTTGAAGCTTGGCAAGGGCGGCGAGGTCAAGCGCATCCGAACCCGCAGAATCGGCAAGTTCGAGGACAAGGGCATCATGTTTCGGTTGCGGGTGTCCGATCCGGTTGTTCGCGGCATTGTCGGCATATCCGCCAACATTCGACTGATCAAACCATAATGGCCAATTCACAACTACCGGCCGGCGAGAACCTGTCTCAGCCGATGATCGCCTATTTGCAGATGATTGAAAGCCGCTTTCCATCCAACACCACGCCGGTTGATGGCGCAGCGTCACTCGCTGATCTGATCGCGCGCTTTAACATCCTCCTCAACGATCTCAACAAAAAGTAGGCTCTATGGGCTTCCTAGATGATTTGCTCGGCAATACCAGTGCCGACGCAGCAAAGGCGGCTGCGGCCGATACCTACGCCAAGCAACAGGCTGCGACCAGCGTCCTGCAGGGCCAGGGTCAGGCTTACGCGGATAAATTCGCCGGGCTCGGCTCGTCTTTGGGCGGGCTCTCGGCCAGCTATGCACCATGGATCAATACGGGGCAGGGCGCCAATACGGCGGTCCAACAGCTTCTTGCCAACCCCTCAAGCGTTAGTTCGTTGCCGGGCTATCAGTTCGATCTGGCCCAAGGCACCAGGGCACTTGATCACTCAGCGCTTGCAAACGGGAATTTGTTCTCTGGCAAGCAGGGCAAGGCCCTGACGGGATACGCAACGAACCTGGCCGATAAGACCTATGGCGACCAGCTTTCACGCCTCCTTGGCATCTCTCAGCAGGGACTTGGAGCGCAGGGGCAAGCGAACGCACTTCAGGGCGCTGGCATTCAGATGCAGGGCCAGGGCCTCACGGGCCAGCTCGGCGCGAATACGTCGGCTTACAACGGCAACATGACTTCGGCCGGCACGATCGGGCAAGGCGATATTGCAGCGGCCAACGCCAAGACGCAGGGCATGCAAAATCTGTTCAATCTCGGCGGGTCGATCCTTGGCGGCGCACTGGGCGGCGGCCTTGGTTTTGGCGGCGTGGGCAGCGCTGTAGGTAGTCTCTTCGGCGGAAGCCCCTCCTATGGAGGCGGCACGTTTCTGGATAGCGCCTATGGTGGCAGCAAATCCAACCCACTTGCCGGCCTAACTGCGGCGGATTACGGCTAGTATGGCGAATCCCTTCGAAGTTTCTGTCGTCAATCCCACGCAGGCCCTCTTGCTGGGCCAGCAGGCTTATGACTCGGGACTGAAGCGACAGAAAGAGCAGGCCGTTACGGACGCGCGTGGACAGGCTGTGCAGGCTTATCAGTCCGGCGATCCCAAGGCTGCGCTCGCTACGCTGCTGGGCGTCGGAGATTATCAGGGCGCGAACGCGATCGGGACGCAGATCCAGAACGATTTCACGCGCAAGCATACTGAGCAACAGGATGCTCTAAACGCACAGCATTGGAATGCGTCCTTTGGCTTGCAAAAGCAGGCGGCGGATCGGGCTGCTGCTGCTGAAAGCCGCGCCGCAGCAGATTACGAGAACACGCCGGATCAGTACGCACCGAATCCCAGGGCAGGACAGCCCGGCCAGCCGGCCTATATAGACCAGTACGCGGCGGCAAAAGCTGCGGGCGAAGCTGCGGCCCCTGGTGGCATTAAGTCGCTTACGCCGGGGGGCGAGCTTTATCATTTGGACGAAGCCGGCAAAGTTGTCGTCGATCACAAGAACGACAAAGCAGCCAGCGCCGATGACACGCCGCAATCAACGATTGATTTCCTGGCGGATCGAACCCGATTAGGGGACCAGAAGCATCTTGTTGGTCTTTCGAGGGTGCCTGGCCTGATTGCCAGGGTTCAAACTACGGCAGATCAGAGAGAGGCGGCTGGTATTCCCGTCAGCGATCAAGCCAAATCTGTTGTTAATAACGCTACCGGGCTTGGAGCACGGCGGGCAGCGGAAAATAATCTCGCCGGCATCAATAATAAAAACGAAGTATTCGGCAATAATGCGTTGGGCGCGCTCGATATCGCGGTTCAAGCATCGGCAGACGTTCCGCGATCACAATATCCTAGCGTTAACGCCGCTCTCAATGCATACCGCACTGGTACGGGTGATCCAAAGACTGTGGCACTCGGAGCCGCGCTAAATACCGTGGTCAATGATTACGCACGTTTCGCGGGCGGCGGCATAGGATCTGATGCGCTGCGCGGAGAAGCGGAGAGGATTCTTAATCAGGCGCACAATCACGAGCAGGTTGTGGCCATTGCCAACATGATGAGGAAGGAAATTCTTCGCGGCCAGCAATCGCCCGGCATGGTGCGCAGTCAATATGACACGCTTTATGGCCCGCAAGGTAGCGGAAGCAAGCCGCAGGGTGGCAACAAGCCGATCCCCGTTCAAACTCCGCAACAGGCTATGTCATTGCCGCCCGGGACCGCGATCATCCTTCCTGATGGCTCGCCCGGCGTTGTGCCGCCGAGGTAATGATGGCTGACGACTGGGCCGCTTTTCGCGTCCAAGGCCAAGCGCCTGCGAGTCAAGCTTCTGGTGATGATCCCTGGGCGGCATTTCGGCAGGCTAAACCAGAACAGGCGGCGGCCGTTCCGGTGCAGCAACTATTGCCGGCGGCGGTAGCTGACATTCCTCATGAGGTTAACGCGGCCTATCAGCAGGGCGTGCAGCATCTAACGGGCAATAGCGTCACCGACATCCCCGGCTTCGATCCGCGCACCAGGGGACAACTGGGGCCGGTTGAAGGCCTAATGCGGACAGGTAAGCAGATCCTTGGCCTGCCGGAATTGATATCTGCATTGCCCGCTGGTTTAGCTCGATCGGTTATTGGGCATCTGATGGCCCAAGGCGAGCACGCGGCAGGTACTCTGATTAATCCAGAAGTCGCGGCCAAAGACGACCCGCAAAAGATGTATGAGGCGGCGAAGGGCGATGTTGACACCGCCATGTCGGCGCTCGCAACTCGGGGCCCCGTGCCAAAAGCAGTCGCGCCGAGCATTCCGGAATTGAAAGCTGCCGCCTCCGGGAAAGCCGGATCGCCAGGAGGTTATGAAGGAACCGAGCTATCAAGTCTCGAGGTCAAGGCACCCGCGATCACGGACTTTGCTACAAAGACCAAGGTTGCACTGGACGCCGCTGGGTTAGACGAAAATCTAGCTCCAATTACGCATAAACAACTGAGCAAGATGGAAAGCGCTCCTGCTGGCGCTACCGTGACCGGAAACAATATCAAGAGCATTCGGCAATTGCTCGGTAATACGGCAGGTGAGCCCGGCAAAGAAGGCAGGGCGGCAAAGGTCGCACTTGATGCGCTTGACGAGCATATTCCGAACATCGAAGCCAAAGACGTTATTTCAGGCGATCCCCAAGCTGCCGGCGAAGCCCTTGATACAGCGAACGCCAATTATTCGGCAGCGAAACATGCCGAGACCGTAGACAATAAAACGATCAAGGCTGACTTGCGCGCGGCGGCAACTCACTCTGGGAAGAACGTCGCCAATACTGTTCGCCAGCGCTTTGCCGACATTCTCGATCCGGAGCATTCCGAGCGGCAGCGTGGATTTACCAAAGACGAACTGGGGTTGATGGAGCAGGTCGTCAGGGGCACCAAAACGCAGAATGCATTGCGTTATGCGGGCAATTACCTTGGCGGCGGCGGTGGCCTTGGCGCACAGCATATGTCAGCCATCGGCGCTGGTGCCGGCGCGGTTGTCGGAGGTGTACCGGGAGCATTCCTTGGAGCCGCGGCACCGTCAGGTTTAGGTTACATTCTAAAGAGCCTTGGCAACCGAAGCACTCTTCAGGCGGCAAAGCAGATTTCGGAAGCCATTCGCTCGCGTGCTCCGCTCGCCAGTTCTTCCGCCAAATTCAACCAAGCCGCCCAGGCGTTTTCAGTGGGCCAGAACGGCCGTACCTATGCGGCGGCTTTAATCTCGGCGCGCAATCTATCGAATAACCTTCGCGGTGCCGGAATCAATATATCGCCTTCGGATTTGATGAAGGGCCTGCAATCGCCAGGCACAGCCAACGCCGATGAGAACCAAGTTCCAAGGCCACCAGCCCAGCAATAATACAAGCACGCAATAACCCAGAAACAGGCCCTTTGCGGATCTGCTTTCTTTTGGAGACGACATGGCCCTTAGCGGCGAACAGCCCTTTATCAAGGTTCTGGACTCAAATGGCGTTCCCATCGTGGGAGCTGTCCTGCATGTCTATGAGGTCGGCACCACGACCAACCGGCCGATCTATTCCGATAGCGGTCTTACCACACCCCTGACCAACCCGCTATCCGGTTCCAATGCCTCCAATGCTTCGGGCGATTTCCCCCGCTTTTACATGGCGGCGGGCGTCTACAAGCTCAGGGCCGAAACCTCAACCGGCGTCCTGATCTGGGAATGGGACAATATTGACACCGGGACGGCCACGGGGGGCGTGCTTCCGATCGCCTCGGGGGGTACGGGCTCGACCACGGCAGCAGCCGCCCTGACGGCCCTGGGAGCCGCGGCGGCGGCCGATGTGACGGCGCTGGCAGCTCAGATCTCCACATTCACTAACGCACTGACGACCCTCCTATCCAAGCCCCAAGGCAGGCTTACGCTTACCAGCGGAACGCCGAACATTGCTTCCACGGTCTCGAACGCAACCTCAGTCTTTTATACTCCGTATGTCGGCAATCTTTGCCCCGTCTATGATGGCGTTCAATTCAATGCCAAGGTCTTTGCCGAACTCACGCTTACGCTGACTTCCAATCACTTATCCAGCTCGATCTATGATTGTTTCATCATCAACGATTCCGGAACGATCCGGATCGTTACGGGTCCGGCCTGGACGACGATTACGGCGGGCTCCGGCGCGCGTGGATCGGGCGCCGGCACCACTGAGCTGACCCGCCTCAATGGCCTGTGGGTCAACGCCAATGCGATGGCGACCGCGCGGAATGGCGCATCTACCTACAGCGTCAACGCCAATCAGGGGACGTATGTAGGTTCGCTCTTCATCGACAGTTCTGCGGGTCAGGTCACTTGCAATGTTGATTTTGGTCAATCGCGGAAATGGAGCGTCTGGAACGCCTATAATCGCTTGCCTATCGAATTGCAGGGCGGAACGGCATCAAGCAATTGGGGAAATACTCCGACAACCTGGCGACAGTCGGCTGGTGATGCCAGCAATTTCGTCATGGGCTTTGCAGGTCTTCCGGAAGAGCGCGTAGACATCACATTCAACCAGAATGTCAGTTCTCTCGCCGCGGCCAGCACGACCAGCACAGCAGAAATAGCGGTTGGCCTGAACTCAACAACCGTCGTGACGGGGCAAAAGGGCAGGCTGAATGTCGCCCTTGTCGGAGGGACGAGCTCGACCGTTGACGCGACGTTGAAGGCCACTGCCGTTATTCAGCCGTTTATTGGCATCTCTCAATTCAACATGATTGAGCAGGCACCTTCAGGAACCACGAACAACTCCTTCCTTGGAACATCTGCCAACATGCTTATGCTTGCCCGGTGGCTTGGCTAATGCGCCGCCATTCAACCAACACAGGCGCCAAAGGCATCGTATCCGGAACTGTCTCTAATGGAGCCACCTGGGTCGAGAGCTTTGAAATCGCACAAAACAATCTTGAGATCAGCGGCGCGGACACTTCGACGTGGAAGTTCGTCTTTAAGCGTTGTGACGGAGGGAGCGTCTGCCTGACGCTCACAAGCGGCATTGAGATCACGGTAACGCAGAACACGACTTACACGCTCTTTGCGATCAATTGTGCAGTCGGGAATCTGTCCAGCTTGGTCGGGGATTATATCGCGGAGTTCTCCCAGAAAGACGGGAGCGGGACCATTACGCATTGGGCGAGCGGAATCGTCACTTTCATCAATGAAAATTTGGGATTCTGATGGGCCTAAAATTCACCTCCAATTCAACCGCTCGGTTTTCCTCGGTCGCATCGGTCGATTGGGATAACATCACCAATAAGCCGGCGTCTATTACCGGCCTTCCCGAGCTTCCAAATTCTGGTTTGATAGCGGCTACGGATTTAACGGGAGATTTCGCCGGAAGGACTATTACCGGGACAGCCAACGAAATCTCTGTCGCGAACGGCGATGGTATTTCCGCAAATCCAACGCTTTCTCTTCCTTCGGCTCTCACGTTTACCGGGAAGACGATCACGGGCGGCACCTACACCGGCGTCGTTTCGTTCAATGGAAATTTCTGGACGGCTGGCACGGGAAGGCTGACGCTCGGAGCCGGCAAGACCGCAACGATCAATAATACCCTGACCTTTGCGGGCACTGATAGCACTACTCTGACATTCCCCACCACAAGCGCGACCATCGCGAGAACCGATGCAGGCCAGACGTTCACGGGCACGAATGCCTTCGGGGTGTTGACCGCAACGAGCTTCAACGGCAACACGCTTACGACCGGGACATATACGCTTACGGGATCAGCCGGCAAGACGCTCACGTTCAGCAACACCCTGACGCTGGCCGGTACTGACTCGACCACGATGACCTTTCCGTCTAGTTCTGGTGCGGTTCAGACTGCGGACTCTACGGCCGTATTCACGAACAAGACGTTCGATACGGCCGGAACCGGCAACGTCTTCAAGATCAATGGAACATCGATCACTGCCAATACGGGCACAGGCAGCAATGTCCTGGCTTCGACGCCAACGATTACCACGCCAAACATTGTTGGAAGCGCGACGAATGATAGCGCTTCGGCGGGCAGTGTTGGTGAAGAGCTTATCTCAAGGGTTCTGTTAGCTTCTGCGTCCGGCATTTCGACAGCCACAAATACAAATATCGCCACGCTTACCGTTACGCCCGGCGACTACGACGCCTCGGGAGTTGTATCGTTCACTGGACCGGCAACGACTACATTGACATTTGCGACTGCAAGCATTTCGACAACTTCGGCGACACCGGACACTACACCAGAGCGAAACAACTCCCAATTCTATAACAGTTTGACCGTTTTCGCTAACGTCAACCCAGCGCAACCAGTCGGTCCAACTCGCTTCAGCGTTTCGACAACGACGACGTTATTTCTTGTGGGCCGCGCCAACTTCGCGACCAGCACTTGTTCTGCGTTCGGGACGATTAGAGCAAGACGGGAGCGCTGATTATTTGCTAGATTTTCTGTCAGCCATCGCAATCAGAATGGCGATTAGAGAAAGCGCCATCGCAAGACCTGAGAACATGAACGCAGCATTCGATTTGGAAATGCTGCGTTCGGCCAATGTCCATGCTTGTGAGGCGAGACCGTGCAAGCTGTCAACGTAAGGACTATCGCCTTCCTTGATTACAAGCCAGAGCATCAAGGTCTCCCCTCGATGCCGAGTGACAGCCAGACGACGCCGATAAGAAGTAGCGTAACGATCAGAAGGATGATGGGTCCAGCCATGGAGCCGGATTCTACACGCTTTAATAGTCGATTCAACCTCCGGTAAGCTGATCTCAACCGCCTTCGGGCGGTTTTTTTGGGAACCATATGAAACTAAAACCATCTCACAAGGCCGCCGGTGGCGGCACACTTCTGCTTGCCTGCGCCTTCATCATCCCATGGGAGGGTCTATGGACGACCGCCAAGGTAGACAAGATCGGAACGGGTAAGCCCGTCACGGTCTGCTATGGCGCTACCAAGGCCGAGCTTCCAGACTTGAAGGTTGGCCAGAAGTTCACGGCGCAGCAATGCAAGGATCTCCTGCAAAAGAGCCTTCCGAAATACTGGAACGGCATCTCTCCTTGTCTCCATGTCGATATTCCTGACGAGCCCAAGGCTGCGCTGATCTCCGCTGCCTACAATGCTGGTCCTGCGGCTGTCTGCAAATCGCCGATGGTCGAGAAGATGAATGCGGGCTCGCTCAAGGAAGGCTGCGAAGCTTTCCGGGGCTGGTACGTTCGCGCCGGAGGCCGTGTGGTCAAGGGCCTGATCAATCGTCGTAACGGCGAGGCCGATCTTTGCCTTGAGGGGCTGAACAAGCCGACGCCTGCCCCGCAAGTCTCGTGGTTCTCCCAACTCATCTCTAAACTGAAAGGGTTCTTCAAATGGCAATGATCGATATTCTTGTATTCGCGGCTGGCTTCGCTGCTTGCTGGTTCGGGAAAGATATGCTGGTCAAATGGTGGCAGGGAGCCGAGGCATTCGCCAAGAACCTGCAGGCCAAGGCTGACGCGATCAAGGCGGCCATCAAGTAATGTGGATGACCATCCTGAGCTTCCTCGGAGGCCCGGTCATCTCTGGCTTGATCAAGGCCTATCAAGCCAAGCTCGCCGCAGATAACACCTCCGAGAAGACCGCGGCTGATCTGGCTGCCAATGAGATCGCGGCACAAACCGCGCAAGCCAACCTCAATGCACAGCTAAAGACTGCTGAGATCGGGCACCCATGGGAGCCCGAAAAGCTCGCGTTCTATATCTGCCTGTTCTTCTTCGCCAAGTGCGTGATCTGGGACACCGTTCTCGGCCTCGGCAGCACGCCGCCGCTCAAGGGCGACGTAAGCACTTGGGCTGGTCTCGTCATGTCGTTCTACTTTACCAAGAGAGGATTTGAAAATGTCGCGCGGATTCTTAAGCGCTAGTCTCCTGATGCTTCTGGCGGGCTGCGCAAGCGCTCCACGGCCTCAAATGATGGTCATGCCCCAGAAGGCCCCGATCGTCAAAGCCGCACCAGCCGTAACGGCTCCTCCGACCTTCAAGGAACGGTTCAAGAAATTCACGGGAAGGCTGCGTTGGACTCATCACTAATGCAGCATCATGGCGACATCATAACCAGCGTTGGGGCAGGTGCCGCCGTCATTAGTCCGTGGTGGCTTCCTGTACTGCGGGAGTGGTCCGAGGTCGCCGGATACATGCTGCCGTTTCTCGGCTGCGCGTGGCTTCTCATGCAGATGAGCTATTGGCTCTATAAACGATACAAGGGGCGCTGATGTTCAAATTCGTTGCGGTCTTCTTTCTCCTGACCAATGGCGTTCCGTCCGATAAGCCGGCCGGTGTGCTGACCTACAATCAAAAGACCTTTCCCACTGAAGAGGCTTGCGCGGCTTTTCCGGAAACCGAAGCAGGCAAGGCGGCGGTCGGCTACGTCAACTCGCTCGTTGAATCCAAGAAGGGCGAGATCAGCGTAAGGCTTGGCTGTCAAAAGGTAGAAGACAACACAATCTAAGGAAATCCCATGGACAAGGCCGAACGCTGGCTCGCGCTGGCGCTGACCTGCTTTGTGATCCTGTGTTTGGTTCTGTTCTGGACTGGCGTTAAGGCCTACGCGCACGATCCCGCGCACCACGAGATGGATCAATGGTACAGCGGACTGATGCAGCCCGACAACCCGCATACTCCTTGCTGCGGGGAAAAGGACTCATACTGGTGCGACGACTACCATGTTAAAACCGGCAGTGACGGTGCCAAGAACCTTTACTGCACGGTCAATGACGAAAGGGACATTCCGGGTCGTCCCGTCGTCCCGAACGGGACAGAAGTCTATATTCCCCCGTACAAGCTGAAATGGGATGAGGGGAATCCGACCGGGCACAGCATTCTGTTTGGATCTCCCATTCGTTCTTATGGTGCTGACGGTAGCGAGAACATTACGGGGTTTAACGTCTACTGCTTCGTCATGGGGGGAGGGGTTTAGCCCTGAGCGCCAAGCTCCTCTTCCTTGACGTGGAGACAGCTCGCAAGAAATTTAAGTTTGACAAGACCTGATGCGCGTATACCTCGCCGGTCGCATCAGGAGCGATCCCCACTACTTCGAGAAGTTCGCTGCCGCCGCAGGAAAGCTCCGCGCCGAAGGCTACCAAGTGTTCAACCCCGCCGCGGCGAATCTCGAGGGAATGCCCCTCAATCGCATCATGGCCCATGTCCTTCCGCAGCTCTGCGAATGTGAAGCCATTGCACTCATTCCCGGCTGGTGGATGAGGTTTGGAGGGACTTGGGTTGAGTTCCTGTTGGCGAAGTATCTCGGACTTCGCGTCGTAAAAATCTAAGGAAACATCAATGGCTATGTTCTGGGCGATGGCGTTCGGCCTTGGAATCTCGTTTGGGCGAATGGGCGTGATTCCAAAGCACGTCGTAGTGAGCGCCGGAACCCCAACGGGGGACGGCACAATGGACTTTTCAAACGCAACTGGTGACGACACAGGCCTTTTGGCCATTCTAGAGGACATCTAATCTATGGCTACGATTAACGTCAAAGACGCTGCAGGCTCTACCGTTGCCTTGGAGAAGCCGCTTACGCCTGGTCAGGCCTTGATGGCGGCCTCGCGTCCCGTTGTGCTCGCGAGCGACCAGAGCAGCATTCCTGTTGCCGCCACTCTCGCCGCCGAAACCACAAAGGTTATTGGCACGGTTAGGACGGCCTCTGGCGGCATTGCGTCCGGCTCAGTGGCCTCTGGGGCTGTAGCGTCAGGTGCCTATGCGGCGGGCTCTCTGGCCGCTGGTGCGGGTGTTGACGGCTGGGATCTGACGCAGGGCGCGATTGCCGACGCTGCGGTCACGGCTGGTGCGACAGGCTCGATCTCTGCGAAGCTCCGTTCTCTCTCGCGCGATATCGGCTCGCTCGTTACCGCTCTCGGGTCTACCGCCCTTGATCTCGGGTCGGGAACTGGCGGATCGCGCACGCTCCGGGTTGCGATCGACAGCGCTCAACTCGATGGCTCGGAATATGAGACGGTCGCTGCCTCTCAAACCGCGCAGGTGCTTGGTGCCACGGGCGGCACGGGCGACTTCATTTCCGGCATTCTTGTTGTGCCTGCGACGACCTCTCCAGGCAATGTGCTACTGCTGGACAACGCCACATCGATCACGGTGTTTGCCGGCGGCGCTACGTCAGTTTCCAACCTCGTGCCGTTCTTCATTCCCTTGGGAATGTTCTCGGTGTCGGGAGCGTGGAAAATCACCACAGGCAGTAACGTATCCTGCATTGGGATCGGCAACTTCACCTAGTTGAAGCGGAAAGTCCCATGATGCCTTTACTTCAACGAAAACGATTTCTGAATCTGAACCAAGCCGCGCTGTATGTGCCTGCGCCTGGAGGAGGCGGCAGCGAATCCACCGTTCTGATCGATGTTGTAGCCGGTGGCACATCCCATTCCGGCAATGGTGTTGCCACCTACACTATTGCGGGCGGGGCATCTGGCCCCAACGTAGGCAGCGGGCCTAATGGCACGGCCAACAGGTGTTTGATTGCTGTCCTCTTATTTGGGGGATCGGCAGGTGGGACAAGCACTTCTCCCGTCTGTACTTGGGATTTCGGTGGCACTAATCAATCGATGACGCAGATCCCTGGCGCATTCGTTCAGAATGGCGCCAGTGGCGGTGATACTTATATGTTTTATTTGATGGCCCCAGCCTTGGGTTCGTTATCATTTAAGTCAACATGGACAGGGAACAATCAGCTCAACGTTATGTTTGCCTCTTTCGTTTCAGTTGATCAGACTGGAGGCGCGACAAGTTTCCCGGTTGTCCAAACCTCGACCGCGTCAGGAAAGACCATCAATATTTCAACCAGCCCCACAACTCGTAAGTTGATCGGCGGGTTCAACTCTGGAAGCAATTTCACAACCGCAACGGACAATGATATCGGCCACGACAATACCCTAAACACTTTTGCCGTTGCAGCCGAGTACGCGCCGGGAACCAATACACTCGTAAGCTATGGTGGCGGTGGCTCTGGATGCTCGTTGGCGGTTGCCATTAAGGGTGCCTAGTGTCTTTTGATATTAAATCCACTTATGGCGCTGTTGGCGATGGACAGCTTATAACGTCTAACGCGACGTTCAATTCCGCATCGAATAATCTGACCGTTTTCTCTCAGATTTTTACTGCGGGAGACGTCGGAAAGTTTATTTGCGTGGCCGGCTGGCTGACCGCTCTTGGTGCCAACGGGGGGAACCCTGCCGGCGGACAGGGGAGCGCGGCTGGAACTGCTAACGGGACGATCGATTCCATCTCGGCGGCATGGGACGGGACCTCCATGACGGTGGTCCTTGGCGGCCCTGCCGCTGGCAGATCAATCAGCAACGTCTCAACAACAATGGAGTGGGGCAGCGACGATCGCGCCGCCTTCGAAGCGTTCAATACTGCGCAAGCAGGCCAATCGAATGTTGCGCTAACGATCCCGGCCGGTAGGTATCTGTTCGTTTCCGGAAGAGGCGGCGCTGGCCCTAGCCTCGCTGTTGGCCAAGGCGTTGCGTCGCTCACCGTGACCGGCATAGGCGGCCCGACGCTTTCCGATATGCTCGGCGGTGGCGCGGGTCCTGTTCTTAATTTCAATGGTGCCCCGCTTTATAACGACAATACGGCCGAACTTCTGATTCAGTCCGTCAGCGCTGGTGCGACAGTTTTACATACTGTAACGGCCTCGGATGCGGGTAAGGCGACCGTCGGCAAATGGTCATGGATGACCGGATTTGATGTACAGGGATTCGGAAGCCCGCCTAATCCACAATTTGCAGAATTTGTTAAAGTAACCGCTATAGATGCCGTTGCCGGTACTATCACCATAAATGCCCCTCTTAAAAACTCCTATAAATCCAATTGGCCGAAATGGGTCAATGGATCAGCGGGCGTCGGCGCGCCAACCTATACCGGGGGCGCATTCAGCCTTGGCGGCCCTGCAACCCTATATCTCATTCAGAGCGATCTTTGGGACGTTGATCATATATGGGATGGGGTGAACTTCCGGGCGACGCCGACACTTCAGAATATGGGCGGTCGCAACATGACCGTCAAAAATTCAACGTTCGAAAGCTTTGGACCCAACGTCTCATTTCAAAGAGACGCGACTTTTGATAATATTACAGTTCCAACGTCATGGGAGCTGGACAAGGATACCGAGAATCTAACCATCTTCAATTCTACCTTACATGGTTTTGCAGGTCCCCAAAGCCCAAGTCCGTTTAACGTGACGCTCAATAATGTCACAATAACAACTCAATTTCAGGCCACATCTGCAAATTGGACGATCAACAATAGTTCTCTTCCGGATCAGTCTCAGTTCGGTCCTAGCGCTTATGGAGCACCTGATGTTGTCAGTGTAACCGGCACGTCATTTGCCGGTCAGTTGCTGATTGGCGGGGTCAAGGAAGTAGACCTCACAGGTACGGGCGGATATTCTTGCACTAACGGATTGATCACGCGCCTTAAGAGCGGTGGAACGGGAGGGCCGGTCCAGTGGGCTATTCCGGGCCATTACTTTTTCATCGGGAGCAGATACAATTATGAAAATCCAGCGTGGAAAGTGCTGGATATGTATGACGACGGAACAACGCTTTATATTCAAACCGATCAATCCGGGGGTTTCCCCTCGCCGGTTTCGCCAGCGACGACCATTTCCGCCATCACTGCTGCGCCACTAATATCTTTTGCAAGCTGTACGGGTACTGACGACGCTATTTCATGGTCGAATGTTACGAGCAACCGGGTTCAGTTTTCGCAATGGAACAAGATCTATAACGGGAATATCGGAGCTGCGGATGCAGTCCATCAGATTAAGATATCTGGACAGGTCATCAGCATTAAATTCACGGTCGCGTCGGGATATTCCGCAGGCACGCTCAATCTTGACGGGCCCGTTGTCATTGCAAAGCCTGGCAATACCCAAGCAACGTGGACGCCGATTATTGATCTGACGACGGCGGGCGTTCGCACCATAACGCCAGCGGGCGCAAGCAGCCTCGGCTCTGATAGCGGGCTCGCTCTTCCAAACTCGGGGAATGTTTGGCTTGTCGATAATCAGATAACTCCGGCCATGTCCGGCGCCGTGGGAAGCGGATCGGTGACGATCGAGATTCAAACCGATCTTGGTATTAATCCGGCGCAAATTACGATAGTTGGCCGCCCACGCCTACGTTTGCGCTGAGCTTAAGATAAGGCATTTGCGCCCATAGGATAGCGCAAATTCGGTTTTCAATGAGAGCCACGGGACGGCGCGTATCTCTTTTTCAAAGCCGCTGATCGGAGGAAGGTTGCAAATGAGAGAAACGGGCTCTTTCAGATTTTTTATATTAACGAGAACATTCGAAAGAACCTTGCCTGAAAACGGATTGCAAAAGTATAGAACTGTGGTCGAGCCAGGTATTGCAAATGCAGCGGCGTCTTGGCAGAGAATATGAGCGCCGCACTTTAGCCAACGGGCGCGTCCAATATTATGGTTGCCGCGCTCAACTAAATCGCGGTCTAGGTCGATCCCGATCACCCTATCGAAGGGAAGCCTAGCAGCGAGAATCGTGACACGACCAAGGCCAGCCCCATAGTCGATGAACGATCCGCGGGGCTCGATGTGGCGTCTTATGGCGCGCCAGTCTCGGTAGGATGTCGGGCCATAGCCCCGGAAGTCCGGACGGTCATCAAAATGAACCTGATGCCACTCGGCAGTTGAGATGCCGAGCCATCGTTCGTTCGCTAATTCGTCGATTTGGTGGAGGCGTGACTGGAGGCTCATCCCCCACCACTACCCCCCGCCCCCTCAACCTTCCAGCGCAAAGAGGGGCTTGACAACCCGGAAAACGGTTATCTCTAGGGAATGCGATTGAACCTGCGGTTTTTGTTTAGGGCGCCGGCCGCCATGTAGGTCGGAAAGCCACTACCGCGCCAATATCGATAGACCGGATTGTAGCCGCGCATGCGCAGTCTGAAATGACCAAGGCCGCGTCCCAGCCAGTAGGCTCGTCTCTCAGCCGCCGATAGGCTCCGCAGCTCGGCCACGGATAGATCACTGCATCTCATCATTAGCATGGCGCTTTCTCACAGGATGAATGCGGTCAGACCGCGCAATACAGTCCTTCGCCGCGCCGGTTCAGCTCGCGATGTATTTCTTCGCCCCAGAAGCCCCACGGCTCGTTGGTGCCATCGTATCGATCCCATAGG
>Ga0068855_100001935_pt1 | contig 25716 bp, 27 predicted proteins | sample KBSCornC52_FD_66592 | JGI IMG/M metagenome (GOLD analysis project Ga0068855, IMG submission 66592) | Corn rhizosphere microbial communities from Kellogg Biological Station, Michigan, USA - KBS Corn C5-2 | ecosystem: Host-associated > Plants > Roots > Rhizosphere > Soil ... | reverse complement strand
GCGACGGTGGAGAGCGCGATCGAGGGATTGCGTCACGGGATTTGGGACTATCTGCTTAAACCGGTCAATATCCCGCGGCTACGCAGCTTGCTCGCACGCATTCCTCGCCCGTACGAGCTGACCGAAGAAGTGCAGACGCTGCGCTCCACGTTGCGCCGGCTCGGCCGCTTCGGGCCCATGACCGGCCGCAGCGACGCCATCCAGCACGTCTACGACACCATCGAGCGCCTTGCGCCCACCGAATCGGCCGTGCTTATTTGCGGCGAGGCAGGGACCGGTAAGGAAGTGGCCGCGCGCACGCTGCACGAGATGAGCCGGCGCCGCAAGGGTCCGTTCGTCGTATTCGACTGCCGCGCGTTCGCGCGAGACAGTACCGCGCAGCGCGGGCTCGACAGTCTGCTATTCGGCCAGGAGAGCACGGTACCCGCGATCGAGCGGCGCGAGCCGGGGCTGTTCGAGCAGGCGGCCGGCGGCACGCTGTTTCTGGACGAAATCGTCGAGTTGCCGTTGGCGCAGCAAGAGGCGCTGCTGCACGCTCTCGATTCGCAGACTTACATGCGCGTCGGTGGCAGCAACCAGGTCAGTGTCGATTGCCGCATCGTCGCGGCCACGCGCAAGCCGGCTCGCGATGCCGTCGCACAGGGTGCGCTGCGCGAGGATCTTTGGCTACGGCTCGACGCGGCGTCCATCGCATTGCCCCCGCTGCGCGAGCGCGGCGACGACGCCATGCTGCTCGCTGAAGCGCTCGTCGACGAACTCAATCGCGAGATCAACGCAAGCGGGCTCGCCACGGTCAATAAACGGATCGGCCCCAACCTCGTGCGCGAGTGCCTGACCTATGACTGGCCCGGCAATGTGCGCGAGTTGCACGAACGCGTGCGCCGCGCCTACAACGCATCGGGCGAAATCGTCGATTCGCTGCGCGCAGACGAAGCAAACGGCTCGAGCGCGCGACGCCTGAACGGCGGCAGCGTGCAAGTGGCCGTCGGAACGCCGTTGTCGGACGTCGAGGACTTGCTCATCCGCGCGACACTCGATGCCGTCGGCGGAACTCGTCACCGCGCGGCCACGCTGCTCGGGATCAGTCCGAAAACGCTTTACAACAAACTGCAGCGTATGAAGATGACCTAAAGGCCGGGACGGAGGGCGAGGCAGGCGTTCCTCGGTCGTTCCTCGGGCGTCGGTCGGCAGTCATCGGCCGTCACGCGCGTCGTGCCACGACCCCTCTGTCGCTACGCGAAGGTCGTGCGCAACAGCCCTTGTGCTTCTTGATACGCGGCCTGGGCGACCAGCTTCCTCCAGCTCGGCGCCTTGCAGCGCGGGCGCAATTGCTTGAGCCGCCGCACGCTCTCCTTCGACGGCGCGTAGGCCAACTCATGCAACACCGTCTCCGCGGCGTCCGGCTGATTGCAGATGAGGACCATGTCGCATCCCGCCTCAAGCGCCGCCTGAGCCGCTTGCGTCAGCGTCCCGCCGGCGCGCGCCGCTTCCATCGACAAATCATCGCTGAAAATCGCCCCGGTAAAGCGCAGTTTCTCGCGCAGAATGTCTTGCAGCCAAAGGCGAGAAAACCCTGCCGGGTTAGGATCGACTGCCGAGTAAATCACATGCGCCGGAATCACCGACGACAGCGACAGGCCGAGCCAGTCGTAAGGCGCGGCGTCCTCGCTCAAGATCGCTTCGAGACTGCGCCCGTCCACGGGCAGGGCGACATGCGAATCGGCAGCGGCAAACCCATGCCCCGGAAAATGCTTGCCGCAGTTGCGCATGCCGGCAAGCGCGAGCCCATGGTTCAGGCTCTTTGCGAGCACAGTCACCACGCGCGGGTCGCGATGCAATGCGCGATCCCCGATCACGGCAGAGCGGCCGTAATCGAGATCGAGGACGGGCGTGAAACTCATGTCGATGCCGCACGCGCGCAACTCCGCCGCGAGCACGTAGCCCGCCGCCGTGGCGACCTTCGTCGCCAGCAGGACGTCGCGGTCCCAGAGTTCGCCGAGTCGCCGCATCGCCGGCAGCACGGTGAAACCGTCGGTGCGAAACCGTTGGACCCGCCCACCCTCGTGATCGACCGCAATCAAAAGATCGTCGCGCACCTCGCGAATCGCCTCGGTCAACGCGGTCAGTTGCCGGCGATTCTCGTAGTGGCGCGCGAACAAAATGACGCCACCCGTCATCGGGTGGGAGAGACGGCGCACATCGTCGTCGGTGAGCACGGGGCCCGTCACGTCGAGCATCACCGGTCCGGGGGAATTTTTCATCGAAAGTCGAAGTGCGAGGAGAAGAAGAAAACATAAATGCGGCTCGAGAACCCGCCTGGAGGGAGCAGGCGCAGGACGCCGCGGCTCAGGCCGAGGGCGTCGCCAGTTCCGATTCCGCGATCACGAACGCCACCGCATAATCGCGCTCGTCGCTGATCGTCACGCGCGCCGTGATGCCGCGCGCCGCAAGCCATTCGGCCAATTCGCCAGACGCCCGCACGATCGGCTTGCCGCTCGCCTCGTTCAGCGTTTGCAGCGCGCGCCAAGTCATCGGCCACTGCATGCCCAGCCCGATCGCTTTCGAGAACGCCTCTTTCGCTGAAAAGCGCGTCGCGAGAAACGCGAGCCCGCGCACTTCGGACCGAGCCTTGCGCGCCTGATAGATACGCAGCTCGTCTGGCCCCAGCACCTTTTCGGCGAAGCGCCCGTTGGTGCGCGTCATGACCGCCGCGACGCGGCTCACTTGAATGACATCGGTTCCGATCCCGAAGATGGCCATAGGCGCGCCGCTTCCGGTCAATGCGCCGCGCCAAGGCGCGCGGCCACCATGATGGCCTTCATCTCGCGCACGGCGTTATCCCAGCCCGCGAAGATCGCGTGCGCGACGATAGCATGGCCGATATTGAGTTCGACGATGCCCTCGATGGCCGCAATCGGCTGCACGTTCGTATAGTGCAAGCCGTGGCCGGCATTGACCTTCAAGCCAAGCGACGCGCCCAGGTCCACGCCGCGCACGATACGTTCGTACTCGCTGCGCTGCTCGCCTTCCTCGGCGGCGTCCGCGTAGCGCCCCGTGTGCAATTCGACGACGGGTGCGCCCGCCTCGTGTGCCGCGCGGATTTGCACCTCGTCGGCATCGATGAACAGGGACACGCGCGAACCCGCGTCTGCCAGTTGCCGGCAAGCGGCGCGCACGACCTCGAAATGCCCGGCCACATCGAGCCCGCCTTCGGTCGTCAACTCGGCCCGCTTCTCGGGGACGAGGCATACATCGTGCGGGCGTACGTCACACGCGATGTCGAGCATCTCCTGCGTCACCGCACACTCGAGGTTCATGCGCGTTAAGAGCTGTGAGCGCAACGCGCGTACGTCGGCATCGACGATATGACGGCGATCCTCGCGCAGGTGCAGCGTGATGGCATCGGCACCTGCGGCCTCCGCCTGAAGCGCAGCGCGAATCGGGTCGGGATATTGGGTGCCGCGTGCGTTGCGCAGCGTGGCCACATGATCGATGTTGACGCCGAGATCGATGACGCTCGGCGACGTCAAAAAGAAGCTCATAGGTTCTGCAAATCGAGAAGAATCTGGCGAGTTGCAAGCGGCGTACCGCCAAGATAAGTATTGAGCAAAAAGCGCATCAGTGTCTTGCTTTGCGCAACGGTCTGGGCACGATGGTAATCGTCGCACTCCATATCGAGCAAGGTCTGTCCCGACACGACCGGCCAGTGTGCGGGTAGTTCGCTCGCAGCCTCGCGCACGCCACGCTGCGGGTCAAAGACATAGCGGCCCTGCGCTACGACCGGCTTGCGCGCGGCGGTGCGATCGAGCGCCACCGCATAGCCGGTCTCGCGCAGCAGCACGCGCTCGAACGAGCGCAGCACCTGCACGGGCGGCTCGTCGTGCGCGAGCCGCGTCAGCGTGACGACATAGTGCTGGAACAGTTGCGGATGCGGGTCCTCCCGCGCGCAGAACTTAACGAGCAGCTCGTTCACGTAGAAGCCGCAGAGCAACGCGTCGCCCACCAAAGGCAGCATGCCGCCAACCCACTCGGCCCCGGTGAGCGTGCGCATTTCCGATTTACCCGACCACGACATCGAGAGCGGTTGAAACGTCTGCAGCACACCGCGCAGCGCCGAGTGCGGGCGCTTTGCGCCCTTCGCTACGAGGGCGACGCGGCCGTGATCGCGCGAAAAGACGTCGATGATGAGGCTCGTCTCGCGATAGGCGTGGCTGTGCAGGACGAACGCAGGCTGCTCGGCGATGCGAGGCGAGGGCTCGCGCGATGCCCGGCGGACGACCGCCTCTTCATTCGTACCCATAGGCACGCAGCCCGGCTTCGTTGTCGGCCCAGCCGCTCTTCACCTTAATGAACGTTTCCAGATACACCGGGCCGTCGAAGAGCCGCTCCATGTCGAGCCGGGCTTCGGTGCTGATCTGTTTGAGCTTGGCGCCCTTATGGCCGATGATCATCGCCTTGTGGCCGTCTCGATCGACGAGGATCGTCGCGAACACGCGGCGCAGGCGCCCTTCCGTCTCGAACTTTTCGATCAACACGGTGCTCGTGTACGGCAACTCGTCGCCCGTCCATCGAAACACCTTCTCGCGCAAAATCTCAGCCGCCAGAAAACGCTCGCTTCGGTCGGTCAAGTCGTCTTCACTGTAGATCGGCTCGCCGGCCGGCAGGTACGGCTTGACCGTCTCCAGCAGGTGCTTGACGTCGTCGGCGTGCTTGGCCGAGAGCGGCACGATCTCCTTGAACTCGCGCAATGCGCTCATCTTTTGGAAGAAGGGATAAAGCGTCTGCTTATCGCTAACGCGATCGAGTTTGTTGGCAACGAGGAGCAGCGGCACCGACGGCGGGATCAGATCGAGCACCTTCTGGTCGTCAGGCCCGAAGCGGCCCGCCTCGATGACGAACAACACCGCGTCGACCGACGTCAGCGTCGACGTCACCGCGCGGTTCAGCGAACGGTTCAGCGCCCCGCTATGTTGCGTCTGAAAACCCGGCGTATCGACGAAGACGAACTGCGCGTCGTCAAACGTATGGATACCCGTAATGCGATGTCGTGTCGTCTGCGCTTTGCGCGACGTGATGCTGATCTTTTGGCCGACGAGCGCGTTCATCAACGTGGACTTGCCGACGTTGGGGCGGCCGACGATGGCGACCATGCCGCAGCGAAAGCCGGAGGGAGTAGGGGTATCGATCATGCGAAACGGGAAACTCGGAAAGGGGCTGCGCGGCGTACGCTGAGCGGCGAAAACGCGGACGAGGTCATGAATGATCGGGCTCGGGCGCTGGCGGGTGTGCCGCGCCGGCGATGTCGGAGACGAGTTCGGCTTGCGCGTCCGACTTCGGCGCGGGCACATCCGGTTTGGCGGACGCTTCGCTTTTTGCGGACGGTTCTTGAACGCGCAGTGCCGCCTTATGCTCGACGTGCGCCGCGCGAATCATCGCCGGCGGCACGGCCGCAGGGCGCTCGGCGCCATCGGCCACGGCGCTCGCCTTCGTCGCCTCACCGCGCGCGCCTTTGTCGGCCCGGCGCTCAGGCGCACGCAGATCCAGCGCCGCTTGCACCCCCTTTACACCGGGCACGACCTCGAGTTCGCCGGCCTTGGCAGCGCGCGCACCGCGCGAGCGCTTCGGCTTGGTTTCGAGCGCCGGCTGCAACACCATGACTTCGTCGAGCGCCTTTTTTGCCGCCGCCTGCTCGGCCGCGCGACGGCTCGCGCCGGAACCCGATACCTTCACGTCGAGCTTGGGCACCGTACACTCGACTTCGAACTGTTGATTGTGGGCGGCACCGTGCGTGGCGACGACCGTGTAAGTCGGCAACGCGATCTTGTGGCCCTGCAGGTACTCCTGCAACAGCGTCTTGGAATCCTTCCCGAGCGTGCGCGGATCGATGTGATCGAGGATCGGCACATACAAGCGCTTGATGACGGTTTGAGCCGCATCGAAGCCGCCGTCGACGAAGATCGCCCCGAGGATCGCCTCGAACGCATCGGCCAGAATCGACGGCCGCCGGAAACCCCCACTGCGCAACTCGCCCTCGCCAAGTCGCAGGCTCTCGGAAATATTAAGGGCCTGAGCGATTTCGTAAAGCGACTGTTGTTTGACCAGATTGGCGCGCACGCGCGAGAGGTCGCCTTCGTCCAATTTGCCGAATCGCTGATACAAAAGCGCAGCCACCGCGCAATTTAGAACGGAATCGCCCAGAAATTCGAGCCGTTCATTGTGCGAGGCACTGTGACTGCGGTGAGTTAAGGCCTGGCGCAACAATTCCGCATTGCGAAATTCGTAGCGCAACCGGCTTTCCAGCGGAGATAGCGGCATGTGCAGAGTATAACGCGCGCGTCAGGCCCGACGGTCAGGCCGGGCGGGACGCGAAAAACGGGCGAACGGCGTGCGCCTCGGTGTGCCGAGCGCCGAATCCGACGCTAGCGGATCGTGCGCCACGCGTGCGCGCGGCGCACGTGCGCTCAATTGAACGGCCCGATGCGCTTCAGATTACTGAAGTTCATCCAAACGAAGAACGCACGGCCGACGATGTTGCGATCGGGCACGAAGCCCCAGTAGCGGCTGTCGGCACTGTTGTCGCGGTTGTCGCCCATCATGAAGTAATGGCCGGGCGGCACTTTGCAGACGACGCCGGCGCTGTTGTAAGAGCAGTTGTCGCGATAGGGATAATCTTCCGCGCCAATGACGAACGGGGGCACGGCCGGATTATTCAAGATCCCGTGTTTGCGCGTGCCGAGTGTCTCTTCGAACTGCTTCGCGTAGCCGACGCGCTCTTCGTCGAAGTAATCGGGCAGCGGCGTTTCCGGAATGCTCTTGCCGTTGATCGTCAGGTGCTTGTTTTCGTAGGCAACGACGTCGCCGGGCAGGCCGACCACGCGTTTGATGTAATCGACCGATTCGTCCTTCGGGTAGCGAAACACGACGACGTCGCCGCGTTCGAGCGGGCTGCCTTGCGTGATTTTCGTATCGGTGATCGGCAGGCGCAGGCCGTACTCAAACTTGTTCACCAGGATGAAATCGCCGACAAGCAGTGTCGGCACCATCGAGCCCGACGGAATCTTGAACGGTTCGACCACGAACGAGCGCACGAGAAACACGATGAGAATGACGGGGAAAAAACTGGCGGAGTACTCGAGCCACCACGGCTGGCGCAGCTTCTCGTCGCGCAGGCGAGCCCGCGTCTGCGGGGCGTTTTCATCGGCAAAGCGCTCGCCCACGCGCGCCTGCTGACGGTCGAACTCGTCAACGACGGCATCGGCCGCCCGACGCCGCTGCGGCAAAAAAATCAACTTATCGGCAACCCACGCGATGCCCGTCAAAACGACGAGCACAAAGAGAATCAGCGCAAAGTTCATGTAGGAATGGTCCTGTTATTTGTCTTCGACGCGCAAGATCGCGAGGAAAGCCTCTTGCGGAATCTCGACGGACCCGACCTGCTTCATTCGCTTCTTGCCTTCTTTTTGCTTTTCCAACAGCTTCTTTTTCCGCGTGATGTCGCCCCCGTAGCATTTCGCAAGCACGTTCTTGCGTAGCGCCTTGATGTTCTCGCGCGCGACGATGTGCGCGCCGATCGCCGCTTGGATCGCGACGTCGTACATCTGGCGCGGAATGATCTCGCGCATCTTAGCCGCGACCTCGCGGCCTCGGTATTGCGATTGCGAACGGTGGACGATCACGGAAAGCGCATCCACCTTATCGCCGTTGATCAGCATGTCGACCTTGACGACGTCGGACGCGCGATATTCCTTGAACTCGTAATCCATCGACGCGTAGCCGCGCGAAACCGACTTGAGCCGGTCGAAGAAGTCGAGGACGATCTCCGCCATCGGGATCTCGTAGGTCAACTGCACTTGGCGGCCGTGGTACTGCATGTTGATCTGATTGCCGCGCTTTTGCGTGCAGAGCGTGATGACCGAGCCGACGTAGTCCTGCGGCATGTAGAGATTCACCGTGACGATCGGCTCGCGAATCTCTTCGATCCTCGAAGGGTCGGGCATCTTGGCCGGGTTCTCGACCATTAGCATCGTGCCGTCGCGCTGCAAGACCTCGTAGACCACCGTAGGCGCCGTGGTAATGAGGTCCATGTCGAATTCGCGCTCGAGCCGCTCCTGCACGATCTCCATGTGCAAGAGACCGAGAAAGCCGCAGCGGAAGCCGAAGCCGAGCGCCTGGGACACCTCGGGCTCGTATTGCAGCGAGGCATCGTTGAGCTTGAGCTTCTCGAGCGATTCGCGCAGCGCGTCGTACTGATTGGCCTCGATCGGATAAAGGCCGGCAAACACCTGCGGTTTGACTTCCTTGAAACCGGGCAGCGGCGCTTTGGCGGGCCGGTTGGCAAGCGTCACGGTATCGCCGACTTTTGCAGCCGTCAGTTCCTTGATGCCTGCGATGATGAAGCCCACCTGCCCCGCGGCAAGCACGTCCAGATTCTTCGACTTCGGCGTGAACACGCCGATATGCTCGACGGGGTACTGCGCGCCCGTAGCCATCAGCTTGATCTTGTCCTTCGGACGCAATGTGCCGTTGACGATGCGCACGAGCATGACCACGCCGACATAGTTGTCGAACCATGAATCGATCATGAGTGCCTGCAGCGGCGCGTCCGGATCGCCCTTGGGCGCCGGCACCTTCACGATCAGCGCTTCGAGCACGTCCTCGACGCCGAGGCCCGTCTTCGCGCTGCAATGCACGGCATCGGTGGCGTCGATGCCGATGACGTCCTCGATCTCGGTGATGGCGTTGTCCGGATTAGCCGCGGGTAGATCGATCTTGTTGAGCACGGGCACCACTTCGACGCCAAGCTCGATCGCCGTGTAGCAGTTCGCAACCGTTTGCGCCTCGACCCCTTGGCTGGCGTCGACGACGAGCAGCGCCCCTTCGCAAGCCGATAGCGAACGACTGACTTCGTACGAGAAGTCGACGTGCCCCGGGGTATCGATGAGGTTAAGGTTATAGAGTTTGCCGTCGCGCGCGCGATATTGGAGCGCGGCCGTTTGAGCCTTGATCGTGATGCCGCGCTCGCGCTCGAGATCCATCGAGTCGAGCACTTGCGATTCCATTTCGCGGTCGGACAAGCCGCCGCACAGTTGAATAATGCGATCGGCGAGCGTCGACTTGCCATGGTCGATGTGGGCAATGATCGAAAAGTTGCGTATATGATCCATTCAGGGCCGATCAAGCGAAAAAGGCGCGCTCGGAGAACCGCGGAGCACGCCTTGTAAGTACGTGATAAACCGGGCTATTTTAGCCGAAACGGCCTTCTCACGGCGGATTTTCCCGGCACCGGACGCCTGCGGGCCACGTTCCGACTCGCACTTCCGGTGCAGGCCGGCACGCAACCCATACCCGGCGGGCATGCATGTGCACGTGCTGATGAGCCGCTTAAGCGCCACTTATGCGCCGCGCGTGATCAGCGCCGCTCGTACGCGCTCGGCATCGAGCCGATAGCGGCTGAGCTCGACCCCGTCCCAAACGAGCACGGGAACGAGTTCGTCGTAGCGCTCGAGGAGCGCCGGATCGGCGTCGACGTCGATAACCTCGACCGTCGCGTCGAAGGTGCGGGCCAGCGGCTCGAGTGCAGCGAGCATCTCCTCGCACAGATGACACCACGCCCTCGAATAAAGCTTGAGCGCCGGCGGCGGCGTGCGCGAGGCTATCGTCTTCATTTGCCTTGTACGCGCGGCTTGAGAGGCACGTACTGCGTGTTCTCCCCGCGCCGCACGAGCAACGGCACCATTTTTTGCGGATCGAGATGCGCCGTTGCCTGCTCGAACTGCTTTGCGTTCGAAACGTCGACATCGCCGACGCGCAAGATAACGTCGCCCTTTTGCAGGCCGACACGCGCAGCCGGCCCATCCACCGCATCGATTTGCACGCCGCCCGTGCGCAGCTTCATCGACTTGATTTGGTCGGCCGAGAGATCGGAGACCGTTACGCCCAGCGGATTGGAGGCACGCGCCTTCGCCGCGGGCGCTTGCTGCTCGTCCGCCTTTGCCGTCTTCTCGGGCTGCGTTTGCACCACCGTGATCGGCAGGTCGTGCGATTGCCCCTTGCGCCACACCGTGATGGTCGCCTTGGTGCCGGGCTTCGTATCGCCGACCATGCGCGGCAGGTCCGTATCGGCTTCGACCGGGGCGCCGTTGAACTTGAGGATGATGTCGCCCGGCTGCAAACCGGCTTTATCCGCGGGGCCGCCGGGCTCGACGCTGCTCACGAGTGCGCCTTCGGCGCGCGGCAGACCGAGCGAATCGGAGACGTCCTTCGTGACCTGTCCGATCGATACGGCGATACGCCCACGCACGACCTTGCCCGTCGTCTTCAGTTGGTCGGCCACGCGCATCGCTTCGTCGATCGGAATCGCGAATGCGATACCCATGAAGCCGCCCGTGCGACTGTAGATTTGCGAGTTGATGCCAATCACCTCGCCTTGCATGTTGATGAGCGGGCCACCCGAGTTGCCGGGGTTCACGGCCGCGTCGGTCTGAATGAACGGCAGGTAATCGCCGGTCTCGCGGCCCTTGGCGCTGACGATGCCTTCCGTTACCGTGTTGTCCAGTCCGAACGGCGAACCGATCGCAAGTACCCATTCGCCCACGCGCACCTTGTTCGAATCGCCGATCGTCACGGCCGGCAAATTCGCGGCGTCGATCTTGACGACGGCGATGTCCGTGCGCTCGTCCGAGCCGATGAGCTTGGCCTTGAATTCCCGTTTGTCGGTGAGCGTGACGTAGATGTTGTCGGCATCGTCCACCACGTGTGCGTTCGTCATCACGTAGCCGTCGGAGGAAACGATGAAGCCCGAGCCCACGCCGCTGTTCTGTTCGCCGTCGCCGTTGTCCGATTGATCGGGGCTGCCGCCGCGGTCGCCCTGATCGCCGCCGCGCGGCTTATTCGGCGCTTGCGGCAGCGGGATGCCGAAGAAGCGCCGGAAGAACTCCGACATGTCGCCGTCGTCCATGCCAGGCGGCATCGCACGCTGGCCACCCGAGTTCGAACCGGACACGCGCGCAGTCGTCCGAATGTTGACGACAGCGGGCCCCACTCGATCGACGAGATCGGGGAAATCGGGCAGGTTCCCCGGTGGCATAGCCGACGCCGAATGCGGCGCGAACGACAGGCAAGCCAAGGCTGAGGCGGCCGCGAAGAATTTGCGCACCGAAAGATTCGTCATAGGGAGGGGACCGAAGCGTTACTTGGTAGCTTTATATTCTATGGCAGACGCAAAGCGCTGCAGCGTAGCTTGCGGGACTTCGCCGAGCACGGTGACCCAATAATCGCGATAGCGCGTGACGAGGACATGCGTGGCCCCGGTACTGCCCGAGCCTTCCTTGCGCGAATTTTTTTCGACGGGCTCGACGAATACCGAGATCGTCGAGAGCCCATCGGAAAACACCGCTTGATCGACGGGAATCGGCGGCGCACCGGCTTCGCGCGCGGCCATCGGGCGCCGCAACTCGCGGATCCTTTGAAAGCCCGGTATATCGGGCGCGATACGCCAGCCCTGCGCCTCCATGTCGATCGGCGAAACGGGCGGGCGCACGAGCGTCCAGCCTTTCGTATCGCGCATACCCGCGGCAATGGCCGCCTTCTGCGCCGGCACGCCAATACGCACCTGCGTAAATGCCATCTGTTCGAGTACGTGCCCCGACGCGTCGAGCGTCTGCACGCGCAGCAGCAGGCCCGTCTTCGCGTCCGCCCATAGCTTGTAAGCAAAGCGATAGGCATCCTTCGGATCGAGTTCGATCACTTGCGCATCGAGCCCCGCCACCCGATCGCCGCTGAGCAGCTTCGGGTCGTAGACCGACAGCACCTGCGCACCGCTTTCGCTCATGAGCGCCGGAAACGCGTCGCGATTGAGGCGCTTTTCGATCACGCAAAGATGCCGTTCCGGCACGAAGGTGTAAAGATCGTCGTCGTGGCGCAACAGCTTGCGCGGGGGGCCGTCGAGGCTTTCCAGCGATTCGAATTCGCCGTCGCCGCGTACCGCGTAATGCGCAATGCGCGAGGACTGCACGAAATTATCGTGCTGATAGACGAAGACACCTTCGTAATTTTCGCGCTGCGCGGCTTCGTGAATTCGATCGAGCCAGTTTGCGGCCTGCTGGCGGACGGACACGTCGGCTTGAGCGAGTGCTGCGCGAGGGGAAACCGATAACAGCGCGGCGGCGCAAAGCAGCCACGCCGCCCCCTGCCGCCGGGCGGCGACGCGCATCGAGCCCAATGTCTGCACGGCTTATTGGCCTTGGGAAGTCTGGACTGCGGCGCGAATGAGCGGCATCGAACCCGGCATCATCGGCTGCTGCGCAAATTGTTGGTGTGCTTCCAGGTATTGATCCAGGCTGGCGTCGCGAATGATGTTGCCCTCTTGGGCACCCGAGCCGCTCGTCATGGCAACGGTCTGCACAGCATTCGTCGAAGCCGTCTGAACAGGGCTGTGCATACCGCCATGCTGCCACTGCGGCAGCACGATCCAACTCAGCGTCGCCGCCGCCGCCGCAACCGCCAAGGCCGGAGCGACCCGTCGACGCAACACCGATGCGCGGCTGCGTACCGGTGCACGCGACGGAACCAGCAAATGCGGCTCCGCTTCCAGCCGGGCCGATAAGCCCGCCAGGAATGCAACGCTCTTAGCCGGATGAACAGCCAGATCATCGGAGCGCAAGGCGTCGCCGATCAAATGGTAGGCCGACCACGTCGTGCGATCGGCATGGTCGAACTCGGCCAGCACCTCAGCGAACGATTCGGACGAATCGAACCCCTCCGCATCGACGAATGCGGATAAACGCTCGCCGCGCGAGCTGCCCTTCGACTGCATCGAGACCGACCCCATGACGTTCCCCATCTTACAAACACCCCGTAGTGACACGACTTAACCCAGTTCCAACACTGCAACCACCGAGCCGGTGCCGGGACGGCCGAAACGCGCTACCAGCGCTTACCCTCGGGCGTATCCAGCAAAGGACGCAATTTTGCCGCAATCGCCTCCCGAGCGCGAAAAATTCGCGATCTAACCGTTCCGATGGGGCACCCCATCATCTCGGCGATCTCCTCGTAGCTGAGCCCTTCGATCTCGCGAAGGGTGATTGCCACGCGAAGCTCTTCCGGCAACAGCGCCATCGCAGCATTGACCGTCTGCGCGATCTGCTTGCTCATCAACATCGACTCAGGCGTGTTGATATCCCTTAGTTGATCGGCGTCCGAGAAAGTTTCAGCCTCTTCGGCGTTTGCTTCGGTCGACGTAGGAGCACGGCGGCTCTGCGTCGCGAGATAATTCTTCGCCGTGTTGACGGCGATTCGGTACAACCAGGTATAAAACGCCGACTCGCCGCGGAACTGAGGCAACGCGCGGTAAGCCTTGATGAACGCATCCTGCGCGACGTCCTCGACCTCGGCCGGGTCGCGCACGAGCCGCGAGATCAACCGAAGGATCTTGCGGTGGTATTTCGAGACCAGGAGTTCGAACGCGGCTTTATCGCCCTGCTGCACGCGCTCGACCAGAACCTGGTCGACTTCTTTTTCACTCACCTGATGGGGTCCGTTCACTTGGGAGGGCTGCGTCGGGGACCGCTATTGTAGCGTCCCCTTCATGACCCAGGCGCGATGTGTAACCGCGGTTACGGTCGTTACAGATTGGGGGTGGCGCTCAAAAAGCCGCGTGGCGGCCGCGCACGGCCAACGCCCGAAAAGCCGCGGCGTCGACAGCGTCCGCCGCGACGACGAACGCTTGCGGCCGTCGCGCATTCGGGCCGGCAACCGCCAGCACGAGCCAGCGCTCAGCCCACTGGGCGACGCCGACGATCCGCCCTTGAAACAACGCGTGCCCGGCGCCGTCGAAGGCCGCGAGGCCCTCGGACGTCAATTCGAGCAGCATCGGCTGCCGTCGTTCATACCGCACGAATGATAAGCCGAAGGCCGCCAACGCTGCGGCGGCAAGCCAAAGCGCGTCGATCGGGCCCAGGTGCGCGGCCATCGTGACATGCACCGCCGTCGCGCAAACGAGTGCAAACGCCAGCGACGCCAGGCGCACGGAAAGCGAACGCCGCAGCGCTATGCGCCGCGGCATACCTGCTTCGAAATCGTGGCCGACGATCCGCGTCAATGGACCGTCCCGATCAGGCGCGCTTGAAGACTAGCGTGCCGTTCGTACCGCCGAACCCGAACGAGTTCTTCAGCGCGACGCCGATCTTCATTTCCCGCGCCGTATTCGCGCAGTAATCGAGATCGCACTCGGGGTCTTGGTTGAAGAGGTTAATGGTCGGCGGCGACACCTGGTGATGCACGGCCAGCACCGTGAACACCGACTCCAACCCGCCCGAGCCGCCCAGCAAATGGCCCGTCATCGACTTCGTCGAATTCACGACGACCTTCTTCGCATGCTCACCGAGCGCGCGCTTGATGCCGGTCGTCTCCGCCACATCGCCGAGCGGCGTCGACGTGCCGTGCGCATTGATGTAATCGACTTCGTCGCCGCTGATACCGGCATTGCGCAGCGCCGCCGCCATGCAGCGGCGCGCACCGTCGCCATCCTCGAGCGGGGCGGTCATATGGTAAGCGTCGGCGCTCATCCCATAACCGGTGATTTCGGCATAGATCTTCGCGCCGCGCGCCTTCGCATGCTCGTACTCCTCGAGCACCATGACGCCCGCCCCTTCGCCGAGCACGAAGCCGTCTCGATCCTTGTCCCACGGACGGCTAGCCGTAGCCGGATCGTCGTTGCGCTGCGACAGCGCGCGGGCCGCCGCGAAACCGCCGACGCCGAGCGGCGACACCGTCGCCTCCGCGCCGCCGGCCAACATGATGTCGGCATCGCCGTACTCGATGAGGCGCGACGCCTCGCCGATACAGTGCAAACCGGTCGTGCAGGCGGTGACAATCGCTAGATTCGGGCCCTTCAGGCCGAACTTCATCGACAAGTGGCCCGAGATCATGTTGATGATCGATGCGGGAACGAAAAACGGCGAAATACGCCGCGGCCCCCGGTTGAGCAGTTCCGTCTGCGTCACTTCGATCATCGGCAAGCCGCCGATGCCCGAGCCGACCAGCACACCGGCGCGCTCCGCGTTGGCTTCGGTGATCTCGATGCCGCTGTCCTGCATCGCTTGTATGCCCGCCGCCATCCCATAATGGATGAACGTATCCATGTGGCGGGCTTCCTTCGCAGGCATGTAATCTTCGACGTCGAAGCCTTTCACTTCGCCGGCGAAGCGCGTCGAGAAGTTCGTTGCGTCGAACTTCGTGATGGTCGCGATGCCGGACTTGCCGGCAACCAGATTCGCCCACCCGTCGGCAACATTATTGCCGACAGGCGACACCAGTCCCAAGCCTGTAACAACAACACGGCGACGGCTCACGGTAACCTCTTTTCCATAAATGACAAAAGCAAAAGCCACAGCGGCCACAGGAAACCGACCCTGTGAGCCCTGTGGCTAAGATTCGGCACCAGCATCGGCATTCGACGTGAAAACGCGGCAAACGCGGCTAGCGCGGATAAGCCCGGCGCGCGAGGCGTTAGGCCTTGACGTTCGCGCGAGCGTAGTCGATCGCTTGCTGAACGGTCGTGATCTTTTCGGCTTCCTCGTCCGGAATTTCCATGCCGAACTCGTCTTCCAGCGCCATCACGAGTTCAACCGTGTCGAGCGAGTCTGCACCGAGATCGTTCACGAACGATGCTTCGTTCTTGATCTCAGCTTCGGCCACGCCCAGTTGTTCCGCGACGATCTTCTTGACGCGCTGTTCGATGTTGTCCATTACCCCTCCGAGGGAAAAAAGTTCAAAATTGCAAGTGCGCGCATTTTATCAGGTTTGCCCGGTCAAAAAGCGCGCTCAAGGCTAGCGTTGAGACTTGGCGCCGGAAGTGTTCGGCTACCGCCGGCGCGGATGGTAAACGAAATCCGTCAAGACATGTACATCCCGCCGTTCACATGCAACGTCACGCCGGTGACATACCCGGCCTGCGGCGAAGCAAGAAAGGCGACGGCATGGCCGATATCCTCGGGGCTACCCAGACGGCCGAGCGGAATTTGCGCCTTGAGGGCGGCCTGTTGGTCGTCGGGCAGGCCCTTCGTCATATCAGTATCGATGAAGCCGGGGGCGACGCAGTTCACCGTGATGCCGCGACTGCCGATTTCACGCGCCAGCGCGCGCGTCATGCCCGCCACACCCGCTTTCGCCGCAGCGTAGTTCATCTGCCCGGGGTTGCCCGCGGAGCCGACGACCGACGTGATATTGATAATGCGGCCACCGCGCGCTTTCATCATCGGGCGCAGTACCGCACGCGAGAGCCGGAACACGGCCGTTAGATTCGTGTCGATGACAGCGTCCCACTCGTCGTCCTTCATGCGCATGGACAGTTGATCGCGCGTGATGCCCGCGTTGTTCACGAGCACATTGAGCGCGCCGAATTCCTTCACCAGCGTATCGATGAGCGCATCGACGGCTTGAGCGTCGTTGACTTCCAGCACGACGCCGCGCCCCGCCAGCCCCTCGGCCGCGAGCGCCTCGGTGATGCCGGCCGCGCCCGCATCGCTCGTTGCCGTACCGATCACGGTCGCACCTTGCCGGGCGAGCACGAGGGCAATCGCACGACCAATGCCGCGCGAGGCGCCCGTCACGAGCGCGACTTGTTTATCGAGAGCTTTTTCCATGGTGATTCTAATAATGCGCTAGCACGCGGTGAGTTCGTGGCGGGTTTGAATGCTACTTATGGCTCATGTGAGGGATAGGCGAACACCGGATGCTTGCGCTTTTTACGCGGTAAGCAGCTTCAGCGTTTCGTCGAGCGAGGCCGGATCGGTAATCGCCATGCCGACGAGGTTGCCGTCGATTCGCTTGGTCAAGCCCGCAAGCACCTTGCCGGGCCCGCACTCGACCACATGTGTCACACCGTCCTTGGCCATCGCCCGCACGCACTCGACCCAGCGGACGGGGCCCGCGGCCTGGCGCACGAGCGCTTCCTTGATCGCGGCCGGCTCGGACACGATTGCCACATCGACGTTGTTGACGATGGGGATTTGGGGCACTTTGACGTCCACGCTCGCGAGATACTCGCGCAGGCGATCGGACGCGGGCTGCAGCAGCGACGAATGGAACGGCGCGGATACCGGCAGCGGCAGCGCGCGTTTGGCGCCCTTCGCTTTGGCGAGCTCGCAGGCTTTCTCGACGGCGGCTTTGTGCCCCGCGATCACGACTTGCGCGGGCGCATTGAAATTGACTGCTTCGACGACGCCGCTGCTTTCGCGCGCGGCTGCGGCGCAAACGGCGCGGACCGTATCGTCGTCGAGACCGAGGATGGCCGCCATGCCGCCGACGCCCACCGGAACGGCCGTTTGCATCGCCTGCGCCCGAAAGCGCACGAGCGGCACTGCATCCCGAAACGCAAGCGCACCGGCGGCGACGAGCGCCGTATATTCGCCAAGGCTATGGCCCGCGACGAGGGCGGGTGCGGCCCCGCTCGCCTCACGCCACGCGCGATAGATCGCATAGGCGGCAGCCAGCATGACGGGCTGCGTGTTCGTGGTGAGATTCAAGTCCTCGGCGGGACCTTCGGCGATGAGTTTACCGAGATCCTGGCCAAGCGCGTCGGACGCTTCCTGCAAGGTGTCGCGCACGACGGCGCGATCGGCAAATGCATTCAGCATGCCGACCGATTGCGACCCCTGCCCCGGAAAAACGAACGCAATTTTCATATCATCCCCAGATATTGAGCTTTTTGGCGCAATCGGTGTGCGCGCCGGCGCGGCCCGCACACGAATGGCCGCACGGCCGCACGCTGTCGATCAATAGCGGATGACCGATGCACCCCATGTGAAGCCGCCGCCGACGCCTTCGATGAGCACGTGCTGTCCGCGCTTGATGCGCCCGTCGCGCACAGCGATGTCGAGCGCGAGCGGAATCGACGCGGCCGAGGTATTGCCGTGCTCGCCGACCGTGACGACCATACGCTCTTGCGGCAAGCGCAGCTTGCGGCACGTGTGCGACATGATGCGGATGTTGGCTTGATGCGGAATCAGCCAATCGAGCTGCTCCGGAGCCATATTGGCCTTCTGCAGCGCCTCGATGGCTACTTTCTCGAGCACGTTCACGGCCAGTTTGAAGACGGCCTGCCCATCCATATGGAGAAACGCGCTGCCCGCGACGACCCCGGCGTTGACATGGCCCGGCGTGCAAAGAATGCCGGCATGGCTGCCATCCGCATGAAGCGCGCTTGCGAGCACGCCCGGCTCGTCGGACGCCTGGAGGATCACCGCACCGGCGCCGTCGCCGAACAGCACGCAGGTGGTCCGATCATTGAAATCGAGAATGCGCGAAAAAGTCTCGGCGCCCACGATGAGCGCGGTGCGGCACTGCCCGCTGCGGATCATAGCGTCGACAGTCGCAACGGCGTAGGCGAAGCCCGAGCAGACCGCTTGAATGTCGAAGGCGGCGCCGCCGTTCTTGATCTGAAGTTTGCTCTGCAGCAGGCAGGCCGTGCTCGGGAACACGTAATCGGGCGTGGAGGTGGCCACAACGATGAGATCGATCGATTGCGGATCGATGTCGGCGGCCTCGATTGCACGCTGCGCAGCGACGAGCGACAGATCGCTCGTCGTCACATCCGGTTCGGCGAAATGACGAGCGTGGATGCCCGTACGCGCGACGATCCATTCGTCGCTTGTCTCGACTCCGTGTTTGGCGAGTCGATCCGCGAGCGCTTGATTCGTGACACGGCCGGGCGGCAGATAGCTGCCGGTGCCGAGCACGCGGGAGTAAATTTGCGATTGGGCCATTTATGCTTTCGAAGATACCGCGGCGTCGGGCTCGCCCGGACGGCCGGCGAGATTCGCGTGACCGGCGCCGCCCGCGTCGCGCGCTGCTTGCGCGAGCGGTGCTGCGTTCTCTTCCATCGCTCGCGCCAGGCGCTCGATGACGCCATTTTTGACGGCATCATACCCGCGTTTGATAGCCCACTCAAACGCATACGCATCGGCCGAGCCGTGGCTTTTGATGACGAGCCCGCGCAAGCCTAGCAGCGCGGCACCGTTGTACTGGCGATGGTCGACGCGCTTCTTGAAACGCATCAGCACGGGCAACGCCAAGAACGCCATCAGCTTGGTGAGAAGCGAACGGCCGAATTCCTCGCGGATAATCTCGGAGAGCACCTGCACCAATCCTTCCGAGGTTTTGAGCGCGACATTGCCGACGAAACCGTCGCAGACGATCACGTCCGCGGTGCCCTTGTAGATGTCGTTGCCTTCGACGTTGCCGCGAAAGTTGAGCGTGCTCGCGCGCAGCAGTTCGCCCGCGCGCTTGATGGTCTCGTTGCCTTTGATCACCTCTTCGCCGATGTTCAGCAGGCCGATCGTCGGGCGATCCTTGCCTTCTAGCGCGGAAACGAGGGCATGACCCATCTCGGCGAACTGCAGCAAGTGCTGCGGCTCGCAATCGACGTTCGCGCCGAGGTCGAGCATCATCGTGTAGCCGTGCGAATTCGGCAGCGCCGATGCGATCGCGGGGCGCTCGATGCCGGCCAGCGTCTTCAGAACGTAACGCGACACGGCCATCAGTGCGCCGGTGTTGCCGGCGGAGATACAGGCCTGCGCCGCTTCATCCTTGACGAGATTGAGCGCCACGCGCATCGACGAATCTTTCTTCTTACGTAGCGCGACCTCGACGGAATCGTCCATAGCGACGACCTCCGACGCAGGCACGACCGTCAGCGCCCGGTTCTCGAGCGCCTTGCATTTCTTCAGTTGTGCACGAATCGGCGCTTCGAGGCCGACGAGCATCAGTTCGGCATCGGCATGCGATCGAACGAAGCTAACGGCAGCGGGAACGGTCACGGACGGGCCGTGGTCGCCTCCCATGCAATCTATCGTGAGCTTTATGGTCATGGACTGCGACGGATTTCAGGCGCGCTATGCGGGGGACCGGAACACACGGGCGTTGGGCACGAATCGGAGTAAAGGCCACATGCCCACCCCCGACGATTGCCGAAGCCCCAATCATTCGAGTTGATCGCGAAGCACGGAACGAGAGCCGGCGTCGGAGCGCTCACTCTCGTCGACAAAAAAGCGGCCATTGAATGCCGCCTTTCGTTCGAGTCGCGAAATGTGAAGCAAGATCAAGCAAGCCACTCGCCGCGCACTGGACCACCGGGTGGGGTGGACGGCACGTACGTGGCAATTAGTCGTTCTTCGTCTTGATGACTTTCTTGCCGCGATAGTAGCCGTTCGGGCTGACATGGTGACGCAGATGCACTTCGCCCGTGCTCGGCTCGACCGCGATCGGTGCTGCCGTGACGAAATCGTGCGAGCGGTGCATGCCGCGCTTCGACGGCGACTTCTTGTTTTGCTGGACTGCCATGGTAACTCCTAAAAATTTTCGGGATTCTAACACAGCCCGATCGGCGTAACGCCACTGCCCATAGGGCCGGCGCGCCGTATCGTGCCACTCAAGCAACGGTTCAATGCTTCTTGCCGCCCTCGCCCCCGCCGCGCTTGAGCGCTTCGAGCGCGGCGAAAGGATTGGGCGTGCCGGGGACATCTTGGTGCTGCGCGCCCGGCACCGACGATTCGCCGCCGTCTTGCTCTTCGTTCTCGCCCTCAGCTTCGCTGGGATCGAGTGCGAGCTCGCCTGCCGCGCCGGAAACAAGACTGTCGTGTATTTGCGGACACACGTCATGCTTCGGCACGAGCGGCAGCGACAGCAGCAACTCCTCTTCGATCAGTTCGACGAGATCGAATTGGTTCGATCCGACGATCACTTCGATTTCATCTTCATCGAGCGGAAACGCTGCCGCTTCCGTTTCGGTCGCTACGAGCCGGTAAGCGGCATCGACGTCGAACACCTGCTCGTACGGCGCGAGGCACCGCTGACATTCGAGCCACGCCGCACCGTGCAGCGCCAGCCGAAGATACGGCTGGGCCGCCTCCGTGCCATCGTCCTGCAGTTCGGGCTGCGTCGAACCCTCGATCTGCCACGTGAACAGCGTGTCGCGATCTGGCGCGTCCGCCGGGACTTCGTTTAACATGCGCGGCAGTTGTGAGACGCGCACTGCACCGGCAGCTTGACGGCCGCTGCGCGCGAACTCGAAAACGTCGAATGCGTGCGGATCGATAAGCCCGCCAGTCTTGCCGGAATGTTGGGACATGGTTCGCTCCTCGCTCCGTTCAAGTCGCTGCGTACCTTGCTGGCACACTGCTCGTACTCTCTGCTTGTACCCCGCCCGCCCCGACCTTCGCGCTTTTTCAGCGGCCTCTTTTAAAAGACTGCTTTTGAACGACTTGGCGGCTTGGGGACATCGTTTGGAATACAAGGGCCACCGCACATCGAGGACCGCACATCGGATGCTAGCGGGCCAGAAAAGGGCACCGTGAAAAGCCGGAGACTATATTCGATTTATCTTTTGCAGTCAATCACTTGAACGCCGGCGGGCTTAAACCGCCGCACAACGCACCGACTCATCGCTTCCCTAATTTCCGCGTACATCATGCTCGATTCCAGCGTCCGGCCGCCCAGGCTCATCCTCGCCTCCAGTTCGCCCTACCGCCGTGCCTTGCTGGAGCGGTTGCGCATTCCGTTCGACGTGGCCGTTCCGGCACTCGACGAAACGCCGCGCGCCGATGAAGCACCGGCCGCCACTGCCTTGCGGCTCGCCCAAGCGAAGGCGCGTGCCGTCGCGGCCCGCGAGGCGACCGCCGAGGGTGACCCGGCACCCATACTGGTCATCGGCTCGGACCAGGTGGCCACGTTCGACGGCCTTCAAATCGGCAAGCCGGGCAGCCATGAGAAAGCCCTCGAGCAGTTGCGTGCGATGCGCGGCCGCGTCGTCGAATTTCATAGTGCACTATGCCTCTTCGACCACGCACGGGACATCGCGCAAACCGAAGATGTCGTGACGCGCGTGCGCTTTCGGGACCTGCCCGACGCCGAACTCGACGCCTATCTCCACCTCGAGACGCCCTACGACGTAGCAGGCAGCGCGAAGTCGGAAGGGCTCGGGATCGCACTGCTGGAATCAATCGACTCGGACGATCCGACCGCGCTCGTCGGCCTACCGCTGATCGCGCTCACGCGCATGCTGCGCGCGGCCGGCTACCCGTTTTTTCTCTCGGCCTCGGCAGGTGCGCAATGAGCGGCGCGCTCTATCTGATCCCGAATGCGCTCGGCGAAGGCGACGCTGCCTCGCTGGCCGCGATCCTGCCCGCCGGCGTCATTGCGCGCACGGCCATGCTCTCCTATTTCGTCGGGGAAAACGCTAAAAGCACGCGCGCGTTCCTCAAGCGTGTGGGCGTGACACGGCCGATCCAAGAAATCGAGATCCGCGAATTAAACGTACATACACCGGCCGCCGAGATCGACCGCCTGTTGGCGCCGATCCTGGCCGGCACGGACGGCGGGCTCGTGTCCGAAGCAGGCTGCCCGGCCGTGGCGGACCCCGGTGCACTGCTCGTACGCCGGGCGCATGAGCGCGGCGTCAAGGTCGTACCGCTCGTCGGGCCCAGCTCGATCCTGCTCGCACTCATGGCCTCCGGGCTCGACGGCCAACGCTTCGCCTTCCACGGCTATTTGCCGGTCGATCCGGCCGAACGGACAAAGACGCTGCGCGAACTCGAGCAGCGCTCGCGCAAGGGGCGCGAGACCCAGATCTTCATCGAAACGCCGTATCGCAACCGCGCGCTGCTCGATGCGCTGACCGCAAGCTGCGCGCCGTCGACGCTCGTTACCGTCGCCGTCGATCTGACGCTCGAGTCCGAGCGGATCGCCACTCGCGGTGCCAGCGAGTGGAAAAAACACGCCGGCGCATTCGACCTGCACAAACGGCCGGCGATCTTTCTCATGCTGGCGAACTGACTGCGGGCCCGCGCCCCCCGCTCAGTGCAGTTGCACACGGGCAGGCGCGAGCGCGCGAATCGCACCCTCGCCGACGGCCGTGCCGAATTTGCGCGCAATGCGATCGGAAATGCTTTCCTTCTCGGTGTAATCGACGATCTCGGGCGCCTTGATGATGTCGCGCGCCACGTGGCCCGTATCGCCGTAGCCGTCGGCTAGGCCCAGTTCGACGCTCTTTTCGCCGGTCCAGAACAGGCCTGAAAAAAGGTCCGGCGTCTCGTGCAGGCGCTTGCCGCGGCCCTGCCGCACGGCATCGATGAACTGCTGGTGGATTTGATCGAGCATGACCTGCGCATGCGCATCCATCTCGGGTGTCTCGGGCGAGAACGGGTCGAAGAAGCCCTTATTCGCACCCGACGTGTGCAGCCGCCGCTGCACGCCCAGCTTGTCCATGAGCCCGGTGAAGCCGAAGCCGTCCATCAGAACACCGATCGAGCCGACGATACTCGCACGGTCGACGAAAATCTTGTCCGCCGCCGCGGCGACGTAATACCCGCCCGATGCACACATATCGCCGACGACGACATACAGCGGCTTGGCCGGATATTTCGCGCGCAACCGACGGATCTCGGCGTTCATGATGCCGGCCTGCACGGGCGAGCCCCCCGGACTATTGATGTAAAGAATAACGCCGACCGAATCGGCATCGGCAAACGCACGCCGCAACGAGCGATCGATGTCCTTGGCGTTCGCGTTCCGATCGGCGGCGATTTCGCCCTCGAGCGAGACTAACGCGGTATGACGACCCGTCGCTGCAACCGTCTTGTGCGACGCGTTGTATACGCTGAACACGAGCAGCAGCAAGACGGCGAGAAACGCGAACCGGAAGAAAATCCTCCAGCGTCGCGCCGCCCGCTGCTCATGAATGGCCGCCAGCGCGATCCGCTCGAGCGCCGCGCGCTCCCAAGTGGGCTCTCGGGCAGGGACGCTCGCCTGCGGCGGCGCAGACGCTTGGGGCGGGAGTGGCGGTTCGGATTGGAATTGCGGCTCGGAAGGCTGCTGCGGTTCGGGCGTGTGTTGGTCGGCCATGAGTGCTCGGTCGCTCGGTCGTTGTTATGGAAGGAATTTCGTCGAAGTCATGGGGCCGCGGTGGGTGCGGGCTGCAAGCCGTCGTCGGGCAGCCAGAAAACCGCGCGCCCCTCAGGCGTGTCGCGCTCTTCGACTTCGACGGTGCGCAGCCGCGCACCACGGCACGGACCACCGACGCAGCGACCCGTATCCGGAGCATAAATCGCGCCATGGGTGGCGCACATCAAGTATAAGCCTGAAGATTCGAAGAATTGACCCTCAACCCAATCGAGCTCCATCGGGACGTGCGCGCACCGGTTCAGGTAGCCATGAACCCGCCCCTCGTAGCGCACGAAAAAGACGACGGCATCGCCGTCGAGATAGCGGGCAGCCCGGCGCACCCCGTTGCCGCCGTCGACAAGCTCCTCGGCAGCGCACACGCGCACGGATTGCCGCTCGCCGGTGCTCATGCGTACAGCCTCAGCCAATCGGCCAATCCGGCAACGTCCTGCGCGACGAAGCGCGGCTCGAGCTTTACCAACGCGTCGGCCGGATGGGCCCCGTAGGTCACCGCGACCCCGGCGGCACCCGCATTGGTCGCCATTTGCAGATCGTGCGTCGTATCGCCGATCATGACCGTGCGTTCGAGTGCCTGTCCGAGCTCGCGCGCGAGTTCCTGCAGCATGGCGGGGTGCGGCTTCGAGAAGGTTTCGTCCGCACAGCGTGTCCCGTCGAACATGCTCGTGAGCCGCACTTCGTCGAGCGCTCGATTCAGGCCGACCCGGCTCTTGCCCGTCGCGACGGCCAACAGATACCCGAGCGAGCGCAGTTCGTCGAGCAATTCGCGCACGCCTGCGAACAACTCGGTTTGGGCGTCCTTAACGAGATAGTGATAGCGATAGCGTTCGGCCAGCTTCGGATAGTCCGCTGCATCGAGCGAGGGCGCGGCGATCTGCAGCGCATCGCGCAAACCGAGGCCGATGACGTAGCGCGCGGCTTCGTCGGCAGGCACGGGCAAGCCGAGATCGCGGCAAGCGGCTTGGATGCTGCGCGCGATATGCGCGGTCGAATCCATGAGCGTGCCGTCCCAGTCGAAGACGATGAGGTCAAATTGCTGTCGGGGCATCGGGTTGCGTCTCGTTGCGCAAGGCGGTCAGTTGGTCGAGGAAGCGCCGGCATTCGTCCGGCAGCGGGGCGGCGAGCTCCATCGGCTCACCCGTGATGGGATGCGTCAGCCGCAAGCGGAATGCATGTAGGAACATCCGCTTGAACGACGGCCGCGCGTTGGCGCGCGCGAGCGCCTTATTGAGCGAGAAGTCGCCGTATTTTGCATCGCCGACGATCGGTAGCCCCAGATGCGCCAAATGAACGCGGATCTGGTGCGTGCGCCCCGTCTTCAGTTCCGCCTCGATCAGCGCATAGCCGGGCCAGCGTTCGACGAGGTTGAACACGGTGTGCGACGGCAGCCCGTCCGGCTGCACGCGCACGCGCCGCTCGCCCTCGGGCGTCAGGTATTTGTAAAGCGGCTCCTTGACGGCGCGCCGCCGGCCCCAATCGCTCGCCCATTCGCCATGGACGCAGGCGTAATAGCGCTTGTCCATCCGGTTCTCGCGAATTTGTTCGTGCAAGCCGACGAGGGCCGCCCGTTTTTTTGCGAGCAGCAACACGCCCGACGTTTCCCGATCGAGCCGATGCACGAGTTCGAGGAATTTGCCAAGCGGGCGCGCCGCGCGCATTTGCTCGATCACCCCGAAGGCTATTCCGCTGCCGCCGTGGACCGCCACCCCGGCCGGCTTGTTGATCGCGAGCATGTGCTCGTCTTCGAAAATCACCTCGAAG
>Ga0068855_100001934_pt1 | contig 25717 bp, 17 predicted proteins | sample KBSCornC52_FD_66592 | JGI IMG/M metagenome (GOLD analysis project Ga0068855, IMG submission 66592) | Corn rhizosphere microbial communities from Kellogg Biological Station, Michigan, USA - KBS Corn C5-2 | ecosystem: Host-associated > Plants > Roots > Rhizosphere > Soil ... | reverse complement strand
GTCGATGAACATCTCTGCCGCATGCGCCTCTAGTCCCTTCTTGACGAAGTTGCGGAAGCCATCGGCAGCGGGTTCAAGGACGGCGAAGGATGCCGTGTCGGTCTGATCCTGCGAAGCATCGGTGCGGCCGGGAGCGAAGGGGACCTTCACGGCGTGGCCGGCCTTCTTCGCAGCGGCTTCGACGGCAGCGCAACCGGCGAGCACAATGAGGTCGGCAAGCGAGACCTTCTTGTTGCCCTTCTGCGAACCGTTGAAGTCCTTCTGAATGGATTCGAGCTTCGACAGCACCTTGGCTAGTTCGGCAGGCTGATTCACTTCCCAGTTCTTTTGCGGCTCGAGACGGATGCGCGCACCGTTGGCGCCGCCGCGCTTGTCGCTGGCACGGAAGCTTGCGGCGGATGCCCATGCCGTGGTGACGAGTTGCGAGATGGAGAGGCCGGATGCGAGCACCTTGGCCTTGAGAGTCTCGATGTCCTTATCGTTAATGAGTTCGTGATCGACGGCGGGGACGGGATCCTGCCAGATCAACTGCTCCTTGGGAACGAGCGGGCCGAGGTAGCGGGAGATCGGGCCCATGTCGCGGTGGGTGAGCTTGAACCACGAACGGGCGAAGGCATCGGCAAACTCGTCGGGGTGCTCGAGGAAGCGGCGGGAGATCTTCTCGTAGATCGGATCGAAGCGCAGCGACAGGTCGGTGGTGAGCATGGTTGGGGTGCGGCGTTTTGACTTGTCGAAGGGATCGGGGATTTCGCCCGCACCCGCGTCGCCCTTGGGCTTCCACTGGTGTGCTCCGGCTGGGCTCTTGGTCAGCTCCCACTCGTAGTTGAAGAGATTCTCGAAGAAGTAATTGCTCCACTTCGTCGGAGTCTGGGTCCAGATGACTTCCAGGCCGCTGCCGATGGCATCTTCGCCTACGCCGCTGCGGAAGCTGCTCTTCCAGCCGAGACCCATCTGCTCGATGGGAGCGGACTCGGGTTCGGGGCCGACTTCGGTGGCTGGGCCTGCGCCGTGGGTCTTGCCGAAGGTGTGTCCGCCGGCGATGAGCGCCACGGTTTCTTCGTCATTCATGGCCATGCGGGCGAAGGTCTCGCGGATGTCGCGCGCGGCGGCCTTGGGATCGGGGTTGCCGTTGGGGCCTTCGGGGTTCACATAGATCAGGCCCATCTGGACAGCTGCAAGCGGGTTGGCGAGGTCGCGGTCTCCGCTGTAGCGCTCGTCGCCGAGCCACTTGGTTTCCGGACCCCAGTCGGTGTCGACTTCGGGTTCCCAGATGTCTGCGCGGCCGCCGCCAAAGCCGAAGGTGTTGAAGCCCATCGACTCAAGTGCGACGTTGCCGGCGAGGATCATAAGGTCGGCCCAGGAGATCTTGCGGCCGTACTTCTGCTTGATGGGCCAGAGCAGGCGGCGGGCTTTGTCGAGGTTGACGTTGTCGGGCCAGCTGTTGAGAGGAGCGAACCGTTGCGAACCGCGGCCAGCGCCGCCGCGTCCGTCGTGAATGCGGTAGGTTCCCGCGGAGTGCCAGGCCATGCGGATGAAGAGCGGGCCGTAGTGACCGAAGTCGGCGGGCCACCACTCCTGCGAATCGGTCATGACGGCGTGGAGGTCCTTGACGACCGCATTGAGGTCGAGGCTCTTGAACTCCTGCGCATAGTCGAACTCAGCCTTCATGGGATTGGAGAGTGAGGAGTTCTGATGAAGGATGGCGATATTCAGCTGGTCAGGCCACCAGTCGCGGTTGCTCCTGGCTAGCTGCGGGCGGTGACCATTGCCGTGGGCAACTGGGCATTTTTCTTCGCTGGACATGATTTCTCCTGTCGTCGTGTGCTGCTTGAATCGGGGTTAAAGAGGGAGTCATCCGGGAGAGCCCCGGCAAATTGACGTCGCGTTTCAGCTAAGGCTAGAGGCTGAGGGTTCGATAAGGCAAATCAATTGTTTCTACGGTGATGATTGGCGCAGTCTATGATGGAGAACAGTGGTGCGTGGTCGGTGGTCAGGGTCGGTCAGGGTCAGGAAACCTGGCGATGGGAACTCTGGGGTTTGGAATGAATCTTCAGGAATTACGGTACCTGGTGGCGATTGCGGAGCAGCGGCACTTCGGGAGGGCGGCGGAGGCTTGCCATGTGAGCCAGCCGACTCTGAGCGGCCAGATTAAGAAGCTCGAAGATGAACTGGGAGTGACGCTGCTGGAGCGAACGAACAAGCGGGTGGCGCTTACGCCTGCGGGCGGACAGATTCTGCAGCATGCGCGGCGAGCGCTGGGCGAAGCGGCGCAGATTGAGGCGGTGGCGCGGGCTGCGCGCGATCCGCTGGTGGGTCCGCTGAAACTGGGTGCGATTCCGACGTTGGCGCCCTACCTGCTCCCGCTCATCCTCAAACCATTGAAGCAGGGCTATCCCGGGCTGACCATCCAGTTGTGGGAGGACCAGACACGCGTGCTAGTCGAGAATCTCCGTAATCACAAGCTGGATGCCGCGTTGCTGGCGACTGAGGCCGACGTCCCGGAGATCACTGAGATTGTTTTATTTGAAGAGCCACTGCTTGCTGCCCTGCCTCGCAATCACCGACTGGCTGGAGCAAAAAAGGTGGAGGAAGAAGCCCTGAAAGAGGAGTTGCTGGTTCTGGCGGATGGACACTGCCTTGCGAACCAGACTCTGGCGGCGTGTGGGATGAAACATGGACATGCGCACATTCGAGGTGGGCTGCAGGGCGCAATGCAGGCCGCTACTCTGGAGACGCTGGTGAACCTGGTTGCGGCGGGCTATGGGGCCACGCTGATTCCGGCGCTGGCGGCGGATTCGCTCAAGACGAGAGGGATTGTGCTGGTGCCGCTGGCGGGTCGGGCGCGACGAACGATTCGGCTGGCGAGCCGTCCGGGGTTCCCGCGAGCCCAGGCGCTGCGAGCGATCGAGAAGGTGATCCGGAAGGCTGTTTCTTTCGCCTGAAATTCCGCTTTTGCCGAGGCTGGAGCCCGGAACTGGCAGTTCTGGCCCTTCCCGAAGGACTCAGCTGCCCGTAACACTTTCGGCAATGCTCCACAAAATCTGCTCCATTCCGGTTGCATTCCGTCCTGTGGAAAACTCGGGCTAAACTCAAGAAAACTGCCACGATTTCCGAAATAAGCCTAAAATAAACGGAAAACAGGGATTCTGGACCCCTTATCCACAAAAGAACCCCCTGATGCGATTGACCCTGACTTTTCTGGTCCCTAGAGTCTGTAATCGGAGAAGGTAAACCCATCCAAGCGACATGGAACCGTCGCGCGGCCGGGATTCCCCTTCAGGCGTGAAGTCAGCGCCGGTCCACCATAGCCCAAGCACAAGTCGCTTGTGGACGATGGTTCCCCGCTGACTTCGGTGATCGCGTTCGTATTCTGCTGACCCGGAGAGAGCATGCTGAAACTGAAAAAGATCCACATCCTCGGCTTCAAGAGCTTTTGCGACCGTACCGAACTGACGGTACCGGGGACAGGTATCGCTGTCGTCGTGGGACCGAACGGTTGCGGGAAGTCGAACATCCTGGACGGTGTGAGCTGGGTGCTTGGCGAGCAGAGCGCCAAGAGCCTGCGCGGTGGCAGCATGCAGGACGTGATCTTCGCGGGCACTCGCGAGCGCAAGCCTCTGGGCATGGCCGAGGTGACCATTACGATGGTCGATCCTGAAGCCTATGAAGGACCGATCCCCGTGGAGCCCGACGTTGTGGTTGATCACGATGGTCCGATGGATTGGGACGAGGACGAACTGCGGCGGCAGAAGGCGGCAGAAGCCGAGGAGATTATCGCCTCGGAACAGCCGGGCGTTGTGGAAGACGACGAATCAGCCGAAGGAGAGCAGCCGAAGGCGGCGAGTTCGAGTGACTCAGAAGCTTCTGGCGAAGCGGGAGCGCATGGGCCGCAACCGGTTGTATTGAAGATCCGCCGCAGGAAGTTCAACCGCACCCCGCAGAAGGGCGAGGTTGTCATTACCCGACGCCTCTTCAGGACCGGCGACAGCGAGTACCTGCTGAATGGAAAGCTCTGCCGGTTGCGCGATATCCAGGACATCTTCATGGGCACCGGTCTTGGGCCGGAGAGCTACGCGATTATCGGCCAGGAACGCATCGGGCAGTTGCTCAGTTCAAAGCCGCACGATCGGCGCGCAATCATCGAAGAAGCCGCCGGCATAACACGCTTCAAGACGAAGAAGCGGCTGGCGGAGCTGCGCCTCGAAAGCTCGAAACAGAACCTGGCGCGCGTCGACGACATCTTCGAAGAAGTTACGCGCCAGATGAACAGCCTGAAGCGGCAGGCGTCGAAGGCTGAGAGATTCGCGCAGGTTCGCGATGAACTGCGGGGACGTTTGCGCGTCGTCTTGTCGAGCCGCATGGCGCTGATGGATGCGGAGCAGTCAAGACTGGAACATGAGATTGGGGAGTTTGCCGAAAAGATTACGGCGGGCGCGTTGGAGATTGGGACAGCCGAGGCAAGCCAGCATGCTTTGACCGAGCGCGGATACGAACTGGACCGCGAAGGACAGGACGCGCAGAATCGCGCCAACTCTTCGGCAGTTGAGCTGGAGCGCGCAGCGGCACGGCAACGGAGCAATGCAGAGCGCGTAAGCGAACTGGAAGCACGGATCGCGGCGGCTGCGGGCGAGTTAGAGACGACGAAAACGCAACTGGGCACAATTGCCGAGGAGCGGCAGCAGCAGAAGGCTTTCCTCGAAACGGCAGCAGGCGAGGCGCATGCCTTCCATGAGAAGGTACAAGCTCGCCAGCACGAAGCCCGGGTTGCGGCAGACGAGGTGTTCAACGCAGAGCGCAAGCTGGAAGGCGATCGCCGTCATGCGATGCATCTGCTCACACTCGCCGGAAACGCGCGGAACAGCACGGCTCAGGCGGAAGAGAGTCTTGCGGCACTTGAGCGGGAGGCTGAGCGGCTGAATGCCGAGACGAGCCAGGCGCGCAACGAACAGGAGAGCCTCGGAGTCCAAAGCGGGCAGGCACGGCTGAAGTTCGAGTCGGCTGCAGAGACCCTGAAGTCGCTTGAAGGCGAGATCGCGGAATTGCGGGAGACGTTGCAGGCGCGGCGCTCTGAAGAAGGCGCGGTGCGCGCGCAGGCAAACAAGTTGCGCAGCGATATGGCTGGAGTTGCGGGGCGGCGCGATTCGCTTCAATCACTGATTCGCGACCATAGCTACTCGACGGAAACCGTTCGGAAACTGCTCAGGCCGGGCGCGCTGCAGAATGGATCTACACCCGTGGGAACTCTGGCTGACTTCATCGAAGTCAGCGGCGAGCACGAAGGCGTCGTAGACGAATTTCTGCGCGACGAATTGAACTACGTGGTGGTGAAGAGCTGGCATGCGGCCGAAGAAGGCGTGCGCGTGCTGAAGACCAGCGTGGATGGCCGCGCAACGTTCCTGATTCACCCGGAACATGGCGGCGGTCACGAATCGAATGGATACGCGGAAAAGATCAGTGCGCCGGGAGTGAGTCCGCTGCGTGAGCAGGTGCGTTTGCTGAACGGGTTTGGGCATTCGCTGGAGACGATTCTGCCGAAGCTGCGCGATGGCTATCTGGTTGAGACCGCCCAGCTGGCGCAGACAATGGCCAACGATCATGCCCATGCGTACTTCCTGACGCCGGAAGGCGAGTGCTTCCACAATGCGACGGTGACCGGGGGTAAGCCAGCAAGCGCCGGTCCGCTGGCGTTGAAGCGCGATCTGCGCGAGACGGAGATGCGCTTGGCGGTGATCGAACGCGAGCTTGGACGAGCCGAGCTTGAAGCAGCAACGCTGACAAGACAGATTGAAGAGCTGACCGGACGGCTGGAGGCTCGCAGCGAAGAGCGGCGCAATGCAGAGCGCGAGGCCGCCGATCAGGGCGCGGCGCTGAAGCAGATGGAGAACGAGACCCAGCGCATCGAGCGCCGTCTGCAGGAGTGGATGACGCAGGCACAGCGCAACAAGGAAGCGCGCGAGGCCAAGCATTCGGTGATTGAACAGAAACGCGAAGAAGCTGTCCGGCTCGAGGCGGAGCATACCGCGGCTGAAGCCGGTCTCGAAGAACAGCAGAACCGGCTTGCGACGATGCGGCAGAATCGCGAGACGCTGCAACATGAAGCAGCAAAATTGACGGCTGAGCTGGCGGGACTGGAAGAGAGACGGCGCGGCGCTGAGGCAGCGTTCCAGCGCATCGATCGGTTGCATGCGGATCTCGAGCGCCGTGTGATGGCGATTGAGCAGCAGCGCTCATCGGCAGAGTCGGAGCGCGAGCAGCGCATAAGGGAGACGGCGGAGCTGGCTCAGCGGGAGCAGGAACTTACCGCACTGAAAGCGGAGGCCCTGGCACAGGCTGAATCGATCGCGGCGCAGGCACACGATATTCGGCATCAGCTTGCGGAGATGGAGACGCAGCTCAAGGCGGCTCGTGCGGCACTCGACCAGTTGCGTGAGGATCGCGGCGCACGTGCAAGCCAGGCGGCGAAACTGAAATCAGACCTGGAGCACCTGGAAGCAAGCTGCCTCACCGAGGTCAATGTCGAGGCTGCCGAACTGCGCGCCGATCAGGAGATCGTTCGAATTGCCGATGAACCGCTGGCCATCGAAGAAGACACCTGCCGCACGCTGAAACAGAAACTTGAGCAAATGGGTCCGGTGAACATGATGGCCCTGGAGGAGTACAAGGAGACGGCGGAGCGCCACTCCTTCCTGGAGACGCAGCGTACGGACCTGATGGAGTCCATCGAGAACACGCAACAAACGATCAAGGAGATCGATCAGATCTCGCGCGAAAAGTTTGACGAGGCGTTTGCGCGAATCAACGAAAACTTCGGCCACGTGTTTACGAAGCTGTTTCACGGCGGGCAGGCCTTCCTGCGGCTCACGGATGCGGAGAACCAGGCCGAGAGCGGGCTGGAGATTGTTGCATCGCCTCCGGGAAAGAAGCTGCAGAATGTGCTGCTGCTCTCGGGTGGCGAAAAAGCGCTTACGGCGATCTCTCTGCTGGTCGGCATCTTTCAGTTCCAGCCGAGCCCGTTCTGCGTGCTCGACGAAGTGGATGCCGCGCTGGATGAGACGAACGTGGGGCGGCTTGCGGACCTGCTGCGCACGTTAAGCAAGGAAACGCAGTTCCTGCTGGTGACGCACTCGAAGCGCATGATGCATGCCGCGGACATGATCTACGGGGTGACGATGCAGGAGCCGGGTGTGTCGAAGGTCATCAGCGTGAAGCTGGCGGCGCACGAACAGCCGCAGCGGGCGACCGCGTAACACAGGGTCAGTTCTTTCTTAGCGCGGAGTGAAGTGGACCCCGAGGTAGTAGGGCCAGATCACGATTGCAAAAACGCCTTTCCAAAAAGTTAATTTGAGGAAGCCAATTGTAAAAAGCCAGGCGGCCAGCCAAAGGCCGCCTGTGAATGAATGCTGAATCACCTGAATTTTCTGTGGCTTCTTTACATTCTTTTTCCGGATCCACATTTTCTCCTTGTGGCGTTATGCAGCTACGACGGAGTGTCCCGCCGCGAAGCTCATGACGGTGGGCTGAACCAGGTTCTTGTAGTCTTCCCACTTCATGCGAACAAGTTCGCGATGGGTGCCTGCATTGAACGCGATCTCCTGATCTTTCTCGAGTGACTGGTCGGCGTAAACCGGAATCCCGAACAGATTTCCAAAGGGAGGCATCGCGCCGGTCTCGCATCCGGTGAATCGTCCCTGAAAATCTTCCGACGCCAACTCCGCCGTCTTCGCCTTGGCGTGTTTTCTCAACAGCATCAAATCAACGTGATAGCTGGCCGGCAGAACTGCCATCACCAGCTTGCCGTCGAGGAGCACGATTACGGTTTTGGCTAGTTCCTGCCCGGGAATATGGGCCAGACCGGCAATGCCCTGCGCTGTGTAAGCCGGTGAATGGTAGAGGACGATGTAGCGGACGTTGTTCTCGTCGAGGTAATTCATCAAACTTGCGAGTGCCATCTGATACCTCCTTGCGGGGCCCGCGTTGAGGGATTGGCTGCGTTTGCGGAATTTGGCTTGGGCGCGCCGATACCTCCTGACTCCAATGCGTGTTTCAGTAGCACACACAGTTTGGGCCGAAGGATTTAAGGCTCAGTGATTCCGGTCACGGGAGGGCGTGTCGAGAGTGAGGGCGAGCAGGGATTGAGGAATAGTAGGTAGCAAGCTGAGCGGTCAACTATGGGAAGCAGGCTGCGGGCTGACATCGCTGGCAGCCCGCGGTGCTTGAGTTCTTGAAGGGGTGGGGCAGGTTCGCCTGCCCCGCGACTCTCAATGTGCTGGTAGGGCCTTCGACGCGGCGTCGGCAACCAGGCTGTGTCCGTACGTGGTTGGGTGGAGGTCGTCCCAGAAAAGATATGTGTCGGGGTTGACGGTGAAGTTGCCTTGCGCAGGAGCGCTGATATTGGCCAGCGAATAGGCAGTGGGGTTCGCGGTGATCTGGGTGAAGAGCCCGAAGACATTCACCTGATAGATGGCGACGTGACGCCAACGAGAGAAATCTTTCAGGACAGAGACACCGGTGGCCAGCCACGAATCGTAGAGGGCGGCAGCGGCGTTGGCGGGTACGGAAGTTGTCAGGGATCCGTTGAGACGCGGGGTGAGGCCGAGCGGCGGAAGGTTCAGGACAAGAATCTGAGTTGCCCCGGCTGCAATGAGGCGCTGGATATCGAGCGTCTCCTGAATGGCCGCGTCAACGATCTGCGTGGGAGATGTGGCATTCAGCACGTCATTTGCGCCTCCCCAAACTACGAACAGGGTTTTGTTGTTGATTCTGGGATGGGTGGCGAGGTAATCGGAGATCTGGCGACCCATGTTCTCGACTTCAACCGTTATCTCGCCGCCTCCAAGCTGGAGTGTGCTGGTGCCGGAGCCGGTGAATGCGAAGCTGTACGCATAGTTTGTCCCACCGTCGAGTGAGTTTTTTACCTCAGGATGTGACGGCATCGAAGCCGCGAGTTGTTCGACCCAGACGCCGAAGTAGTTCTGCGCAGCGGGGGTGGTGTCGTACCCGTCGGTGAAGCGGCCGTCAGTGTAGTCGACGATGGGGCCGGGTATGCGGACGCCGTATTTCGCCTCCGTGAGGTGGGCGAGGTTGCCGGTGTCGGAGAGAGAGTCGCCGAAGACGACGATGCGGGTGTAGTCGCGGACCTGTGCAACCGCAGAAGTCGCGGCCAACGCGACAACAGCCGCGATGGTGAAAATGTGAAAGGAAGAGCGAGGCGAGCGGGGATTCGACATCGATTGACCTCCAGATTTTTCGAGCGGGCCGAGCAGACGTGCTGGAAAGCAATCGAAATAGTACCCGGAGTGGGGATTATAAGAAAGAGAGAATTGCGAGAGGTCCAAGTGATTGGGACGGGAATGGGCAAAAAAATTCGCCCCCGAAGGAAAACGTCGCTTCGGAGGCGCTTGTACTGAATATCACAAGGTTAAAGTCGGGGACCAGTAGCCGGCACTGGAGGTCGGTAGTACGCGGCTACTGGCGATCCCTATAGAACGAAGCGAGCCGCGGCTTCCCCTTTCCACTGCTGCCTCGTGTCACCCGGCTCAGAGGGAACCTTCTGACGGGCTCCCGAACCTTGGTGACAATTGGAGTTTCGCGCAGTTCGGATTCTTGCTCCGTGACGGTCGTCACAGGGCATTGTGGGAAACGGAGGAGAACTCGGATTTGGTTTTCTTGCAAGTCAATTTGTTGGATCAGCAGCGTTTGACAAAGCGAGCCGGGGGCAAGAGAATCGGAGGTTCACGGCGAGTCAATGAAGATGAATTTCAAGCGCTTAGCCGCGCATCGATGGCTTGTTGAACTTCCGCCGAGGTAAGGCCTTCCATGACAACTCTTCTCAAGACAGACCTGGGCACCACTCCGCTGATTGGCCGCGGGAAGGTTCGCGATCTTTATGCCGTTGGAGATGCGCTGCTGCTGGTGGCGACAGACCGGATCTCCGCATTCGATCATGTTCTCGGAAGCGGTATCCCGGGAAAAGGCAAGATTCTAACGCAGATTTCGCTGTTCTGGTTCGACCTGCTGCGCGACATTGTGCCAAACCACCTGATCGCCACCGAGGTGAAGGATTTTCCGGAGCAACTGCATCCATACGCGGAGCAGCTTGAGGGGCGCTCCATGCTGGTGAGGCGCGCGCAGATGTTTCCGGTGGAGTGCGTGGCACGGGGATACATTGCGGGGTCGGGCTGGAAAGAGTACAAGGCGAGCGGAACGGTCTGTGGCATCAAGTTGCCCGAGGGCTTGCAGGATGGCTCGCGTCTGCCGGAGCCGCTGTTTACTCCATCCACCAAGAGCCAGGATGGTACGCACGACGAGAACATTTCATTTTCTTCCGTGGAGAAGACGGTTGGCGCGGACGCCGCGAAGGAGCTGAGGCGGTTAACGCTTGCGATCTATGAGAAGGCCGGCAGACATGCGGAGTCGCGCGGACTGATTCTTGCCGATACCAAATTCGAGTTCGGGCAGGTGGGCGATGAGATCGTGCTGGCCGACGAGGTGCTCACGCCGGATTCGTCCCGTTTCTGGGAGGCGTCGCAGTGGAAACCGGGAGGCGCGCAGCCGAGTTTCGACAAGCAGTTTGTGCGCGATTACCTCGAGAGCATTCGCTGGAACAAGCAGGAGCCCGCGCCGAGCCTGCCCGACGATGTGGTTCGTCGTACACTCGATAAATACCTCGAAGCATTCCGGCGATTGACCGGCCGCGATCTGGACCTGACGAAATGAACCTGAGCGGCAAACAGCTTTTGAATTGGATGGAGGACATGACCGCATGAACGTTGGCGGCATGACGCTGGTTGACTGGATTATCGTGGTGGTGCTTGCCGGAGCCGTGCTGGCAGGACTGGCGCGTGGATTTTTCCGATCGGTTTTTTCGCTCGCGGGCCTGATTGCAGGTGTCGCACTCGCGTCGTGGAATTACTGGCGTGTTGCGGGATTCCTGAAGCGGTTCATCCACTCGATTCAAATTGCGGACGCGGTGGGGTTTCTGATCATTGCGTTTCTCGTGATGGCGGTGGCCGCGATTCTTGGGTCGCTGCTGGCGAAATTTTTTGAGAAGGTTGGACTCGGGTGCCTTGATCGGCTGGCGGGGGCGCTCTTTGGATTTGTTGAGGGACTGGTATTCGTAACGCTCTGCATTCTTGTTACGGTGGCGTTCTTCCCGCAAACTGCGTGGTTGACGGAGGCAAGGCTACCGCGTTATTTCTTCGGTGCACTTCATGTGAGCATTCAGGTGACGCCGTCTCGATTAGGGGAGCGAGTGCGCAAGGAATTGAACACCCTGGAGACGAACTCGCAACAGTGGATGCATGAGGAAAAAGACAAATAATTTTCGCGGGCCTGAGCCCACGCTTGTGGCAATCTAATAGAGCAAGAGGTTGACGTGAGAAGAGACCTGGACAGCCTGGTTACACAGATGCATTCCACCGGCATTCGCTACGAGGATGCCGTAAAAGAGTTCAAAAGACAGTATCTGCGCGAAGTGCTGGCAGCGAACAAAGGGAATCAATGTAAGGCAGCAGAGGAACTGGGAGTTCACCGGAACACTCTGAGCCGCACCATGGCCGAACTGGGTATCAGCCTGGCGGAAATTCGCGCCGGGCTCAAGCGTCCGCCACGCAGCGAACGTCCTGTATTCGGAGTCGTACGCCAGGGCAGCCGCCAGGGATAGTAGCAATTCCGGAGAACACACGGGCTTCTTACGGAGGCGGCGTTTGTTCAGGATCACGATGGCGAAGGCCAACGGGCGCCGGATTGCATTAGTCTGGAATTGCAGGCGCGACGCTCAGCAACCGAATGCAGACGATCCAACAAAACAACGAAGCGCGAACAGCAATCGAGAACGGCTTTGCCTGGGACAGGCAGAACGCGTATCTGTTCGACATTGACGGCACCCTTCTGCGGAGCCGCGATCGTGTGCACGTTGACAGCTTCACAACGACCCTGCGGGAAGTAATGGGACCAGAGGTTACCCTCGAGGGCGTTTCGCTGGCGGGGAACACGGACACTTCCATTCTGCGCGAAGCTTGCGAGCAGGCGGGCATCCCACCCGAGGTGCTCGAACCGCAACTGGCCGCCATTGTGGAGGCTATCTGCCACAATGTAGCGGGAAGGAAGCACGAGATGCAGCCGCTGCTCATGCCGGGTGTTGAAGATACTCTCCAGCATTTGGCCGACCGCGGCGCGATTCTGGGTCTCGCCACTGGCAATCTTGAGATGATCGGCTGGATCAAGATGGACCGCGCCGGCCTCCGCGAGTGGTTCCGCTTCGGCGGGTTCAGCGATCGGTTCCCTATCCGTGCGGAGTTGATCGGAGATGCGGCGAAGAAAGCGCGTGAACTGGCAGGGCCGGAGGCCTCTGTGTGTGTAGTGGGAGACACTCCGAGGGATATCGAGGCCGCACACGCGAATGGTTTACCGGTGATTTCTGTCGCGACCGGGCACTTCTCGTTCGATCAGCTCATGGAACACAGACCTGAAGTCTGCACAACGACCCTGGCAGACCTGCTGCGGGCAACGCGGGAGCATTCGTGAAGCAGTTGCGCGCACAACTCGCAGGAGGTGCGGCTGCAATGCTGTTCGCATTGCTGGCCGGGGCGCAGCAGCCGTCGCAAGATCCGGCAGCTCAGGCTCCGAGTGCGTCGAGTAGTTCGCAGCCTGGGCAGAAGATGGAATCGCCGGTCCACAAAATTACGGGCAAGGAGCGCCGGCGGGCGACAAAGCTGTATCTCGAGGCTACGAAACTATTTCAAAAGCAGCAATATGATGCGGCGATGAAGAATTACCAGGAAGCTGCACGATTGGACCCTGAGAATCCTAATTACGCGGCTGCGACTGAGGTGGTGCGCAGTCATGCGGTCACCGACCTGATCCAGACAGCGACAAAGGCGAGAATTCGCGGAGATGCAACTGCGGAACGCGCTGCTCTGAAACATGCGGCAGAACTGGATCCACACAATCTGGAGGTAGGGGAGCACCTGCGCCAGATGGCCGATGAGGCGACCGCGTCACAGACAACTTCTCTCTACGCCAAGGAAACAGAATCGCTGGCTCCGGCACCAACACTCGTTCCCATTGCGGGTACGAAGAGCTTCCATCTGCGGATGGACCGTCGGCAGGTGATTGAGAATGTCTTCCACTCTTTTGGAATTGAGGCGTCGATCGACAGCAGCGTGACGGGGCCGCCGGTTCGTTTCGAAATGGATGACGTCACATTCACGCAGGCGATGCAGGCGATCAACCTGGTCACCGATTCGTTCACGGTCCCGCTGGATGCCCACCGTGCCCTGGTAGCAAAGGACACGCGCGAGAACCGGTTGCAATTCATGCGCCAGGAGTTTGAAACGGTGTATCTCGGCGGCATGACCCAGGCCGAGATGACCGACATTGGCAATATGGCGAAGAACGTCTTTCAGGCTCAGCAGGCCGCGGTTCAGCTGAGTTCGGGGACGCTCACCATCCGAGCCACTACTGACAAGCTGAATGCGTTCAATGAAACTTTGAAGCAGTTGCTGAATGGACGCAGCCAGGTGCTGCTGGAAGTGAAGCTCATTCAGGTGGCGCACTCTAACCAGCGCAACACCGGCATAACGCCGCCTCAGCAGATCACCGCGTTCAATGTCTATGCCGAAGAACAGGCCATTCTGAATCAGAATCCGGAACTGGTGCAGCAGATTATTTCCTCGGGTCTTGCTTCTCCCAATGACACGCTGGCAATTCTTGCGATCCTTCTCGCCTCCGGGCAGGTATCAAGTTCGCTGTTCCAGAACGGCATTGCGCTCTTCGGCGGAGGGCTCACTCTCTCCGCCCTCTCGCCCGGTCCTGCGTCGGTGCATTTAAACGTGAATTCTTCTGAGTCGCGTCAGCTCGATCAGATCCAGATGCACCTTGGAGATGGCGAAGAAGGAACCATCAAGAGCGGTTCGCGTTACCCGATCGAAACGTCGCAGTATTCAGATCTCGGGACGTCGGGCATCAGCATCCCTGGACTGACAACGGCGGGGACATCGGGAAGCCTCAGTTCCCTTCTCTCGCAATTGAACTCGGGAGGGCAGACGATTCCGCAGATCGAGTACCAGGACCTGGGGCTGACGTTTAAAGCCACGCCGCGAGTGATCCGGAGCGGCGAGGTTGCCTTGACGATGGATTTGAAGATCACAGCGCTGGGAGGATCGTCGCTGAACGGGTTGCCAATCCTCAACAATCGAAGCTATTCCGGCGTTGCCAAGGTGAAGGAAGGCGCGGCCATCGTTCTGGTAAGCCAGGTGGACAAAGAAGAGAGCCGGGCGCTGAGCGGGCTGCCGGGGCTGACGGAGATTCCCGGCTTGAACGCGGTGACAGACACGAATGTGCAGAGGAACTACGCCAGCCTGCTGATCGTCATCACGCCACACGTAATCCGTGGAATGCAACCCGAGGGACATACCCCAATGGTGCGGATCGAACGCGGACGATCGGCGATGTAAGGTCGAGTTAAGGTCGAGTCCAACAAACGCAAGCCCCGGAGATCGGTCTCCGGGGCTTGCTGTTTGGGCCTGGTCAGCTACTACTTCGAAATGCCGTCTGCTTTGGCCTGATACTCGATGATTCCCTTCAAGGTGTCGTAGGGTGCATTGGCGGGAACCTGGCGACCATTTATCGACAGCGTCGGCACTGAGGAAATATCGAGCTCCTTGGCCAAATCCATCGAGGCCTGAATGCCGGCTTTGATTTCGGGGGTGGTGGCGCAGGCAGCAACATCCGCTGGTTTCAATCCGACCTTGGTGACGGCACTGTTCAATGTCAGCGTGGCTCCATCAGCTGTTGCGAGGCCTTCCTGGCCTTCAAAAACAGCAGAGGCGAACTGGAAGAATGCGGGGCTTCCACCGAGCTTTGCAACGCAGGCACCGTATTCGGCAGCGAGCATTGACTCAGGGTGGATGCTCGGTATGGGATCGTTCTCGAAGACGATGCGGGCGTTCGGGAAGTCGGTCGCAAGCTTGTCCATGTTTGCCTGTGCAGCTTTGCAATGCGGGCATTGAAAGTCGGCGAACTCGACAAGCTCAAGATCCTTCGAGGCCGAACCGCGGTAGGGTCCATTGGCGCGCTGCTGAAGAAGCGTGCGGTATTCCTCGAATGGATGATCGCCGAAGGGAATGATGCGATCGCCGACGATGATGTGCTTCTGGTCGGGCGCAGTCAGGAACGCGAAGCGATAGGGCTGCTGTTTACCAGTCTTGTCGCCGACGAAGACGATTACGCGGTTGATGCCGGGCAACTGTGTCTTCTGGATCGCCTGAACCTGCCATATGCCGTTCGGGTCGAAACCGAGATTGGCCTGCATGAAGGCGTTCACGGTTTCCTTGGTGGGAGTGTCGGCGGTGAAGTCAGCAGGATCTGGCTTGGGAAAGCTGGGAGGGGCTGCAACGGGAGCTGCGGGAGGCGGCGCAGCGGCGGGGCTTGCGGGGGTCTGGTCCTGGGCTGCTGCATGAGGGACGGGCGAGAACAAGAGGGCCAGCACGGTCGCTACGACCAGTCGAGCGGAATTACGAATCAAGCTTTTCTCCTTAAGTTGGCGGGAATATTCCCAAGAACTAGGTTATACCTGCACCCTGACGGCAATTGGAAAGCGGCGGCCCATGCCGAACGATTTCGATGTCACCTTCAGGACGGGGGCAGCCTGCTGGCGTTTGTACTCAGAGCGCTCGACGAGGCGGACTACCTGTTGGACGAGTTCGAGGGGGAATCCGTTTTTCTCGGAGATGCATTCAGGCGTTTCGTACCGTTCAACATAGGCCTCGAGGATCGGATCCAGCGTCTCGTAGGGCGGAAGAGAGTCTGTATCCTTTTGGTCCGGACGCAATTCGGCAGAGGGCGGCTTCTCGATGATCGGCCAAGGTATAACCTCGCGATCGCGATTGAGCCAGCGGCAGATGGCGTAGACGCGCGTCTTGACGAGATCGCCGATGACGGCGAGTGCGCCCACCATGTCGCCGTAAAGCGTGCAATAGCCAACAGCCATCTCTGACTTGTTGCCGGTGGTGAGCACCAGCGAGCCGAACTTGTTAGAGACAGCCATGAGCAGGTTGCCGCGGATGCGCGCCTGGATGTTCTCTTCGGAGAGTCCCGGCTGGGTTCCCTTGAAGAGCGGCGAGAGAGCCTCTGTGTAGCCGCGAAAGAGGTCGCTGATCCCGAGCACTTCGAAACGGATGCCGAGGTTGGAAGCGAGAGCACGGCTGTCGTCAATGGAGCCCTGGGATGAGTAAGGGCTGGGCATGCCGATGGCGAGGACGTTTTCTTTTCCGAGCGCTTCAGTGGCGATTGCGGCGACCAGAGCGGAGTCGATGCCGCCGCTGAGGCCGACGGCAGCCTTGCTGAATCCGCACTTGCGGACGTAGTCTCGCGTGCCGAGAACGAGGGCGTGATAGGCGGCTTCCGTGTCGTCGTCGGGCGGTTCTGGAAGTGCGGGCGAACAGAATGGATCGAAGACGACAAGGTCCTCTTCAAAGGACTTGGCTTGGGCGACCAGATCGCCATGGGCGTTGATGCAGAGAGAGGAGCCATCGAAGATGAGGCTGTCGTTGCCGCCAACCTGATTGCACATGATGACCGGGATGCCATCGCGATTGGAGATGGAAGAGAGCATCTGGCGGCGGAGACGGCGCTTTGAATGCCAGAAGGGCGATGAAGAGAGATTGATGTGGATGGCGGGATTCTGGCGCATCAACTCTTCCAGCGGATCGAAGGCATAGTGACGCCGCGGCCAGAAGTTCTTATCGTTCCATGCGTCTTCGCAGATCGAAATGGCAAGGCGAAGGTTCTCGAGTTCCACGACGTGCTGAGCGGCGGAGGGGAGGAAGTAGCGCTGCTCGTCGAAGACGTCGTAGAAGGGCAGCAGGCGCTTGTGCTGCTCCAGGAGTACGTGGCCGCAGTCGAGCAGGACGGCGGCGTTCACGGCGGGCTTGCCGGCATCCGGGGGAGCGGGAAGGGCTACACCAACGATCAGCGCAGTGGGCAGACTTCGAGTGGCTTCGGCGAGTTCGTCGATGGCCGTGCGACAACGAGCGAGGAAGCTGGGTTTCTCGAGGAAATCGGCGGGGGGATAGCCGCAGACGGACAGTTCCGAAAAGACCGCGAGTCTCGCGCCTTGATCGGCCGCGCGGCGCGTGGCGGCGAGTATTTTCTCGAGGTTGCCGGTGAAATCCCCGACCGTGGGGTTGATCTGGGCCAGTGCGATCTTCACATCTTCAGTTTACAAGGAGAGAACAGGGATCGGGGCTCAGGAGCCTGTTCCTGAGAAGACGACGCCGATGGTGCGCACGATGATTTTGAGATCGAGCCAGACGCTCCAGCTTTCGATGTAGGCGACGTCGAGTGAGACGTAGCTGTCGAAGGAGGGATCCTGGCGTGCCTGCACCTGCCATAGGCCGGTGATGCCGGGAGTGACGTCGAGGCGGCGGAGATGGCTAAGCTTGTATTCCATCACCTCACTGGCGATGGGGGGACGCGGTCCGACGACGCTCATGTCTCCGCGCAGCACATTGATGAACTGCGGAAGCTCGTCGAGAGAGTACTTGCGCAGAAAGCGCCCGAGGCGGGTGATGCGCGGGTCGTTGCTGACCTTGAAAAGCACACCGTCACGCTCGTTCATATGCATGATTTCAGAACGGCGCGTTTCTGCGTCGCGCACCATGGTGCGGAATTTGTAGCAGCGGAAAATCCGCCCTTTCTTCCCGATTCGCTGAGATTTATAAAACACCGGGCCGCGGGACTCGAGCTTGATCAGGATGGAGATGAGGAGCAGAAAGGGCGAGAGAACCAGCAGGACGATGCTGGCAAAGAAGAGGTCAAGGACGCGCTTCAACACGAATCCGAGTTCGGGAACGTGACCGCGATGCAGAGGAATGGTTGGGAACTGGCCAATGTACTCGATGGGATGATCCCAACCGAGCCCTTCATAAAGATCGGGCACAACACGCAGATCGACGCCGTGCATTCGCGCTTTTTCAAGTACGTCAAGAACCACGCGGCGTTCGCAGGGCATGGTGAAAAGGATTTCGTCTACGAATTGCTGGCGAGCGTGCTGGAAGAGAGTGTCAAGAGTGCCCACCACGTCGCCGCTCGAGGAGATCATCCGCGACGCGGTACCAGGGAACTCGATGAAGCCCTTGAAGGTGTAGCCGAGATGTCGAATGCTCTGGAGGTGATGACGAAGGGCGTGCGCCTCCGGGCCGGTACCGACGATGAGAACGTTCCGAGTATCCTGCCCGCGCTCGAAGCGGCGATACATCAAGGTGCGGTATACGAATCGTCTCGTGCAAAGCGCAGCGGTGACGATGAACAGAGTCAGCATCACGACACGACGCGGGATGTCCTCGGCGCGAACGAGGTAGAGCGAGCCGGTCAGGAGCAGGCCGGAGGTGAAGCAAACCTCAACTGTGAGGCGCTGTTCGTGGAGGAACGATCCTAAACGCGTGGGGTTGTACAGATGCAGGCGACGGCTGCTGACCACGAGGGCCATTGCAAACAGGCAGAGAAGCCCCAGAAGTATCCACATGGAACGGCCACTGAATAAAGTGCCTCTATAAAACTCGCGGGCACCTGCGACCGGGGTCGTGTGGCGTTCATAGATCGTAACCATGATGGCTGAGACAAGAACCGTAAGGAAGTCGAGCAACATCCAGAATGTGACTTTGCCCTGGGAATTACGCGCCGGGGACGCGGTGGCATCCATCACCCATTCCGAGGGTGAGGTTACCGAGGCAGAGACTCGTTGCCAGAATTCCGATGTAGCCATATGCGTTCCGCAAGCCTCAGAAGCTCAAAAGTACTGCTGAAAAGTGGGTTTGCTACTTCGGTTGAACTAACAAGGAGCGGGAAGTCAAACGGTCATGGCCGCCTGATATCAACATTCATCCTGAAATCTTCACGCGCAATTTCCGTACGGGGCACTTAGGGTCTTGTCGTGTTCAGCGATCAACGTTTAGCGCAACAGGATCTTGCTGTTATGCGCTCAGCTTCACGAACTCGTTCTTTAACATCGTGAAGCAATTTGGCTCTTGCTGGAGACGGTTCGATGTTGCACAAATCTATACCGCTCCAGAAGACGGGCAGAGTCGTTCCCATCAAACCAAGGCAAAGGTGTGTAGATAAGCTACAAATCCAGAAGTGGCCTCTAAACAGATCCGAGCAGGGCCTCTAGCTGGGGAAGTCGGATACTTCAGCTGTCCTTTTAGGATGAGCTCCGGATATAGATTATCCGAGAAAATAAGGTTACCAACGCATAAATGTTTATGCCGAAGGTAACTGGTAAGCGTCCAGCGTAAGGAATTGCTGGATATTGGGGTCGGGCGAGTCAATGAAGTCTTTCAGCGGACCGAAAAAGGCCGCTCGTCCCTCATGGAGGAACAGGACCGTATCGGCGAGACGCTCTGCAAATCTCATATCGTGGGTAACGACGATGGCCGTGAACCCCAACTGTTGCTTCAGGCGCTGAATCAGCCCACCGAGACGTCGGGCGATGAGCGGGTCAACCATCGTTGTGGGCTCGTCGTAGAGGACCACCTCAGGCTGGGAGGCCAGAGCGCGGGCAATGGCGACGGCTCGCTTGCGCCCTGTGGACAAACTCGCAGGCAGAGCGTCAGCGGCATCGTCGGCACCCACGAGGGTAAGTAGTCGATCGACAACCTGCTGAATCTGGTCTTCCTCCTGCCCACCGCGCTCGCGGAGCGGAAAGGCGACGTTTTCGCGGACGGTCATCGAGTCGAACAGTGCTCCATTTTGAAACACCATGGTGATCCGTTTCCGAAGAACGTTCATTTCTTCTTCGGTGAACTGGTTAATTTCCTGACCGTCAACGCGAATGGAGCCAACCTGCGGCTTCAGGAAGCCCATGAGGATGCGGAGAGAGACCGACTTACCCACGCCGCTTCGCCCCAGAATGCAGAGCGTCTCGCCGCGATTCACTTTGAAACTGACGTTGTCGAGGACCTTGCGCTCGCCGAACCACAAGGAGACATGGCTGAATGAGATCAATGGCCATGAGGTAGGCTCCTCTTCGGCTGGTACTGGCTTATCGCCAACGATGTCTGCCAGGACCTCGTCCGTAATCTCGGGTACATCCGGATCGACAGATGAGTCGGAGAGGGGTTCCGGATTGGGGTCGGACGTGGCCACGACATCAGATTACTTGACGGGAATGGGGGCGCTGGCTGCGAACAGGGCTTCAGCGGCTTTCAGGTCGCTCGGGGTGTTGATGTTGAGGAACCATTGAACAGGGTGCATGCCTCGCGGATGGCGGACTTGGCCCGACTGCACCAGGACTTCGAGCGGAAGAGCCGTGAAGGGCTGCTTGAGCGCGGATGCAGCGGAGCGGAATGCCTTGAGTGTGTTTCGGTCGCCTGAATGGAGGCTGCTCTCGAGACAGGGGAGCGCCGCGCGGTCGATTACGGCAGGGAAAGTCTGCGTGAAGGCGGCGGCGGAGACCACAGTAAACGCAGAGGCGGTGACCGTGGCATGGTGCAGAAGATATTCGATCAGACCTGCGGGAAGCATGGGCAGATCGACGGGAAGGAAAGCGGCAAAGCGGGTTGTGGCGGCGGATAGGGCCGAGCAGATTCCTCCGAGCGGGCCGAGGCCGGAGTGCTGCGGGCTGTCGGCAATCAGCGGCGCGAAGGGGGAGAGGTCACTACGAGCGCCTGCAACGCGCGGCTCCAGCCCGGCGGCGCGCAGAATTTCGAGAGCGTGCCGGATAAGGGGTCTGCCTGCGAGTTCAATGAGGGCCTTCTCCTGGCCCATGCGGCTGGACCGCCCGCCGGCCAGGACGAATGCTTGTGCCTCGCGAAGAGACAGGCTCAACGGCCTGCCTCCTCCATGAATCGAATGAGCGAGCGAATGCCCAGTTCGAAGTTCTGCAGCTTGAATTTTTCGTTCGGGGCATGGATATTGTCGTCGGGCAGGCCGAAGCCCATCATTACGCTGGGGAGCCCGAGGTGGCGGTCGAAATCTCCGACGATGGGAATAGAGCCGCCGGAGCGAATGAAGACGGTGTCCTTGCCCCAGACCTCGTGCAACGCCCGAGTTGCGGCCTGGATGTACGGGTTGTTGACCGGAATGAGACAGGCATCGCCTGAGTGGATGAGGCGGACTGCAACATCGACACCGGCTGGAGCGATTTTCTCGACGTAGCTTTTATAGAGCGCAAACGCCCTGGCTGGTGTCATGTTCGGGACAAGGCGCATGGAGACCTTGGCCAGAGCCTTTGCGGGGATCACGGTCTTGGCGCCAGCCCCGGTGAAGCCGCCCGGCATGCCATGAACATCGAGCGTGGGACGAGCCCAAGTGCGCTCCATGACGCTGAACCCACTCTCGCCAACAAGCTCGCGTGAGCCGACTTCTGCCTCCCGGTAGTGCTCCTCATCAAAGGGCAGGCTCTTCCATGCAGCAAGCTCTTCAGGGCTCGGTGGGACAACGTCATCGTAGAAGCCCGGAATGAGGATGTGGCCGTTCTCGTCCTTCAGCTTTGCGATGATGCGCGCGAGCGCGACAAACGGATTGGGGGCCGCGCCGCCATACATGCCGGAGTGAAGGTCAGTTTTCGCCCCACGAACTTCAAGTTCGGTGTAAATCATTCCGCGGAGGCCGACGCATAGCGTAGGCAGGCCATCGGCGAAAAAGTCGGTATCGGAGACGAGCGCAAAATCGGCTTTCAGATCTTTGGGCTTCGAGGCGACGTAGGAAGCGATTCCCTCCCCTCCCACTTCTTCCTCGCCTTCGAAGAGAACGACGACATTGAGGGGCAGACCCTTGTTTGCGGTCATCAGCGATTCCAGCGCTTTGACCTGCGCCCAAACCTGTCCCTTATCGTCGACTGCGCCGCGGGCGTAGATGTTGCCGTTGCGCTCTGTGGGCTCAAAGGGCGGCGAAATCCATTCGTCGATGGGATCAGTAGGCTGGACATCGTAGTGTCCGTACACGAGTGCCGTTGGCTTCCCCGCTGCATGGAGCCAGTTGCCGTAGACGAGGGGGTGTCCTTCGGTTTCGATGAGGCGGACATTTTCGATGCCGATACGTTTGAGTTCGCCGGCCAGGAATTCGGCTGCACGGCGGCAGTCGTCCTTGTGTTCGGGCAGTGTGGAGATCGACGGAATGCGCAGGAGATCTTTAAGCTCGCTCACAAAGCGCGAGTGATTTTGCGTGGCGAAAGCTACAGCGGGTGAAGACAATTGCTTGCTCCCTTCAACTGTTGACATGCGGAAGTATATGCTGCGGGGGCGATTCGGCGCTGTGAACGCGGAACCCTTAGTATCGCGGAATTTTGGGATCGATCTCCGCCGACCATGCATCGATACCGCCGCGAAGTGATTGGGTGTTTTCAAAGCCCTGGTTGCGCAGCCATGCCGTCACGTTGAGCGAGCGCTGGCCATGATGGCACAGAACGACCAAGTGCTCGTCGGGATCGAGTTCCTGGTTCGCACGCGCGGGAACTTCTCCCATGGGCATCAGCGTGCTGGGCTCGATGTGGGCGGTGGAGTACTCCCATTGCTCGCGGACATCTATGAGCCGAGTTTTATTTTCGCGGAGGAGGGTGGCTGCATCGGTTGGAGAAATCTCGTAATCCAGCATGGTCCCAGTTTAGCGGGGACGACCACAGATCGCGCGCGAGAGGTCGCGGAATTTAGTCTGGTAAGGATGCCGCCAATTCTGAATGCACAATCGATTACAAAACAGTTTGGCGCGACGCCGCTGTTCAAAGAAATCTCGTTCACGGTAGAGGACAATGCGCGGATCGGGCTGATCGGGCCGAACGGCGCCGGTAAATCGACTCTGCTGGCGATCCTTGCGGGTGAGGTTGAGCCGGACACGGGCGAACTGGCGGTGCGTAAGCGCGCCCGCGCCGCCTACGTACCGCAGGATTCGCGTTTCGGCGTCGGACTGACCGCCCGGCAGGTGCTGGAGACGGCCCTGAGCGCGGCGCACGTGCCCGAGAACGAACGCGAAGGGCGCCTGCGTGAACTGGCCGGAAAGGCTGGGTTCGAAGACCTGGCGGTTGAGGCTGCGGCACTGTCGGGCGGATGGCGCAAGCGGCTGGCGATCGTTGAGGCGCTTGTAAGCCAGCCCGACGTGCTGTTGCTGGACGAGCCGACAAACCATCTCGACCTGGCTGGTATCGAGTGGCTCGAGGAGTTGCTCGAAGCTGCTTTGTTTGCAGTGGTCACGGTGAGTCACGACCGGTACTTTCTTGAAGCGACATCGAGCGAAATTATTGAGCTGAACCGTGTGTATGCGGAGGGTCTTCTGCGCGTGAAGGGGAACTTCAGCCGGTTCCTCGAGGAGCGGGAAGCGTATCTCGAGTCGCAGAGTAAGCAGCAGGAGAGCCTTCGCAACCGCGTTCGGACGGAAATTGAGTGGCTGCGGCGGGGGCCCAAGGCGCGGACAACGAAGTCGAAGGCACGGATCGACAGCGCCAACGAGATGATTACGAATCTGGCGGCGATGGATTCGCGAACCGTGGTCAATACCGCTGGAATCGACTTTGCCGCGACGCAGCGCAAGACAAAGCGGCTGGTGGAATTTGTCGATGCGGCATGCGAAGTGGGAGATCGAAGGCTCTTCAGCGGTCTCAACTTTACGCTGACTGCCGGAATGAAGCTCGGGCTTGTCGGCCCAAATGGGAGCGGCAAGACTTCCCTGCTCCGCCTCATGCGAGGTGAACTGGAGCCGGCGGAAGGCAGCGTTCGAAGGGCCGATGCGTTGCGCATGGTTTACCTCAGCCAGATGCGGGAGTTGGATGAGAACCTGACGCTGCGGCGAGCACTGGCTCCCGAGGGCGACGGGCTGGTCTACCAGGGGCGAACTGTGCATGTGGCGAGCTGGGCTGCGCGGTTCCTCTTTACCGGAGAACAACTGAATCAGCCGGTGCGCAACCTGAGCGGGGGCGAGCGGGCCCGGGTGCTGGTTGCGAAGCTGATGCTGGAGCCTGCGGATGTTCTGCTGCTGGATGAGCCAACCAATGACCTGGACATTCCCACGCTGGAGATCCTCGAGGACAATCTTTTGGAGTTCGAGGGAGCGCTGGTGCTGGTAACACACGATCGTTACCTGCTGAACCGCGTGGCTTCGACGGTGCTTGGCCTGGATGGGAATGGCAGGATCGGGCAGTTTGCGGACTTCGCGCAGTGGGAACAATGGCTATTGCCACAAGGGCTAGAGAACCGAGATCAGAGAGCAAGAGCTGGGGAGATGGGACCTGAGGAACCGGTTGATTTAGCAGAGCCCGGCGCTGCAAGCAAGAAGAAGAAGCTCTCCTATCTGGAGGCGAGAGAGTTTGCGACCATTGAGAAGCGGGTCGAGGCCTCAGATGCCCGGATGGCGGCGGCGCGGGCACGGGTGGAGGATCCGGCGATTGCCACGGACGCCCCGGGGCTGCAGGCTGCTCTTGCCGAATTAGCGGACGCTGAGAGCGAGAATGAGAAACTCTATGCTCGATGGGCCGAATTGGCCGATAAGGCGGTCTAAACTAGGCATAGTGCCCAAAGGTTCTTCAATCGAAAGACAAACTTCGACGCCACGCGGTGAAACAGTTGCATCTAAACATGATATGCAAAACCCTGTGAAAGTTCTGATTGTCGAGGACGAACCCCACGCCCTGACGGGACTCGCTGAACTGATCTCCGGCTGGGGATACCAGACCGAGACGGCGCGGGACGGTATCGAGGGATGGGAGAAGGCCCTGGTGTGGGATCCTGCCATTGTTGTCACGGATTTCAAGATGCCGCGGATGGATGGCATCGGGCTTCTCACGAAGCTGGCAGAGAGCTCAACCTCTAACGTCGCGGTGGTACTGCTGACCGCACAGGGTTCGATTCAGACGGCTGTCGATGCCATGAAGCTTGGCGCGTACGACTTTCTGCAAAAGCCGGTGGACGCAACGCGGCTGCGCAACATCCTCGCAAACGCAACGCGCCAGCGCGCGACCGAGATCGAGCTTGAGGTTACGCGCAGACAATTGCGCAACACCGGCATTCTCGGCTCGATGGTGGGCAGTTCCAAGTCGATGCGCGAAATCTTCGCATTGATCGAGCAGATTGCACCGTCGAACGTGTCCGTGCTCATCACCGGCGAGAGCGGCACCGGCAAGGAAATGGTGGCGCGGACTCTGCACGACCTGAGCCCGCGGAAGGGGCGGCCATTCCTCGCGGTGAACTGCGCGGCCATTCCCGAGACGCTGATCGAAAGCGAGATCTTCGGACACGAAAAAGGCTCGTTCACTGGAGCGGTAGAGCGCCGCGCAGGGTGCTTCGAGCTGGCCTCTGGCGGCACGCTGCTGCTGGATGAGCTGGGAGAGATGCCGATCGGCACACAGGCCAAGCTGCTGCGCGTGATAGAGGAGCGGAAGCTGCGCAGGCTTGGAGCGCGCACTGAACAGGATGTGGACGTGCGCGTACTGGCCGCAACCAATCGCGATCCCAATGAGGCGGTTGCACAGGGGCACCTGCGGGCGGATTTGTTTTATCGACTGAATGTCTTCCACATCAATATGCCGCCGCTGCGCGAACACATGGAGGATCTGCAGGTGATGGCCGATGCCATGGTTCGTGAGATGAACCAGAAGCATGGGCGACATGTATCGGGGCTCTCGGATTCGATTCTCGACAGGATGCTGGCGTATAGCTGGCCAGGCAACGCACGCGAGTTGCGCAATACAATTGAGCGCGCGGTGATTTTGTGCCCTGACGGAACGCCGCTC
>Ga0068855_100001932_pt1 | contig 25739 bp, 18 predicted proteins | sample KBSCornC52_FD_66592 | JGI IMG/M metagenome (GOLD analysis project Ga0068855, IMG submission 66592) | Corn rhizosphere microbial communities from Kellogg Biological Station, Michigan, USA - KBS Corn C5-2 | ecosystem: Host-associated > Plants > Roots > Rhizosphere > Soil ... | reverse complement strand
CATTGCCGCCGAGGTGGACGGATCGACTTTGGCCGCCAGCACAAGCTGCAGGCAGAGAGAACAGAGACGCTGCACGTTGCCGGCGTCGATGCTCACCGGTTCGCCGGCCGCGCGGGCTTCCTGCAGCTCCAGCTTGAGCTGGGCGGCCGCGTTAAGGTCCAGGGCTGCTGGAAGCACCAGGCTTTTGCCCGTTGCATTTGTCATGGTCATTCCTCACCGCTGTGTTGGGTAACGGCTCAGAATTCCTTCCAATCTTCCTCTTCCTTGGGGACGGACCGCAGCGCCAGAGCGCTCGCCGCACGCCGTCCGCCAGCAGCCGGACGTTGATCCGGCCTGGGGACGGCGCGCGTCGCGACCTTGCCTCGGGTGGGGAGGGGCGCGATCGCGGAATCGGCGGCGTCTTCGCCACCAACCCTGAAGAAGGAGATCAGCTTGGACAGTTCGGCCGTCTCGCCCGCGAGATTGCGGGACGCAGCCGTGCTTTCTTCCACCATTGCGGCATTTTGCTGGGTCACCTGGTCCATCTGGGTGACGGCGGTATTGACTTCCTCGATGCCGGTGGACTGCTGCTGGGCCGCCTGGGCCATTTCGGAGACCAGCGAATTGATCTCCACCACCTGGCTGACGATCTTGCGCAGCGCTTCGCCGGACTCGCCGACCAGCTTGACGCCCGACCCGACATGTTCGCTGGAGGCCTTGATGAGACTCTTGATCTCCCGCGCGGCTTCCGAGGAACGCTGAGCCAATGCGCGCACTTCACTGGCGACAACTGCAAAGCCCTTGCCGGCATCGCCGGCGCGCGCCGCCTCCACGCCCGCGTTGAGAGCCAGAAGATTGGTCTGGAAGGCGATCTCATCGATGACGCCGATGATATCGGTGATCTGCTTGGATGACTGTTCGATCTGGCCCATCGCCCGGATGGCCGTGTCCACGATCTGGCCGCCATTTTCGGCCGCCGCCTTGGCGGTCGTGACAATGGTGCTGGCGTCCTTGGCGTTTTGCGCGGTCTTCTTGACCGTAGCCGTGATTTCTTCCAGGGCCGCGGCGGTTTCCTCCAGGCTCGCTGCCTGCTGCTCCGTCCGCTTGGACAGATCATCGGCCGCCTGGCTGATCTCGGAAGCGCCGGTGCTGATCCCCCCCGTGGAGGAGAGCACGGTTTGCATGGTCTCCTGCAGCCTCTGGACCGTGGTATTGAAATTCTGACGCAGCTGCTCGTATTCCCCGGCAAAGGCCTCGTTCAGGCGCGTCACCAGATTGCCGGCGGACAGCTCCTTGAGGCCGGCGGCAAGAGAGGTGACGACAAGAGCCTGTTCGGCGGCCTTGGCGGCGCGCTCGGCCTCGGCCTGGCGGCGTTCATTTTCCACGGCGGTGATGTCGGACGCGAATTTGACGACCTTGAACACCTTGCCATTGAGGTCGACCAGCGGGTTGTAGGAAGCCTGAATCCATATCTCCTTGCCGCCGCGCCCCAGCCGGCGGAATTTGTCGGCGACGAACTCGCCACGATTCAACCGGTCCCAGAACTGGCGATATTCGCCGCTCTTGGCATACTCCGGATCGGCGAACATGCTGTGATGGCGCCCGACAATTTCGGCCGCGCTATAGCCCATCGTCGCCAGGAAGTTCTCATTGGCGCCCAGGATATTGCCGTCGAGATCGAACTCGATGACCGCCTGCGAACGGCTTATGGCCGTGATCTTGGCCTTGAACTCATTGTTCTCGTTCTCGGATGCAGTGATGTCGGTCGCAAACTTGACGACCTTGTAGGGCTTTCCGCCCTGGTCGCAGACGGGATTGTAGCTGGCCTGAATCCAGATCTCCTGGCCACCCTTGGCGATGCGCTTGTATTTGCCGGCGTCAAAATCTCCGCGGGCCAGCTTCTCCCAGAAGGCCCGGTATTCAAGGGACTGGCGATATTTGGGATCGACGAAGATGCCGTGATGCTGACCGCGGATCTCCTCCAGGGTGTAGCCAAGCGCGTCGCAGAAATTCCTGTTTGCGTTGAGGATGCGCCCATCCAGCGCGAATTCGATGATCGCCTGGGAGCGGTCCAGGGCGTTGATCATGCCCTCGTTGACGCGCTGCTTGCTGACATCCTGCCATTCCAGGATGTTGCCGATATAGTTGCGGCCTTTGTCGAAGACCGCGCTGACGTTCAGGGCAAAGCGCAGATCGCCGATGGCGATGTCGGCGCGGTGCGGCAGCCGGCTCGGGTCGGCGAGAAGCTGGCGCTGGTGGGAGGGGTTCTTGTGGAACACATCGATGCAGACGCCCAGCATCCTTTCCGGATCGATGGTGGAAACCAGCGTCCGGAACGTGGCCAGGTTCTCGCGAACCAATCTTTTGGTGGCTTCATTGACGTAGGTGATGGTGAGATCGCGGTCCACCATCATCAATGGCATCGTGGCGGCGTTGGCCGCCGAAGCCATGAACGCTGAGCTTTTCCCTTCCTGGCTGGAGGTCTCGTCTACACTCCGCGAAAACAACCCCTTAAGCATGCTCAGTCCCCTCTATTGCTTCGTTGGAAGCTGCCCCGCGCAAGCTCCGTTATCCGAGGGGAATGGTGGGTTTCTCTGCTTAATTGCGCATTAACCGCGTCAAAATAGCTTTTAAACTCAACATATTAGATGGAATAATAAACTGGATCATAGATCCACTCTCCGCTCCGCACCTGCAGTTTTGAGATTACGTTAACCATCATTATCCAGCGATAGCGCCGGAAACGTCTAACTAATATTTGTTAGTCTCTCACTCAGTAGAAAGAGGGAAGAACGGTTGCTGCAGTTGCGTCCGATCCGCACGCACACACCCCAACGTATCTCTCTGACGGACCCTCATATACGGTGATGTAATCTCGGGTCACGTGCGTCTTCGATTTTCAACTGAGCGATGCGCCGGCGAACGGCGCACAGTCATTTAGATAGGTTCGAGTAAGCGATGTCATATCTTCCGATGGGTGCGGGATCGTACAAAGTTCGTTTCAAGCCATCTTCCTCCCGGCAATCGCCTCTTTAACCGTGATGTCGGAGAACTATGACGAAAAGCCGCCACTTTCGTGTGCGGACTGCTCGCGAGGCCGATACGCGCTGTATGGGCCAACCAAGGAAGTCTCACCCCAGGAAATATACGTCCGCAGGCGCGGGATTTTGAATTTCAGCGCGCACAAGACTTTTCTGCGGGAAGGCGACATCCTCACCAAGATGTTCACGCTCTATTCGGGTTGGGCGTTCTGTTTCAAGCTTTTGCCCGACGGCCGGCGCCAGATCCTGTCATTCCTGCTGCCTGGCGACTCGATCCTTCTTGAGAGCCTGTGCTTTCCTGATGAGCCCCTGCCCTATTCCGTCAAAAGCCTGACGGACATCTCGGTGTGCGCCTTCGCCCTGAATGAGATGATCGAACTGACGAGCTCGACCGAAGCGCAAAATAAGAGTGTCGCGAAAGCGATGAGGAGACATTGCGCCGCCATGAACCGGCGGCTGGTGGATATCGGCCGCCGCAGCGCGATTGGCCGCGTGGCTCAACTTATCCTTGAAATTGAGGACCGTCTGGGCGAGCGGGACCAGGTGCGCGATGGCGCTTTTCATTTCCCGATGCGGCAGGAGCACATGGCCGATGCGCTGGGGTTGACCACTGTATATGTCAACCGCACGCTCGATCGCCTGCGCAAGGAGGGCGTGATAGACTTCAAGCGCGATCGCATGAAGATCATCAATCGCGCCCTGCTCCTGCAGACCGCCGAGGAAGAATAGACCTCGCGAACGATCGCCGCTTGCCGCTGGTATTTACGGAAACATAGTGCTCAAGGCAGGGTGAAAGCGACATAGGCTGCGCCCTGGGGGGCTTTCCTGTCGCGAGCATTGTCTGCCTGGATCAGCACATACTGTTTTCCGTTCGCCATGTAGGTGATGGGCGTGGCATTGCCGGCGTAAGGCAGGATTGCCTGCCACAACAGCTTGCCATTGCCGGCATCGAATGCATGCAGCTTCTTGTCGTACAGCGTGGCGCCGATGAAGAGCAAGCCGCTCCTGGTCAGGATCGGTCCACCGTAATTCTCGGACCCTGTCGTCTTGTCTTCCAGCTCGGGATATTCACCGAACGGGATCTTCCACACATATTGGCCAGTGTTGAGATCGATGGCGTTCAGGGTGCCCCATGGTGGGGCCACCGCCGGATAGCCGTCGGGATCGAGAAATTTCTTGTAGCCGGTGAATTTGTAGGTGGCATCGGCGGCGCCTTGCGGCTCCTTCTGCGGACCACTGGCATCGTCATTGCCGGTTTCCAGGAAAGCAATCAGCGCCTTCAAGGCATCGCCCTGAATTTGCGGGAAGGGCGGCATGCGGCCCGCGCCGTGATGGATCATGTCGGCGATCTGCTCCGGCGACAGGAACTGCGCCGCTTTCAACAGCGACGGAAAGGCCGGCGGCGAGCCGCTGCGGTCCGGCCCGTGGCAGCCCGCGCAGTTGGACTGATAGGTCGCGCCACCCAGGCTGCGGGTGGCGGGGCTGGGCGCCAGCGCGCCGGTCCAGGCGATGTCGTTGGCATTGAGATACAGAATGCCGGTATCCGGATCGGCGGCCGATCCGCCCCATTCCGCCCCACCGTCAAAGCCCGGCATCACGACCGTGGGCTGACCCACCTTGAGCGGCGCATACGGCCCGGCGCTGTAGAAGCTCTTGAAGCGCAGAAGCGCCCATTCCCGCACGATGGGTGTGCGCTCCGACAGCATTTGGCTTGTCAACTTCTGGCGGGCATAGGGCGCGGGCAGCGATGGCACCGGCTGGGTCTTTGACGACACCTCACCCGGCACGTCAGTCTGCGGGATCGGCATCTCGGTGACCGGGAAGAGCGGTTGGCCGGTCACGCGGTCCAGCACGAACAGATATCCCTGCTTGGTCGGCTGGGCGATGGCATCGACCGGCTTGCCGTCATGCATCACCGTCAGCAGCACGGGCGGCGAGGGAAAATCGCGATCCTGGATGTCGTGATGGACGCCCTGGAAATGCCACAGCCGCTTGCCCGTGTTGGCGTCCAACGCCAGCAAGGTGTTGGCGAACAGATCGTCGCCCGCGCGCGAGGCGCCATAAAAATCGTCCACCGCCGAGCCGGTCGGCGCATAGACAATACCGCGCTGCTGATCGATCACCATGCCGGCCCAGTTGTTGGCGGCGCCGGCGGTCTTCCACGCATCCTTGGGCCAGGTGTCATAACCATATTCGCCGGGATGGGGAATGGTGTGAAAGCTCCAGCGCTGCCTGCCGGTATGCACATCAAAGGCGCGGATGTCGCCGGCCTGCGCGGGCGCGGATTCGCCTGTGCGGAAGCCGGTGACGATCATGTCCTTGAAGATCACGCCCGGCGTGGTCAGGGAGACATAGAATTTCTCGTCACTGCGCAGATCGATGCGCCCGTTCCTGCCGAAGCCGGGGATCGGTTTTCCCGTCGCGGGATTGAGGGCATAGAGATAGTTCATCACCGAGGCGAACAGCCGCTTGCCGTTCCTGTCCTCGAACCAGGTCAGGCCGCGCTGGGCGCCCCGCGCCTCGACGCCGGAATCGAACGTCCAGACAAGTTTGCCGCTCGCCCCGTCCAGCGCGATCACTTTCAGGTCCGGCGTATAGGCATAGATCACGCCATCGATCGCCAGCGGATGGGTCTGGGGGTCGCCGGCCGCCGTCATGTCGAAGCGCCAGGCCTGGGTGAGGCCGGCCACGTTCGCCTTGTTGATCTGGGTCAGGGTGGAATAGCGGTTACCCTGACTGGTTCCTCCATAGATGGCCCAGTCCTTGTCCGCCGTCATGGCCGGCAACGTGGCCGCCAAAGTGGTCGCCAAAGTGGTTGTCAGTCCGAAAATCAGGGCTTTCTTGAGCAATGTCATTCCGGCGCGGTTCGAAAATATTTGATGACGTGTCGGCGTGTGATCCCCAAGTCTATATGCCATCCCTGTTTCCGCCGCGCAATTTACGGGAGCGAAAGGACCGCCTTGTGATCGCGGAGCTTGGCCTGCAGTTCCTGCACCGGGACTTGTCCCACGCCGATCCGGTTCCTGACCGCAATGGACGCCGCAACACCGGCAGCCTGTCCCAAAATCATATATTGCGGCTCCATGCGGATCGTCGAATACGCCACATGGCTGGCCGAGAAACATACCGGAACAAGCAGGTTCGTTACCGCGCCGGCTTTGGGCAGCATGATGCGGTACGGAATCTGGTAGGGCGCAGGCATGACATACTGCTCCCCTTCATTTTCCACCGCGCCATCCGGGGTCGGGATGCGGCGGACATGATGGGAGTCGCTCTGGTAGGAACCCATCCCGATCGTGTCGGGCTTGGTCACATCGGTCGTGATGTCTTTCTGCGTCATCACATACGCCCCAAGCATGCGGCGGTCTTCACGGATATAGAGCTGGAAGGGCCAGCCGCGCTCCGCCACGAACTCATCCTTCGCCAATCCATAGGAATTGACTTCATCGTGCAGTGCCCTGGGCACGCTGGGATCATTGGCAAGGAAATAGAAGAAGCCGGCCTCGTAGTCGTAATGATCCTGCCAGATCGCGGCTTGCCGCCGGTAATCAGCGAACGGAAAGTCCCAGCTGGCGCCGATATGATCGGTGGAAAAGCCGCCGAAGCTGTTGATGTCAAACTTGTTTCCCTTGAGCGGTGTTCTGATCATGAGCTCTTTCATGGCCGGCGCATGTCCTTCGGCCTGCTCCAGGGCGGCAATATATCGTTTCAGCAACTCGTACCGGCCAGGGTCGTAATTCGCCGGCTTGGGATAGGGCAACATGTTCGCCGCGACGTTTGTCAGACACATGCGGAAGCCATAGGCCTGAACATATTTATCGCCCTGCCCAAATGGGCCATGCGGTCCCGGCTGCACCTCCGGCAACAGGGAGCCATCCGCGGCATAGGGTGAAACCGGGACATTGAAATGATGGTCGGGCCGCTGGCGCCCGCGCACGCCTGCGATCGATTCGCCATATTCGGCCTGGCTCTCCCGGCCCCAGGTATATCGCACCCCCGCCTCTCCCATCAGGTCGCCCTCATAGGAGGCATCGACAAAGACGGGAGCCCGAAGAATTGTGCCGTCGGAGAGGGTGATGGCAGCAATCCTGTTTCCGCGCAGCTCGACACCCCCTCGTTCGCGCAGCCGGGCCTTTGCGATGCGTGAGACTTTGGCTTCGGCCAGCATCTCCACGAAGACCTGCTCGGCGACATGGGGTTCGAAACGCCATTCGATCGGCTCGCCATAATGCGCGCCAACGCGCTCAAAAAATTCGCGAGACAGGCCCCCAATGACTTCCTCTTTGCCTTTGTCCGTGGCGCTCAGCCCGCCACTCACCATGCCTCCCACATGGTCATCGACACCGACAAGAACGACGCGCATGCCCTGGCGGGAAGCGGACACGGCGGACGCAACGCCACTTGCTGTTGCGCCATAGACCACGACATCGAATTGCCGTATCTCGGCCCGCGCGCCTGGTATCGCCAGTATCAACGCCGAAACGAATGCCAGGACTGCCGCACGCATGTATTTTCTCCTCCGCGGGCGGCTGATCACTTACCGATGCGGCCCAGGTGAACCTTAACGGGATAGCTCTTTCAGGATTTCAGGCCCCGGGCCCACGGGCAGCGCTTTCCCGCCGGGACCGTAAGCAAAAGTCCGCCACGGCGTAGCGCCCTGCTGCCCGACACCGGGAACGCTCCAATCGCAAACGCCTTGCTTGAATATTTCCGCCAGGCGCGTGTACTGATCCCCTGTGAGACGCCCTTGGTAGTCGCTGAGATTCAGCGGCTTGAGTTGGCACTTCAGAATGTCGCTCGCCAGGGGGCCACCCGCCTGCTGCCGGATGGAGCTGTAATAGGCCAGCATCGGGTCACGGTCGCAGCGCGCCTCGTCTGTAATCTTGTGGTCGTAGTCGGTCCCCAGATAGCAGAACGAGAATGCATCCGAAGGCCGGTCGCGCTTTACTTTTTCCAGCGGCGTGCCGGGCCTGGTATCGGCGCTTATGGCCTCGATCCAACTGTCCATCACGGTCAGGGAATGACGGGGAATGCCGGTCGCCCGCCAGGCACTGCTCGTCCAGGGCGGGGCGCCCGCCATCCCGACACGCCAAAGCACATAATTCTCGGTCCCTTCACCCAACTTCCGGAATCGTTCGCGCAGTGCGAAACTGTTCCAATTGGAGTGGACGCCGGAATTTTCCTCTCCGCGCAGATCTATGATGGGGGTCGCCGCCAGTATCCGGGGATCCGAGATCAGGCCGGTCTGATAGGCGATCCTGATCGCATCCGGGTCGCCCACGCTTCGGGACGTGGTGAATTCACCGTCCCGATCATAACCGCCGATTTTCTGATTCAGTTGAAGGAAATCCTCGCCGGTGATTTTCCCCGCCAGCAACGCCTTCAATCCATATTGCACGCCCACATTGTCGAGGTAGGTCCGCCCGATGTTCGTCTTCGGATAGCTTCCCCAGATGGCGATACTATGGTCGGCAGCACCGCATCGCACCCCATTCGGGTTGGTGCGCGCGTCATAGATCATCACATTCGGAAGCGCGCAATTGTTGCTCATCGGCGCATCGCCATACACGCCGGCAAGAAGCGCGGGGCGAACGAAGGCCCAGGACTGCAAGGTGCCCATATCCTTGTGCCCGGTAATCGCGATTTTCTTGTTCAGGATATCGGCGGGGCTGAGGTCGTGATTGAGCGTTTTGAATGTATCGCTGTCGAAATAACGGTTCAGGAGCAACCCGTCGGTCGCCTCCACCAGGGTCGTCTCGGTGTCCGGAAAGGAGCAGGAGATCAGCAGACCATCCAGCAGCCCGGGATACATGGTCGCCATGGCGAGCTGCTGCATCGAGCCGGCCGAACAGCCTTCTCCTATCGTGCGCAGCACTTCTCCATAGGTGTCGGAAATATATTCCTTCACCATCATCACCGTTTCGGCCGCCAGCACGCGATTGGAGTTCCGCGAACCGGCAGTGAAGTTGCTGACGACAGACATGTAGCCCTGGGACAGGGCATCGTCGTTTACCCAGCCGTCGGGTGGCGGGGTTTGACGGCGCATCGCGCCGGTGCCGCCGCCAAAAGACCATACGATTTTGTGGTTCCAGCCCGTTTGGTCCTGCGCGCTGGCCGCTGGGTCGTAGAGGACCACAATATCGTAAAGCCCACGATTGATGGCGCCCCGTTCGGCCCGAACGATATAGTCCATCAAGCGCCCGTCGGTGGTCGTTGTGCGCGACATGTCCGCCGGCCGCGGTGCCTTGCTGTCGTAGGGCCTGAAGCAGGGGCGGTTGCCCCCTATCGATTCCGCGCAATTCGGGAACGAGCTGCGGTAATAGAAGCTGTATTCCGGCCTGATATTGCATTGCGCATCTGTCGCCGGCTGACTTACGCCACTCGCGGATGTCGCGGGGTGCCCCCCGGTTTCAGGCTGGGCCTGGGGCGTGGCGCAGATCCAGGGCTGCAATTGCGGCCCGGAAATGATCGGCCCGCCGATGGGATGATTGACGATGGTGAGCCGGGCCGGAGCCTTCCCCGGCTCGCTGGCCGTCAGCTCGTTTTTCCCGTTGCGAAGACCGCTGACGAGCCCCGCTGCTCCGTTCGGCGTTCCGACAAAGCTGGCCGTTATGTCCTGACCGTTGAGCAGGACCTTCAAGCCGCCGGACCGCGCTCCCGAAATTACGACCCGAATATCGCCGCCGCTCACCAGATCCGGACGCGTCGGCACGGTTTTGAGTGCCAACGCGCCATTTTGCCCGGCATCGGCACCCCTCGCCTGCGACAAGGAACAGCAGGCCAGTGCAGCACAAAGGACAAGTCGCCAGGCGGATTTTACCATGGGAGCCAGTGAGACAGGGGCACTCCGTGCCCCTCGCTTTCTAGAATGTCGCAGCGATGCCGACGTAATAACGCGTGTCGTCCATGAAGGCGTTGTAGATGCGGTTCTTGTTGCCGACATAGAAGCTGTTGATGTTTTTTCCGATATTCACCCCCTCGAAGGTGACTTTGTATTGATCGGTCAGATCATAGGACGCTGAAACATCCCACTGGCTGCGGCCGTCGCCAAACAGGCTGCCGCCCGAGGCCGCACCCTGCTGCGCCACCAGGAAGGACGAGCGGTAGTTGTAGGCGAGGCGAGCGCTGAAACCGTACTTTTCATAATAAAGAACGGCATTGGCGCTGTGCTTGGAGGCATAGGGAAGCGGCAACGCCCTGGCCGAGAATTCATCGATGTTGGGGGTTCGGCTGTCGGAGTGGGTATAGGTCAACTGATAACCCAGACCGTCAAAAGGCTCGGGAAGGAAATTCAGCGCGTGCTGGTAGCTGATCTCGTAGCCGGAGACGGTGCCGCTTTCCCCATTAACCGGCCGGTTCACCAGATAGATCGTCGATCCGGTGGTGTTGTTCGGCGCTTCCGGATGATTTTCGGTGACCTGGACGATCCGCGTGAATGCGGAGACGTCCTTCGTGAAGAGCGCCACCGAAACCATGCTGGCCGGGCCGATATACCATTCAGCCGACAGGTCGTACTGGGTTGCCACAAACGGCTTGAGATTTGGATTGCCGGCCGCGCCCGTACCGGAGACCAGCGCCAGCGAAGTCGCCACACTGGTCAGATTGAGCGGCGGCCTGGCGGTCACCTTGGCCGCGTCCAGCCGCACATCGAAATTATCGGAAGGGTGCAGCACCAGGTTTGCGCTCGGCAGCAACAGGTCGAAATGCTTGACCACGGTGGTGGGCACGGCGGTAGCGCCTCCCACAATCGTATAACCGAAGGCGTTGCGATGGGTATCGACCCAGCGCAAACCGGCATCGCCATCGAACGGCATGCCGAAGAGATCGCCGCCTAGTTCCGTTTTTATGTAGGCCGCATTTGTCTGCTGGTGCACCTGGGCGATGCTTCCCAGCGACGCAAGCGAGGTCAAATCCGGGCCGGTGGCATGCAGGAAAGCCCGCCAGACCGCCGGGTCAGGGACCCCGCTCAGCAAGGTGCGCGAGAAATTTCCGTCGACACCATCCAGGAAGCTGGTGATCGTACGGCCATAATTGAGGCCGGGCACCTCGGTGACCCGCAAGCTGTTGGCCGGCGTGGGGTCATAGGTGTTGAACGGCGGGTAACTGGCCATGCGCTGTGCGGAATAGATGCTGACATCCTCCACGCGGGCGCCCGCCTTGATAGCCTTCAGAAGCCACCAGTTGAGCTCATACCGCGCATCAGCGCTCATGTCCCGGCCGCGGTTGCTGATAGGATAAGTGGCGTCAAAGCTCGAGAATATTTCGTATTGGCTGGGGTCCAGCGTGTTGAAGTTGGTCGTCAGGGTGTAATTGGGCGAGATGTTGTTGTTACCCAGCGCATAGGCGACGCTCACCGTGTCCTGGCCGGCGATCTGGCGCGCGACAAGCACTTGCGCATTGCCGGTGCTGCTGGCGTCGGTGGTGAGGCCGTCACGTCCCAGGCCCGTGCCCTGGCTTTGCGAAGCGGAAAAGTGCGCCTGCAGCGGACCATGGGAATAGTCGGCAACAAGGCTCAGCGCGTTGGTGCTCGACCTGGAGTCTTCATTATAATCCAATGGCCGCCAGGTGACGCCACCATAGTTGGCGCTCGCCAGCGTCCCATCAGACAGAAGCTTACCGTTGGTTATGTTGGCGGTCAGAATGGCCTGGGCGGCCGTCAGGATACGCTTGGTGTCGAAGCGGGAGTACAGACCGTCGAAGTTGATATTCCAGTCGCTGTTGGGACGCCACTGGAGCGATCCATTCAGCGCCAGGTTCTTGTCGCGATAGATGTCCGCAAACTGCTGCAGCCGCAGCGGCATCGTGAAGGTATCGGGGACACCATCGCCATTGATGTCGGTGGTCAGCTTGGTCCATCCACCCGAACTGTACTGGTCCGAACGCCCCGCCTCGTCGGAGAAGGATACCGCCAGAAGCGCGCCGACCGTGTTGTCGAAAAACTGATGCGCGGTGAACGCCGACACTTTGCCGCCGCCAGCCCCGACTTGGTCAGCGTAGGTGCCGGAGATTCTGCCGGCATAAACAGGCTCGTTGAAATCCAGGGGCCGCTTGGTCTTGAGGTTGATGATGGCGCCCAGCCAGCCTTCCGGCTGGTCGGCCGACGGCGACTTGATGACCTCGGCGGACGCCAGCAATTCGGGCGCAATGTCAGCCAGCTTCGGCGCGCCGTCCGCGGCACTGCCGACGAAATTCTGGCCGTTGAGCTCGACCTTGTTGAGGTTGATGCCGCGCACACTGACGGCCGTGCCCTGCCCCTCCATGCGCGTGATTTGCACGCCGGGAACGCGACTGAGCGTTTCCGCCACATTCTGGTCCGGCAGCTTGCCGATATCCTCGGCGGAGATGCTGTCCATGATGACAGCGGAGGCTCGCTTGGTGTCTATCGCGTCCTCGATGGATTTGCGGATGCCCGACACGGTAACCGATTCCACGCCATCGGGCGCCGGCTGCGCCTGGGCCTTCGTTCCCCCCGCCATGATGCCGAACAAAAGCGCCAGAACGGACGTTGAAGCCTTCAATGTCGGTGACATGTTCGCCCTCTCCTGCCTTTTTATTTTCTGGCAGCGAGATCGTCATGACCCCATCCGCCGGGCGGCCGACCTTCTGGTCCGTTTCCCCTTCAACCGCGCGCTTTACTATGAGTTATAATATGTTTCTGTCAAGTAACATCTATTGGATGAAGGTATCATCCGGCGCTTCCGGCCCGGGACATCTGGCGATTGCGACGGGGGCGTTGCCGCTATTGCGATCATGCGGGAAAGCGGGCGAGGGCGAACCGCGGACGGAGGCCAAGAATCCGCCCACATACGGCAAACCCGGTCACGGACGGCGCAGGGTCCGTCAGGGTCTTTCCGATATGGGAACGAACCGCAGATTCTCGGGCCCGATATAGTTTGCCGAGGGACGGATGATCTTGTTGTCGGCCCGCTGCTCCATGACGTGGGCGCTCCAACCCGAAGTGCGCGAAATCACAAACAGGGGTGTGAACATGTTCTCCGGTATGCCGAGCTTGCTGTAGGAAACGGCGCTGAACCAGTCGAGGTTGGCAAACATCTTTTTTGTTTCCGCCATCACCTTCTCGATGCGATCTGCTATCGAGAAAAGCGCCATGGAGCCGCTTTCCGCACTTAGTCGAAATGCGACATCCTTGATGATCTTGTTGCGCGGATCGGCAATTGTATAGACGGGATGGCCAAACCCGATAATGACCTCCTTGTTCCCCACGCGGCGCCTTATGTCTTCCTCGGCGGCGTCGGGATCGGAGTAGCGCGACATGATCTCAAACGCGGCTTCGTTCGCACCGCCGTGTTTGGGACCGCGCAGGGCGCCGATAGCACCCGTAATCGCCGAGTACATGTCCGAGCCGGTGCCGGCTATGACCCTGGCGGCGAAGGTCGAGGCATTGAACTCGTGTTCCGCGTAGAGGATGAGCGAGGTGTGCATCGCCCGCACCTGGGATGAGGAAGGTTCCCGTCCGTGCAGGAGATGCAGGAAATGCGCCCCAACGCTGTCGTCGCCGGTTTCCGTGTCGATGCGCTTTCCGCCGCTCACGAAATGGTGCCAATAGAGCAGCATCGATCCGAATGACGCCATGAGCCGGTCGGCGACGTCGCGGGCGCTGCCACTGCCATGGCCCTCCGGAACGACGCATCCCATGATGGAAGCGCCGGTTCGCATCACATCCATGGGATGGGTGTCGCCAGGGATCTCTTCGAGGGTGCGCCTGACGGGTTCGGGAAGCCCCCGAAGACCGGCCAGCTTGCGTTTGTACGCCGCCAGTTCGGCGGGGTTGGGCAGCTTCTCATGAATCAGAAGATGCGCGATCTCCTCGAATTCGCAAGCGTCAGCAATGTCCAGAATATCATATCCGCGGTAATGCAGGTCGTTGCCGGTTCGCCCGACCGTGCAAAGCGCAGTATTGCCCGCGACAACACCCGACAGGGCGACCGATCTTTTGACGGGCGTGGCTGGTGAGGCGTCGATCATCGTTTCTCTATTGGTTTTTGGATGACGTCGGCAGAACGGTCTTGGCGATGGACGAATCCAGGTCTTCGTAGTCGGAGTAGGCGATGGTGTCGTAGAGTTCGGCGCGGGTCTGCATCCGTTCCACCATCTTGTGCGCGCCGCCATGGGTGCGGATGGAATCGTAAAGTTCCTCGTGCGCCTTGGCGGCAACCCTGAGCGCGCTCACGGGCCAGATCACCATCCGGTACCCCATCTGCGCGAATTCGTCGGCGGTGAAAAAGGGCGTGCGGCCGAATTCCGTCATGTTCGCGAGCAGCGGGACGCCGGGCAGCTTCTCCGCGAAGGCGCGGAACATGCCCCCGTCGGTCAGCGCCTCCGGGAAAATCGCGTCAGCGCCCGCCTCCAGGTAAAGTCTGGCGCGTGCGACAGCGCCTTCAAGCCCTTCGCTGGCCGCGGCGTCGGTGCGGGCGATGATGACAAGATCGCGGCGCGCGCGGCTGGCCGCCTGGACCTTGGCCGCCATGTCCTGCGGGCTGGCCAGCTTCTTGTCGTTGAGATGACCGCATTTCTTGGGCAACAGCTGATCTTCTATGTGGACGGCCGCGGCGCCCGCATCCTCGAAGCTTCGCACCATGTGCATGACATTCAGCGCTTCGCCATAGCCGGTGTCACCGTCGACAAGCAGCGGCAGCCCGGACGCGCGCGCAACCTGACGCACAAAGAAGCTGACTTCATCCACCGTGATAATGCCGACATCGGGCAGGCCCAGGCTGGCGCTCATCGCGGCCCCCGAAAGGTAAAGGGCCTTGAACCCCGCCTTCATCGCCTGCCGCGCGGCCAGACCATTATAGGCGCCGGGCATCTGGATGATCTCCGGCTGTGCGAGCAGTTGCCGGAACCGCTGCCCCGCAGAAGGCCGCGTTTTGTCCGTGTCAGAGAGATAGATCATCCTGCATCCCCGATCGCATAGAGATCGACATAGTCGGTAACCTGCATCAGTTCGAGCTGCCGGCGGTCGCTGGACGCCGCCAGGATCCTGTGTTGCCGGCCTTCATCGAAGCGCCGCGCCAGGTTGCGCCGGAATTTCTGTTCCAGCAGCGGCCAGCCTTCTTCGCGGCGGCGCTTGTGTCCAACGGGATATTCGACAACGACCTCTTCCAGAACCGTACCGTCGGAGAGCTCTATCGTCAGGGCGTTTGCGATCGAGCGCTTTTCGGGGTCCAGGTAATCCCGGGTGAAGCTGGCCTCCTCGGCGCAGAGTATCTTGGTTCGCAGGATATCGATCCGGGGATCGGCCGCCACATCGTCCTCATAATCGGCCGCCGTCAGCCGGCCGAAGATCAGCGGCACGGCAACCATATACTGGATGCAGTGATCGCGGTCGGCGGGATTGGCCAGGGGACCCTGCTTGTCGATGATCCGGATGGCGGCTTCGTGGGTCCGGATGATGACCCGGGCGATATCACCGGCGCTCCTGCCCATCTCCTTCAACTTGCGATGCAAGGTCATGGCCGCTTCGACAGCGGTCTGTGAATGGAATTCCGCCGGAAAGGAGATCTTGAACAGGATGTTTTCCATGACGTAGCTGCCATAGCCACGCTGGAAGCTGAAGGGCTTGCCGCGGAACGACGCGTCATAGAAGCCCCAGGTCTTCGCGGTCAGCGCCGTCGGATATCCCATCTCGCCGGCCTTCACCATCAGCGCCAGGCGGACGGCGCGGCTGGTGGCATCGCCGGCGGCCCAGCTTTTCCTTGAACCAGTATTGGGCGCATGGCGGTAGGTCCGCAAGGATTGTCCGTCCACCCAGGCGAGCGACACCGCATCGATGATCTGTTCGCGTGACAATCCCAGCATTTTCGCGATGACGGCGGTGCTTGCGACCTTGACCAGCACCACATGGTCAAGCCCGACCTTGTTGAAGCTGTTTTCCAGCGCCAGACAGCCCTGGATTTCGTGCGCCTGCACCATGGCGTGCAAAACATCGCCCATCGTCGGGCCGGGCTTGTCCGCAGCCCTGGCGTTCCGCCCGAGCCAGTCCGCGACCATCAGAATGCCGCCAAGGTTGTCGGAAGGATGTCCCCATTCCGCCGCCAGCCAGGTATCGTTGAAGTCCAGCCATCGGATCATGGCGCCAAGCGTGAACGCGGCCTGAACGGGGTCGAGAATGAAACCGGTCCCCGGCACATGCGCCCCGTTCGGCACAACTGTTCCCGGAACGATAGGGCCGAGAAGCTTGGTGCAAGCCGGATAATCCAGCGCTTCCAGCCCGCAACCAAGCGTGTCGATCAGACAGGCGCGCGCCGTATCCAATGCCAGCGCGCTGGGCGCCGGGCCAGCCGTCACATAGTCCGCGATGTCTGTCAGAACCTGATCGGGCGCCGGGCGGACGGATGACAGAAGCACACTCATTCGACAGTCCTGTTTTGCTGTTCAAGGGCCGCGGACAGCCCGCGCCGGCGCGGCGGCGATGTGACGGCGCATCCGCTGCTCCGCAAGATCGCCGTCTTTGTCGCGGTCCGTCAATGGATTTTGTCGGCAATGTCTTGCGGACATGTCCCGCCTGGCTTTCGCTCAATCAAATATTCAAGCCACCGGCCACCAGGAGCACCTCGCCGCTGATGTAGTCGCTCTCCGGACAGCACAGGAGATAGACCCCGCCGGCCGCTTCCTCCGGCGTTCCACACCGCCCCAACGGTATGGCGGAGGGAAGCGATTCAAGCAGCGTCTCCGGAACGCCGGCCTGAACCACCCTGCCGTCGATCGTAATCCTGGAGGCCGGATCGTCATAAGACGCGGTCAGGCGCGTATTGATGAAGCCGAACGCAACGCAGTTCACACAAACCTTGTAGCGGCCCCACTCCTTGCTCATCGTCTTGGTCATGCCGATCAGGCCCGCCTTGGCGGAGGCATAGTTGACCTGCCCGCTATTGCCATGGGTGCCGGCGATCGATGAAATCAGAACCACCTTCCGGATGACCTCGCGACCCTCGGCGGCCTCGCGCTTGGCGGCCGAGCGAATGGGCTCCGCAGCGGCGCGCAGAATTCTGAACGGCGCCATCAGATGGACGTCCAGCATCTCTTGGAATCGCTCATCGTCCATTTTCTGGATCACACCGTCGCGGGTGTAGCCGGCATTGCTCACGATGATGTCGATGCCGCCAAAGCTTTCCAGTGCCGTCTTGACAAGGCGATCGCCAAAATCCGCCTCCGTCACGCTCCCGATGCACGCAATAGCCCCGCCGCCAGTTGCCCTGATCTGTTGCACGGTTTCTTCGGCCGGTCCCGAGTCAAGGTCATTCACGACAATGCAGGCCCCTTCCGAAGCCAGCTTGAGAGCCACCGCGCGGCCGATGCCGCGGCCCGAACCGGTAATGAGTGCGACTTTGCCTTCCAGCTTTCTCACGATACGTCCAATCTCCGGGTGTCGGAATTATTCCAGGGCTATGAGGGCGTGACCGGCGAGGGTCGGGGTGCCATTGCCTGTGCGCGCGCCGATCTCCAGCCGGACAAGCTGTTTTCCACCGTCGCCCGCGAGGATTTCAGCCACCCTGGCAAAGCAGTGAACCGTCGCATGAAGCGGCGTGATGGCGACAAAGCGCACGCTCCACTCCCGCAGACTGTTTGTCGGGAAGTGACCGGTCAGCAGCTGGCCCAGATACGCCATCGAGAGCATCCCGTGTGCGAAAACATCATCCACGCCGGCCGCCCGGGCGAAATCACTATCGATATGGAGCAGAACATGGTCGTTCGACGCACCGGCAAAAAGCGCCAGGGTGCCGCGTGTGATCGGCCCGCGCACCAGCTCCGGCAGAACATCGCCGACGCGCAACGAGGCCCGGATCGCATCCGCGCTCATGCGTCCGCGTCCGGCTTGTGGCGCACGATCATGAGCACATCCATTTCGGTGCAAAGTTGTCCGTCCTGATTTTCCGCGCGCGTTCGTTGAAGGACGAATTCGAGCAGCCCGCCCTTCTTGGAGAAAATGTCCACCGTTTCGGTCACAAGCGTGATGCTGTCACCCGCATATATCTGCCCAAAATGCCGGAACGTCTGCTCGCCATGAAGGATCGAACGCATGTCCACGCCCATGTCCCGCAGCAAATCTCCACGATCCGCCGGCGCGCCCATTGCCAGGCTGAACGTAAAGGTGGGCGGCGCCGGCAGCGCCCGATGGCCCGCTCTCCTGGCGGCATCCTCGTCGAAATAGATCGGGTTTTTTTCGCCGGCGGCCTTGGCGAAGAACCTCAGTTGCCCCTTTTCCACATCGATGGTGCGCGGCCGTGACACACAGCCTATGAAGCTCCGGTCGATCATCAGGCCCGGCCATAGAGCGTCACGACACAGGCGCCGCCAAGGCCCAGATTGTGCTGGAGGGCGTGCGTCACACCCGGCACCTGGCGCTTGTCGGCATTGCCGCGCAATTGCTGCGTCAGTTCATAACATTGGGCCAGACCGGTGGCGCCCAGCGGGTGGCCTTTCGACAGAAGCCCGCCCGAAGGGTTGGTCACATGGCGCCCCCCGTAGGAATTGTCGCCGTCCCAGATGAATTTCTCGGCGCCGCCTTCCGGACACAGCCCCAGCGCTTCGTAGCTGATGAGTTCATTGGGCGTGAAGCAGTCATGCAGTTCCACGACCTCGACATCCTCCGGTCCGACGCCCGCCATTTCATAGGTCTGGCGCGCGGCGGCCTTGGTCATGTCATAGCCGATGACCCGCATCATCGAGGCCCCTTCGAAACTGGTCTCCGGATCCGTGGTCAGCGCCTGCCCCTTTATCTCGACGGTGGCAGCGATCCCCCTCCTGGCGGCAAAGGCGGGCGATACAAGGATCGCGGCGGCGGCCCCGCAGGTCGGGGGGCAGGCCTGAAAGCGGGTCAAGGGGCCGTAAAGGTGCTTCGATGCCATGACTTCCTCCAGGCTGAGAGGAGCCCGAAACAGCGCCAGCGGATTGTTCGCCGCGTGCCGGCGCGCCTTGACCGCGATCTGGCCGAAGGTTTCATCTCTGGCGCCATAACGTTTCTGATAGTCGACCCCGGCGCCACCGAACTGCTGGGCGGTCATGGGGGCAAAGGCATCCGGCTTCTGCACCTGGTCCTGTGCGAGCAGAAGACGGTCGAGTGTCCGTTTGCGGTCGTTAAAAACCATCCCCAGCGCGCCCGGCAGCATTTGCTCGAAGCCAACCGCCAGAACGCAATCCGCCGCGCCGAGCTCCACCATCTGCCGTGCCAGATAGAGCGCGGTCGAGCCGGTCGCGCAGTTGTTGTTGACGTTGATGATGGGAATGCCCGTGCAGCCGACCCGATAGATCGCCGATTGCCCAGCCGTGGAATCCCCATAGACATAACCGGCATAGGCCTGCTGAACCGACGCATAATCCAGCCCGGCATCCGCAAGGGCCAGACGTATGGCTGTTTCGGCCATCACGTCCCAATCGTCGGACTGGCCCGGCTTCTGGAAGGGAATCATCCCGACGCCGGCCACGCGTGCTTTCAATCGCATGCTCAACTCCTGCCTCCACTCCTGCCTGGCGGCTGCATGGTTTTCGCAATGATGGACTTCATGGTCTCGTTCGAGCCGCCATAGATCCGCGCAATGCGTGCGTCGGCCCACATGCGCGCGATCGGATATTCGCTCATATAGCCATACCCGCCGTGCAACTGCAGGCACTCGTCGACCACCTTGCCCAGCGCATCGGAGGTCCACCATTTGGCCATGGCGGCCTGATCCGGTGAGAGCCTTCCACCAAGCTGCGCCATCATCGCGCGATCGACAAAACTGCGGGCGACGGCGGCGAGTGTCTTGCACTCGGCCAGCTTGAATTGCGTGTTTTGCAGATCGAACAGCTTGCCGCCGAACAGGCTGCGCTCCCCGGCATAGGCTGTCGTGATCTGGACCGCGCGCTCCATTTCGGCCGTACAGATCAGCGCTATGCTGAGTCTTTCCCAGGCGAGTTGTGCCGTCAGTTGTTCGAAGCCATCCCCCTCTTCGGGACCCAGCAGATTCTCCTCCGGGATGCGGACATCGTCGAAAAACAGTTCCGACGTGTCCTGGGCGTGCAGGCCGATCTTCTCGAACGCGCGCCCGCGATGAAATCCATCCGCGCCCCTGGTTTCCAGGACCAGAAGAGAGATGCCCTTGCGCCCCGCGGCCGGATCGGTTTTGGTGGCGACAATCACCAGATCCGCCTTCTGTCCGTTGCTGACAAAGGTCTTCGCGCCATTGACCACATAATGCCGGCCGCTCTTCCGCGCGGTAGTCTTGATGGCTTTGAGGTCCGAACCGGCCGATGGCTCTGTCATCGCGACTGCGCCGATGCATTCACCCCGCGCCATCGATGGGAGCCAGCGCTGCTTCTGTTCCTCGCTGCCATACGCAAGGATGTAGTGTGCGACGATGCCGGAACTCACCATGTTTCCGACACCAAACCCGCTATTGAGGCCGGCGCGAGCCACCTCCTGCGCTATGATCGCTTCATGACCCCAATTGCCGTCACCGCCGCCATAGGCCGCCGGTATGCTGGCGCAGAGCAATCCGTTTTCACCGGCCTTCAACCAGGCCGCACGATCGACAAAGCCTTGCAGTGACCAGCGCTCGGCGGAAGGAACGAATTCGCGCGCGAGAAATCTGGCAACCTGCTCCCGAAGCAATTCCAGCTCATCATCGATCCAGAAGGAACGTTCCATTTTCAGGTCTTCTGGTTCAGATGCTTGATGAAAAAATCGGCCATCGTCTGAAAGGCCTCGGCGCTTTCGGGAATATCCAGATAGCTCCAGTGCGCATGCGGCATCGCCTCGAAAACGACGAGCTCCGCCGGCACGCCGGCCTTGATCAGCGCTCTATGGAAGATGGTGGTCTGGCTGAGCAGGATGTCTCGCGTTCCTGTCATGAGCAGGGTGGGCGGCAGACCGCTGAGATCGGCGAGCAGGGGAGATATCATCGGATCGGCCAGATCGTGCCCACCGGCATACTGCGCAATTGCCTCAGCCAGAGCGTGGCCGGTCTCGGGCATCGACGGATCGGATTCCGAAAATCCCCGACGCGACAGATCGGCCGATCCCGAGAAGAAGCCGAGCGCCGCGGGCATGGGCAGACCTAAGGCTTTCAACCGGACCGCGACCTCGCCGGTCAGAACGGCGCCGGCGGATGTTCCATAAAGAACGACGCCGCCCGGGCGATGCGTCTTCAGGATTTCCCTGTAAACCGCGATCACTGCATCGACGGCGGCGGGGAATTGATGTTCCGGCGACAAGGGGTAGAGGACGGCAACGACCTTTGTCCTTGCCAACCAGGCAATCGGGATATTTTCGCTCAGAGAGCCGGAATCAACCGTGAATCCCCCGCCATGCAGGTTGATGAGGACGCGGCGGATGTTCGCTTCCGGAATGTTCCGGGGCGTGACGATCTTCACGGGCGTTCCCGCAATCACCCCTTCGGTGATATCGACGGGATAGCGCTGGAGCTGCCTGGCGGCGACTGCCTTCTGCACGCAAGCCGCCGATTCACGCAACTGGCCAATGGCGGGCGGCTCGGTCAGGGAGGCCAATCTCGCAACCGAAGGAAGCCGCGAAAACGCCTGACGGGCCTCGGGGCTTATCGTTTCGGGCCAGGCGCGCTGTTGCGCAACGGCCGCGCCGGGCATTTCAGCGCTTTCACCTGCCATTGCCGCCCCGATGCCCAGAAGAATGGCGGCGCACGGTAGCGAAATCAGGATGCTTCTCATTCGCCGTCACTTCTTGCCCCACATGGAAAACGCCGCATCGCGCGTCCCCAGCGCAAGCTTGTAAGCCGTTGCTCTTTACTAGGAGTTATTGTATGTTTCTGTCAAGTAACATGCAGGGGACTGGACTGACGGTTGAAGCCATTCGGACCCGGTGGTAACTCACGTTACTTTCGTCAAAGACGGGACCTGCCAATGGCCAAAATTGCATCTTCGCCCTGGACACGAAAAACGCAGGAGATGGCGAGCGCGCGGGAAGAAAAGCGGCTCGCGGTCCTGAGAGCCGGAGCGAAAGAATTTCGGGAGAAAGGGTTCGAAAAGACCTCGCTGGACGAGATCGCCAGGAAACTGGGCGTCACCAAGCCCACGCTTTACTACTACATCTCGGACAAGGAAGACATCGTCTACGGGTGCGGGATGGCCGCCGCGGACGAGCTGACCGCAGTCGGGAATTCCATTTCCGGCACCGGCTCGGGGCTTCTGGCGCTCACGGAATTCTTCCGCAGATATGTCGAGATCATTGCCGGAGATTTCGGATATTGCCTGGCGATGATCGAGGAAACCCAGTTGGAAGCGGCGCGAGCCGGCGATCTGCGGGAGAAGAAGCGTGAGACGAACGCCATTGTGCAGGGAATGCTGGAGCGGGGAATTCGGGACGGCTCGGTGGCAAATTGCGACACAAAACTTGTGAGCTTCGCCTTGTTTGGCGCGTTCAACTGGATTGCGCGTTGGCATCGTGGGGCACCGCCCAAGCCGGAATATATCGCCGAGGTGTTCACCTCGCTTTTCGTCAACGGCCTGGGCACCAAACGTGGCGCAAAGGCAAGTCGGGACAAGCGGAAGTCCTGATTCAACGGTGGGACGTCCCATGCGCCTGACGCACGGCTTGCAGCAGGCTGCACGGCACAATCCGCAGCGAACGGCCACTATTTTCGAGCAACGGCGCAAGAGCTATGCGGAAACGCTGTCGCGGGTGGCGCGGCTTGCCGCCGGCATCGCCAGCCTGGGCGCCAAGCCCGGCGATCGGGTTGCGATCCTCGCCCTCAATTCGGACCGCTATTATGAGGCCTATTACGGCATCCTCTGGGCCGGTTGCGTGGCGGTACCCTGCAACACACGCTGGAGCCACGCCGAGCATATGGCCGCGCTGCAGGATTGCGAACCGCATCTGCTGATCGTGGACCGGCAATTCGTTTCATCGGCAGGCGCGCTTGCCGGCGCGCCCGGCCGGCGCATCATATACATGGACGACGGCGAGGCCCCGGAAGGCTTCAGCGACTTCGAGGGAATGATCGCGCACTTCCCGGCGATGGATGACAACAGCAGCGGCGGCGACGCCCTGGCTGGCATCTTCTATACCGGTGGGACAACCGGAAATTCGAAAGGCGTGATGCTCTCGCATGACGGCCTGATCGTGAATTTCATGGCCAACACCCTGCTCGAGCCCTATTGCGATGACTGTGTGTTCCTGCACGCGCCGCCCATGTTCCACCTGGCCGACGGCGCGTTGCTGTTCGGGCTGACCATGGCGTCGGCCACGCATGTGATCCTGCCGCGCTTCGATCCGGCCGCCATGGTCCGCGCCATTCGCGAGCAAGGGATCAATTCCCTGATCCTGGTTCCCACCATGATCGGAATGCTGGATCAGCATTTGCGGGAGAGCAACGAACCTCTCGATTCGGTTCGGCGGCTGACCTACGGCGCCTCCCCGATCTCCGAGGCGTTGCTCAGGCGCGCCATCATCATGTTCCCCAACGCGCGCATCTGCCAGCTCTATGGCCAGACAGAGCTCTCGCCGGTCGCCACGCTTCTCGGCTCGGAATTCCACGCCACACCGGATTCGGACAGGGGGCGGCTGCGGTCCGCCGGCCGGGCGATTCCCGGCGTCGAGTTGCGCATCGCCGATCTCAACCTGAACGACGTTCCCTGCGGGGAAGTTGGCGAAATTCTGGTGCGCGGTCCCAATGTCATGCTGGGCTATTGGCGCAAGCCTGCTCTTACGGCAGAGACCATCGTCGATGGATGGCTGCGCACCGGCGATGCCGGTTATCTCGACGAGCAGGGATTTCTCTATCTGGTCGACCGAGTGAAGGACATGATCATCTCGGGTGGGGAGAATGTCTACTCCGCGGAGGTCGAGAACGCGCTGGCGCAACATCCATCCGTCCAGGAGTGCGCCGTTATCGGCGTCCCCGATTCCCGTTGGGGAGAGCGGGTCCATGCAATCATACGCTTGCGTGCCGGCCACGACACCAATCCCGAAGATCTCGGGGCACACTGTGCGGCTTTGATCGCCAACTACAAATGCCCGCGTTCTTTTGCTTTTCGAACCGATCCCCTGCCGCTTTCTGGCGCGGGAAAAATCCAGAAATCTGAACTGCGGCGCGAATATTGGGCCGGTACAGACAGGGGGGTCAGCTGACAACCGCCAATTTGAAAGCTGCCCCTCGCAGCCCGATCGCGCCTTGGCCATAACCAAATTTCCGCTTCGACCACAGTGCCGCTAGGCTGGCATCAGCGAATGTAGGGGGAAAAATGACCTGTCGCGCTTTCGTCCTTGCTGCCGCCATGCTGGCGGCAGCGCTACCTTTTGCAACCCCGACTTGCGCGGCGCCTGCCAAAATCAAGGCCGGCATCAGCGGCCAGGACTGGGGTACCACGCAGAAAGGCGAGAAGGTGAGGCTTTATACCCTGACCGGCAAGGGCGGCATGGTGGCCCGGATCACCAATTTTGGCGGCGTGGTGGTGGACCTGATCGTGCCGGACCGGCATGGCAAGCCGGTCAACGTGGTGCTGGGCTATGACGATCTTGCCTCATACGAAAAGGGCGGCATCTACAGCGCCCTGATCGGCCGTTACGCCAACCGCCTGTCGTTCAAATTCCCCGTCGACGGCAAGATCTACGAACAGCCCGCGCCGCCGCCCCGCACCGTGCGCGCAGGTTCGCCGCCGCAAGCGCCGCGGCCTTACATCCAGCACGGCGGCAGCAACGGCTTTCAGAAGCGGGTGTGGGAGGCGGTGGCGCATGATGGGCCCGAGCCCAGCCTGGCCCTGACCATCAGGGAGGCGGACGGCACCGGCGGCTTTCCCGGCAATATCACGGTGACGGTCACCTATACGGTGCGGGCCGACAATACGCTGGTCCTGGATTACAGAGGCACCACCGACAAGCCCACGGTGATGAACCTCACCAACCATTTTTATTTCAACCTGAATGGCGGGGCCAAGGACATCGGCGACGAAAGACTGACCCTGTTCTCCAGCCGCTACACGCCCTTTGACGCCAATGCCATGCCCACCGGCGTGGTCGCGCCCGTGGCCGGCACGCCTTACGACTTCACAAAGCCTGTCCGCATTGGCGAGCGGCTGGCGCTGCCCGATGTCGTGCAGACCGTGGCGGACGGTGTGCGCATCCCCGGCTATGACACGTCCCTGCTGACGGACGGCGTGGTTGGGCAGCTTCGGCCCGCGGCCCGCCTGGACGATCCCGACACCGGCATTGTGATGGTGACCTTCACCACCCAGCCGGGGCTGGAGCTCTACACCGACAATATCAACACCCAGGTCAGGGGCAGGAAGGGCGCGCTGTATGGCAATCACTGGGCCATCAGCCTGGAAACACAAAGGGCGGCCGACACGCCCAATCACCCCAACTTCACTTCGGCCGAAGTGACGCCCGACAGGCCGCTGCACGAAGTCACCGAATACCGGTTCAGCACTCTGAAGTGAGTCCTGCTAGGCCTTCGATAGTGCGCCGCTTCAGCGCGCCGCGGGCCCATCGAGGGGCTCCAGCTTGATGATGGAGGCTTCGTGGGTGTTGCCGACCCAGAAGGCCGTGCCCTGGGGCCGGTTCTGCACGAAGGTCCGGCGCAGGTTGGTGAAGCGCGGCAGGAGATATTGCACGAAGACCCCCGTGGTCGGGTTCAGCCTCAGGATGCGGTCGTCCCACTCCCCGCCCGTCCACACTTCGCCGCGGCTATCGACGGCCACGTCGTAAGGCCATGCCATCGGCGTCGGCGGGGCCCACTCCTTGAACTG
>Ga0068855_100001930_pt1 | contig 25744 bp, 21 predicted proteins | sample KBSCornC52_FD_66592 | JGI IMG/M metagenome (GOLD analysis project Ga0068855, IMG submission 66592) | Corn rhizosphere microbial communities from Kellogg Biological Station, Michigan, USA - KBS Corn C5-2 | ecosystem: Host-associated > Plants > Roots > Rhizosphere > Soil ... | reverse complement strand
TCTGAGAAAAGATTTTCGTGATTGCAGCATCCCGCTCAGCTAATCGAATCCGCGGCTCCGGAGTCAAGCGAGCCCCGCCGCGCAACCGGCGGCCAGCCGAACGCCCCGGGCAGGCGGGCGCATCTCGGTGCTCCCCGCTTTCGGCCTGATCGGAAGCCATGCCGGGCAGCACGGGTGACCAGAGATATCTCCATTCAGGCACAGAGGAAGGGCTTTTCGCGGCCGTTCTGTAGGAAAATAGGATGGACACCTATGAGATTTGTCGCGGTTGCGTTGGCTGGTCTGGCTCTGGTCGCTTGCAGCAGGGATCCGAACTACCTCAAGCAGAAGTATCTCGAAAGCGGCAACAAGTACTTCGAGGCGAAGCGGTACAAAGAAGCCTCGATCATGTACCGGAAGTCGCTCGAGAAGGACCGGAAATTCGGACCGGGCTGGTACCATCTCGCGCTGACGGACCTCGCGCTCGGCGAAGTGATGAATTCCATTCCCCATCTACATCGCGCCGTGGACCTGCTGCAGCCCGGCACTCCGGACGCCGATGACGCCTCCATGAAACTGGCGCAGCTTCTGGTACTCGCGGCCAATTCGCAGCAGAACAACGACCAGATCGTCCAGGAAATTCAACAGATTCGGGATGGATTCCTCAAGCGCGCGCCCAATGCGTGGCAAGGCCACAAGCTGGCGGGGGATCTCCACATGCTGAATGTTTCGTTCCTGATCCGCCAGGCAAAGTCTACAGAGGCGAAAGACGAAATCAATGGCGCGATCACCGAATATCGGACCGCGCTGTCCGCCAGGGGAGGCAACGACCCCGGAATCATTCTCGAGCTGGGCCATGCTCTTGAAGCCAGCGGCGATGTGCCGGGCGCGGAGGCGACATTTCGGAAACTGGTGGCGCTGAGCAAAAACAACCTTCAGGGATACGTTGAGCTCTACCGGATTTATCTTTCGCAAAAAAAGATGGACGAGGCGGAAGCGATCCTCAAGCAGGGCATTCAGAACAATCCGAAGAACGCCACTTCGCGTCTTTACCTGGCTCGTTTTTATCTCGCCACCGGCAAACACGATCAGCTGGTTGCGCTGCTCAACGATATGAAGGGGAATCTGAAGGATTTCCCGGCGGCCTACGTTCAGACTGGCGATTTTTATCTGCGAACCGGCGCGTATGATCAGGCGATCCGGGAATACGAAGAAGGTATAGCAAAGGATCCGAAGCAGAAGGATACGTACCTGAAACACGAAATCGAGGCCTACACAGCGCAGGGTAAGCCCACCGTCGCCAACGAAAAGAATGAGCAGATCCTGAAGGACAATCCGAAAGACAACGATGCCCTGCAGCTTCAGGCCGCATTCATGCTCGATAAAGGCAGCATCGACAAGGCCATGCAGGAACTGCAATCCGTGGTGACGGCAAACCCGTCGAATTTTATGGCTCACTTCAACCTGGGGCGCGCCCATTTCGCCCGGGCGGAATATGACCAGGCCCGGCAGGAGTTCGAAAAAAGCATTCAGCTCCGGCCGGATTACATACCGCCTCGCCTCGCCACGACGCAGATCGATATGATCCGCGGCGATAACGAACAGGCGTTGCGCAGCGCGCAGGATCTGGTGCGGATCGCGCCCGGCAACGTCCAGGCGCGCATTATGGAGGCCTCAGCGCTTCAGCGGCTCGGCCGGATGAGCGAGGCCCGAACCATTCTGGAGCGCATTCTGCAGACGCAGCCGAATCGTCCCGAGGCGCTTCTCGAGATGGGCGTCCTGAATCTGAATGAAAAGAAATACAAGGACGCCGAACAGGTCTTTGCCAAAGCGTACGCGGCCCAGCCCGCCAATCTCCGGGGTCTGCTTGGGGAGTCGGCCGCCCTGCGAATGGAGGGTCAAACCGACAAATCCATCCAGTTGATCTCTCAGGAATTTGCGAAAAACCCGAGCCGGATCGATCTTCAGCGCGAACTTGGCAATGCTCAGGCGGATGCCGGCCAATATGACGCCGCGATTCAGACGTTTAACGCCGTGCTGCCGAAAATGACCGATGCCCGCTCTCGCGGCGACGTTTTGACCCGCATCGGCCAGGCGTATCGCATGAAACACGATAGCCAGCACAGCATCGAAGCTTTCGAAACCGCGGCGAAGGAACTGCCGAATAATCCGGCCATTCTTACCAATCTGGCGGAGCTTTACTCCGAACAGGCAAATTATGGAAAATCGCGGCAGTATTACGAGACGGCCCTGAAAGTCGAGCCGAATAACCCGGTGGCTCTCAACAATCTTGCTTATCTGCTGGCCGATACCAACGGCGATCTGGATCTGGCGCTGACCTACGCCACGCGGGCCAAGCAGCGCCTCCCGGATCACCCCGAAATCAGCGACACACTCGGCTGGATTTACCTTAAGAAGAATCTCACCGACAGCGCCCTCGACACTTTCCGCAGGCTTGTGACCGAATCACCGAACAACGCGACATATCACTACCACTACGCCCTCGCTTTGCTGAAGAAGGGTGACCGCGATACGGCGCGGCGGGAATGTCAGACGGCACTGAGCGATAAACCGACCGGCAAACAGGAACAGGAAATCCGTCAGTTCCTGCAGCAACTCACCTGACCCCGCCGCTGCGGCCGGGGCTGAACTGTTTCGCGGGAACGAAGCCGTTTTGGAGCATCACGCTCTCGGCGCGGTCCCGCGATTCCGGCCTTACATAAAAGAAAGCGCCAACCTTTACGGAGCGGAAAATAAGACCGCTCTCATAATCATCCGCCTCGACCCCATAATCGATGCCCGATTCGGTAAATACAGATTCCAGCTTCTCGGCGTGGCGCAGGCGTTTGGCGATGAAGACCAGTTCCGGTTCGCACCCCTCAAACCAGGCGGCGTCTCTCTTCATTTTCAATCCTCATTTATATCCAGCCGTGCCGCAATGATGAGATGATTCGCTTCCAATCACAACTATCTCAGGCATGAGTCTTTCCGCAGCGTCTACCCGACCTCCCTCCGGCCCCGATCTCACCGATGAGGAGGAACTCCACTGGCTTGCCCTGCACATGACGCCGGGCCTCGGGACCCGTCGCGCCGGCCAGTTGCTCGAGCGTTTTCGCTCCCCGCAAGCCATTTTTCGGGCCAGTGCTTCCGAACTGGAAGGCGCGGGATTGAATGGCGGACTGGCGAGATCGATCGCGAGCGGGTGCAGTTTCGATTCCGCCGCGGACCAGCAGACGAAAATGCGGAAGGCCGGTGCTCGCCTCGTCACACTCGGGTCGGCGCTCTATCCTGAGCCGCTCCGCCGGATCTTCGACCCGCCACCGGTAATGTTTGCGCGTGGCGACGTGGAACTGCTTCATTCCATTTGTCTCGGTCTGGTTGGCACCCGTCGCCCAACGCCCTATGGCATCGCCGCGGCCGAGCGCCTCTCCGGCGATCTGGCGCGCGCCGGTATGACCATTGTTTCCGGGATGGCCCGCGGCATCGATACCGTATCCCACAAAGCCGCGCTTGCCGCCGAAGGCAAGACCATCGCCGTGCTCGGCTGCGGGGTTGACATCGTCTATCCGTCAGAAAACCGAAAACTTGCCTCTGAGATCGTGGGCCGGGGCCTGATCCTCTCCGAATTTCCCATGGGCGCGACCGCCTTCCCCCAGAACTTCCCGATTCGCAACCGCATTATCAGCGGGCTCAGTTGCGGCATCCTGGTCGTAGAGGGCGCGCAGTACAGCGGCTCGTCGATTACCGCCCGTCTCGCCATGGATCAGGGGCGGGAGGTTTTCGCCGTCCCCGGAAATATCACCTCAAAAATGAGCTGGGGGCCCAATCTGCTGATCAAGCAGGGCGCGAAACTGGTGCAGGACTGGAACGACGTCGTCGTCGATCTGCCGCAGACCGCGCAGCGCCGCCTGATCGATGAAGGACGCCAACGTATTCTGAATCAGGGACTTGCGCCGGATGATGAATCTCGCGACGCGAATCCCGCATCTTATTTGAACGAACCCCACCAGCGGGTCGCTCGCACAGTCCTTACGCAGTTGAAGGTCGACGTTCCCGTTCACATGGATACACTGGCCGAGGCGCTTGAGGAAACGCCGCCGTCAGAGATCATAGCCGCACTTTTTGAGCTTGAAATGCTTGGTCTTGTGAGGCAGCTCCCGGGCCGGAACTTCGTTAAGGTCTGGTAAGGCGCCAGCATACTCACCAGTTCCCGGCTCGCGGTGGTTTATTCTGAGAAGGCAGTTTTTCTATGGCTAAAGCTCTTGTAATCGTCGAGTCACCGGCGAAGGCGAAGACGATCAATAAATATCTGGGCAAGCAGTATGTCGTCAAAGCCTCTCTGGGACATATTAAGGATCTGCCCAAGCGTGACCTCGCGGTCGACGTCGATCACGGCTTTCGCCCGAAGTACGAGGTCATCGAAGGCAAGAAGAAGCTGATCCAGGAACTCCGCGACACGGCGAAGAAAGTGGAGAGCATCTATCTCGCGGCCGACCCGGACCGGGAAGGCGAAGCCATTTGCTGGCATCTTCAGGAGGAGCTGAAGCCAAAAACAAAGGATGGCGCGGCGCCGCAGATTTTTCGCGTGATGTTCAATGAAATCACGAAAAATTCCATCCAGAAAGCTTTTGAAAAACCCACGGCCGTGAACGTGAATCTGGTGGATGCGCAGCAGGCCCGGCGCGTCCTTGACCGGCTGGTCGGTTACAAGATCTCGCCTCTGCTCTGGGATAAAGTACGCCGCGGACTTTCCGCCGGGCGCGTCCAGACGGTTGCGGTTCGTTTGATCGTCGAACGCGAACGAGAGGTTCGCGCGTTTCAGTCGCAGGAGTACTGGACGCTCGATGCAAATCTCGCGGCCAAAAAGCCGCCCGCCTTCGATGCCCGGCTCATTCGTCGCGGTGATGCCGCGGCGGAAATACCAAACGAAGCCATTTCGAGCGAGATCGTGGCGGATCTCGAAGGCGCGAATTTCACCGTCCGTTCGGTCATCACGAAGGAAAAGCGGCGGAACCCGGTCGCCCCCTTCATCACCTCCACTCTCCAGCAGGAGGCGTCTCGCAAACTCCGGTTCAGCGTCAAGCGGACCATGATGCTGGCGCAGCAGCTCTACGAAGGCGTCGAGATCGGCTCCGAAGGCGCCGTCGGCCTCATCAGTTATATGCGTACGGATTCGACGCGTATTTCCGAAGAGGCGATCACGGAAGTCCGGGACTTCATTCGTTCCAAATATGGCGAGCCCTATCTTCCTGCCGCCGCCGTCTTATACAAATCGAAAAAAGATGCGCAGGATGCCCATGAGGCTATCCGCCCCACGTCAGCCCTTCGCACGCCTGACGAAATGGCGAAATATCTGGCGGAAGACCAGTTGAAGCTCTACCGCCTGATCTGGATGCGCTTCGTTGCTTCGCAGACGAACCCTGCGGTTTTCGACCAGACGACGATCGACGTCGCTTCCGCCGGAAAGAGCGGAGTTCCCTATATTTTCCGGGCCACCGGATCGGTCCTGAAATTCGACGGATTTCTGGCCATATATGAGGAAGGAAAAGACCAGAAAGACGAAGAAGACGAGGAATTGAAGCACAAGCTTCCGGCCGTCGCCGCGGGCGAAGAGTTGAAAGTGCGCGTCCTCAAGCCGGAGCAGCACTTCACCGAGCCGCCGCCCCGCTATACCGAGGCGACCCTGGTCAAGAAACTCGAGGCCGATGGCGTCGGCCGTCCCTCGACGTACGCGTCCATTCTCTCCACTATTCAGGAACGCGAGTACGTGACCAAGGAAGGCGGCAAATTCAAGCCGACGGAACTCGGCATGGTCGTGACCGACCTTCTGCTCGAAAGCTTTAACGACATCTTCGACGTGCGTTATACCGCCCGTATGGAGCAGGAACTCGACGAAATCGAGGACGGGAAACTCGACTGGCGGGAAGCCATGGGCGAGTTTTACGAACGCTTCCTCCGCGATCTGGAAAACGCCGAGAAGCACATGACGGACATCAAACGGATGGAAAAACCAACCGATTTGACGTGCGACAAGTGCGGCAAGCCGCTGGTCATCAAATGGGGCAAGCACGGCAGTTTTCTCGCCTGCACGGGATATCCGGAATGCACGTACACCCGCGAGCTGACGGTCGATCTGCCGGATATTGATAAAGCCGATCTTTCCGAGCAGGGTGATGAGGAATACTGCGAAAATTGCGGCCGTCCCATGGTCCTGAAAAAGGGCCGTTTCGGGACTTTCTTCGCCTGTACCGGATACCCGGACTGCAAAACCACGAAACAGATCGGCGGTTCGCAGAAAAAAGCGGATGTTCAGCTGGATGAGAAATGCCCGCAATGCAGCAATAATCTGGTCCAGAAATTCGGCCGTTTCGGAGAATTCACCGCCTGCAGCAATTATCCGACCTGCAAATACGTCAAGCAGAAGACCATAGGCGTTAAGTGCCCCGAATGCTCCGAAGGCGAAATCGTCGAGCGGCGCTCGAAACGGGGCAAGACATTCTACGGATGTAATCGCTATCCCGACTGTAATTTCGTCGCCTGGTCGCGGCCGGCGGCGGAAAAATGTCCGGACTGCGGCAGCCCGTATCTTTTAGAAAAGTACCTGAAGTCCGGAAATTTCCTGCAATGCCCCAACGGGGAGTGCAAGTACAAGCGGGAGATGCCACGCGAGGCGCTGGCGAGCTGACGCCGCCGCGGCTGTAAGCCGCTCCACAATGCCCGCGGCTGTAAGCCGCTCCACAATGCCCGCGGCTGTAAGCCGCTCCACAATGGATGTACCGCTGCTCGATTGCAGCAGGCGTTCCGATGCGTCACAGACATTTGGTGCAGACGGACCACTACATCCTGCCGGTCTCGCGGCTGCGAAATCGCACAACGATCGTTTTTATTGTCATCACGAACTCCGTCGGTAACCTGCTTCTCGCGCTCGGGACAAGGCACCTTCCGGCGTTCGACCCCACCGCGCTGCTTTCGTATTTCGGAGTTGCGCTGGTGAACGGCTGGATCCTGGGCGGCGTCGCCGTGCTCGCGGTTTCGATGTACGCGCAACTGGCGATGTTCACATGGTCGGATTTGAGCTACGTGGTGCCCATGACGGCGAGCGGGTATATTCTGACCGCGGTCCTGGGGCAGGTGTTTCTGAACGAAGCGGTTTCGGTCGTTCGCTGGGCCGGTATCGGCCTTATCTCAGTCGGCGTGCTGCTGGTAGCGGAGACCGGGCCGCGAACGGTTCATGAAGCGGACGGCCCTGCGCGATGAAGTGGCTCTGCGTGCTTGTGACGATAGTCGCCGGCAGCATCGGCGACCTGCTCAGCGCCGGCGGTATGAGTCGTCTGGGCGAACAGCGGAGCTTTCATTCGGCGGGGGTGGCAGGCAATCTGCGTTACATATTTACCCACCCCGCAGTGCTCGCCGGAATCGCGGCCAACGCTGTTTCGTTCGTCTCTTTCATCGGCCTGCTCTCCGTATCGGAGCTTAGCTTCGCGGTGCCCGTAACGGCTCTGGGCTACATTCTGCGAACTGTTCTCGCGAAAGTGTTTCTCGGCGAACTCGTCAACTGGAAACGCTGGGCTGGCGTGGTGCTGGTGGCTTTGGGAGTGCTGCTCATCTCCGTTTGATACGCGCCTGACAAGCGATGAAGCCCGCTCATGCCGGGCCGGAGGTGGTTGTCGCTCCCTCCATCCCGGCAAGCACCAGTCCGGCGAGAATCAGCGATGTGGCCGCCAGTTTGGCGACCAGCACCCAGCGGCTGAAATCTTCGCTAAACCATGACGGTTTCAGCCTGGTGATGGCATACGCGCCGATAAAAATAACTACATAGCGAACTCCGGAGATTGCCTCGACCAGAGCCGGCCGCGTTCGACTGACGGCGAACACCACCAGAAACGACCCGATGCCCGCCGAGAACCGGTTCACCATGTACCAGAACCTGCTCCTCGGCGGCGCCTCTTCGGATTCTTCGAAAATCTGCCGGCGCCATGACGGCGGGATCAGCAGCGCGAGAGCGCCGGCCGTGGTGCCGAGCGTGAAAAACACGTAACCGCTGATGAAATCCGCGCCATTGAACGTAATCTTCTGCAGCACGTTGGTGAGCCCGAAGCAAACCGAAGCAGCCACGATTCCCGGCAGCATCTGGCGCATCGGTTTTTTCTCGGCAAAGAACATGACGAAACCGCCAGCGGTAAGCAGAATAAAACCGGTCACGTGATTCCCGAGCGGACTGCGCAGAAACGGGATGCTCAGAAGCGCCGTGGCTACCGGCGCGAACCCGCCCATGGCCGCCAGCTCATCCGATGCCTCCCCCGCCTTCAGAGCAGCGTAATAAAAATAGGAGGCAATCATGTCCGCCACGCCGGCGCTGAAGCCGGTTGCGGCGACTTTCCAGGGCGGCATGCTGAAACCGAACGGAATCAGAAATAGTCCGAAAACGCTGATTGCGCCGAGCCAGAAGACATACGCGACAAGGTTCTGCGTGCCCTTTTTCTGCAGCAGAGCCTTGTCCCACACGAGAGATGCCCCGATGATTGCGTGAGCGATTACCGCGACGAAGACCCCGTTCAGGAAGATGCTCTTGAATATCGCCACAACTGCCCGTTGAACCGCGCGAGCAATGCCGTGGCCAAACGAAAGGCCTCAGAGCGTCTGGCCGGCCGCGAAAAAACTGTCGCGAACCGGCTTTGCCATCCGAAATTCCAATCCATTGAATGTTCCTTTCCAAGCCGCAAATAGCGCGAATACCCGCGCGGAGTTTCACTCCCGACGTAATCCGTATTTTTCTTAAATTATTTTCGTGAGAAATTCGGCAGCTTAGGTTTACATTTAATTGTGTAATTGAACACTTTGCACCGGATAAGGAAATATCCAGCGCAAAAAAGCGAGGCCAATTAAAATGCGTGCGCAAACAGTTGAGATCCAGGCAGGCATGGGTCGCATCCTTTCTTCTCCGATTTTTCGGCCGGGCGGCAAAAAACTGCTGGCCAAAGGTCACCTGCTTCGGGAGGAGGATATTCGAATTCTCCAATCCGAAGGGCTGAATTCAGTCTGGGTGGCGGAACTGGAAGATGGCGAAATCGCCGAGGACGATGCCGTATGCGGTCTTGCCGGCGAGATCGCGTGTGGGTGTTATGAAGCGCAATTGGCGCCAGGGGGTCGCGCCAATCTGATCGCAACGGAAAACTCCTGCGTGCTGGTGGACGACGATCTGTTGCGTCAGGTCAACTTCACCTCGGGACTCGTGATCGCCACGTCGCTGAACTTCAGCTTCGCGGTTCCTGGACAGCGCATCGCCACGATCAAGAGCGCGCCCTTCGCGGTGCCGCGATCGACCTACGATAATTCGCTGAAGATGCTGCGTGAGCGCGGACCGCTGATGCAGGCCCGGCCGGTGCGTTCGGCTTCCATTGCGGTGCTTTACTGCGATCCGCTGAATGGCGATCGCGCGCGCACTCTGTTCGAACCGGTGCTGCGTCAGAAACTCGAGCGTTTCGGCATCCGCACGCACGCGAGCGTGGCCGTGCTGGAAAACGAAGAGCACGTCTCACGCGGGCTGCAGCAGTTGCTGCGTCTGAAGCCTGCGGTAATTCTGGTCGCCTCGACGACCGCCCCGGCCGGTCCTGACGATGCCGTGGGGCGGGCCATGGAAAAAATCGGCTGCCAGCTCGAGCGATTTCTCGCCCCGGTAGAACCGGGCAACCTGCTCCTGATGGGATATCGCGATGAAACCCCGGTTCTCTCCGCTCCGGGCTGCTATCGCTCACTGAAACCCAACGTCATCGACCTGCTGCTTCCCCCGATGATGGCCCGCTATCGCGTTTCGAACAGCGAGGTGGCCTCTCTCGGCCACGGCGGACTCCTCGGCTGATTTCGGCTTTCCCAAAAGGTCAAACTGGTCTGTTGTTCGCGGCGGGCGTTATGCCCGCCGCTTGCTGTTTCAGGCGGCTACTCGAAAAGATGCCGTTCGGCACGTTACCGTCGACGTCTGCCAGCGGGGACTGGCGTTGTTTGACGATTCAATCGCCTTCATAAGCTGTGCCGCGAACGCGACATCAATATCAGCCGGCCAGCCGGCCGGATCATCCTGTCGCGGAGAACCAGACGCTATAGCGATCGCCTGGATTTGACGGGCGGCGCCTCAACATTCGGTCGCTCGGGTCTTGCATTATATTGATTCGTCCGTTGGATACAGTTGAGCTGTGCCTCCATCACCACGCCGCGATTTTTTGAGGTTTCTATCCGCAGGCGCTACAGCCATGGCGGCCGCCGCCCAGAGCGCCGCGCCCGCGCGAACGCCGAATTTTCTTGTCATCGTTACCGACGACCACGGCATCGGCGACGTCGGCTGTTTCGGAAATCCGGAAGTGCGCACGCCGAACCTCGATCGCCTCGCGCGATCGGGCGTCCGCTTCACGCAATGGTATTCGAATGCTCCGGTTTGCTCCGCCTCGCGCGCGGCGATCATGACGGGCAAATATCCGGACCGGACGGGCGTTAAAGGCGCGCTTCCCTCAGAGCCATCCTGGGACATTCCCGGTCTGCGGCAGGGTGAAACGACATTGCCCGGTTTGATGCGGCGCCTCGGGTATCGGACCGCCGCATTCGGCAAGTGGCATCTCGGCAGCGCGCCTGCGAGCCGGCCGCTGGCGCAGGGCTTTGACCAGTTCTTTGGCTGGTACTCCGGCTGGCTGGATGCTTTTTCGCACCGCTATTACCAGCTTGGTACCAGTCCCGGCAAGATCTTCCATGACCTTTGGAGGAATGAGACGGAAGTTTTCGAAGAACCGGCTTATATGTCGGAACTGCTGGGGCGCGAAGCGCGGGCGTTCCTTGCACAGCAAAAGCCGGGTAAACCGTTCTTTCAGTACGTCGCGTTCGGCGCCCCGCATTATTCCATGATGGCTCCGAAGAAGTACCTGGATCGCTTCCCGGCAAGCATGGAACGAGACCGGCGAATGCATCTCGCCATGGTGGCCGCCGTGGACGACTCGGTGGGATTGCTGCTCGATCAATTGAAGCAGCAGGGCCTCGAAAACGATACCGTGATCTGGTTTCAGGCTGACAACGGAGCTACGCGCGAACAGCGCGCCTCGAGCGACGGAAAACCGTATCACGGGGGAAGCAACGGACGATATCGCGGGTACAAGCTTGGACTGTTTGACGGCGGGATGCACGTGCCGGCCATCCTTCGCGCCCCGGGATTTCTGAAACCAGGCGAGGTATGGGACCGGCCGCTGATCTCGATGGACCTGCTGCCGACCTTTCTTGCCATGGCCGATCCTCGAGGCAAAGCAGCTGAGGGCACAGATGGACAGAACATATTGCCGGTGATGCGCGGCGAGAAGCCCGCGCAAGAGGTCCTGTTCTGGAGCCATGGCAATCAGCGCGCCGTGCGACAGGCCGACTGGAAGCTGATTGTCAATCCTCCAAACTTTCCCGGTGAACCGGTTGCGGACAAGTTCTGGCTTTCGAATCTGGAAGCCGACCCGTCGGAAAAGAAGAACCTTGCGGCGCAGGAGCCGGACCGCGTGAAAGAACTGGTGGAAAAGCTGAAAGCGTGGGAGCGGGATGTAAAGATCGCTCAGGTGGAGTAACTGGAAACGTGATTGCAGCCTGACCGCAGAGTACGGAACAGGAGAATGAATCATGCCAGTTCAGGAAAGGGAATTACAAAAGACAGCCGCTGGAAAGTCAAATCCTGATATCGAGCGCATTTACCGCGCCTGGGATGAAGCGCTTTCGAAGAACGATATGACGGCGCTCCTGAAACTTTATGCCGATGACGCCGAGCTCGAAAGCCCGCTGGTTCCACACCTGATGGGCGGAGAGAATGGCATTCTTCGCGGCCAGGAGGAACTGCGGCGGTTTTTCGACATCCTTGCCACCCGCAAACCTCAAAAGCGTCAGTTTTATCGAGATTCGTATTTCACGGATGGCCATAAAATCATGTGGGAATATCCGGAGCAAACACCCGATGGCCAGCAGATGGATTTCGTTGAAGTGATGGAGATCGAAAACGGCAAGATCCGGAAGCACAGAGTGTATTGGGGGTGGGTCGGCTTCAACGTCCTGAAGAACGATCAGTACCGCCACTGACCCGTCGAAGCCGGGACTTTTGGAGGCCATTTGCGTCGAAATTGTCAGGACGCAGCCATTCTTCGAACACCTGTTTTCGCGCCGGCCATTCCGAATCGAGCATGGAAAACCACGCCGTATCCCGATTGCGACCCTTCACGATCATGTGCTGGCGGAAGATACCTTCAAACGCGAAGCCATAACGAAGCGCGGCGGCGCGGGAAGACGCATTGAGGGAGTTGCACTTCCATTCGTAGCGGCGATATCCGAGATCGTCGAATGCATACCGCGCCAGCAGGTACATGGCTTCCGTGCCGCCGGGGGTGTGTTTCAGCCGCGGGCTGTACATAATGCCGCCGACTTCAATCACGCGATTTTTCGTGTCGATGCGCATCAGAGATGCGTGACCGATCGCGTGACCCGACGCGTTGTCGACAATCGCGAAAAACATCGGATCCGGGGATTCGGCTCTCGCCTGGAGACGAGCGTTGAAGCCGGCGCGATCTGGAAACGGGCCATCCGGCATGTAATCCCACAGCGCCGCGTTTTGGGCGCCGCCGGTTCCAGCCCACAGGGAATCGCCGTGAAGCGCCGGATCGAGCGGTGTAATCGTGATGTATCTGCCTCGAACCGTAATCCGCTCTGGTGAAGGCGCCGGTGATGTGTTCAGAGTCAAGCCTTGCTTGCGTTTCCGCGTTTCAGCGCCACCGGCTTCACCTGCACGCCTTCGCGAATCGCATCGCCAGGATTGATGGCGACCCGATCTCCCGCGTTCAGCCCGGCGAGAATTTCGACCTTATCTCCGTAATCGCGGCCGAGGGATACATGCGCGACGTGAATCCGATCGCCGTCGCCAATAAGCGCGACCTGGGGGCCGTCCGATCGGATCATCAGCGCATCGCCGGGAACCAGGAGCGGCGGTTCACGCCGGACTGTGATGAAATCGATCCGCGCATACATGCCGGGCATCAGCAGACCGGTCGGGTTTGCGAGCTGAATTTCGGTGAGGAGGGTCCGGGAGCCGGGGTCAAGCGCATTGGCCGTCCGGGTAATAGTTCCCGTGAACTGGCGCGACGGCAGATCCGGAATGGTGAGGTTCGCCTGCATCCCCGGGCGCACAGAGGGAGCATCCGCCTGCGGCACATTGACGTAAATGCGCAAACGGTCCGTCTGTCCGATGCGGTAGAGCAGCGTGCTTCCGGCATTTACCAGCGCGCCCGAATCCACATTGCGCACCGTGATTACCCCGTCGAACGGCGCCCGAACGCGTTCATAAGCCTGCAACTCGTTCAGACGCGCAAGATTTGCCTGCGCTGCGGCCATGTTGCTCTTCGCGACCAGCACGGCCTTTTCCAGCGCCTGTACGCTCGAGCGCTGCGCATCGTACTGCGCCTGGTAAGTGTCGTTTTCCTGTTTCGAAACCGCGCCTCTTGCGACCAGGGAATTCCAGCGATCGGCCGTCGTTTTGTACAGCTTTTCGTTCGTGCGGCCCTGGGCGAGATTGGCATTGGCCTGCTCGAGCGCCGAACTCGCCTGTTCCACGCTCGCCTTCGCCTGCAGCACCTGCTGTTCGACCTCGGGCGCATCGATTTCCGCCAGCAACTGGCCCGTTTTGACGTGATCGCCGATATCGACGTAGCGTTTGCGGATGTAGCCGGAGGCGCGGGCGAGCACGGGAGCCTCGGTCAGGGCCTGAACGTTGCCGGGCAGCGTGAGCTCGCTTTTGGAGGTGGAGCGCGCAACCCTCTCGAAATTCACTTCCGGGGCCTCCACAGCGTCGTTTCTCGCTTCGGCTACGAGCATGGTCTGGCGTTTGGACCACGGAAGATAACCGGTAAAAAAAGCCCCGATCATGATCGCCAGGACCAGAAAGGCGATCAACCACAGTCTTCTCGCGGATGGCCGCCCCGCTGCGTGTACGTGCGCCGCCGCGGCATGCGAAGGCTCCGAAAGCAGCTTTTCCCGGGCTTCCAGCCGGCGGCGGAGCTGTTCAATCTCGGCGCGCAGTTGCGATTCGGTTTCGTTTCCCGTCAGCGCTGTCCTCGGTTCAGGCATTTCCGTCAATTTTCAGTAAGATGGCGTCGCGTACCCCCGGGCAGGTTATGCCTGCGCCAGAGAATTTGGTCAGGTGAGATAAACGCTGACGTCCTCGTTTTCTTCTTCTTCGATTTTCCGGTCGAAATCCACCGGCGGCTTCTTGCGCAGCAGGCTGTAAACGATCGGTACGGCGAAGAGGGTAGTTACAGTAGCAAAGATCAGGCCGCCGATCACGGCCCTCCCGAGAGGCGCGTTCTGCTCGCCGCCTTCACCCAATCCGAGCGCCATCGGCAGCATACCGATAATCATGGCGAGGGCGGTCATCATGACCGGGCGGATGCGCGTATGTCCGGAGGCGAGAGCGGCCGCCCTTTCATCCATGCCTTCGAGGCGCTGGTCATTCGCGAATGTCACGAGCAGGATGGAGTTCGCCGTAGCTACGCCAATACACATGATCGCGCCCATCAGGGAAGGCACGCTGAACGTTGTCTGGGTGACGAACAAAATCCAGAGCACGCCTGCGAGAGCCCCGGGCAGCGCCATCAGAATAATGAATGGATCGAGCCACGACTGAAAGTTCAGCGCCATCAGAAAATAAACCAGAATTACGGCGAAAATCAGGCCCATGCCCAGCCGGTAGAACGAAGTCTCCATCGTTTTCACCTGTCCGCGAATCTGGATGGACGAGCCGCGCGGCAGTTTCGGCTCGATCTGACTGACGATCTTTTCGATTGCCGATCCGACGCTTCCGAGATCCTGGCGCTCCACATTGGCGTACACGTCGAACACCGGCTGAACGTTGTAGTGATTGACGATTTCCGCCGCCACGCCCCGCTCCGTAGTGGCGAGATTTGAGAGGAACTGCGCGCGGCCCTGCGCCGCGGCTCCGGGATTACCGTAGGCAAGCGATTCCTGGCCCGGCGCGGCGCCGATGGACGAAACGCCGGCCGCCGCGGCGCCTTCCAGCGCATCCGCAGAACGGTTGGAGAAACTCGCCGGGCTTGCGATCGGCGTTCGAAGCAGGGCATCGAGCGAGTTGATCCGGTGCTGTGGAGTCTGAACCGTGATGTTGTAGCTGACGCCATTCACCCAGTTCATCCACTGGTTGGGAGCCACTTGTCCGCTGCCGCTTAACGAGATCAGCAGGCTGTTCGAGACATCCCGCTCAGTGAGGCCCACCTGGCCAGCCTTGTTCCGGTCCACATTGATCCGAATCTCCGGATAGTCGACCACCTGATGGATGTGCACGTCCGCTGAGCCCGGAATGCGCGCAATGCGGCGTTCCAGCTCCTGAGTGATCCGGTAATTGGCCTCGATCGCGCGGCCCCCCACCTGCACATCGATCGGCTCCGGAATGCCGAAGTTCAGGATCTGGTTGGTAATGTTCGCCGGCTCGAAGAATACCGTCACCCCGGGAAAGGTCTGGTGCAGGTGTTTTCGCAGCAAATCGACGTAATCGGCTGTCTTGCCGCGGCCCTCTTTTCGTAGCGAGATGAGCATATCGCCATCTCCCACGCCAATCGTCGGGCTGTCGCCATAGGCAAGGTTAAAACCGCCATTCGGAATGCCTATGTTATCGATGATCGTTTCGATTTCGCCCTTCGGCAGCGCGCGGCGAATTTCATCCTCCATATTGGCGAAAATCACCTCCGTCTGCTCGATTCGCGTGCCCGACGGAGTTCGCGCATGCAACCGGATCTGGCGGGAATCTACGGTGGGAAAAAAATCGCTCCCGATGAAATGCACCAGACCGAGTGAGCCGAGGGAAACAACAAAGAAGCCGGTCAGAACCAGGGCGCGATTGTCGAGCGCCCAGTCGAGAAGGGAAGTGTAGAAGGCGCGCAGCCGCTCGAACTGCCGGTTGAAAACATAGTGAACGCGCCAGAAAACGCCGTGGCCGCCCGACGATTCGCCGTGCTCGCCCAGGATGTAAAGCTTCATCTCAGAGCGCAACATGTAATGCACCATGTTGGGAATCAGCGTGCGGGAAAGCAGATACGACGCGAGCATGGCGAAGACGACCGCCATCGCAAGCGGAGTGAAGAGATAACGCGCCGCGCCGGTGAGCAGGAGAACCGGCACGAACACGACGCAGATGCAAAGCGTGGATACGAACGCCGGGGCGGCAATCTGCTGCGCGCCATCGAGTACCGCGCGGACCAGCGGCTTCCGCATCGCCATGTTCCGATGCGTATTCTCTATTTCGACCGTTGCGTCATCCACCAGGATGCCCACCGCCAGAGCGAGACCGCCGAGGGTCATCACATTGATAGTCTGGCCCAGCATGCTCAGAATGATGAGCGAAGTGAGAATCGACAGCGGAATCGAGATACAGACGATCAGAGTGCTGCGCCAGCTTCCCAGAAACAGCAGGATCATCATGCCGGTGAGAAATGCCGCGACCACGGCTTCGCGCAGCACGCCCTGAATGGAGGCGCGCACGAAAACCGATTGATCCGCCAGTTCTCGCACGTGCAGCTCCGGCGGCAATCCGGCCAGAATCTTCGGCAGTTCGCGCTTCACGTTGTTCACGATGTCGAGCGTGGAAGCGCGACCGTTGCGCATCACCGTCATCAATGCGCCGCGAATGCCGTTGACGCGGACAATCCCCTGCTGGATAGAAGCGCCGTCCCGGACCTGCGCCACGTCGCGCATGTAAATGACGGCGTTGTTCACCACCTTCACCGGCAGATCGTTCAACTGGTCGAGGACGCGCGGGCTCGAGTTCAGCTTGATTTGATAATCCCGGTCGCCGAATTTGGCGGTTCCGGCGGGGAGGATCAAACTCTGAAGGTTGAACGCAGTCGAAACGTCGGTTGCCGAGACGCCCTTCGCGTACATGGCCTCCGGATCGAGATCGACCATCACCTGCCGGAATTTGCCGCCGAACGGCACCGGAACCGAGGTGCCCTGGATGGTAGCAAGCGGGGTCCGGATGAAATTCTGGCCCAGATCGAATATTTGTTGCTCGCTCAGCGTTGGACTGCCCAGGCCAAGCTGAAGCACCGGGACGCTCGAGACGTCATATTTAATTATGTTGGGCGGAAACGAGCCGGGCGGCTGGGTGCGCAGCAGAGTCTGTGCGCTCGCCGTGATCTGGGCCTGGGCCAGTTCCACCCGGGCGCCCGGCTGGAAGAAGACCTTGACTACCGATACGCCGTTGTAAGATTGCGATTCGATGTGTTCGATGTCGTTGACAGTGGATGTAATCGAGCGTTCAAAAACAGTAACGACGCGGCTCGCCATCTCTTCCGGCGAGAGGCCGCCATACGAAAACAAAACGCTGATGATCGGAATATCGATATACGGGAAGATATCGACCGGCATCGTCTCGATCGCCACTCCCCCGAGGAGCGTGATCAGCAGGGCCATGATGACGAAGGTGTAAGGCCGTCTGAGGGCGAGCCGGACTATCCACATGAAGAGAGGCTACTTAGGTATTTACGATATTCTACCGTTGTGTTGGAAGTGACGTCGCCTTACCTTGGATAGGCTAAACTCACCGTAGCCCGGAAATGGGACGCCGGAAGGAGACACAACCTGTGAAGACTTGCTTTGCCGCCGCTTTGATGTTCATCGCGACCACGCTCCCCGCATTCGCGGCCGACGTGACGGGGAAATGGACCGGGCAGATGAAGAGTCCGAACGGCGAGTTCGCGCTGGAATTCAACTTCAAGCAGGACGGCTCGACTCTTACCGGGTCGGTTCAGGGCCCGCAAGGTGACCCGAGCCCCATTAGCGATGGCAAGGTGGAAGGCGACAAACTGAGCTTCACCGTAAAGGTCGGGGATGGGCCTATCGTGATTCACCACGAGGGAACGGTTTCCGGCGATACCATCAAACTCTCATCGAAAGTCGAGGAGGGGGATTTCGAGCCCGGGGAGATTACGCTGACAAAAGCGAAGCAGTAATCGGGCGCCGCGCTTCGCGACAGCCGCTCTCAGTACAGCCTGAAGGCGAACAAACTGTCTCCTGCGGCGATAAGAACGTATTGATGCTCGTCGAGCATGTAAGTTTCCGGCGCATTCGAGACCTGTCCCAGACGGGAATGCCACAAAATCTTCCCATTCGCAGCGTCGTACGCCACCAGGTTGCCGCCCGCATCCCCTGCAAACAACAGCTTCCCGGCCGTCGTCAACATGCCGTTCCCGACACCACCCGAGAAGCCGGGATACCGGTGCGCCCAGACCACCTTGCCGGTCTTATAGTCGATCGCCCGAAGATAACTCCCCATTGACGCCAACACCTCTTCGTCCTTCCCGCCAAGGCCCATCGCGCCCCGCGGGTCGGTCTCGGTCAGGTAATACATCGAATAGACGTCGCTCGTCGGAACATACATAAGTCCGGTATCGGGCGAGTAACTCGGCGGCTGCCAATTGGTGGCGCCTCCGTTATTGGGAGAAACCAGGGAGCCTGGCACGGTTGAATCCTTCGCCAGGATACGCGTCGGCTGGCCCTTCGCATTTACGCCGGATGCCCAGTTCGCCGTGTCGGAAAATTTGCTGGTCAGCAGGTGCTCGCCCGTCAGCCGGTCGAGGACATAGAAATAGCCGTTCCGGTCCGCATGCAGAACCATCTTGCGTGGCTTTCCGTTAAATGCGCCATCCATAAGAATCGGCGCCTCGGTGGAATCCCAATCGTGCGTGTCATGCGGATTCACCTGGTAATACCAGGCCATCTTTCCTGTGTCTACATTGATCGCAACAATCGAACAGGTGAAAAGGTTGTCGCCATTCCGGCTCGGCGGGTTGGTGTAAGCGGGCGAAGGATTACCGGTACCGAAAATATAGAGGTGCGTTTCGGGATCGTACGATCCCGGGATCCACACATTTCCTGCGCCGTGCCGTGCGCCATCGATACTGCCCCAGGTATCGGCCCCTGGATCGCCTTTCTTCATCGGCACGGTATAGAAAGTCCACTGGACATCGCCGGTCTCCGGATCGCGGGATTGAACATACCCGGGCTCATCCAGATCGTTCCCGGTCCCGGTGATGATGTGATTTCCGATCACCACCGGCGCCATCGTCGAGAAATACTGTTGATTGAAGTTGGCGGTTTCCTTATGCCAGCGCTCTTTTCCGGTCTTCGCGTCGAGACAGATCAGATAATCGTCCGGCGTCTCCATGTAGAGCCAGTTGCCCCACATGCCGAGCCCGCGGTTCCCGATATGCGTGCCGCCTTTGGTCTTCCAAAAGTAATGCCAGAGTATGTGACCGTCGCGCGCATCCACCGCCCATGCATTATCGGGCGAGGAAAGATAGAGAACGCCGTTTACTTCCAGAATCGACGCCCGGATATTCGGCGGCCCGCCAAAAGCGCCGCTTGACTCCGCCGCCTCGCCGCCCACGATCGTCGGAGTTGCATTGCCAAACCCGAAGCCTCCGCGACCCCCGCCTCTGCCATCGAGGCCCGCCGGCAACCGAACCGTCCATGCGAGGGTCAGGTTTTTTACGTTGGACTGGTTGAGCTGCGTCAGGTTGCTGTAGCGCTTGCCCGAGTAATCTCCAGAGTAAGTCGGCCAACCGCCTTCGCCAAGCGGCTTCATCAGCAGAGAAGGATCGAGCATCTGGGCGGTGGAGATTCCCGGCAGCAGCACAGCCGCCCACAGCAACAGGGTGCGGGTTCTTGTCATTTCAGAGTTACCAGGTAAGCAGTCACGTCGTGAATGTCTTTATCCGAGTAAGTCGGCAGCAGATTCCGATGCGCCGCCACAGGGTCGTGAAGCTCGACTTTCGGCGTATCGCCGTTGCGCGTAAATGTTCTTTGCCCGCCATCGGCGTCACCGAGCGTCACAATGAAATCATCAATCCGAATCAGTCGCCCGTTGACCTTCTCGCCGGCAGGCAGCGTAACCGTAACCGTCACAGGCGCAATGTTAATCGGACCCCGGCCGCGTCCACCGCCGGGCATCAGCCATGTCTGCTGGAGTTGCTTGTCATTGGCGAGCTTCGACGCGATTCCCTTCAGGTCGCCAGTGGCCGAATGGCAGGACCCGCAGTGGGCAGCGAAATATTTCTCGCCTGCGGCTGCGTTCCCGACAACGATGCCTGGCGGAGTCATCCGCGAAATATCATAGCCGCCCACTTTGAAGCTGTGGATGTAAGCCGCGATGTCGGAAATCTGCGCCATGGTCAGGTCGAACTTCGGCATGCCGGCGTCCACCCGGCCATTCTGGACCACAGGCGCGATCTTCTCTCCGTTGCTGTCGTTCAACACGATGTCCGATCGGAGCAGGTTTGGGCCGCCTTCGCCGCCGCGGGCGTCCGAACCGTGGCAGAAATTGCACTGGACGCCATAAAGCGCTTTTCCGCGCTCGAGCGCTGCCGGATCGGCGGGAGGACGGTCGGGAAAAGCCGGCGGGCGGGCGGCCCGGCCGCGCCCCGCCCCTCGCGCTCCAGCCTGCGGAGCGGCGGGCGGGGGGGCCTGCGCGAACATGTGCAGAGCGACCGCAAGACTCAATACCAGAACGGATTCCGTGAAACCAAAGCGGAATTTACGCAGCAAGCTGCACCTCGGCGAAAAGAGCAAACAGACACTATATCGCCGGGGCGATTGAAAGCGTGAATGCTTACGAACTTTGACGTGACGGAATCGCGATCTCGTCGAAATGCGTGGCCAGCGCGTCGAGCTGGGAAGGCAGATGACCGCCAGACATGGGCAGTCCGTGCCCCGGCGCGATGATTCGCGGCGCCAGCGCAGCCAGTTTTTCCACCGATTTGCGCGCGCTTGTCCAGTCCGGCGTGTAGTAGGCAGGCGGCCCGTGCAGTTCGGGCTTCTGCCGCGCCACCGCCATGAACGATTGCTGATCAGTGGTGCAGAACGCATCGCCAACAAGCAGCGTGCGATCTTCCGGCCGGAAGAAGGAACAGTGCCCCACGGTGTGGCCGGGCGTGAAAACACATTTCCAGCCCGGCAGACCTGGGACGGAGCCGTCATCCGGGAGCGGGCGCACGTGGTCGCTGATATCAACCGGCCCGCGCGGATAGAGTGGCGATATGAAAGACATCAACCCGCCTCCCACACCGGGATCGGGCGGCGGGTATTTCATCTGGCCCGTCAGGTATGGCATTTCGCGCCGGTGAGCGTACACCGGAACGTCCCAGTTTTTCAGCAGTTCCTCAATCGCGCCGGTGTGGTCAAAGTGCCCGTGCGTGAGAATGATCGCCTGGGGTCTCGAGTCCCCGAACTGGCGCTCAGACCAGGAGCGGATACGGCTGGCGGAGAAGGGAAGACCGGCATCGATCAGCGCCCATCCCGACGGCCCGGACACCGCAAAAACATTCACAAAAACAATCCGAAGCCCCGTCACGCCGTCGGCGATGTCGTCGAGCGGCGTGACCTCGTATTCGCTGAGAGGAATCTTGTCCATCGTGGGTTCTTCAGCGCTTGTGGCTGGGAGCTTCGGCTTCCGTACTTTCGGGAGCGCCGGTATCCGCCGCCCAGTCTTCCGGCGGCCGATTCCGAACGGCAGTCAGAACCAGTTCGGGGTCGGTCGCTTCGTGCACGGTAAGTTCGTCGAGCAGATTGCCGTCCGGCTTCAGGTCGGTCGGTCCTTCCGCCCGACCCAGCGCGCTCGGATTGCCGGTGACCTGCCCCTCGGCGCCTCCGCCGCCACCCTGTGCTCCTGAACCGGACCGGTCCGCAGTTTCGGTAGGCTGGGCCTGAAGGTCTCCGGTATCGGCCCGGTCGCCTCGTTTGATACCGCCGCGATTGGGGGCTAAATAGTCGTCGAGTGCCATATGAGTTACGGTGCAGATCATGGGCCAACGGAAGTTGTGCAACTGCCCGTTGGATCCACTCGCGAGGGCGGGATGATAGCCTTGCGGGTTGATTTCGAAGGAAGGAGACATCGGAATGCGGTTTGCTGTACTCGCAATCGCAGGTTTGAGCATGTACGCCAGCGCTGAAGGGGCCACAATCAAAAAGGCCCAATACGGAAAGATGCCCGGGGGCGAGGCGATCTACGCGTTCACCCTCTCGAACGCCGCAGGGATGCAGGCGACGGTCATAAATTACGGGGGCATCGTCGTTTCCCTCAAAGTGCCGGACAAGAATGGCGCGATGTCGGACGTGGTGCTTGGGCACGATTCCCTCCCCGATTACCAGGCCGACCGCAAGACGTACTTCGGAGCGCTGATCGGCCGCTACGCCAATCGCATCGGCAACGCGCAATTCAAACTGGACGGCAAGACATATCACCTGGCGAAGAACGACGGGAAAAACTCGCTGCACGGCGGCACTGAAGGTTTCAACCGGCGCGTCTGGACGCCGCGCGAATTGCCCGACGGAGCGCTCGAGCTGACCTATCTGAGCAAGGATGGCGAGGAAGGCTATCCCGGCAATTTGAAAGCAACGGTCGTTTACCGGCTCAACTCCGCGAATACGCTGCGGATTGAATACTCGGCTACAACGGACAAAGATACGGTCATCAACCTGACCAACCACACTTATTTCAACCTGCACGGCAATGGCGAAGGCGATATCCTGCATAACCTGGTCGAGCTGAATGCAAACCAGTTCACGCCGATCGATTCCGGCCTGATTCCGACGGGCGAATTGCGCAACGTGGCGGGTACGCCGTTCGATTTCCGCAAGCCGATGGCGCCGGCGACGCACATCAACAGCAATGACGAGCAAATCAGGCTCGGCAAAGGCTATGACATGAATTTCGTCATCAACCATGTAGCGGGCGGCGGACTGACACGGGCCGCGAGAGTGACGGATCCCCAGAGCGGAAGGGTTCTCGAGGTGTGGACCGATCAGCCGGGAATTCAGTTCTACACGGGCAATTTTCTGGATGGCACGGTGAAGGGGAAGGGCGGGAAGGCGTACCCGCAGCACGCAGCTTTGTGCCTCGAAACGCAGCATTACCCGGATTCGCCGAACAAGCCGTCATTCCCCACCACTGAGCTGAAACCGGGCCAGACGTACAAAACCGCAACGGAATGGCGTTTCAGCACGGTTACAAATGGATCTTCAAAACGCTGATCGGGATGAAGCCGCTTTTCTTCTCATCCTGGATATTGGCCATATAAAAGAAGTTGCCGTTGGCGATCACCCCTGTCGTGACGCCGTCGAACAGCGGGTTACGGCGCTCGAGAATATCGTACTTTTCGATTGCGCGCAGATCGCGTGACAGAACCAGCCGGATCACTCTCGGATTCATAGATCCGTTCTGGATCGCGATCAGCGACCGTTCGTGAAAGTACAAGCCGTCGATTGACGCAAGACACAGGTCAGCGGGACGGCTGATCGGCGCCGTGCGCCCGGTTTTCAGATCGAGGACGGTGAGACCATCGGGGAAGGTTGAGACATAGAGGAACCGCCTGTCGGGTGAAATCGCGATGCCGTTCGCAAATTCGAATCGCTGGGGAAGTCTGGTCAGACGCGCGCCGTTCGTGGCAAGTCGCCACACCGCGGCAGCGCGCGTATCGGTCACATAGACATCTGCGCCGGGGCTGAAGACGAGATCGTTGAAATTATGACCGGGCCCGGAGATGGAGAACTTGTTGACTAAACGACGTGACGCCAGATCATAGCGCATTAGATGCGACGCATTATTTTCGTTATTTAACAGCCAGAGAGACGACCCATTGACTTTCATGCCGAGAACCGTCCCGAGCCCGGCAACGAACTGGCGGCAGTTGCCGGCGGTTGTGCATTCGAGGACTTCGCCTTTTCTCATGCTGCCGAAATAGAAGCGCTCACCGGCTGGATGGAAGGCCATGCTTTCGGGTACCAGATCGCCTTGCTGAACTTTGAAGCTCACACTGCTGTGCGATACCGGCGGAGTCGAGGCCTGAACTGCCTCGAGAATTGCTTCGAATTCGCTCGTGCCGCGAAGCGCTGCGAAAATCGAATCGCGCGAGGGATCGAGGCCGGCTTCGAACGCAACCACTTTTCGCAGCCACTCGATTGTCTCGGGCCACTGTTTCGCCGCCGCCCACGTGCGCGCCATCTGGTAAGTAACGGCTGGCTTATCGGCTGCGGTTGACATCAGCTTTTCGGTCCGTGATACTTCCGCGTTAAAGAGTCGCTGGTCCTGTGGCGAAAGGGCGCTCGAACGCGGCAATTGCGCGGGCGCCGCCAGGGCGGCCAGCAGCAATAAAATCAAACCCGGGGATATGTGGGCCACCATTGAAGTTTATTCGGCCCAAAGCATCGGGCGTATGATGTTACTAAGCCCTTTATGACTGATTTGTCCCGCCGCCATTTCTTCTTCGGCAGCCTGCTCGCCGGAGCCGTCCCTGTCGCCGGATTTGGCAGTTCGCCCTCGCTGAAACTGCTCGGCTACAAGTCTCCCAATCAAAAGCTGAACATCGCTTCGATCGGAGCGGGCGGGCGCGCCGCCTCGGATATCCATGGATGTTCGAGCGAGAACATGGTGGCCTTTGCGGATCCCGACTGGAACCGCGCGGCAAAGACGTTCGACGCGTTTCCGAAGACCACGCGCTACAAAGATTTCCGCAAAATGTTCGATAAGGAAACGAAGAACATTGACGCGGTGATCGTTGCCATTCCGGATCACATGCACGCCACGGCCGCCGTGTGGGCGATGGAACGCGGCAAGCATGTGTACTGCGAGAAGCCGCTGACCCATACGATCTGGGAGGCTCGCCGCCTGACTGAGTTGGCCGCGAAGTACGGCGTGGCGACGCAGATGGGCAATCAGGGTTATTCGAATGACGGCAACCGGATCGCGGCGGAGATCATCTGGTCGGGCGCGATCGGCGATGTGACCGAGGTTCACGCGTGGACCAATCGGCCGGTCTGGACGCAGGGCAAGACTGAACCTCCACCCGAAGACCCGGTGCCGGACACGATGGATTGGGATACGTGGATTGGCGTCGCCAGCATGCGTCCCTATAGCCCGGAGATCGCGCCGTTCAACTGGCGCGGCTTTTTCGATTTCGGCTGCGGCGCAATCGGCGACATGGCGCTCCATATTTTGGGCGCCGTAAACATGGCCCTGCAACTGACCGCGCCAACAAGCGTTGAGGTGATCAAACAGGAAGGCAAAAGCCCGATCATGTTCCCCTCCCGCTCCGTGACGCGTTTCGATTTTCCGCAGCGCGGCGCCTTCGCGCCGGTGAAGATTTTCTGGTATGACGCGGCGGTCACCACCATGTACCAGCCCGCGGGCGTTCCGGCCGATGAGCGAATCATTGGCGGGCCGGGATCGTGGGGCGAAGCGCAAACACGGCCACAGAAAGATGACTACGACCGCGCGGCGTCGGGCGCGCCGAAGAAGCCCGCTCCCGGCACGATGACCATCGAAGGCCGGACTTACCCGAGCGGTCCGGAGGCGAATGGCGCGGTATTCGTGGGTACGAACGGCTACATCACAACCGACACGTACGGCGCGAACGTTCGCATGTTGCCCTATGAGCGCATGAAGGATTACAAACTGCCGCCTGAACTTCTGACGCGGTCGCCTGAACACCACATGGATTGGATCCGGGCCTGCAAAGGTGGCGATCCTGGCTGCTCCGATTTCAAGGTAACGGGTCCGTTTACAGAATGGCTGCTTACCGGGTCGGTGGCGCTGCACTTCGACGGCAAGCTCGAATGGGATTCGGCGAAGATGCGTTTCACTAATAACTCGGATGCGACCGAGATGGTTAAGCCGAAGTTCCGCAAGGGCTGGCAGTGGAGCTAACCA
>Ga0068855_100001928_pt1 | contig 25755 bp, 16 predicted proteins | sample KBSCornC52_FD_66592 | JGI IMG/M metagenome (GOLD analysis project Ga0068855, IMG submission 66592) | Corn rhizosphere microbial communities from Kellogg Biological Station, Michigan, USA - KBS Corn C5-2 | ecosystem: Host-associated > Plants > Roots > Rhizosphere > Soil ... | reverse complement strand
GCGGCGGCGGCGGCGACCTCGATGTCGTCGATGGCGTGGTCGAGGTGTGGCCGGTCGGTGCGCAGGTGCCGTGTGATGCGGCGCAGGTGGCGTTGTTGGCCGAGTTCGAGCCGGGGCCGGCCGCGATGATGGTCTTGGGCGGCATCGATGGCTCGGTGCTTGACGTCGATGGTCGGGTGGAGTTGGCGGCGGCATGGCAGCGGCAGTTGGCGTGGGTGGACGCGAAAGCCCAAGCGGCCCTTGCCGGTTCGGTCGCGGGTCTCGATCGGGAGCTGCCGACTGCCCAGGAGGTCGCGGAGCAGGAGTGGCGGGCTGAGTTGGTGGCGGCGTCGCTCGGGTGGTCGCCAACCACAGCAGCGCACCGGTTGGCGACGGCGGACCGGCTTCTTAATGACCTGCCGAACATGTTCGGGCTGCTCGAAGCCGGTCAGATCAGCCTTCGGCAGGCGATGGTGTTGGCTCATGAGGTTGATGATCTGACGCCGCAGGAGATGGCGGCGGTGGAGGCGCGGGTGATCGAGCGGGCGCCGGTCCAGACACCGGCGCAGTTCACCCGGTCGGTGCGCCGGGCGGTGATTGCGGTCGCGCCGGAGGCGGCGGCGGTGCGCCGGGCGCGGGCGGTGCGTTCGCGTGGGGTGCGCACGGTGGCCTATCCCGATGGGATGGCGGCGGTGATCGCCACGATGGCCGCAGCCGACGCGCAGACCGTGTACCTGGCTCTGGATGCCGCTGCTCGCAAAGCCGCCGCCGCCGAGGCAGCCGAGGCAGCCGAGGCAGCTGCGGCGGCTGGCGCGACGGGTAGCGTCGCCGATGCCGCAGCGGGCAACGCGGTCGCGGGCGGGGGTGACGCGGTGCGCGGGGCGTCGGTAACGGTTGCGGGCGAGGCCGCGCCGTCGATGTATGCCCGGCGCGCTGATGCCCTGCTGGGGTGGGCCAATGATGCGCTGGCCGACCCCGACCTCCCGCGCAAGCAGGGCCGCCGGGTCGAGGTGCAGGTCGTGATCGACCTGCCGACGCTGGTGGGCATGGCCGACAATCCCGCGCAGCTGATCGGCTACGGCCCGATCACCTCTGGCGCGGCCCGTGAGTTGGCTGCCGACGCGGCCTGGCGCCGGCTGGTGGTCGACCCGGTCGATGGTCATCTGCTCGACTACGGCACCACGGTGTACCGGCCGCCGCAAAAACTCGCCGACTACCTCGTTGCCCGAGATCGGCGATGTCGATTCCCCGGCTGCGGCCGGCAAGCCGACACCTGCGACTTCGACCACGTGATCCCGTTCGGCACGCCAGGAGCAGTCACCGCGGCCCACAATTGCTGTTGCCTGTGCCGGTATCACCACCGGATGAAAACCCACGGCGGCTGGGCGCTGCAGCTACACGAAGACGCGTCCGTGACCTGGACCTCACCCACCGGCCGCACCTTCCACGTCGACCCGACGGGCCAACTGGAATGACGAGCTGGCCACGATGACCGCGGGCGGGATTGCCGTGCGCCGTGGCGACGCGCGCAGAGGGTACGTCGATAAGCGTCGCCGCGAATCAGCGGCTGCGCAAGCGGCGGGTGAACCCCGCCGCGGCGCGGGCATACCGCTTCGCGAGCAGGGCTGCCTTGAACGCCGGATGGTTCACGATCCGGGTGAGTTCGGCATGCGCCCTCACGGCGCTGGCCCGTGCATTGCGGTTCGCCCAGAGTTCGCGCCACACCTCATCGAGCCGCTTGCCGAGCGCGCCAGCGTCGTTCTTGCTGACAGTGCGACGAAGCACGTAGCCGAACTCGATACTGCCCGGGTACTCCTCGTGGAACAACGCCTCGAGCAACTCGAACGACAATCCGAGTTCGGTGACCGCATACCGCAGCACCGGCAGAAATTCCTCCTGCGTCCAGCAGTGCACGTGGATCGACCGCTGCCGGTGCCGGTCGAACTGGGCCGCGCGTTGTTCGTCGTCCCATGAATCGTCCCAATCACCACTGCCACGGAGGAATTCCTCGAGGTGGGCGTCGTCGATCGACCGAGTATCGGCAGCGTGCTCGGCGATCAGGTGGTCGAGCGGGGTGGGCTCGCGGAACCGGTCGAAGGTCAGCCGCCGGTCAGGTAGCAGAACTAGCGCCGTGCCGCCCGGACGCAGCACCCGGTGGATCTCGCTCAGGTGCCCGAGCGGGTCGGCCAGGTGTTCGAGCACGTGGCTCGCGATCACGAAATCCTGGCTTTCGTCGGCGAGCATCGACAGCCGGTCGACGTTGAGATCGGCGACGATGTCGGGCATCGGGAAGCCTGCGTCACCGTCAAGTTCGGGGAACAGCTCGCGGTTCTCGTCGGGCTTCCAGCGGTCGACGTAAGCAGCCTGCGTTGCGGGGTAGGGCAGTGGAAACGGCACGTGCCCGGGACCTAGTTCGACACCCTGGCCGGATACGTAACGCGCGAAGATCCGAAGCGCCCGGGCGCGCCCGTCGACGGGTGTAAGCGAAGTCACCAGGAGACAGTACCCGCAGCGTCCGCCCGGTTGCGACGACACGGCACACCGGCCACGACCCGCCGGTTAGACCTGCGGCGGCGGTGCCTTCTTGAGCCGCAACAAGAACAGCGCCCGGCTGAGCGCCTTGCGGGCGAGCTTGCCAGCGCCGCCCTCGCGGTAGTACTCCATGGCGAGCTCGACGTCGCGGCGCCACCCCGTCGTCGGCCGGTACACGGTGGCCGCCGACTCGACCCGCCGCCTGCGGGTCCAGGGGTCCAGCAGGTCGGGGGCGTGCTGCGGGTCCCGACAGAAGTCGACGAGTGGCCGCAACACCCGCGACCAGCCGTATTCGGGTGCCAGCGCGGCCACGTTCAGCCGGCATTGACTGGCGAAATCGGTGTCGTCGAGCATCCGGGTCAACGCTCTCGTGAGCCCGTCGACATCGCCGGCCTCGACCGTCAGGCCGAGGGCGCGAGCCTCGATCAGGTCGGCGAACACGTCGCCACGAGTGGCGACCATCGGCAGGCTGGCCCACAGGTAGTCGAGCATGCGGGTGCGAAACGAAAACGCGGTCTCAAGATGATCGAGGTGACAGCTCACGCCGATGTCGGCGTCGAGCAGATAGTTCGCCCGATCGTCGTATTCGACCCATGTTTCGTTGAAGAAAACATGCTTGCCGGTGAGGCCGAACTCGTCGGCTAACTTGCGCGCCGCGAACGACATGCGCATCTCCGGCACGTGCGGATGCGGATGCTGCATGCCCAGGAAGAACAGCCGCACCTCGGGATGCGAGCGCGAGACGTCGGCGACCGCTTTGATCAGCGTGAGCGGGTCGAACCAGTTATAGATGCCACCGCCCCACAAGATGACCTTGTCATCGACGCCGATCCCCGGGTAGCTGCCCTTCAGCGCGGTGCGGTTGCGCACCGGCGGCTGCTCCGAAACACCGAACGGCACGACGTCGATCAGCGATCGCACGGTGACATCGGCGTCGTAGGTCACTGTATTCAACCGGCCGAGCGCGGCGAGATGGCCGAGCCAGAAGTCGCGCTGGCGTTCGCTCGCGCAGACGAAGAAATCCCCACGCAGGCACTGCTTATTTGCCGCTGCCGTGGAGTTGTGCACGATCACCCGACGGGTGTCGGCGTCGTGCTCGCGAGTCTGTTCGAGCTGTTCGAGGTGGAACGGGTCGTAGAGGTCGACGATGACGATGCGGTCGGTGTGCTGCAAGAACGGGTAGTCGTCGAAGACGTTGCCCTGAAAGAAGAGCACGTCGCACCAACGCTCAAGCGCGTGCACCTCGGCTTCCGCCTCAACCGCGCGCACCAAGAAGTCGTCGCTCGAAACAGTGCAGTCGGAGGTCGTGACGAGTTGCACCTCGTGGTCGACTGCAAGCGCGGCCGCAACTTGCCAGGCCCGAATTGCAGGCCCAGCCATCTGCGGCTTCAACGTGTCTGATGTCGCCACGACGATCCGACGACGACGGGTTTTCTGGCCCGTCGCCTGAGCTTGCCCTGTCACTCGAACTTCGGTCACTCGAACTTCCAGATTCCGTCGATGGCGAATACCCCTTCGGCTTCGCGTGGCAACCCGCGGCCGACGTCGAAACGCATGGCGCGGGTGTGGAAATCGAAGGTGTGCAGGTTGGATTCGTCGACGAGCGCGACCGTCACGTCGTAACTGCCGGCGACCAACGGCATGCGCGAGATGACGAAGTCGACGTGTCCGTCGCCGTCGATCGACTCGGGCACGATCGCTTCTCTGCTGTTGATGCCGGTGGCATGCACACCTTCGATGCTGTGCAGCGCGAAGCCGAGTACCGGCCGGCTCACCGGCTCGTTTGCCGAGTAGTGGAATCGCAGCGTCGCGGGCTCGCCGGTGTGCACCCACAACGTCGGATTGCCGTTACCGTCGAGCAATTCTACCTGTGTGCACACAATCTCACCCGAGCCCCAATGCGAGCCACCGCCCTCGGTAGCGACCCGGTCGACATGCGTGGTCTCGACGTACTTGTCGATGAGGTCGCCTGGCGCGCCCTGGTCTTTCAGCACCCCGAACTCGAGCCAGGCGGCGCGTTCACACATGGTGCGTACTGTGTCGAGGCCGTGCGATACCAACACGATCGTCTTTCCCGATGCACGCAGGTCTGCGAACTTCTCACTGCACTTGCGCTGGAAATTCTCGTCACCGACCGCGAGCACTTCGTCGACCAGCAGCACATCGGGATCGACGTTGATCGCCACCGAGAAGCCCAACCGCACATACATGCCGCTGGAGTAGTTCTTCACCGGCGTGTCGATGAACTTCTCGAGTCCGGCGAAATCAACGATCTCGTCGAACTTCGAGTCGATCTGCTTCTTTGACAACCCCAGGATCGAGCCGTTCAGGTAGACGTTTTCACGCCCGCTCAGCTCTTGATGGAATCCGGCGCCGAGTTCGAGCAGGGCCGACACCTTTCCGCGCACCGAGATGCTGCCGTGGTCGGGGCGCAGGATCTTGGCCATGCACTTCAGCAAGGTCGACTTTCCCGACCCATTCTGGCCGATCAGGCCGAACGTGGTGCCGGTCGGCACTTCGAGGCTGACGTCCTTCAGTGCCCAGAACTCGTCGTACTTGGCCCGGCCACCGCGCATCATCGCGGCCTTTAACGACTGATTGCGCTCGTGGTACAGACGAAAACGCTTGGAAACGTTCTCGACCCGGACGGCAATCTCGCCCGGCGTGCCGTGCGGAACCACTCCGCCGAACATCGTCACAGCTCCTCCGCCAGCCGCGGTTCGAGCCTGCGGAAAACCCGCATGCCGATCCAAAGCATCAGGCCGGACGCGACGATCGGCCAGACCATGTCGGTCCAGACCGGGAAGGTGAGCTTGTACATGAACGCGTGGTAGGTGTTGGAGAACCCGACCATCGGATTCGCCTTGTAGAGCCACAAAATCCAGTCATGGTTGTAGAAGTGATGGATCGGATGCGGATTGCTGGCCGTCGGCGACGCGAGAATGCGGTCGCGAATCTGGGTCTGGTAGTCGTAAATCACCGGCGTGGCGTAGAACCACAACTGCATGAAGATGGCCACGAAATGCTGCACGTCACGGAAGTAGACGTTGAGCACCGACAACGCCAGCCCGACACCGATCACAAACAGGGTCTCGAAAAAGACGAACACGACCACCAATGGCAGCCACGGCAAGACCATGTTGCCGACCACGAGAAACGCCACCGACAGCACGCCCATCTCGATGAGCAGCGAGACGTCCCACGAGAGCACCTGCGCGACAATCAACACCTCGCGCGGGAAGTAGACCTTCTTCACCAGGTTCGAGTTCGCGATCAACGCGCCCATCGAACCGTTGATCCCGTTGGACATGAAGTTGAACGGCAGCATCGCAGTCAGCAGGTACAACGGGTAGGAGTTCAGCCCGCTGCCAGACGGCGGCAGCTTCGCCTTGAAGACAACGCTGAAGATCAGCGTGTACATCAGCGCGAGCGCTAACGGGTTGATCATCGACCAGGCCCAACCGATGGTCGAGCGCTTGTACTTGCCGCGCAGTTCGCGCTGGACCAGGTTGCCGAGGAGTTCTCGGGAGCCGGCCACCTCGGCCACGACGGTCATCAAACTCCTTCCGGACGCGCGTCAGTCTACGGTGCGCGCCGACCTGCTCCGGCGATCGCTACTGTGGCCCGCTGTGGGTGTTTCTGTGGGAGTTTCTGAACCACTGCGGGTCGCGCTCGATGCCACTCCGCTGCTCGGCGCTCGAACCGGCATCGGCCGTTACGTCGAGCAACTCGTGCGCGCCCTGCGCACCACGCTCACCGACGCCGAGACTCCCGAACTCCGGCTGGTGCCGTTGACCTGGCGCGGGGCCCGCGAGCTGGTGAACGCGGCGCCGCAACTACCCGGAGTCACGGCCGGCACGCGGCGGGCGCCCGCCCGGGTGCTACGCGAACTGTGGGCCCGCAGCGCGTTCCCGCCGGCCGAGTTCTTGTCGGGCGCGGCCGATATCTGGCACGGGACGAACTTCGTGTTGCCTCCAACAATGCGCGCCAAGGGCGTCGTCACCGTGCACGACCTCACGTATCTGCATCACCCGCAATGGGTGACGCCCGACGTCGTCCGGTATCGCATGCTGGTGCCGATCGCTTTGAAGCGGGCCGGGGCGATCTGCACGCCGAGCAACGCCGTGCGCGCCGAGCTTCTCGACGCGTACCCGCACGTGGATCCGGCCCGCGTCTTTGCCACGCCGCTGTGCGTCGATAGCGCGCTTTTCGACATCACACGACCGGACGACGAAAGGCGACGCCGCCTCGCATTGCCGCCGAACTACCTGCTGTTCCTCGGAAGTTCAGAACCCCGCAAGGGTCTCGACGTCCTGCTCGATGCTTATCGGCTGCTCCACAGGCGAGGTGTCGCGTTGCCGCACCTGCTTGTGGTCGGCCCGACCGGCTGGGGTGAGACGGCGTCACGCGCCGGTTTACCTGACGGCCTCGTCGTCGAGGCCGGATACCGCACTGCCGGAGATATCCCGACGATCGTCGCCGGTGCGGTCGCGCTGGCTTATCCCTCCCGCTATGAGGGTTTCGGGCTGCCGCCACTCGAAGCATTCGCGGCCGGCGTGCCTGCGATCGTCAGCGACCTCGCCGTCACGCGCGAAGTGCTCGGTGAACTCGCTGACTACGCCGAGCCCGACAACGCTGCAGCGCTGGCGCACGCGATCGAGGTGGTGCTCGGGCGCGGGCCGCAGCCCGGGGCGAGCGAGCGCCGGGCCCACGCGGCCACCTTCACACCCGCCGCGTTGGCCGCTGGCACCTTGGCCGCGTACCGAGCCGCACTCGCCCCCTAAGCGGCTGCTTCAGGTTTCGACTGGAAACCCTGCCGACCCGGGCGCGCGGCGAATAGTCCGGTTTGGTGGCGACACGCCAGCGTGTCTCCACCAAACGGGGCTTTTGAACAAGGAAGGCCAGGCAGGCCTGGACAAGGAAGACGAGGCGAGCTCGTCACGCCTTGACCGTGAGGCAGCCCAGCTCGGGGTTGGTCGATCCGGACGCGGTGTTGATCGCGAATGCGCAGACGCGGTGGGTGCCCGGCACGAGCGGCAACTGGCCGAAGAATCCGTGGGCGATGCCGTAGCTCGGGTAGAGCCTCGCGACGTCAGGGCGCCCGCCCGCCGCGCTCGTAATCGTCGCCAGCTTCCCGTCGACGTAGATGTGGACGGCGATAGGCGCGGTCACGTCGGGGTCGATGGCCCAACCCCAGAATGTGGCCGTCCCGGCCGCGACGGTCGCGCCGTCGAGGTGGCCGATCGGGTTACCCGCGAGTACGGTCACGGTCTGGCAGCCCAGTTGCGGGTTTGCCGTTCCCGACAGCTGGTTGATCGCGTTGACGCACACCGTGTGCTTGCCGCCCGAAAGGGTGAGCAGGGACGCGAATCCGTGCGCCGCGCGGTACGCCGGGTAGGCCGCACCGACGTCCGGCCTGACCTGGCTCGCGGTGAGCGTCGCGACCGAACTGCCGTCAACCGAGACGACGACCTGGCCGGAAGCCACCGTGTCAGGGTCGATCGCCCAGCCCCACAATGCGACGCCGCCCGGAGATGGCACCACCGAGTCGAGGTGCCCGAACGGGTTGCCCGCAAGCACGTTGACGGTCTGGCAGCCGAGGGTGACGTTGCCTGAGCCGCCGCCGACGTTGATCGCGTAGGCGCACAGCCGATGGGAACCGCCGCCGAGTGTGAGCTGTGACGCGAACCCGTGCGCGCCTCCGTATAGCGGGTAATGAGCGGCGACATCGGCGCGCTGCAGGTTGGCGGTCATGCCTTGAACCGGGCGGTTGTCGACGTAGAGCTGCACCGTGATCGGGCCTGACGTGTCGGGATCAATCGCCCAACCCCAGGTGACGAGTCCGCCCGGCACCGAGCTGACGACGTCGAGGTGACCGGTCGGATTACCCGTCGGCACCGACGCGACGCCGCAGCCGAGTGTGGGGTTCGTCGTGCCGTTGCCGATGTTCATCGCGTAGGCGCAAACCCGGTGGCTGCCTGGCCCGATACCGTGCACCAGGAGATCGAACCCGTGCACCGATCCGTAGGCTGGGTGGGCCGCGGCGACATCCGGCCGCCCTGACGCGGCCTTGAAGTAACCGGCGAACGTGCTGTCGACATAGACCGCCACGTTGATCGGGCTAGCGGTTTCGGGATCGAGCGCCCATCCGAAGACATGGACTTCGGCCGGACCACCCTGCACCGCATCGAGATGGCCCACCGGATCGGCTGCCTTACCGGTCAGATGCGGTGGAGCTCCGGGCACCGTGACGAGCTTGCAGCCCAGCGACGAGTCGGGGCCGCCGACGACGTCGTTCACCCCGTAGGCGCAGACGGTGTGCAACCCCGGCGACGCCGCGACCGTTTGGTCGAACCCGTGATTGGCGCTGTAGCCCGGGTGGTCGCTTGCGACGTCCGGCCTCGACACCGTGGCGGCGAAGGTGCCGACAGTCGAGCCGCTGACGGTCAAACGGACGTTATCGGTGCCGTCGTCCGTTCCGTGTACAGCCCAACCGGTGGCGTGGATCGAACCGGTAGCTGTGCTCACCGAGTCGAGTGCGCCGAACGAGGCACCGACCGTCACGATCGTGCTCCACGTGCGAGCGTCGACACCGGCCTGATTGCTCGCGAGCGTCAAGGTGTATTGACCGGCGGGCACCGGCTGACCCGAGGCGTCGGTCATGGTCCAGGTCGCGTCGACCGAACTACCTGAGCCCGACATCGTGGTGACTGTCGAGCCCGACGAGTCGGCCACGCCGAGTTGCCAGCTACCCGCCTGCAACATGCCGGAGGTGATGTGCACCGAGCCGTTCGCCGCGACAGATCGCGGATCGGTGGCTACGGTCGGGTCGACGAGCCCGGCCTGCATCTGCGCGAAGACGGCTTGCCGGACAAACGGCAGGACGGCGTAACCCGCGTTACCCGGGCACGCGGTCAGATCGGCGTCACGATGCCCGGAGATCGTGTTGAAAGTCACGTTCGTGCCGGTGGGGTAACGGTTTCCGCTGAAGGATGCGGCGGTCAGCGTCTCCTGGCCTTCGGGGTTCAGGTACGACATGGAGAACTTCCACGCGATCAACTGGGAAAGCGCGTCGGTCATCGCCTTCGGCGGCGTCACCGTGTCGTAGGTGCCGATCATCGAGACGCCAAAACTGTCGGTGTTGAACCCACCGGTGTGGGCCCCGAGGATCGAATTTTCGACGCCGCCGTAGCGGCCTTCGAATACCCGGCCGAACTTGTCGACGAGGAAGTTGTAGCCGATGTCGCACCAACCCTCGCCTTGCACGTGGTAGGCGTAGATCGACCGGATGATCGCCGGCACGTCGCCGGGGTTGTAGCTGTTCGTCGTCACCGTGTGGTGCACGAACGCCACCTTGATCGGACCCGCCGATTCGGGCCCGCCCGAGCAGGCATTGAGCCGGATCGATTCGTCGGCGCCCCACTGCGCACGGGTGATGATCGTCGGTTCGCTGCTGTCGGCGAGCGCGGTCGCAGCCGAATGCGCTGCGGCCAGGCTGTTGTCGGCGCTCGACGTCCCAGGGTCGATCAGATCAACCCTCAAGTCCGACGGCGAATCGCCGGTCACCCGAAGCACCTGCACCTGAATCCCGTCGGCGTGATCGACCCAGAGCGGGTCGGTGCCGTCGCGCGCCGCGAGATGTCCGGCATCGGTGCCGCCGTCGGTGCCCTCGTCGGTCGAGTCGACCTCCTGCCACCCGCTCCAGGTGCCGTTGGTTCGAACCCGAACCTGCGCGGCTAGCGTGGTCAGCTTCGGATCATGCTTCCAGCTCAGGCCGACGGCACGAAATTGCTTGGTGTCTTGCTGCGGACCAGCCGCGAACGACGGCGCCGATGCGGCGGCAAGTCCCCGCAGTGCCGGGGAAAAAGTAGACGATCCGGCGGCGGCTCCGCCGCCTTGAGTGTGCAGCGGCACCAAAAGGTGGTAAATCGTCGGCGCGACGGCATGAGCGGCCGGTTGCGGCGCGGTCACCACAGGCAGGATTACCCACGCACTGGGGACCACGATCACGCCTAACGCGGCGGTCAGCAAACGACGCACGCCGAAACTCCTGTTACAGGTGGGGAACAACAAGCGGTGCGCCCACCTAAACACGATTGGTCGAAGATCATGTGGTTTTGGGGGTAATTTGCCAACCGTGGCGGCTTAAATCGTCCGTACGGACCAATCGTGGGAGTTCGAAGGGCCGCTGGTGGGCGAGTTCGCTCGACGCGCCAGCATTTCAGCTGGCGCGGATTAGGCGGGACGGAACGACCCCGCGGCGGCGCCAAATGCGGCATGCAACGCCTCGCGCCAAGGACGCATCGTCGGCAAGCCGGTTGCGCGCCAGCGCCGGTCGCCGAGCACGGAGTAGGCCGGTCGCGGCGCCGGTCGCGGAAAAGCGTCGCTGGTGGTGGGCAACACCCGTGCGGGGTCGGCCCCCAACTCTTCGAAGATCGCCCGGGTGAACCCGAACCATGTCGTCTCGCCCGAGTTGGTGCAGTGATAGATCCCGCCCGCAGACCTCGAGTCGGCCAATGCCACCAGCCCGCCCGCGAGGTCGCGCGACCACGTCGGCGATCCCCGCTGGTCGTCGACCACGGAAACCGTCTCATGGTCACGTTCAAGCCGCGCCATCGTCTTGACGAAGTTCGCACCCGTCTCGCCGTAGACCCAAGCCGTCCGGACGACGTAGGCCTCCGGCAACGCAGCTAACACCGCCTTCTCACCGGCCAGCTTCGTGCGGCCGTATGCGGAGCGAGGCTCGGTCGGCGCGTCTTCGTCGTATGGGGTCGACGCATCACCTGCGAAGACGTAATCGGTCGAGACGTGCACCAGGCGAGCGCCGGCCAACCCCGCAGCCGCAGCCAGCACGCCCGGCGCGCCGGCGTTCGCGTCGTAGGCCGCCGCTTCGTCGGACTCGGCCGCGTCGACCGCCGTGTATGCCGCCGCGTTGAGCACAACAGCCGGCGATACGTCGGCCATCGCCTTCGCCACCGCTACCTGATCGGTTGCGTCTAGATCGGCCCGGGTAAGGCCGATCGCCTCGATGTCGGGCCGATCTGCTAGCACCCGCAGCAGGTCGGTGCCCAGCTGGCCGGCCGCACCGATCACCAGCCAGCGCTCGCTCACGTCGCCACCGAGCTCGGCTCGTCACGAGCGACGCCGCTCACGTGGCGAGCGCCGCCTTCTCTTTCAGCGGCCGCCACCACGACTCATTGTCGCGATACCACTGCACGGTCTTGGCGAGTCCGTCGTCGAACGTGGTCTTCGGCTCGTAACCCATCGCACGCAGCTTTGCGTCGTCCAACGAATAGCGGCGGTCGTGGTTCTTGCGGTCTTCAACGTATTCGACGAAGCTCCAGTCGGCGCCGCAGGCGTCGAGCAGTTTCTGCGTGAGCTGCTTGTTGTCGAGTTCGAGACCGCCGCCGATGTTGTAGAACTCCCCTGGCGCGCCCTTTTCGACGACGAGCTGGATGCCGCGCCCGTGGTCGTCTACGTGCAGCCAGTCTCGGATGTTGAGACCGTCGCCGTAGAGCGGTACCCGCAAGCCGTCGATCAAGTTGGTGACGAAGAGCGGAATCACCTTTTCGGGGAACTGGTAAGGCCCGTAGTTGTTGGTGCAGCGGGTAACCGAGATATTCAACCCGTACGTTCCCGCGTAGGCCCGAGCCAGCAAGTCGGCCCCCGCTTTGCTTGCAGAATAAGGAGAATTCGGTTCGAGGATATGCGACTCGGTCCACGATCCTTCGGGAATCGAGCCGTAGACCTCGTCGGTCGACACATGCACGACACGAGCCACGCCCGCCTTGACGCACGCATCGAACAGCGTTTGCGCGCCCAACACGTTCGTGACGACGAACTCGGCGGCGCCGAAGATCGACCGGTCGACGTGCGACTCTGCCGCGAAGTTGACGACGACGTCGTGCCCCGGCAACACCTCGGCGACCTGCGCGGCGTCGCAGATGTCGCCCTGCACGAATCGGTACCGCGGACTATCGGCCACCGGGGCGAGGTTGTCGAGGTTGCCTGCGTAGGTGAGCTTGTCGAATACGGTCACCTCGGCATCGGCAAACGCCGGGTAGCCGCCCGAGAGCATGGTGCGCACGTAGTGCGAGCCGATGAAGCCCGCGGCGCCGGTGACGAACACGCGCATGATCGATTCCGTTCGACGTCGGATGAGTTTCGAGCGGTCATTCTCGCAGCACGGGGGCGAGCGTGCGGGTAAAGCCCCTAGCCGCCTAGCTTCAGCTGCCCGAGCCACACTTCGAAGCGCAGGCCCTTCGCGACGTGATCCGGCCGTTTCACCAGCGTGTGCCCCAGTTCGGTGGTCTGGAGGAAGCCGACCGGTTGCTGCGGCCAATCGACGATGCCGGGGACCGCGGCACGGTCACCGCTGACCGTTCCGTCGACGAGCACCATGAGTCGACCTCCGCGGGCCTGGACCCGCTCGCCAATCCGCTGAAGCGTTGCCGGGTTGTCGCGCCCATCGAGATAGCCGACCCCTACGTTGCACATGATGCGGACCGTGCCGGGCCAGACCGTCTCGCCCGCCGCGCCGAACGCGACCACCGCATCGCCGGGTCGCAGTTGCGCGCAGACATCGTGGACCAGCGCCACCTCGCCTCGCTCGGTCTGCGCAGTGAAGACCCCCTTGCTGCCCCACCACGCCGGCACGACGATGACAGCGGCGGCAATCATCACGACAACGGTACGGACGACGGCAACGGCCTCGATCTTCCAGTGCCGCTCGCCCGCGCGCTTGAACAGCTCCGAGACCAGCAAAACGGCGAGCACGATGACGCCCGGCAAGACGACAGGCACGAAACGCCGGTCGGCCCACGGGTGGTCGGGCGTGATGCTCGGTATCGCGAGGACGGCAGCGGTCATGCCGAGAAACAGTGCGAGCGGAAGCAACCACTCGCGACGCCGTCCTTTTACTTGCTGGTAAGCGAGAAACATGGCACCCGCGAGTGCGAGCGCGAGCGTCGTCCAGCCGAAATACCACGACAACCAGCGGGTGGCGTTCTCGTAGTAAGAACGGGTCGGATCCTGGGGCAACCCTTCGAGCCGTTGCACTTGCGAGACGTAGAACGCGCCGCCAGAGGTAGCCGCCGAACGCATCGTCATCAAATGCGGCCGCAAGAAATAGAAGAGTCCGCCGAGAAAGACGCCGAGCGCTGCAACGGCCGGCCATTTCGGCGATCTGGCGCGCGTCGGATGGCGCTGAGCCCACCACACGAGGCGCGCTACGACCCACACGGCAACCACGAGACCCGCGAGCGCCAGCGCAGCAAGCACGTGCCACTTCGTTTTCGCGACCGGCAAGAAGACCCCGACGACGGCAGCGATCAAGAGTCCGAGTAGCAACAAGGCTTCGGGCCAATAACGGCGACGCCGGTCGCTGGCGCGCCGCGACGCCCACGCCGCACGGACGACGACGATCGTGACCGGGATGCCGACCACGAATCCGCCGAGTGCCTCGAGAAGCGAGCCACCTACGTGTTTGGCATACGGCAACGTCAAGAAAATGCAGTCGAACGCGCCAACCAGCAAGCCACCACAGACGCCGATGGCCAAAGGCCGCCAGACCCGCTGCCGATGAAAGGCGAGCCAGCCGGCGAACGGCACGAGCGGCAGCAGGTCGGCAATGGCGTCAATACGCACGACGAGCACCAGGCCCATCACGAGTCCACCGACTGCGAGCGCGAGCCGGCAATCGCGTACCTGATGAGAGTCGGCGCAGTGTCGGTCGTCACCGCCCGCGCGCGCGATGTCGGGTGCGGCGATCGGTCGTATTTTCCCTACCAGTAAGGCATCGAGCACTACGCAAAGGCCACCGAGCAGGATCAGTTGGGCGGCCGGCTCGCTGTAAGTGGCGCGCATGACGTCGAGTTCGGGTTGCACGAATGCGAGTGTGAGAACCGCCAGCGGCGCCCACTTCGGGCCGACGAGACGGGCCACCAATCCCGCGAACGCAAGCAGCGCGAACGCGCCGATGATTGCATTCGTGTGCAGGACGCCGGAGACGCCGTTGAACCAGCCACCGATCGCCATCAGAACCGGCACACCAGTCATGAACTGCGGAATGATGTGCGAGCCGTGCATGTAAAAGCCCTGTGACGCAAGGACAAGATTAGGGTCGGTGCCCCCGAACGAGGCTGCGTGAGTAGGCATTTCGATAGTGCCGTGCGAAGCCAGCCAGGCAGCGCTCATCGAATACGACCCGGGATCGCGGCGCACCAACACGTCACTGGCGCTCGTTGCGAACGCCAGCACGCCGAATCCGACCACGACGGCGAGAACCGAGACGACGACCCACCATGGCACTGCGCCGAAGTCACGGGCGCGCGCATTGGCGACTCGTAATGCAGGTCGACAAAGGATTGCCGCGATGACCAAACCGCATAACACTGCCGGGAGCGGCCGGTAGCTGTGCAGCACGACCAGGGGCAACGCAGCGAGCAACCAGCCCGCGACGGCCACCGCAGGCAACGCGGACAGCCAGGCCAGCGTGGTTGCGGGCCAGCCGGAAAATCGAGAGCTGAACGAGTCACCGAACGGTTGGTCGGCGGTGCCGTCGGCCGGGTCGATTTCGTAGTCAGCAGCCGCGGAATGCTCGCGATCGAGGGTCACTGCTTGGTCCACTTCACTACTGCTACTCCCGGTGGTAAACGACGATCTGCGAGCGCGCGAAAACTACCTGGTACCCATGTGAACCGAGCCAGCTGATCCGCGTGCGCTGCTCGACCGGCGTGAGCGGCCAGTCGACGTAGCCCTCGTCGATGACCACCCAGGGAGCATTGTGCGGCACCGTGTCGAGCAAAATGACACGGGTCCGGTCGGTGAGGTGCGGGGCCAAATGGTCACTTGCCTCCACCGTCACCCCACTCGGCACCGCCGCGACTGCTGCGTACTCGGCCCGCTCGAACGCGCTCGTCTGCGACCACCACGACTTGGTCATCTGGTCGAATGGCATCCGGCCGCACGCCCAGACCGCGACGACCAAAACGGCGGCGGCGTAGCAGGCTCCGAGCGCCCAGCCGGCACGAGCACGGCGCCGCCTGCTGCGCCTCGCCTGCGCGGGGGCGCTCCCCGAAGCGATCACCCGCCGCAGCTTCGCCATGGTGTCGACGGCCGCCATGGTGAGGATCGGCGCCACCACAGCGGTGTAGTGCGAGTCGAGTGGCCAGTCGTACGGATTCGACGACAGCACGACTTCGGCGATCGGCGGGACGGCGAGAAGCACAAACGATGAGCCGAGGCTTGCCAGGCCTAGCGGGAAGAAAAGCCACTTCAGCAGCCGTGCCTTGGCCTCCGGCGAGGTGGCGAAATGCCAGGTCGAGAACGGATGCCGGATGACGTGCCATGCGGCGGAAAGCGGATTCGATCCGAGGTCGGCGTAGTAGGCCCAGTAATAGCCCGACCTGCCGCCAGCCGCCGGAATTAGCAACCGGGTCTCGACGAACGCCGCGACGATACCGCCGACCGCCACGATCGCGCCCGTGCGCCAGTGCTTCGTGCGCAACGCGATGACCGCACCGAACGCAGCCACGACCACACCGAGGTCTTCTTTTACCAGCAACAACAACAATGCAACGACGACTGCCGTACGCACCTTGCCGGCGTCCAACCGCTCGATCGCAACCGCCAGCATTGGCACCGCAAATGCGATCTCGTGGAAGTCGTCGCCGAGTGCGGTCTGCAGGCTCCAGCTCAACGCGTAGGCAGTCGCGATCACGTAGGCCGGTAGCTTTCCGAGGTTGCGGCGGGTGAACAGCCAAACCGACGGAATGGACGCCGCAAAAAGCACCCCCTGCGCAATGAGCAGCGTCTGCACGTGCGGAAAGGCCCGGTAGAAGGGCGCGAGCACGGCGAGGATCGGCGAGAAGTGGTCACCGAGTACCGAAAAGTGAGTGCCGAAGTTGTTGTGAACGCCCTTGATGAGCGAGACGGGCGCTCCGAGATGGGCGTAACTGCGAACAGCCTGGTCGAAAATGCCGAGGTCGTAGGCGCTGGTGAAGAAATGCCGATGCTCGCCGAGCGCGAACACGGAGTAGAGCGCGGCAGCGACAGCACTGATGGCGGCGACGGCCACGGCGTCGAAGCTGCGCACCGACCGCCAAAACGGTCCTCGCGGCGAGCGGGCGGGACGCCGTGGCGCGAGCGCGGGCCGACGGCGTCCGGCAGCGCGCAATGCGGTCACACCCTCGCGCGTCGATGCACGCGAGGCATCGCGGTCGATGGCGATACCACGACCTCCTTGCACGTGTAGCTCCCCGATACGGCCTACCCGATTGTCGCCGACCGGTTCGGCCGAGCCCGCGTCGGTGCCGACGGCGTCGGCGATCGCCGGTTAGCCTCGATGGGGAGCCGCCCCGCGATCCGGCAGCCCGCAACCGCGCGATCCCGACAGCCCCGACAGCCCCGACCGTCCCGAGGAGCACGCCCACCGTGACCGAGCCGACCGCGCCGTCACCTGAGCCCACACCGCGTGGATCGGGCCTGCCGCCCGAACTCGACCCGCGCGGCCCCCGACGCCCCGAGCGCACGCAGCGGTCACCGCAGGTTGGCGCGAGCGGTGGGGGCGGGACGTCGTGGCGTCGTCCGGTGGTGATCACGGCGGGTGTGCTCGCGTTAGTGGTACTGCTGGCAAGCGGCGTGCTCTACACGCGCTACCTGCACTACAACGGCAACCTCACCCGCGCGGCCGGCGTGATCAAGCCGGGTGGGGCGCAGGCAACTGATGGTGCCGAAAACGTGCTGCTCGTCGGGTCGGACAGCCGCACCGGAACCGCACCGGGCTTCGCGCAGTCGAACAATCCGGCCGACCAGGTCGTCGGTCAGCGTTCTGACACGGTGATCCTGGCCCACCTCGCGAAGGGCCACCAAAAGGCGACTCTCGTGTCGCTGCCGCGCGACTCGTGGGTCACGATTCCTGCCTACACAGACGACAAGGGTGTCGCTCATCCGGCGCACAAGGACAAGCTGAACGCGGCCTTCTCGCTCGGGGGCGCGCCGCTGCTCGTGAGCACGGTTCAGGAACTCACCGGAATCCACATCGACCACTACGCCGAGATCGACTTCGAGGGCTTTCTGAACATGGTCAACGCCCTCGGCGGCGTCGACGTCTGCTTGACGAAGCCGGCGCATGACGTCATGACCGGCATCAACCTCCCTGCGGGGCATGACCATCTCAACGGCGTGCAGGCGCTGGCATTCGTGCGCCAGCGCTACGGGCTCGCGCTCGGTGACATCGACCGCATCAAGCGCCAGCAACAGTTCCTGGCCTCAATGATGCGCAAGGTCGAAAGTGCCGGCACGCTCGGAAATCCCTTGAAACTCAACGCCTTTCTCGATGCGCTCACCAAATCGATCACGGTCGACAAGGGCATGAGCGTCGGCGACATGGCCAAGCTCGCGCTCAAGCTGAAAGGTCTCAGCACCGGCAATGTCGTGCTCACGACGTTGCCGCTGTCGGGATTCGGCAAGGAAGACGGGCAGGACGTCGATGTGGTTGACGACGCCAAAGCCACCGCGCTGTTCGATGCGCTGAAGACCGATGCGCCTGCCGGATCGCCAACGACAGGGGCCGGTTCGGCGGCAGCCACGGTGCCAGTCAGCTCGGTGCATCTTCGCGTCTTCAACGGCGCCGGCGTGCAGGGACTGGCCAGCAAGGCGGCGTCCGACCTGACCAAACTCGGGTTCGTGGTAGATGGCACACCGTCCAACCGGGGCACCGGCGCGACGACGACCGTGATCAACTACGGGCCTACCCAAGCGGCCGCTGCACAGACGTTGGCGGCCGCGATTCCGGGCGCGACATTGAAGGCCGACCCGCAACTGGGCAGCGACCTTGAGCTGGTGCTCGGCTCGTCCTACGCCGGTGCGGTGGCACCGGGCGAAGCGTCGCAGTCATCGACACCCGCCGGGACGACGACTGCGGCCAACGCCGGCTGCACCGCCTGATCGACGGCGCTGTCCGCGCGCCGGGTGGGAACTACCGCCGATCATCCGTTCGTTAGCATGGACGCGCTTGACTGCTGGACGCTAAGGCACCGGAACCATCGGAACCATCGGAGCCATCGGACTCAGGTGCGAACGGTGCAACCAAACGTCGGGCTCCCACGTCTTTCAACACGGCCGCCCGGAACCAGCACCGGGCGGCCGATTCAAGCCGAAACCGCAACCGCGCAACCGCAGCCGAGCAATTGCAGCCGAGCAACCGCAAAGGGTCAGGAGCATCGGGCAGATGTCACCGCAGTTCGGCAGGCGTCGGCTCCTCGATCCCCTCGGTGAGCAAGCCGTCTACGACCGGTCGCGGCGGCGGGCCCGGATCATCGGCCGCGTCATCGTCGCATTCTGCGCGGTGATCGTCATGGCCAGCGCCGGTGGAGTGCTGATCGTGCAGCACATACTCGGCAACGTGAAGCACGGCCCGGCGCTGGGCAAGCTGATCGACGCTAAGACTCGGCCGGTCAAGGAGCCAGCCGCACCCAATAACGGCGGTGGGGGTAGCAGCGGCACCGCGCAGAACATCTTGATCCTCGGGGTCGACTCGCGGCTCGGCGAGAACAGCACGTTCCAGGTGCCCACCGGGCAACCGCAACAGACCGAAAGTCTTTCAGATACAGCAATTCTCGCCCACCTGTCGGCCGACGGTAAGCACGTCACGTTAGTGAGCATCCCGCGTGACTCCGTCGTGCAGATCCCGTCGTGCGACAAGGTCGACGCGGGCGGCAACCCGATCCTCGGTAGCGACGGCCAGCCCGAGATGACCAACCCGACGACAGCGCTGTTCAACGAGGCGATCGAACTCGGCGGCCCGGCCTGTTCGGTCAAGACGATCGAGTCGCTGACCAACGTGTACATCGACCATTACCTCGAGATCGACTTCGAGGGCATCATCAAGATGTCGACCGCGCTCGGTGGTGTGCCGCTGACGATGTGCAGCCCGGTGCACGACTCGTACACGGGCCTCACCCTTCCGGCCGGCCCGGTCAACCTCAAAGGCCTGCAGGCACTTGAGTTCGTCCGCGCGCGCCACGGCTTCGCAGGCGGCGACGACCTGCACAGAATCCAGCGGCAGCAACAATTCATGGCCTCGATGGCACGCAAGGCCCTGGCGTCGTCGACGCTGTTCAACTTCCCGTCCATGGTCACGTTCTACGACGATGTCGCCGGATCGCTGACCACCGACATGAAGAGCAGCGATCTCATCAACCTCGCGCTGCACTATCGAAGGATCGACACGAACAACATCGTCTTCGCAACAGTTCCGACCTACGCCGCGCCCAAGGGCGACAAGTGGTACCAGCACCTGTACTGGAGCCAAGACGAAGAAACCGCCTTGTTCAACGCGATTCGCAACGACCAGCCGCTGAACACCACGGCGGCGAACGGGCAAAACGTCGCGACACTGACGGTCGCGCCGACCGATGTCTCGGTGCGAGTTCTGAATGGCACCGCCACCAACAACCTCGCGCACGACGTCGCCGACCAGCTTGCGGCCAAGGGCTTTCAGATCGCCGGCATCGACTCCGCCGTCGACGTGCCGGTCGCGAAGACCATGATCAGCTACTCGGCGAACCGCACGAACTCCGCGAAGACGCTCGTGGCTGCGCTCGGGGCCGCGCCGCAGCAGACGGTGACGTCGTCGTCATCGTCGACGATCACTCTCACCATCGGGCAGGACTGGGCCGGTGTGGCAGCGGCAACGCCGTCGACAACCGCGCCCGCTCCGGCAGCGGCGTCCGGCTCGGCCGCTCCGTCGAGTTCAGCGGTGCCCGGCGTTACAACCACCAACGCCAGCACCGACGCGTGCGTGCAGGGCTGACCGGGTTGGATCCTGTAGGGGCTTGACGGCCTAATCGGTTTCGCGTTCACGTGAACGCAGGATCGCTTCGCGGCGCGCCAACCGGGTGCCGCGCCTGATCTCCGCCTCGCGAAACCGCCTGCGGTCATCGTCGTTTTCTGGCATCACCTGGGCGATCTCGCGCGGTCGCTCGAACTCGTCGATCGCCACGAACACCAGGTACGCAGACGCCACGTGCCGGCGAGCTTCGTCGACCTGGTCCCACGGCTGGGCCGTAACGCGGACCCCGATCTCGCACGACGTGCGGCCGGTCCAGTTGACCCGGGCGTCGCAGGTCACGATGTCACCTACGTGCACCGGGACCAGGAACTGCATCTCGTCGACCACCGCCGTCACGGCCCGTCCGCCGCTGTGGCGAGACGCGACCACGCCGGCCGCTTCGTCGACCAGGCGCATGATCGCGCCGCCGTGCACGTTGCCGTAGAAGTTGGCGTCGAGGGCGTCGACGACACGGCTCAGCCGGATGCTCGACGCGCTGGCCGCAACGGCGGGCTGGTTCACCTGCGAGCTGTTGGTCATCCGGCGATTGTGCCAGCCAGCGGGGCACCCCCCGGCTGGCGACGCGACGACATCAGCTGATGCAGCCGGCCCCGTGGCCCACCTTGGCCAGGCCCGCCAGGTCGTCAGCGCTGTAGGTCGAGGGCGTCTGCGGGTTGAGCGCGGGGTACATGATCTCGGTCGCGTTGGCGGCATGCTGCAGACCGACGGCGTGCCCGAGTTCGTGCAGCAGCAACGCACCGGTCGTCTCACCCGACGCGATTCCCTCGGGCAGTTCGGCCACGGTGGCTTGGTCCAAGACCACGTAGCCCTTCGTGATCTGCCAGTTGCCGTCGGGAAGTGTGCTGGCCTCCCAGCCGCCGTAGCCCACTGCACCGGGGTTGTTCGCCAGGAAGTCCGTCGAGGTCCGAGCGGCGATCGTGACGATCAGATCGTCGGGCTCACTCGACACCGTGTTCTGTTGCGGGATGAATGTCGTCGTCCCGTCGTAGCGGAACGTCATACCGGTCGCCTGGGTGAGCGTCGCGAACTCGGCGTTGATCGTCTGGGTCAAGGTGGCGTCGATCGCGGGCGCGTTCAGCCGCCAGCCAATCGCCCGGCACGGGTTCCAGCGGATCACCTGCGTGCCTGCCGCACCAACTGCACCCGAATAACTCAAGGCGTAGTCACCCGCCGCGGTCGAGACCGGCGGTGCGGCGACCGGAACGGTCTGCAACCCAGCGGCCGTCAGCACCGAGTTCAGGGTCTGGTCGGAGACTGCGCTCGTCGAGCCCAACACGTCGACGTGCGCGGGCGCCAGCCGGGTGATCAGCGCCTGCTGAGCCGTCGACAGCCCGCCCGGGCCGACCAGCAGCATCGCGGTGCCGAGGTGTCCGGCAAGGGCCGCACCCGATAGCGCATCGGGGAAGTTACCGCCCGCCGCCACGACGAGCGTGCCAACGGGTCCGGCGATGCTGGCGTCGGCTGCCGCGTTGGTGGCGTAACGGTCGCTGCCGGCCACCCGGCGCACCGACGGGCTGTAGGCCTTGGCGGCATCGAAGACCGCGTCCGACACCGACGTCGGGCCGCCGAGCACCACGATCTGCTGCGGCTGCAGCCGAGTCAGTTCTTCAACGGTCTCCTGCGGCAGCTTCGACGGATCCGTCAGCAGCACCGGGTTGCCGGCCAGCGCGCCGAGCGCCGACGCGGTCAGTGCGTCAGGAAACGCGACGCCAGAGACGAGATAGGCGACCTTGACGCCCGGCGCAAACACCGACGCGCTCACCGCCTGCGCCGTGCCGTACCGGTTGGTGCCGGCAAGGCGGCTCCAGGTGCCGCCGGCGGTGGCGGCGAGGGTCACACCGACACTGTCGGGCACGGTTGTCGGCCCACCCACCAGGATGATCTTCGCCGGCTTCAGCCGGGCCACCTCGGCGCTCACGTCGATCGGGACCGTGCCGCCCGCGACGAGAACAACCGGCGACCCGCTTCCGGCTGCCGCGCCCGCGGCGAGCGCGTCGGGAAAAGAGGCCCCGGTCGCGACATAGACCGACGGCACGCCCGCGGGGTACTGCGCGGCGATCTGCGCCGAGGTGCTGTACCGGTTGCTGCCTGCGAGCCGGTCGGCGTCAGCGCTGACGCTGCCGCCGGTCGAGGCGAACAGGTCGGACGTCGATGAGGTGGCTGACGCCGGCGTCGCCGTACCGGGTGGGGCGGCACTCGCCTCGGAGGTGGCGACACCGATCGTGATCGCGGTGCAGACGGTCAGGAGGGTCGAGACAGCCGAGACAGCCGAGACACGGGCGCGACGACGCACGAGGTTTTCTCCTCAAGAACAACAGACAACGCGGGCACTGTAAACGCGGGCAGCCCAAAACGGCCGCCATTGGACTTCTTCGGCGTTTCGCGTGACCAACCTGAGGCCGACCGCGCGGTCTAGACTCCCGACCGCCTCAGTTCGCGGGCGATCACGATGCGCTGCACCTGGTTGGTGCCTTCGTAGATCTGGGTGATCTTGGCGTCACGCATCATCCGCTCGACGGGGTAGTCCTTCACATAGCCGTAGCCGCCGAACAATTGCACGGCGTCGGTCGTGACGTCCATCGCGACGTCGGAAGCAAAACATTTAGCAGCGGCGCCGAAATAGCTCAGGTCCGCCGCTGCCCGCTCCGATTTCGCTGCCGCCGAATAGGTGAGAGAACGTGCGGCTTCGACCTTCATCGCCATGTCGGCGAGCATGAACTGCACGCCCTGAAAACTGCCTACCGGCGCGCCGAATTGTTGCCGCTGCGAGGTGTAGGCGACTGCGGCGTCGAGAGCGCCCGACGCGATTCCGAGCGCCTGCGCCGCGATCGTCACCCGGGTGTGGTCGAGCGTTCGCAGCGCGATCTTCAGACCGCCGCCCTCTTCACCGATCAACCGGTCACCCGGAATGCGGCATGAATCGAAATAGAGCTCCCGAGTCGGTGACCCCTTGATGCCGAGCTTTTTCTCTGCTGCACCGAAAGTGAGCCCTGCGTCGTCCTTCTCGACGACAAAAGCCGAGATCCCACCGGCACCGGCTTCGGGGTCGGTAACCGCAAAAACCGTGTAATACAAGGATTCTCCGGCACCGGTGATCCATCGCTTGGTTCCGTCGAGCACCCAATCGGATCCGTCTCGAACCGCACGTGTCTTCATCGAAGCGGCGTCGCTACCGGCGTCGGGCTCCGAAAGCGCATACGAAAACATCGCCTCGCCCCGAGCCACCGGCGGCAGGTAGCGCTGCTTGAGATCGTCGGACCCCACGAGTAGCAGCGGCAGCGTGCCGAGCTTGTTCACCGCCGGTATCAAGGCAGACGACGCACAGCCGCGCGCCACCTCTTCGATCACGATTGCAGTGGCAAGCGCATCGGCACCCACACCGCCGTACTGCTCAGGAATGTGTGGTGCATTGAAGCCTGACCGGACCAGCGCTTCGTGAACGTCCCACGGAAATTGCGCGGTCTCGTCGACCTCGGCGGCGCGAGGAGCGATGTGATTCGTTGTGAGTTCGCGCACACTCGCGCGCAGGTCTGCGTATTCACCCGGAAGGGTGAATAGTTCGAAGCCGGACGCCGAACCCGCTGCCGAAGGCTGCGTCATCGCGATCCGCCACCGCCATCCCGTTTGCGCCTCAGGTGTTTCGTCCCTGCGGCCCCTCCTACTTCAACTGCTCGTGACGCGATCCTAGGCCGCTACGATCTGTGTTCAGCGACCTCGGGGAGGAAACTCTCCAGCGACCGTGGGGAGAAGCAACTGTGGCGTTGCGACTGAGCGTGATCGGCACCGGATATCTCGGAGCGACCCACGCGGCCTGCATGGCTGAGCTTGGCTTCGAAGTGATCGGCTACGACGTCGACGAAGCGAAGATCGCGGCACTGCGCGATGGCCGCGTTCCCTTCTTCGAGCCCGGGTTACCCGAGCTGTTGACGAAGCAGGTCGAGTCGGGGCGCCTCACCTTCACCACCGACATCGAGGCCGTGGCCGCGTTCGCCGACGTCCACTTCATCTGCGTCGGCACGCCACAAAAAGCCGGCAGCTTTGCGGCCGATCTACGCTACGTGCATTCGGCGATCGATTCGCTTGCGCCACTGCTCGACCGCGAATGCCTGGTCGTCGGCAAATCGACCGTGCCGTCAGGCACCGCAGCCGAACTCGCGCAACGAATCGCCCAGCTGGCACCCGGTGGCGACCTCGTCGAGCTCGCCTGGAATCCGGAATTCCTGCGCGAGGGGTTCGCTGTCAAAGACACCTTGCGGCCCGAACGCCTGGTCATCGGCGTCACCTCGGAGCGGGCCGAAAAGGTGTTGCGTGAGGTGTACGCACCTCTGACCGACCTCGAAATTCCGTTAATCGTCACCGATTTCGCCACTGCCGAGCTCGTCAAGGTGGCCGCGAACTCCTTCCTAGCAACAAAAATCTCGTTCATCAACGCCATGGCCGAGATCTGCGAGACCACCGGCGCTGACGTCGTCCAGCTTGCTGCTGCGCTCGCGCTCGATGCGCGGATCGGCGGTCGTTTCTTGCACGCCGGTCTGGGATTCGGCGGCGGCTGCCTGCCGAAAGACATCCGCGCCTTCATGGCCCGGGCCGAAGAACTTGGTGCAGGCGACGCCGTCGCGTTCCTGCGCGAGGTCGACGCGATCAACCTGCGGCGACGCGCTCGCATGGTCGACCTGGCCCGCGAGCAATGCGGCGGCACGTTCGCGGGTCGCAAGGTCGGCGTGCTCGGTGCAGCGTTCAAGCCGAACAGCGACGACATCCGCGACTCTCCCGCACTCGACGTCGCTGACGCGATCCGGCGCGAGGGCGCGACCGTGACTGTCTATGACCCCGAGGCGAACGCGAACGCCGCGCGGCGCTTTCCCGACCTCTCCTACGCCGAGTCGGCGGTCGCGGCCTGCGCCGGTGCGAACGTCGTCTTGCATCTGACCGAGTGGATCGAGTTCCGCGAAATGGCTCCTGCTGCGCTGTCGGCAGTCGTCGCCGATCGGCACATCGTTGACGGCCGCAACGCCCTCGATCCGGCTCGCTGGCGCGACGCTGGCTGGAGCTACCGGGCGCTCGGGCGTCCGTAGGCCAATCGCTCGACGAACCGGTGCCGGTTCCGGTAGCCGGGCCGTTCAGGGGTAGCCGGGCCGTTCAGGGGTAGCTGAACAGAAGCGGGCTCCACCCGCTGCTCTGGTGGTGACGCACGGTGGTTGTGGAGGTGACGCACAATGCCTGAACTGCCTGAACGCAGCGACAAGCATGGCCCACGGCTCGATGACGCGCTCGCCGGTGAAACCGAAGCCATCGTGCGCAGTGGGCACACTGGCCGATCTGAGGAATCGCGCGAACCCGAGCCCTCGGCAGACGACCAGCCGGACGTCGACCTGGCACCCGACACGACG
>Ga0068855_100001927_pt1 | contig 25763 bp, 24 predicted proteins | sample KBSCornC52_FD_66592 | JGI IMG/M metagenome (GOLD analysis project Ga0068855, IMG submission 66592) | Corn rhizosphere microbial communities from Kellogg Biological Station, Michigan, USA - KBS Corn C5-2 | ecosystem: Host-associated > Plants > Roots > Rhizosphere > Soil ... | reverse complement strand
CACCCGCCGGCGCGCGAAGGGCAGCGCAAGCGCCTCATCTGGATCGGCAACTGGGGTGATGGCGAACGCACCGCCGAGCTCGAACAGTTCCTGCTGCGCCCGGCCCGCGCCACGGCCCTGCCGCTCGACATCCACGGCGTGCGCTATCCGCCCGAGGCCTTGGCCATGCTCGCCCGCTACGGCGCGCACTATCATGGCTGGGCGCCCAACGCCGAAGCCCCGCGCCTGTTCGCGCGCCACCTTGCCACGGTCCACGTGCCGCGCCGCTACTATGCGACGATCCTCCCCGGCATCCCCACGATCCGCGTGTTCGAGGCGCTCGCCTGCGGCATTCCGCTGGTCTCCGCCCAATGGGACGACGCCGAGCACCTGTTCCGCCCGGGGGAAGACTACCTCGTCGCCCGCGACGGCGAGGCCATGATCCAGCACCTCTTCGCCCTGCGCCACGATCCGGACATGCGAACGGCGCTGGCCGCCCACGGCCGCGCCACCATCACCGCGCGCCACACCTGCGCGCACCGGGTGGATGAATTGCTGGCGATCTATGCCGGCCTTCGATCCAACTCAGCCCCCACCCAATCCCCGTTCGTGTCGAGCGAAGTCGAGACACGCCACACGCCGCCCCTCAACACAGCTTGAGGCGAACGGTGAAGGTTTGTTCCTTAGCCAAGGAAACCCCATGAAAATCGCCTTCTACGGCTCCAGCCTGCTCTCCGCCTGGTGGAACGGCGCGGCGACCTATTATCGCGGCGTGCTCAAGGCCCTGGCCGACCGCGGCTACCAGATCACCTTCTACGAACCCGATGCCTTCGACCGCCAGCAGCACCGCGACATCGATCCGCCGGACTGGTGCCGCTCGGTGGTCTGGGAAGCGACGCCCGAAGGCCTCGCCCGCGCCGTGGCCGAGGCCGCGCGGGCCGACGTGGTGGTCAAGGCGAGCGGCGTCGGCGTCTACGATGCCGAGCTGCTCGAAGGGGTGATGCAGGCCGCCCGCCCCGATGCGATCCGAATCTACTGGGACGTCGACGCCGCCGCCTCGCTCGACGAGATGGTGGACGATGCCGCCCACCCCGTCCGCCGCGCTCTGCGCGGGCTGGACATGGTCCTCACCTATGGCGGCGGTCCGCCGGTGATCGACCGCTATCGCGAGTTCGGCGCGGCCGACTGCGCGCCGATCTACAACGCGCTCGATCCCGCCACCCACCATCCCGTGCCGCGCGAGGCGCAATTCGCCGCCGACCTCGGCTTCCTCGCCAACCGCCTGCCCGACCGCGAGGCGCGGGTGGAGGAATTCTTCCTGCGCGCCGCGAGCCTCGCGCCGGAGCACCGGTTCCTGCTCGGCGGCAACGGCTGGGACGACAAGCCGATGCCGGGCAACGTGGCGGCGGTCGGCCATGTCGGCACCGCGCTCCACAATGCCTTCAACTGCTCGCCGCTGGCCGTGCTCAATGTCGCCCGCGATTCGATGGCGCGGGTCGGCTTCTCCCCCGCCACCCGCGTTTTCGAGGCCGCCGGCGCCGGGGCCTGCCTGATCACCGACGAGTGGGAAGGGATCGAACTGTTCCTCCAGCCCGATGCCGAAGTCCTCGTCGCCCGCGACGGGCAGGACGTCGCCGAGATCCTGCGCAGCCTCACCGAAGAGCGCGCCCGCGCCATCGGCGAGGCGGCGCTGGCGCGGGTCCTTGCCGATCACACCTATGATCGCCGCGGGGCCGAGGTCGATGGCGTGCTCCGGATGCTCCAGTCGCGCGCGCGGGTGGGGAAGGTCGTGGCGGCATGAAGCTGGTCGTCCTTGGCCTGACCCTGTCCTCGTCGTGGGGCAATGGCCATGCCACCACCTTCCGCGCCCTGCTCTCGGCCTTCGCCGCGCGGGGGCACGAGGTGCTGTTCCTCGAACGCGACAAGCCCTGGTACGCCGACCACCGCGACCTCGCCGATCCCGACTTCTGCCGCCTCGAATATTACCAGTCGGTCCACGAACTGGAGCGCTGGCGCAGCGAACTGGCAGCGGCCGATGCGGTGATCGTCGGCTCCTATGTGCCCGACGGCGTCGCAGTCGGCGCCTGGGCGCAAGGCACGGCGCGGGGGCGGACCTGCTTCTACGACATCGACACGCCGGTGACCCTCGCCGCGCTCGAACGGCACACCTGCGAATACCTCAACCCCAGCCTGATCCCCGGCTATGCCACCTATTTCTCCTTCACCGGCGGGCCCACCCTCCAGCGGCTGGAGCAGGACTACGGCAGCCCCCGCGCCCGCCCGCTCTTTTGCTCGGTCGACGCCGAGCGCTACCGCCCGCTCGCCGTGCCCAAGCGCTGGGACCTCAGCTACCTCGGCACCTATTCCGACGACCGCCAGCCGACGCTCGCGCGCCTGCTGCTGGATGTCGCCCTCGCCTGCCCGGACCGCCGCTTCGCCGTCGCCGGGCCGCAGTACCCCGACACGATCCGCTGGCCCGCCAATGTCGAGCGGATCGAGCACTTGCCGCCCGCCGATCACCCGGCCTTCTATTCCGCCTCGCGCTACACCCTCAACGTCACCCGCGCCGACATGATCGCCGCCGGCTGGTCCCCTTCGGTGAGACTGTTCGAAGCCGGCGCCTGCGCCTGCCCGATCATCTCCGACCGCTGGGCGGGGATCGAAACGGTGATGGACGGCATTCGGCTCGCCGATACGGCGGAGGATGTGTTGCGGGCTCTTTCAGAAGATGGAGCAGGCGAAGCAGCCAGAGCTTCAGTCCTCGCCCGCCACACCGCAGAAGTGCGCGCGGCAGAACTGGAGGCGGATCTCCTGGCCCTAACCGAACCCGCCTAGATCCTCTCCATTTTCACGAAGTGCAAATGGGGAGGGGGACCGCCCGCGCAGCGGGTGGTGGAGGGGTCACACTCCCCGCATAACTCTTCTCCTCCACCAGCGCAGACCCCAGCAATCCATTGATCTCCCGCTTGATCTCCGCCCGCCGGTCATTGGTAAAATAAACCGCCCGCGCCAGCCGGACGAACTCCGCCCCGAACCGCCCCCGCGCTTCCTCCAGCCGGATCGCGTCCTCGATCTCCCACAGCTCGCGGTTCACCGCCTTGAGCCGGAACACCAGCTGCGCCAGCCCGCCAATCCCCCGCACCCCCAGCGCCACCCGCGCCAGCACGCTCAATTCGCGCAGCACGTTGGCCCGCTTGGCCGGGGCGGCGATGCGGTCGGCCTTGATCTCGAGGATCGTGATCTTGTCGAGCAGCTCGCCCCAGGAGACCGGGACGGCGGGGCAGGGCGGCAGCGAGCTCACAGCGCCAGCTCCGCGCGCACCTGCGTGACGACCGGTGCCCATTCGCCTGGCTCGCGCTGGTGGATGCAGTGCAGGGTGGGGTACCACGGCGTGTGCCGCTGGCCGGGCGTCCAGCGCCAGTCGGGCTCGTGGCGGAGCATGAGCCACGTCGGCTTGCCCATGGCCCCGGCGAGGTGAGCGATCATGGTGTCGACCGTGACCACCGCCTCGCATCCGGCGACGAATGCGGCGGTGGCGGCGAGGTCGGCCGGGCAGCCGCCGGGGTTGAGCACGGCAAGGTCGCTGCGGCCGAGGTCCAGTGCGATGCAGTGGCGTTGCAGTGGCGTTGCGGCGAACACTTCGGGCGGCACGCAGCGGGCGCTGTCCCAGTCGCCGGAAGTGAGGCACAGGCCCACGGTTCCGGCGGGAAAGCTGAAGCGTTCGGTGCTGAGCCAGGCCGCGCAGGCCCCGTCCGGCGCCAGGCGCAGCGCGAAGGCGAGCTCCATGATCTCGATATCGCACTCGCTGGGCGTCAGCGGTCGCGCGACATCGAAGGGCACGACGGTGCAGGGCAAGTCACTGAACAGGCAGCAAAGTCTGGGCGGAACCTCAACTGTTACCGAAGCCGCACGCTTGGCCAGCTCGGGCAAGTAGCGGGCGAACTGCAGTGTATCGCCGAGCCCATTGTAGCACCGCACCAGCACGTGCCGCCCGTCCGGCGCGGTCCCGTCCCACACCCAGCGCAGGTGATAGGGCAGGCGCGGATCGTCGCGGGTGGCCGGATTGCGCGCGGCGAGGGCCTCGGCGCTGAGCTGCCAGGCCAGGGCCCAGTCGCCCGCCCGCATGGCTGACGTCCACTCCGGCGTGGCGGCGCGGCTGGGGACCTGGTGCATGCCCAAGCGACGCGCAGGCTCCGGGCGCGTTCCCGGGCGAGTTGCAAATCAGAGGCTTGGCACGCCATAGCCGGCGAGGAGCCGCTGGATTTCGGGCCGGCGGTGGGCGAGGGCCTGGTCGATCTGGCGCTGCAGTTCGGGATCGTCCTTGCGCACGCCCATCGAGATGTCGAAGGCCAGCGGCCAGCGGTTCTGGTCGAGCCAGGGGGTGACCGGCTCCAGCCGCAACGGCACCGGCGAGGTCTTCGCGAACCAGCCGGCAAGCGGCCCCCAGACCATGGCCGCGTCGATATCGCCCGCGCTCACCGCGCGCACGATTGCGGCGGGCGGGGCGGCCTGGCGGTAATCGCCATAGAGCATGAAGCCGCGCACGTTGCGGATGATGCCGCGGCGGGAAAGGGCGTCGGCGGGGGGCGTGTTGGCGCCGTCGTTGCCGACCATCTGGACGCCGAGGCGCAACTGCCGCAGCCGCGGATCATCGAGGGTCAGGCCGGCGAGCGGGCGGTCGGCGCGGGTGACGAAGACGTAGCCGGAGCGATAGTAGGGGCGGCTGGTGGCGAGCATGTCCACGCCCGTCGCCACGCCCGGCCAGACATCGCACAGGCCGCCGCCCACGGTGTTGCGGACATAGCCGCGGCGCTGGGCCCACCACATCATCTCGAGCGGGCGCTTGAGTTCGTCGGCGACGATCCGGGCAAGCCTGTTCTCGAAGCCCCGCCCGGCGCGATCGGAGAAAGGCAGGTTGTTGGGATCGGCGCAGACGCGCAAGGGTGCGGGGCCGCGGTGGCAGGCGGCGAGGGCGCAGCAGGCCAGCAGGATGGCCGGCCACTTCACCGCGCGACCGCCAGGGCGGTCCACGGCTTGCCGCCGAGCTTGACCCGGCGGAGCACCTTGTTGGCGGCAAGGTCGACGATGGTCAGGTCGCCGGAGAGGCCGGAGGCGGCATAGAGCCGGGTCTCGTCGGGGGAGAGGCCGATGCCCCAGGTGCGTTCGCCGGCGGGGAAGGTCCGCCGGACCGCGCCGGTCGCGGGATCGAGCTCGGCCACCGCATTGCCGCGGCCGAGGGCGAGGAACACGCGGGCCTCGTCACGGGTCTGCTTGAGTTCGACGGCCTGGACCGTGGCCATATCGGGCAGGTCGGCGACGAGGTCGAAGACCCGGCGGCGTTGCCCGTCGGGCAAGGTGAACGCGCTGATCGTCCCGCGCTGCTCGGACGAGACCCACAGCTCACGCCCGCCGGAGCGGAACAGCAGGTCGCGGGGGCGCGAGCCGACCGGGAGGTTCATCAGGATCCGGCCGCTGGCGGCGTCGATCAGGTGGGCGACGCTGGCGACCTCGCTGGTGGCGACGACCAGGCGCCCGTCCGGCGTGGCGCCGATGCCCTCGGGCTCGGGGCCGACGGCGACCCGGCGGGTGACCGCTCCGCTCGCGAGATCGACGAAGGAGACGGTGTTGCTGTCCTCGTCGGCGACGTAGAGCATGCGCCCGCCCGGGCCGAGCGCGATGCGTTCGGGGTCGGAGAGGCCGGGAATGTCGCCGAGGTGGCGCAGGCTGTGCGGGTCCCAGCGTTCGATCCGGTTGGCATTGCCGCAGGCGACGAAGAGCGTGCGCCCGTCGGGCGAAAGCGCCATGCCGCGGGGGCGGGCGCCGGTCCTGAGTTCGCCTTCGATCGTGCCGCTGCGCCCGTCGAGCACGTGGACCACGTTGGCCTTCTCGTCGGAGACGAAGACGCGGTCCGGCCCCGGGCCCTGGCGGGTGCAGGCGGCAAGGGGCAGCGCGAGCGCGGTGAGCAGGAGACGGAAACGGCGGCAGGTGGGCAAGGGGCGGGCTCCCCGAAACGGGGTGGAAACGCCGCCGGGGGCTGGCGGTTTCATGTCGCCGATTCAGATAAAAAGCATTGTGTATCAATAGCTTGTTGGAACCCGTGTAAGTTGTGCCCGTTTTCGCGTCCGTCCCCCGCCAAGAAGGGAGAGAGGTCGCTTGTCCGCTCCTGCCGCTGAGCCATCCGATAAGCCGTCGCGCTCGCTGCTGCCGGTTGCGATTCTGGCGGCGGTGCTCGCGGCCTTGATCGGCTTCGGCGCCCTTGCGGTGGCGGCCTATTACCCCGCACGAACGGCCAGGTTCAGCGATGTCCCCGAAGTCCTTGGCGCCCTGCCACAGCCCGCGGCGCGGGCGCAGCTGGCGAGCTGGGCGAAACCGCCGGCGGACGGGCAGTGGACCTGGCAGCTCGGCGAGAGCTCGGGCACGCGGTTCAGCCCACTCGACCAGATCAACACGGGTAATGTCGGCCGGCTCGAGCAGGTGTTCACCTTCGACAGCGGGCTGAAACGCGGTCACGAGGCGGGGCCTCTGGTGGTGGGCGACACGATGTACGTGACCACGCCCTATCCCAATGACGTCTATGCCCTCGACCTCACCAAGCCCGGCGCGCCGGTCAAGTGGCACTACCAGCCGCACCCGCTGAAGGCCGCCCAGGGCGTCGCCTGCTGCGACGTGGTCAACCGCGGCGCGGTGTTCGGCGGCGGCCGGCTGTTCTTCAACACGCTCGACGGGCAGACGATCGCGCTGGATGCGGCGACGGGCCACGAGGTGTGGCGGACCAAGATCGCCGAGATCAACAAGGGCGAGACGATCACCATGGCCCCGCTGCTGGCCGAAGGGCGGGTGCTGGTCGGCACCTCCGGCGGCGAGATGGGCGTGCGCGGATCGCTCGTTGCGCTCGATGCCGGTTCGGGCACAGTGGCCTGGCGGGCGTGGAGCACGGGGCCGGACAAGGACGTGCTGATCGGCCCCGAGTTCAAGCCGTTCTACGCCAGCGAGCGCGGCAAGGACCTTGGAGTGTCGAGCTGGAATCCCGACGGCTGGGTGATCGGCGGCGGCAATCCGTGGGGCTGGATCAGCTACGATCCGGAACTGCACATGATCTACTACGGAACCGGCAATCCGGGGCCGTGGAATTCGAACCAGCGGCCCGGCGATAACAAGTGGACCGCCGGCGTCTTCGCCCGCGACGTGCGCACCGGGCAGGCGCGCTGGTTCTACCAGTCGAGCCCGCACGACCTGTTCGACTACGATGACATCAACGAATCCCTCCTGCTAGACCTGCCGATCGGCGGGACCCTGCGCAAGGTGCTGGTGCGGCCGGCGCGGACCGGGTTCTTCCTGGTGATCGACCGCATTACGGGGCAGGTCCTCAGCGCCGACCCCTTTGCCTATGTGAATTCGATCAAGCGGATCGACCTTGCCACCGGGCGCCCGGTGATGAACCCGGACAAGGAGCCCGTCTCCGGCCGGGTCACCCGCTACATCTGCCCCGCGGCCCCGGGCGGCAAGGACTGGAACCCCTCGGCCTTCAGCCCGCGCACCGGCCTCGTCTACATCCCCCACAACAACCTGTGCATGGATGAGGGCGAGATCGACACCAATTACATCGCGGGCACGCCCTACCTCGGCACGGAAGCGAAGATGTTCCCCGGGCCGGGGGGCAACCGCGGGTTCTTCACCGCCTGGGATCCGGTTGCCCGCCACGCCGTGTGGCGCGTGCGCGAGGACCTGCCGGTGTGGAGCGGCGCGCTCGCCACGGCCGGGGACGTGGTGTTCTACGGAACGATGGACGGCTGGTTCAAGGCGCTCGACGCGCGAACCGGCAAGCTCTTGTGGGAGCGCCAGCTCGCCTCGGGGATCATCGGCATGCCGATGACCTATCGCGGGCCCGACGGACGGCAGTATGTCGCGATCTTCGCCGGGGTCGGCGGCTGGTCGGGGGCGATCGTCTCCGGCGCGCTCGATCCGGGCGATCCGACGACCGCGCTCGGTTTCGTCAATACCATGAAGGACCTGGTCCGCCGGACCGATGCCGGGGGGAAGCTCTATGTCTTCGCCCTGCCGCGCTAGCCTGGCCGGAGTGGTGGCGCTGCTGGCGCTGCTGGGCGGCTGCAGCCGCGAGAAGCGCGACTACAGCGGGACGTTGATGCAGTCGCATGACCGTTCGGCGGCCTACCTCGGCAATGCCCAACACATCTCCGAGGGGCAGCGGCTGTTCGTGTGGATGAACTGCGCCGGGTGCCATTCGCATGGCGGCGGCGGGATGGGGCCACCGCTGCGCGGCGCCAAGTGGCGCTACGGCAGCGCCATGCCCGATATTGTGACGACCATCCTTTACGGGCGTCCGGGCGGCATGCCGCCGTTCCGCGACCGGATCACCGAGGACCAGGCCTGGGCGCTGGCGGCCTATGTGACGACGCTTTCGGTGCGCACCCACAAGGACGTGCTCTCGGGCCGCGCCGACGAGCCGGCCAATGTCGAGCCGCCCTCGCTCGACGAGCGCAAGCAGCCCACTGCGGTCACCCCGGACGAGGATACCGCGCGCAAGAAGGTCGGGACGCAATGAAACGGCTGGTCGCCTTCGCCGTTGCGGTTCTGCTCGCCGGATGCGCCGGGGTGCAGTCCAGCGCGGGGGCGGACGGGGCCGAAAGCCTGAGGATCGCTAACCTTGGCGGCCTGTTCCTGATAGTGGCCGTGCTCGTCTACCTGTTCGTGCTGGTGCTGCTGGTGCTCGCCGTCCGGCGCGGGCGGGCGCAGCGGCGGGATGGGGCCGGGGTGCAGGGCGAACCGCAGGCGGGTGGCGAGGGCAACTGGCACCTTGCCCTCGTTTCGTTTGCCGGGGTGACCGCCGCGATCCTGTTCGGCCTGTCGCTCGCGACCTGGCTGACCGACCGCTCGATCGCGCAGGCCGCCGCCGCGCCGGTGCTCGAGATCGAGGTGATCGGGCACCAGTGGTGGTGGGAGATCCGCTACAAGGACCCGGTCGCGGGCCGCGAGCTGCGCACGGCCAACGAGCTGGTGATCCGGGCCGGGCGGGTCAGCCATGTGACGCTGCATTCGCAGGACGTGATTCACAGCCTGTGGATCCCCAACCTTGCCGGCAAGCAGGACCTGATCCCCGGCCGGTCGAGCGACCTGGCGCTGAAGCCCCTCCATGTCGGCCAGTTCCGCGCCCAGTGCGCCGAGTTCTGCGGGATCCAGCACGCGCAGATGGCGCTGACGGTCAATGCCGTGAGCGATGGCGATTTCGCGCACTGGTACGAGCAGGGGCTGAAGACGCCGCAGCCGCCGGGTGAAGGCCCGCCCTTTGCCGGCTATTCGCTGTTCCTCGGCCGGCAGTGCGCCTCGTGCCACAACATCTCGGGCACGCCGGCCTCCGGACAGGTCGCGCCCGATCTCAGCCATGTCGGCAGCCGGCCGACCCTGGCCGCCGGGGCCTTGGCCAATACGCCGGCCAATCTCGACCGCTGGATCGCCGATCCGCAGGGCGTGAAGCCCGGGACCAACATGCCTAAGGTTCCGCTCACCCCGGAGGAGCGCTCGGCGGTGGTGGCCTATCTGGAGACGCTGAAGTGAGCCAGGCAAACCCGAGCGGCCGCACCTACCTGCGCGATGGGCCGGACTTCACCGGGGCGCGGCTCGAGGAGCGGCTGGCCGAGACCTGGGGCGACCGCCCGGGCTGGTTCGGGCGGCTGGCGAGCGTCGACCACAAGGTGATCGGGCGGCGCTACCTGGCGACGGCCTTCGTGTTCCTCGCGCTCGGCGGGGTGCTGGCGCTGCTGATGCGGCTGCAGCTTTCGGGTGCGCAATGGCAGCTGATCGGGCCCGACCGCTACGACCAGATCTTCACCATGCACGGCACGACGATGATGTTCCTCTTCGCCGTGCCGGTGATGGACGCCGTGGCGATCTACCTGCTCCCGCTGATGCTCGGCACGCGCAACCTCGCCTTCCCGCGGCTCAACGCCTTTTCCTACTGGATGTACCTTGCCGGCGGCTCGCTGCTGTGGGTGGCCTTCGTGCTGAACATCGGGCCCGATGCGGGGTGGTTTGCCTATGTGCCGCTGTCCGGGCCGCAGTTCTCGCCGGGCAAGCGGGTGGACATCTGGGCGCAGATGGTGACCTTCACCGAAGTCGCCGCCTTGGCCGTCGCGGTCTCGATCACCTCGACGATCCTCAAGGCGCGGGCGCCGGGCATGCGGCTGTCGCGCATGCCGCTGTTCGCCTGGGCCATGCTGGTGGTCTCGCTGATGGTCATCTTCTCGATGCCGGCGGTGGCGCTGGCCTCGTCGATGCTGCTGTCCGATCGGCTGGTCGGCACGCAGTTCTTCAACCCGCAGGAGCATGGCGACAGCCTGCTGTGGCAGCACATGTTCTGGTTCTTCGGCCATCCCGAGGTCTACATCATCTTCTTGCCCGCGAGCGGGTTCGTCAGCGAGATCGTCCAGGCTTTCACCGGGCGGCAGAACTTCGGCTACGGCGCGATCGTGCTCTCGCTGGTGGCGACCGGGCTGCTCGCCTTCGGGCTCTGGGTCCACCACATGTTCGCCACCGGCCTGCCGCGGATGGGCTATGCCTTCTACACCGCGGCGAGCATGGCCGTGGCGATCCCGGCGGGGATCCAGATCTTCTGCTGGATCACCACGATCTGGACCGGGCGCCCGCGGTTCGCCGTGCCGCTGCTGTGGGTGGTGGGGTTCATCGTCACCTTCGTGCTGGGCGGGCTGACCGGGGTCATGCTGGCGAGCGTGCCGCTCGACCTGCAGGTGCACGATACGTATTTCGTGGTGGCCCACTTCCACTACGTGCTGATCGGCGGGGCGGTGTTCCCGCTGCTGGGCGCGGTGACCTACTGGTTCCCGAAGTTCACCGGGCGGATGATGTCGGAGCGCGTCGGCCGCATTTCCTTCTGGATCGCCTTCCCGGCCTTTCACCTGACCTTCTTCCCGATGCACCTCTTGGGCATCATGGGCATGCCCCGGCGGGTCTATACCTATCCGGCGGGGCTCGGCTGGGACGAGCTCAACCTGATCTCGTCGATCGGCGCCTTCATCTTCGCGGCGGGCGCGCTGGTGTTCGTCGGCAACATGATCTGGGCCATGCGCCGCGGGCCGGAGGCAGGCGCCGATCCGTGGGGCGCTTCGGGGCTCGAATGGGCGACCGCCTCGCCGCCTGCGCCCCACAACTTCGCGCATATCCCGGTCGTGAACGACGCCACCCCGCTGTGGAGCCCGCGGCGCGAGGTGGCCCACGGGCTGCGCGTGGAGGACCGCGAGATGCTGCTCACCACGGTGTTCGAGGCGAGGCCGGACCTGCGCGAACCTTCGCCGATGCCCACGCTCTGGCCGCTGATCGCGGCCGCGGCGACGACGGTGATGTTCATCTCCTCGATCTTCACGCCCTGGGCAATCGTGATCGGTGGCATTCCGGTCGCCGCGGCGCTGATCGCCTGGTTCTGGCCGAAGGACCGGAGCCACGAAGGCGAGCCGGTGGTGGATTGAGCCGATGACCGCACCCAGCTTCACCACCGACCTCGCCCCGCTGCCCACCTACGCGTTCGGGCGGCGCTCGCTCACCTGGTGGGGGATCATCGCCTTCTTCCTGATCGAGGGCACGGCCTTCGCCCTCGCCGTCGCCGCCTATTTCTTCCTGATGGGGCAGGAACAGGCCTGGCCGCCGCCGGCAGTCCAGCCACCGGGCCTGCTGCCGGGCACCCTGTTCACGATCCTCATCGTGCTCAGCGAAATCCCCAATACGGCCATCAAATGGGCGGCCGAGCGGGAGGACCTGCCCCGCGTGCGCGGGCTGCTGGTGCTGATCTCGCTGATCGGGCTCGTGCTGCTGGTGCTGCGCGGCTTCGAGTTCAACGCGCTCAACGTGCTGTGGCACGAGAACGCCTATGGCTCGGTGGTGTGGATGCTGCTGGTGCTGCACACCACCCACATCCTGACCGACTGGATCGACACGCTGGTGCTCGCCGCGCTGATGTTCACAACGCACGGGACCGAGGGGCGGCGGATGGTCGATTGCTCCGAGAACGCCGTCTACTGGCGCTTCGTCTGGCTGCTGTGGCTGCCGCTCTACGTGCTCATCTACTGGTTGCCGAGGCTCGTGGCCTGATGCCCCGTTTCGATCTTCTCAAGCGTCCGCAGCCGTTCATCGGCCTGCTTCTGGCCGGGGCCGGCTGGGCCCTCGCGCACCAGGTCGGCAGCGACAGCGTGTTCGACGATTGCACGACGCGGGGCGGCGGGTTCGTCGTCCTCGTCTCGCTGATTGGCCTCGCGATCACCGTGGGGGGCGGCGTCTATGGCTTGAGGAGCTGGCGCCAGCCCGAGGACAGCGGGCGCAGTTTCCTCGGCCTCATCGCCGGATTGCTGGCGCTGCTGCTCGGCTTCGCGCTCGCGCTGCAGATCGCCGCCGGGCTGATCCTGCCGCCATGCGCCGCCTGATTGCCGGTGCGGCGGCCGTTGCCCTTGGTGCGGCGGCCAGTCCGGCTTCCGCCCACGGCGGGCATGTCCATGCGGCCGAAGCGCCCGGGTGGTCCTTCGCGCCGCTGATCGTCGTCCCGCTGCTGCTGGTGGCGGGGCTCTATCTGCTCGGACTGGTGCGGTTGCGACAGCGCGCCGGGCGAGGGCGGGCCCTGTTGCGGCCGCGCGCGCTGCGCTTCTGGGCGGGCTGGGCGATCCTTGCCGGCGCGCTGGTTTCGCCCCTCCACGAGGGGGGCGAGCGATCCTTCGCGCTGCACATGATCGAGCACGAACTGATCATGCTGCCGGCCGCCCTGCTGCTGGTGATCGCGCGGCCGGGGCCGGTGCTGCTCTGGGGCCTGCCGGAGGCCTGGCGCAAGGCGCTGGGGCCCCTGCTGCGCTGGCACGGCTGGCGGACGCTCTCCGCCCCGGCCATGGCTACCGCGATCCAGGCCTTGGCGCTGGTCGCCTGGCACATGCCCGCGCTGTTCGACCGGGCCCTGCGCAGCGATGCTTGGCACATCGCCCAGCATGCGTCCTTCGTGGTCTCCGCGCTGCTGTTCTGGCGGGCGGTCATGCCCGAGCACGACCGGGCCGGGGCCGGCCTGTTCTCCGCCATCTGCCTGTTCGTCACCTCGATGGTCGGCAGCGGGCTCGGGGCGCTGATGGCGCTGGCGGGCAGCCCCTGGTATCCGGCCTACGCGGCGATGGGCCTCAGCCCGCTGGGCCTGACGCCCGAACAGGACCAGCAGCTCGCCGGCCTGATCATGTGGGTGCCCGGCGGCCTGTTCCACCTCGGCGCGGCGCTGCTCCTGCTCGCGCGGTGGCTCAGGGCCGATCAGGCGAGGACATTGTCAGCCAGCACGTAGACGATGGTCGCCAGGGCACCGACGATGACCAGCGCCAGGACATAGACCTGCCACCGCGCCTGGCTGGTGCCGAACAGGGACTTTTCGAGTAAAATGCCTAGCCAAGCGGAGGCGGCCGGAATGGTTCCCGCGCTTGCCGGAATGCCACGAAGCGGGAATGTATCGGAGGCGACAATGTGCGGGGCACTCGTGCCCTATCCCTGCCGGCGTTCGGATGCGCCGGCTCGCTGCTGAGCCCTGCCCACACAAGGCGCGCCATTTGTGAGAGGAACCTGGACGTGCTCGTAGACAGCAAGACCATCGCCGCAGCGCTTGATGCCGACCAGCTGCTGAAGGACGCCACCGAGATCAGCGGCCACGGCGATTTCGGCGACCCGCTCTTCATCGATGCGATGCGCGCGATGGTGCGATGCTATGCCCAAGACATCCGGGCGACACCCGAGGGCCTGAACATCGTGCGCAACACGATCGTTCGGCAACTGGTCAACCGCGCCCGCTTCGCCCACGACCTCAAGCTGCACCCCGAGATTCTCGACGAGGACGTCAGCGACCCGATCGTCATCATGGGCCAGCCGCGGTCAGGCACGACCAAGACCCACCGCATGCTGGGTGTCGATCCCAATCTGCTCAAGACCTACATGTGGCAGCTGACCAATCCGGCACCGTTTCCGGACGCCCGGCCGGGCCAACCGGACCCGCGCATCGAGGCGGCGAACTACCAGGAAGAACTGATCCAGGCGAGCAACACGGACCCCGCGCTGCGCGCCGGCCACCTCTACGCCTCGGAGGAGGTACAGTCGGACATCTTCCTCTATCTGTTCACGTTCAACTGCAACACCATGTCCACCGGCAAGCCCGCCTCGATGGCCTTTTACGAGTACACCCTCAACCGGACCCGGCCGTCCGAACTGGACAACTTCCTCTATGTGAAGTCGCTGCACCAGTATCTGCAATGGCAGCAAGGCGGCCGCCGCGGCCGGCGTTGGCTGATCAAGCACGAGGGTAGCCACGGCCGGCTGGACGAAGTCCTGGCGACTTACCCCAAGGCGACCCTCGTCCACCTTCACCGCGATCCGCGGGCCAGTATTCCCTCGATCCTCAAGCACATGATCAATTCCTACAAGCCGGTGGATCCGACCGTCAGCGGGGCCGACATCACCCCGCTGATCATGCGCCGGGCTGTCGATTCGACGAGGCGCTACATGGAAGCGCGCGAGCGGCTGGGGTTGGATGGCCGGATCTTCGACGTGAAGTACGAGCAGATTCGCAGCGATCCGATGCCGGTCTTCCGCGAGATCTATCGCCGGGCCGGCCACACCCTGACCCCGGAATCCGAGGCGCTGATGATCGAATACGAGCGCCAGAACGAGCAAGGCAAGCACGGTGCACACAAGTATTCGCTGGAGGAATTCGGTCTGTCAGAAGAGATCATCCGGGACGGCTTCGGCGATTACATGGCGCGGTTCATCGACGCCTAGGATCGCCCCAGATCCTCGGGATGGGTAAGCTGAAGCCAGGCCCAAAACGCGCAAGAGAAAGGCCAGATCATGTTCGAGCGCCTGCTTTACGAGGTGGCCGATCACATCGCCACGATCACCCTGTACAATCCCGAGCAGCGCAACGCCTTCGGCCCGGTCATGGAAGCGGAACTGCGAGCCGCGCTGGCGAAGGCCGGCAGCGACGATATGGTGCGGGTGATCGTGCTGACCGCGCACGGCAAGACGTTCTGTGTCGGCGCCGACATGTCGGCCCTGCAGGACATCGACGATGCCGTGCTGCCTGATCCCGACGACTACGACGGGAACTATGGCCACCGGCTCACCTACATCCTGGCCACCCCGAAGCCGATCATCGCCGCGATCAATGGCCCGATCGCGGGGGTCGGGCTCAGCATCGCGGCCTATTGCGACTTTCGCTACATGATCGACACGGCCAAGCTGACCACCTCGTTCTCCCGACTGGGCCTGGTGGCCGAGCATGGCATGTCGTGGATGCTCCCGCGGCTGATCGGGCCGATGAATGCGATGGACCTGCTGATGACCGGCCGGGTCGTGACCGCGGCCGAGGCCGAGCGGTTGGGCCTGGTCCGCGTCCTGCCGGCCGACACGTTCATGGCCGACGTGATGAAGTTTGCCGGTGACCTCGCCATGCTGTCCTCGCCGCGCTCGACGTCGATCATCAAGCGGCAGGTCTACGAGGGCCTGTTCCAGGACCTTGGCGAGGCCACGGGAGCGGCGCTGCTCGAGGAACTCAAGTCGTTCGAGTGCGAGGACTTCAAGGAAGGCGTCGCCAGCTTCGTCGAGCGCCGCCCGCCGGCGTTCACGGGACGGTAGGACGCTTATTCCCGCTGGTCGGCCCACCGGGCGAGGGCTGCTTCCGGCGAGATTACCGGCTGGGCGACCGTGGGGGTATCGGCCGCCGTGCGGCTGAAGCGTGGCGCCGGGGCCGGCTGGGTTACCCCATCCAGCTCGATGTAGGTGCCGCGGGCGCGGATGTGCTCATGGCGCGGCGCTTCCTCCATCGTCAGCACGGGAGCCACGCAGGCGTCGAGCGAGCCGAGCAGGCCGTTCCACTCGTCGCGGGGGCGGGTCCGGAAGACCTCGGCGAAGCGCTCGCGCAGTTCCGGCCAGCGCGCCCGGTCGTGCCGCGGAGGGAGGCTGGCAGGGTCCAGGCCGAGGGCCTGCACGAGCAGCTTGTAGAACTGCGGCTCGGCAGCGGCGACAGTGATATGGCGGCCGTCGGCGCATTCGTAGATCCCATAGAACGGCATGGGACCGCTCATCGGGCCATCGCCGCGCACATCGGTCATGATCCCCTGGGCGAGGTGGCCGTAAAGGTAGCCCATCAGCGAAGCGGCGCCATCGACCATCGCGGCGTCGACGACCTGGCCCTGGCCTGAGCGCTGCGCCTCGTACACTGCTGCCATGACGCCGAACGCCAGCATCAGGCCGCCGCCGGCAAAGTCGCCGATCAGGTTCTGCGGGATCGTCGGCGGTGCACCCTTATTACCGACGACGTGCAGGGCGCCCGTAATGGCGATGTAGTTGAGATCGTGACCGGCGGTGTGAGCCAGCGGACCGTCCTGGCCCCAGCCGGTCACGCGGCCATAGACCAGTTTCGGGTTGCTGGCCTCGAACACCTCAGGGCCGAGGCCCAGCCGCTCCATCACTCCCGGCCGGAAGCCCTCGATCAGCACGTCGGCGCGGTTGATGAGCTGGACGACCTGCGCCACCCCATCGGGCGACTTGAGGTCGACCTCGATCGAGGGGCGCGAACGATGCAGCACGTCCAGCCGGGGCTCGGGCCCCTCGGCCGCGGTGCCCGGACGCTCGACGCGGATGATATCGGCGCCCAGATCAGCCAGCAGCATGCCGCAGTATGGTCCCGGCGCCAGGCCATGCATTTCGACCACGCGAAGTCCGTGCAACGGCCCCATGTCGATTCTTCTCCCGCTCAGCCGGCAACCGGGCCGAACACGCCCGCCGCCTGCAATGCTTCCAGTTCTTCCGGCCCATAGCCCAGCACCTCGCTCAGGACTTCGCGGGTGTGCTGGCCGTGAGCGGGGGCGGCGATCGGATCGACCACCGGTGTCAGGGACAGCCGGAAGGGCGGCCGCACGTGCGGAACCCAACCGGTGACGGGATGCGGGATGCGGCTGACCAGCCCCCGCTCGGCCGCGTCACGGCTGGTGAGCGCCTCACCCACTGTCGCCACGGGCCCGGCCGGAATGCCCACCGCGTGCATTTTCGCCAGCCAGTTGTCGCGCGTGTCTCGGGCGAACATCTCATTGAGCACGGTGAAGAAGTCCGCCGCATTGGCGCCGCGGGCGGCCATGGTCGAGAACCGCGGATCATCGGCGAGGTCCTCGCGCCCGACCACGCTCATCAGCTTGCGGAAGGTGCGCTCATTGGCGCAGCAGATCGATATGTCCCGGTCGCCGGTGGCAAAAATTCCCGATGGAGCCGGGTGCGGTTCCCCGCTGTTGGGGATCGGCTCCTCCCCCGAGAGGAGATAGTCGGTGGCGTAATAGGCCAGCAGGTTGATCCCCTGGTCGTACATGGCGACCTCCACCCGTTGACCACGCCCGACCCGGTCGCGGCCGGCCAAGGCCGCCAGGATCGTCACCGCGCCCATCATGCCGCTGGTCAGGTCGGCTACGGTCGCGGTCAAGGTGCGCGGCGGCGTACCCGGCGGGTTGTTCAGTGCCACGAAGCCGGTTTCCGCCTGGGTTACCGAATCGAACGCCGTGCGCTGGCTCAACCCACCGCTGCGGCCCGCCGCGGAGATCGAGCAGTAGATCACCCGGGGATTGACCGCCGCCAGTCGCTCGTAGCCAAGCCCGAACCGCTCCATCACCCCGGAGGAGAAATTCTCCACCACCACGTCGGCGCGGGTCATCAGCTCGAAGGCGACCTCTCGCCCCGCCGGGGTGGTGAGGTCGAGCACCAGCCCGCGCTTGTTGCGGTTGGCCCAGAGGAAGTTCCCGCCATCGCCGTTAGGGAGTTCCGCCTGCTTGATCAGGCGCATCTCGTCGCCCACGCCAGGCCGTTCGATCTTCAGCACGTCGGCGCCGAAGTCGGCCAGCATCAGGGTCGCGTAAGGGCCGGCGATGAACTGGGTGAAATCGACAACCCGAATGCCTTCAAGAAGCTGCGGCGCATCCTTCGGCCGGGGGACATAGTCGGCCAAGGTCGCGAAATCTGGCATCGGGCATCTTCTCCCAAGATATCAGCATGCGAAACGCATTGACGGTGCGCCGCTCGGTCAGGGCCTGGGCTTGTGTATGGCGGCCAGGCCGATCAATAATAGATCGCGCCCACGCGTCCCCCGCCGACAGCGATGGCGTCGCCGGTGATCGCGACGCTTTTTGGCGAGGCGAGGAAGGCGACGACGTGGCCGATCTCGGAGGCGTCGACGATGCGGCCGATGCTGATTCCGGCGGCCATCTTCTTCTCGGCCTCGGCCAGTGTGCAATTGTTGGCCTTGGCAAAAGCTTCGACCATGCCGGCCGTGCGCTCGGTTCGGGTCATGCCGGGGTGGACGACGCTGACGTTTATGCCGAAGGGCCCGAGCTGGTCGGCGAGGTTCTTGGTCAGCGCCGCGACGCTGACATTGCGGATCGACCCGATGATCGCGTGAGCTTCGCGCGCGGCGAGGCCGCTGATGTTGACGATGCGTCCCCAGCCGCTGGACTTCATATGCGGGGCGGCTTCGCGGGCACAGCGCAGGTAGCCCATGACCTTGATGTTGATTTCACTGTAGAAAGCCTCGTCAGTGACTTCCTCCAGCGTGGGCGGGCGAACGCCTCCCGCGGGGATTGCGGCGGCATTCACCAGGATGTCGAGGCCGCCGAAATCGGCGACCACGCCTGACACCAGTTCGGCGACAGACGCATCGTTACCGGTGTCGACGGTCAAGCCGATGATCCGCCCGCCGGTTTCCGCCTTCAGCTGCGCAACCGCCGCGGCGATCTTGTCCTGGTTCCGCGAGGCGATGGCTACATGAGCGCCTTCCTGCGCCAGCGCCCGGGCCGCGGCGAGGCCGATGCCGCTTCCCCCGCCCGTCACCAGCGCCCGTTTGCCGTTCAGTTCGAGATCCATACCTGCCTCCGTTCGCCGGGTGGCGTTCACGCCAATGTCCAGGCGCTCAAGTTCATGCGAGAGGAAATCGGAGACCGCAACGGGCCATTCGCGGGCGCTGCTGGGGCCGCCATCCTAACGGCTACGCGTTGCTTGGCGCCTCGCTAATCCTCCCGGCTCCTTCCGCCTTGCAGTCGAATCGCGTTTATGAAACCTCCGGTGAAGAGGAACACCTGACTGGACCCGGGGCCGGCCAGGACGTGTGCAATCATGTGGCGCAGAGCATCGCGCATGAAGCCATAATTTCAATTGCTCGACGGAGGCCGCATGTCAGTCGCCGCATACACCGACATCCTGTTCTCTGTTGATGCGGGCATGTGCACCATCACGATCAACCGGCCCGAGCGGCTGAACGCGTTCAACGGGCACACGATCGAGGAATTGCGCGACGCGCTTCGCCGCGCCGAGGCCGATCGCGATGTCGGGGTGATCGTCCTCACCGGCGCCGGCGAGCGCGCGTTCAGCGCCGGCGGCGATGTCGAGTGGGAAGTCGAGGGCGGGCTCAAGGGGCACGACTGGCAGCTCGGCGCCGAGATCGTCGCCTGTCTCAAGCCCGTCATCGCCCGGGTGCATGGCTATGCCATCGGCGGCGGCCATCACCTTGCCTACTTTTGCGACTTCACCATCGCCTCGGACAGCGCGATCTTCGGCCAGAATGGCCCGCGCGTGGCCTCTCCGGCTGGGGGCTATGTCGTGTCGCACCTGGCCAGCATCATTGGACACAAGCGCGCGCGGGAGATGTGGATGCTGTGCCGTCGCTACACGGCGGCCGAGATGCTCGACTGGGGGCTCGTCAACGCCGTCATCCCCGCCGACCGGCTCGACGCCGAAGTGCGCAAGTGGGCCGACGAGCTCCTCGCCCTGAGCCCAACTGCGCTGAAGACGGTGAAGTCCTCGTTCCGCGATCACATGCTCCCCTACATGGGCAAGAACGTGTCGGACGTGGTGACCGAAGTGGCGCCGGACTTTTTCGAGACGGGCGAGCAGGAGGAAGGGGGGCGCGCCTTCCTCGAAAAGCGCAAGCCTGATTTTTCCCGCTTCCGCTGAGGGGCTCATCGATGGCTGTAGCTCTGCCCCTGACCTCGTCGGCAAAGGCTGCCGAATACCGGGCGGCAGGGCTCTGGTCCGATCGCACCCTGGCCGAGCGGTTCCTTGGCCACGCCGCGCGGCTGCCTGACAAGACTGCGCTCGTCGTGGGCGAAAAGCGCGCCACCTACGCGCAGCTAAGGGACGACGTTCTGCGGACCGCAAGGGGGCTGCTGGAACGCGGCCTGCAGCCCGGCGACATCGTGGCCGGACAGCTTCCGAATGCCTGCGAGATGCCGGTCCTGCATCTGGCGTGCAATGTCGCAGGTCTGCTCTACATGCCGCTGCACGATAGCTGGCGAGCGCTCGAGGTGCGGCATCTGCTGGCCCAGGCGCGGGTCAGGGTGCTGGTGTCGCATCACGTCTACCGTGGGTTCGACCATGCGGCGATGGTCGCCGGGTTCCGGGCCGAGCTTCCGGACCTCATCACCCATTTCACCCTGGGCGGAGCGCCGGCAGGCGCGGGAGTTGAACCTTACGAGAACCTCGCTCATGCCGAGCCGTTGGACCACGCCGCGATCCTCGCGCACCGGCCGGATCCGGACCTGCCCGCCGCGATCATGCTCTCCAGCGGCACCACGGCGATCTCCAAGATCAGCCGCTTCTCCAGCAACGATCTCCAGGCCATGCTGGACATGGTGCGCGATCGCGCCGGGGTGGGCGAGAGCGATATCGCGGGCGGCCTGGCTCCCGCGGGAACCGGCGCGACCGGATATGTCTTCCCGGTCCTCCTGCCGCTGCTCAATGGCGCCACGTCGGTCCTGCTACCCCTCTGGGGCGATCCCGAAGAGGCGGCCGACATGCTGGTGCGCGAGCGATGCACCACCGCCACGGCGATCCCGACCCAGCTGGTGAAGATGGTCCCGGCGCTGCGCGGCAGAAGCCGCGATGACTTCGCCCATCTGCGCGTGGTCACCAATGCCGGCGCGCCGCTTCCCTACGAGACGGCAGTGGAGGTCGAGGAACTGACCGGAGCCGTGATCCAAAGCATCTACGGCGCGACCGATGCAGGAACGCCCACCGCGACTGCCTGGGACGACCCGCGGGAGAAGCGACTGCGCACCGTCGGCCGCGTGGCTCCCGGCGCCGAATGCGAGATCCGCGGGCCGGACGGCAAGAGCCTGCCCGCCGGTTGCGAGGGTGAGGTAACCTGGCGCACTCCGGACAAGTCGTGGGGCTATCTCGGCGACGACCGGCAGACGGCAGCGGTGTTCGATGCGGACCATTTCTACCGTAGCGGCGACCTCGGCCAGCTCGATGATCAGGGCTATTTGCGGATCGTCGGGCGGATCAAGGACATGATCCTGCGCGGCGGCCGCAATATCTCGCCGCTGGTGATCGAGGAGGCCTTGCGCCGCCACCCGCAAGTCCACGACGTGGCCGTTGCCGGGATCCCCGACCCGGTCCTTGGTGAGCGGGCATGCGCCTTCGTGATCCAGCGAGAGGGGCCGGCATTGCAGTTGGCCGAGATCGTCGCATTCCTGCGCGGCGAGGATCTGGCCACCTGGCAACTGCCCGAGCGGTTGGAACTACTGGACGAGTTCCCGCAGTCGGCAGGTGGGAAGATCCAGAAGGGAGCGCTCACGGAGCTTGTCGCCAGGAAACTGCGGGCCGGGGAATAGGCTCCGGGGCGGTTGCCGCGAACCGCGCGAGCAGATCGCAGGTATCCGTTGTTTTCGGCCCCGGCCTGCGCGCGCGACGGGCTTGCGTTGACTCCCCCGGAAATCCTTGCGACCCGAACGCCATTCTCGGTCTCGACAAGATTCACAAAATACCTGGAGCTACCTGAAATGGACTTGAGCAAGAAATACGTACAGGTTGATGGTGCCCGCATCGCTTACGTGGATATCGGCGAAGGCAAGCCGACGATCCTGATCCAGGGCGGTGGCCCGGGCGCCAGCGGCATCAGCAACTATCGCCGCAATGTCGATAATCTTGTGAAGGGCCGCCGGCTGATCATCCCCGACCTGCCGGGCTACGGCGAGAGCGAGGACAAGCTCGGTTTCAACGAGCTTTACAAGGATCTCGGAGCATTCCTGATCCATTTCATGGATGCGCTTGGCATCGAGAAGGCCGATTGCGTCGGCAATTCGCTGGGTGGCATTACCACCGTGGGCGCCCTGCTCCACGATTCCAGCCGCATCAACAAGGCCGTACTCATGGGTCCGGGCGGGTTCCAGCCCGCCTTTACCCCGATGCCGACCGAGGGCATGCGCCGGATGGGCGTCGTCCTGGCCAGCGACAATCCCACCCGCGAGCAGATGCGCGGCGTGATCGAGTGTCTTGTGCACGACAGTTCGTTCATCACCGATGAGCTGCTTGACGAGCGCGTCAAGGCGACCTCGCACGCCGGCCGCTTCAAGCCGTTCGCCCACCCGTTCGGGGAAGTGTGGCGCGAGGATCTCGGCAGCATCACCAACCCGATCCTCGTGATGTGGGGCGCCGAGGACCGGGTCTGCCCGGTCGACATGGCTCCGGGCATCACCAAGGCTTTCCCCAATGCCGACCTCCACGTCTTCGCCAACTGCGGCCACTGGGTGCAGTGGGAAATGCATGAGAAGTTCGACCGGATGGTTGCCGACTTCTTCGACAACTGAGGCATAGCGTCAGCTGCCCGGGCGGCGATCGGGGCTTAGCGGCCGCCGACGTGGCCCGGGGCAGTGCCGCACGATCAGGTGCAGCTTCGGCGACTTCACCGACAATCGGGAGAAGAGCTTGCACGATCGCAAGATTTACGACCTAGACCAGCAGATCTTCCGGGACAGCGTGCGCCGCTTCCTGCGCGAAGAGGTCGAGCCGAATATCCACGCCTGGGAGGCGGCCGGGATCGTGCCGCGCGAATTCTGGCTCAAGGCTGGGGCCAAGGGCTTCCTGTGCTGCGGCATGCCCGAGGAATACGGCGGGCTGGGCGCGAGCTTCTTCTACAACATCATCATCTCGGAGGAGATGGGCTACGGGATCGGCTCCGGCAGCCTCGGGATCACCATGCAGTCGGACATCGTCTCGTACTACATGCTGAACTATGCCTCCGAGGAGCTGAAGCGGTATTGGCTGCCGCGCATGATCACCGGCGAGGCGATCAGCGCCCTGGGGATGACCGAGCCGAACGCCGGAAGTGACCTCAAGGCGATCAGGACGGTCGCCCGGCGCGAGGGTGACGAATACGTTATCACCGGCCAGAAGACCTTCATCTCGAATGGCCAGAATTGCGACTTCGTGATGGTGGCCTGCAAGACAGATCCTGCGGCCGGCGCAAGGGGCATCAGCCTGATCCTGGTCGAGGCCGACCGGCCGGGGTTCAGGCGCGGCCGCAAGCTCGAGAAGATCGGCCAGAAATCTTCCGACGCTTCCGAACTGTTCTTCGACGAGGTCCGCGTGCCGGTCGGGAACCTGCTAGGCGAGGAAGGCCGCGGCTTCGCGATCATGATGGAAGAACTGCCGCGCGAGCGCCTGACCATCGCTTCGCGCGCGCTGGCGGAAAGCCAGCGCGCGTTCGAACTGACGGTCGACTACGTCAAGGAGCGCGAGGCTTTCGGACAGAAGCTGATCGACTTTCAGAATACGCGCTTCACCCTCGCCGACATCAAGACCAGCCTGGCGGTCGGCTGGGCTTACCACGACGAGTGCCTCGCCAAACTCGATGCGGGAACGCTCACCATCGAGGAAGCCGCGATGGTCAAGCTGTGGACCACCGGGAACAACAGCAAGGTCGTGGATGCCTGCCTGCAGCTGTTCGGCGGCTGGGGGTACATGACCGAATATCCGATCTCCCGCCTCTATGTGGACAGCCGGGTCCGCCGCATCTTCGGAGAAGCCTCCGAGGTCTGTCGCATGATCATCGGACGCTCGCTATAGCGCTGTTCTTACCCGCGTTTGTTACCACGCATTGAGGTGTTCGGACCATCAACCGGGTATTGGCGGTTGCCGTTGGGGTCAAGTTGTCGCCATGTGCGGCGTTGATCGCGATGGCTGAAAGCGTACCCTGCAGGGGTGCGCTTCAATTCGGCTCTTGTATTTGATTCGAGGCGCGCTGGCCGTGATCGTTGGCGCACGGCAGGATAGGACTCTGCGGTATGGTCACCCAAGACCAGCGGGATGGCGTCGCCGTCCTCAGGCTCAATCGGCCCGAGGTGCTGAACGCCATCAACGGGACAGTTGTCAGCGAACTCAATGCGGCGCTGGATCGCATCGCTGCCGATAGTTCGGTGGCTCTTGTGATCACGGGAACGGGGCGTGCGTTCTGCGCCGGCGCCGACCTGAAGGAGCGCGACGCCCATCCCGGGGGGCGGGTCGCCGAAATGCATCGCCTGGTGCTGCGACTGGCCGAGTTCCCCAAGGTGAGCGTTGCCGCGATCAATGGCCTGGCCTTCGGTGGGGGGCTGGAGCTGGCCATGGCCTGCTCCTTGCGGGTTGCTGCGAGCACCGCCACGATGGGACTGCCTGAAGCGAAGCGGCTGCGCGCATTCCCGGCCTACGGCGGCACGCAGCTGTTGCCTCGGCTTGTCGGCGAAGCCAAGGCGCTGGAATTGATCCTGACGGGCGACCCGGTCGATGCGCGCGAGGCTGAACGCATCGGCCTGGTGAACCGGACCGCCGATGATCCGCTTGCTGCCGCGATCGGCCTTGCCCGCGCTGCAAGCGTGGCGATGCCGATGGCGGTGAGTGCGGTACGCCGCCTGGTGGCCCAGGCGGGGCGGTCACCCCTGGAGGACGGGCTCGCCAGCGAGGCCGGCGCAGTGGCTCAGTTCAGCCAGAGCCCGGAGGTTCGAGCGATGATCCAGGCGTTTGCCCGCGGCGAGCGGTAGAGCGCAGATTGCAATTGAAAGAGAAGGTGAGTGGATGGATAGGTTTGTTCCGCGCGAGTACCGCACGACTGACGGGCTGTCGCTGGTGGCTGATGTGGGTGGCCCCGAGGGCGCGCCAACGGTCGTTCTGCTCCACGGAGGAGGGCAGACGCGGCACAGCTGGTCTGGAGCCATGGCCCGGCTGGTTTCCTCGGGGTATCATGTCGTCAACTTCGATGCGCGCGGACATGGGGAAAGCAGCTGGTCGCCCACCGGCGCCTATGGACCGGCGGAGCGCGGTGAGGACCTGCGGACGATCACGGCGGACATCACCGCGCCGATCGCACTGGTCGGCGCATCGATGGGCGGCATGACCAGCTTCTACGCCGTCGGCAACGGGTTGATCCCGCAGGCGCGGGCGCTGATCCTCGTCGATATCGTGCTGCGGCCGGCCCCCGCTGGCGTGGAGAAGATCAAGACCTTCATGACCGGGCACCAGCACGGCTTTGCCACGCTGGAGGAGGCCGCCGCGGCGGTGGCCGCCTACAATCCCGAGCGCAAGCGCCCGAATGATCCTTCCGGGCTGATGAAAAACCTGCGCCTGCGCGACGACGGCCGGCTCTACTGGCACTGGGATCCTCGCATGCTGCAAGTCACCCCAAGCGCAGAACCCCCAAGCTGGACCGACGATTTGCTCGATGCCGCTGCGGGCGTAACCATCCCGACCCTGCTGGTGCGCGGCGGCCACAGCGACATCGTCGACGACGCCGGCGTGGCCGAATTGCGCCGCCTGGTGCCGCAGACGGAGGTCTTCGAAGTGCCCGAGGCCGGTCACATGGTCGCCGGCGATCGCAATGACGCGTTCAACGAGGGCGTCATCGACTTCCTCCGGCGGATCGGTTTCGGTGGTTCCGGCTGACCGCCCGCCATCGGCCATCGCGG